>Ga0187875_10003231_pt1 | contig 11568 bp, 5 predicted proteins | sample June2016WEW_17_1_2_FD_132978 | JGI IMG/M metagenome (GOLD analysis project Ga0187875, IMG submission 132978) | Peatland microbial communities from SPRUCE experiment site at the Marcell Experimental Forest, Minnesota, USA - June2016WEW_17_10 | ecosystem: Environmental > Terrestrial > Soil >... | reverse complement strand
TGAAGAAGAAATCGTCGAGGATGATCTCGTCGAAGTTTCGCGCGGTCACTTCGGTAACGTGCTTCACATAGGCCCGGTCCTTCGGGTCGGTATAGCAGAACGACTGAAACTGGTTCGATTCCTGCGCGGTAAACGCGATCCCTCCGGCCACGGCCACGCCATGCGCCACGAAGAAGTGCTTCACACTTTGCAGCAGCGCATCGTCAGCAAGATCGCCGCTGCGGTAGCTCTCGATATAAACCTTGTCCACCTTTAATTGGCTGCTGATCTCATCCCAGGATTTTTGCAACCAGACGGGGTCCTTCATCTTATCCACAACGAAGACGGGGATATAAATGGCAACGCGGAAATGATCATGCTCGGGGGGCGGAGTGGCGCCGAGCGTAAGGCAATTGGAAACGAGAAAGAGCAAAACCAGCAAACGAATTCGCAAAGTCACGGTGGGATCTCCTGTGGCGTCGCACTGCGGTCCGAACTACGGCAAACGTGCCGATGAGCAGCGCAGCATCCGGCGTCGCTCCAGTATAGCCACGATTGGCCACAAAAAACGATTTTCCAGGAAATCGAGGGTCCGCCTGCCGTGTGGGAACCCGATAATTTTCAATGAGCTCAAGTATCCGAGGAGGGAGCGAAACTACTCGCGCGAGTCCTGGACAGGGAAAAGTGTTCTGTTTTCGTCGTCGGCCGCGGGGTCTTTTTCGGTGCAGGAGGGTGACGCGTGATCGGAGACGCGCATCATGGTGAAGCGGTACGGTGGCTGCCAGCGAATGAGGAAGTAGATCGTATTTAACCTTTTGTCGGAGGGGGAGAAGGCAACTTGCCAGAGATCGGCGCTATCCGTGCAATGGTGGGTTTCGGCAAACTCGCCATTTTTGACTCCGGAAAGCACACTGTCGTGTTCGTGCTGAAGAGCTGCAGCCGAGGACGTCTGCGACCACAACTTACTTTGTTCCCAAGGGTTGGCGAGCCATTCCTCGGAAAAATCGCGGGGGCTTAGCGCGATCGGTCCAATGCGTTCGACCGTGTTCGCATGGACCGCATAGTGGCGAACGGCTGGGCGGTGGTGGAGTCCCTGGTCCCCGCTGCCGACCGCAAATTCGATGAGCGCGTCCTCGCGCCCGACGCTTCCCTGGATTGGTATGTCGTGATTCCCCAAAAAGGCTACCTCGTTGCCGTCAAGAAGGAGCTTCGGAGTGTAATCGTCGGGATAGGTACGCCACAGGCGGTAATAAACATTGCGCCAATTCGATGTGCACCAAGGCGTGGAGCCCAGAGTGAGCACCAGGGGAGCGCCTTCCTTGAGGGCTGGGGAAAGCAGCACGGCGTGGAGTGTCTGCACGGCGTACTCGTCCTTGGTGTAGTGGTTTTGTTCGCTCTGCCAGATCCACTTCCACTTCCCATCGCGCCACCTGTAAACGTACGCGGATTCGTCATAACCACACTCGACTCCGACGGCGGTTTGCAAAACCAGGAAAGAATCCCTTTGACGCAGATCGATCTGGATGTCACCCAGAAAACCTAGCCGGGTGCGGTCGTTCGTGGAACATTCCGGCTCAGTGGTGCACAAAAGCTGCGCTTGCTTGAGGGCCTCGTTGAGTTCAGCCACCAGTTCTGTCTTCTCTGTCTCGTCGGAATCCCCCGTGAGCTTCGTCAGGCGCGACTCGACCCAATCGCGAAGCTGATGTTTCACGGTGGTAAGTTCGGGCGAAGCGCCGCGGGTGTCCGCGTGTTGCGCCGCTTCTGCGCGAACACGTTGCAGCACGGAGCGAATCTCGATGAGTTGCGGATCCGTGGCCCGGGCGGACAGAGGCAGAATGGACCAGAGTAGGAGACAGGTTAGAAACTTCACGTTTCGATGATAAAAGGAACGGGGACCGCCCGTAAAGTTCAACGGGAGACGAGTCAGATGAGTCAAACCCTAATAGGCATGGAAACTGACCCCGCCCCGTACGTCTTTGGAGTGCAGCGGCTTGCCGCCGCTTTCACAGCCGGTCCATCTCGACCAAACTGCCCCTCATCAAAGGAAGTGGCCAGTGTTCCCCCGACTTGCCGCGATGTCCGATATGCGCCTCGCAGTCCGGCGCGCACTTGCTCGACGTCGAGCGTTCCTTCTCGTCCAGGCGTACAATACTTCCATGGACCACTCCAAGCTTATCGTCGTCCGTGAGTGCGGTACCCTTCCTGAGGCAGACTTGGCCAAATGCGAACTGGAGAGTGCCGGCATCCCAGCAATGATCCAAGGTGACACGGTGGGGGGAATGCGCGAACACCTTGCGTGGTCCGGTCTAGGGTATAAAATCCTGGTGCGCGAGGAAGACGCAGCCGACGCGCGCGGGGTTCTTACTACGCCAGCTCAGTCTGACGAAACCTCTGATGCCGGCTCCCAAACCGACCCCGACACTCGCCCACCCCTGCGCAAGATTACCTAGAAGACTCTCGCTCCTGCACGAATCACAAGTCACGACTCAGACGATCTGCACCAGCTCCGGCGGACACTCCCGCAGCCGATCCATCGACACATCCTTCTCCTGCTTCTCGATTGCCGCCGCCGGCACCATCCCATAACTTCGATTCCTTCCCTCGCGCTTCGCCAGATACAGCGCCTTGTCCGCCAGCTCGATTACGTTATCAACCGAAAGCAACTCCACGTTGTCCCGCATCCACGGCAACGGCGCCCATCCAATCGAACAGGTCTTGTGGATCTGCAGCCCGTTCCCCACATCAAACGGCAAATCCCGAATCGCCTCCAGCACGCGGTTGCACAACTGCCCCGCGTTTTCCCGGTCCGTTGTCCGGCAGACCAGCAAAAACTCTTCCCCGCCCCACCTCACCAGGTCATCCGAACGCCGCATTACGCTGGCAATGCGCTTCGCCACCTCCTGCAACAGGCGGTCCCCGGCAGCGTGCCCCATTTCGTCATTCACCCGCTTGAAGCGGTCAATGTCCACCAGCATGAAAATCAATTCCTGCTTGGGCGCGGATGCCGCGCTCGGCTCCGCCGCGCGCTGGTGCGAACGCAAAGCCTGCGCGAAGTCGGTCGATATGGTCTCGTAGAAATACCGCCGGTTCCGTGTTCCCGTCAGCGGATCGGTCAGCGAAATATCTTCCAGTTCCTTGTTCTTCTGCAGCAATTCCGCGTTGCGCTGCGCTACCGCTTGTTCCAACTCCACTCTCCGCCGGTCCAGCGCCCGCGTTCGCCGCTTCACAAACACGGAGAAGCCCAGCAGCAAGAGCAACAATCCTGCCGCCTTCGCCCACCACGTCTGCCAGAAACTCGGCAGCACTCGAAATTTGAAGATTGCCGCTCGCGACTCCACCGCGGCATTTGGCTTCTGACACCGCACCCAAAACTCGTATTTCCCCGGTGGCAGTCCGCCGTAGCGCACTTCCCTCAACTGCGTCTCGGTCATGTGCTGGTCCAGCCCGTTCAATTCATACATGCATGACACGTGCTCCGGCGCGTCCAGCACGAGCGGCGAAAACTCCACCGCCAGCGTCCCTTCCGACGACGCCACTTCCGGCACGCCCGTCAACCGCCGTTCTTCGCCACCCAGCAGCACGGACGTCAGCACCACGCTCGCACGGCTTTCTCCCTCCACCCTTTCCGACGGCTGGTAGCGTGCCAGCCCACGCGACGTCGCGATCACAAAACTCCCGTCCGCCTCTTCGCGCACTCCTGTCCACGGGCTGATGTCATCCCAAATCAGGCCATCCGCGTGGCTCAACCTCTGTACCCGGCCATCCGGTGAAAGAATCGCAATTCCGTCCGTCCCATTGAACCAGATGCGCTTCTTCGAATCCCGCGCCACGATGGACCAGTCCCATTTGTGATTCTCAAAATGCGGCGTCCCCTTCCCGTCCAGCATCACCCGCGTCACGTTCACCACGTCGTTGTACGCAATCCATACTTCGTTGTCGCTCACTGCCATCACGCTCGAGATCGTCTGACCTCCCAACCCATCTTCCGCCCGCATCGTCTTCCATTTCTTTCCGTCATACCGGTACAGCGCCCCGCGCCCCGACGCCCATAACACTCCATTTGGAGAAAACGACATATACTCGACATCGCCCGTTATCCCCACCGGCAACGTTATTTCCACAAAACTCGGCGTCGCATTTCGCCCGTCGAACCTCAGAAGATGCGCTCTCGCCGTCGCCCAAATGCTGCCATCCGGGGCCGCCATGATCGAGATGAACGCTCGCCCGTGATACGACGGGATCGTCTTCGCGCTGAAGTTCCGCGCATCAATCCGCACCAGCGCGCCCGTCGCCGTCACCGCCCACACCGATCCGTCTCCCGCCATCTGCATTTGCCGGATTTCGCCCTTGGCTTGTCCGGGTAGAGCGGGCACCCGCTCCCATCTCCGCGTTCCCCCATCCCAAATCCCTATGCCTCGCCCCGTGCTCACCCACAAACGCCCCTGGCGGTCCCGCAATGTGGACCACGTCGTGTCGTCCGGCAGTCCTTCCACCGTCGTCCACGCCGACCACTCATGCACTCCGGGCAAGCGGTCCAGCCCCGTGCCCGATCCCGCCACCCACAGCGTCCCTTCGCGATCTTCCAAAGCGCATTGCACGTCGTTGCTGGCGATTCCCTGTTGGGACGTCAACACTCTCCAGCCTTTTCCCTCCTGCCAGTACAATCCCGCCGAGGATGGCACCAGCAACCGTCCATGCCGGTCCACGCTTGGTTTGCCTTCCTCCTGGTTCGCCGTTCCAATCACTCCAGTTTCATATTGCAGTTTGTGCAGTGGCGTATTGATTCGTGCCAATCGAGTCGCCGTGCGCAGCCACAGCGTCGAGTCTCCGTCGAATACCAGCGCCACCACCCGCTCCTTCGGTAGCTGGATTCGCGGTTCCGTTTCGATCGTCGTTTCTCCCCTGGCGATATGCGCCAGATGCGTCCCATACGTGAACCAGATGGCATCGTCCGGGCCGCGCGTGATTCCCGCCGCATCCTCGCCCTTCGCTGTCTCTGCGCCTAGCACTGCGGCTTCCGAAGGCTGACTCGGATCAATCCGCAATATCCCCTGTTTGAACAACAGCACGTACACCGTTCCCTGGCTGTCCACGGTGAAAATCTGGTTTCCCATCGCCAGTGGCATCGCCGATTCCGGAATGGCCAGCTTCTCGAAGCGTCCATTCTTGTAGTGCGCGATTCCTCGGCTCCCCGCAAACCATGGTGTGCCATCTGGCGCAATCAACAGGTCCACAATGTAGTGCCCCGTCAGGCTCTCCACCTCGCTCATCTTCTTCGCACGCGCCCCGTCATACCGGAACAGCCCGGTCTGCGTGCCAATCCACAAAAATCCCTCCGCATCCTGGCCCATCGCCGTCGCTGTCACGGCACCCAGCCCAAACTGCTCTTCCAGTCGTTGTACGGTGTATCGGGAATTACTGGGAAACGAAACACGCCGATCTTGCGCAACGGCCCCGGGCAATAGCCCAGCGGCTGCACAGACTAGCGCGATAAGCCGGCGATGGATTCCCTCAGGCAAAATGGCACTCACATACACGAAGGCTTTTAGCCTGGGCGGGGCTTCAAAGGGGCCGCTTGCTTCGTGCTATTGGTAGCTTAGGAGAGGCTAATGTGGCAGGTAAATCCCACAAAAGTACCGCCGTATAGTACTTGCGAATAGTAATTGATTGGATAGCGCTGCGCGATTTTCCCGCTGTTTCGGGGGTTTTCGCGCTTCCATTTGACGGCTACTTGGTCATATTCTCCATCAGCAGCTTGCGCAGCTTGCTGCGCTCGTCCAGGTTCATGTCCACGATTTCAAACGACATATCCTGCGCTCGATAATCCCTCATCAAAGCCGTGGCCTGCACCTTCCGCATTCCCAGTTGCATCCGCAATTGCACCTGTGTTCCGGGCGCAAGATGCATGTTCGTGCTCGCCAACCCTCCGGTCAGGCTCGCCGTCTTGATCTCCAGCTTGCAATTCTGCTTCAGGTTGGTGCTCACGGCAGGCAGCACCTTCTGCAGCCTCACCCTGGTGTGCCGCCGCTGCCTCACAAACTTCGAATTAACCGGCATATCCAGCGGCCCCAACACCATTTCCGCTTGTTCAATCCCGCTCTTGGGCATGAATGCCCGCACCCATTCCGGTTCCAGCTTCTCCAAGACCTGCAGCGCCGTGATCCGCAGTTCCTGCGGGTGCTGCCAGCCCAATACCTTCCTCGTCTCCACGATCCGCTTCAGCGTGCTGGCCGCCTGGAGCGCGTGCAACCGCCCCAGCGCCTCGATCGCCTTGACTCGCAGATACGGCGCAGCATGCAGCGGCAAATCCCCGTCCGCGATATTCAGCAGCCGCCCCAGCGCTTCTCGGTCCCCAGTCATCCCGATTTCGTCCACCACCAGCGGCATCACCAGGGGATCCACATGATCCAGCACCGCCAGCAGGATCCGGCAGCGCCCCGCCGCTCCGCTTGCGGAAATCTGCCTTATCACGCGGTCCTGCGCCGCGCGCGGAAACGTGTCAATGCGCCCGGGCAGAAACACCTCGGCGGCTTGTGCGTCCAGCTTTGCCAGCAACCCCACCATCTCCACCGCTTCCGCAATCGCTCCGCCTCTCACCACGCTCCGCAGGTACTGCAGCGCTTCCTCCCCCAGGTCAATCGCCAGGTTCGCCACATTCTCCAAATCATCCCGCATCTGGCATCGGTTAAATCGCGCCGATAACTGCTCCATCGCTGTCTGCGGCAGTTGCCTCAAGACCCCTGTCAGTCCCGCGGAGATCTCCCGCGCACGCAGCGCTTCTTCCACGAACTCTGGCACGCGCTCCTCGATCCCCATCTTCGCGCGCAGCGTCTTCGCAATTCCCGGCCTTTGTCCTTCCACGCCGTTCAACATGTCCAGCGCCTGCTGCATGGCCGGGAAGCACCGTTGTGCCGCCGCCTCCTGGCTCAGCCGCACGAACGCCGCGCTTACCAGCGTCTGCAGATCCTGGTCCTGCTCCACGCTCAGCCGCAGCCCTACGTGCCGCAGTGCCTCCGCCAGCAATTTTGGATCCGCCTGCGCATACAATCCCGCCAGTTCCGAAAGCCCCGTCGCCGCGCGTTTCCGCGCATCCGGCTCTTCGCTGTCCGCGCATTTCGCGTAATTCTGTAGAATGCTGATCGCTTCCGCCACATCCCCGTGCTCGATCAACTCCGCCACGTACGACTGCACGTTCTTCGGCGGTATGCACCACGCCTCGTCCGACAGCAGCACTTCCCTTTTCGCGGTTTCCGGCACGCTTGCCCAGAACACACGGTCCAATGTCTCCCGGTGCGACTCCACGAGGATTCCCGCTTCCGCCATTTTGTCTTCGTGTTGTCCCAGGATCTTTCGCAGGCTTTCGATTTCCATGTTCATGCGGTCCAGCATCTGCCGCACCGCATTCACTTTCACTTCGCCTCGTTCAAATCGCTCCATCGCAAATCGAATGGAAAGATGCTCCGCCAACTTCAACAGTACCGCCTGGTCCAGTTTCTTGTTTTTCCCTTGCTCTGCGATTCCCGCCAACGCCTGTCGCAGCGTATCCTGCGCCCGCGCCGGCAATTGCGATACCTGCGCCTGGAATTCCATCGCCGCGCCCGCCGGGTTCTCTCCGGTCCCAAGTTTTCCAAACGTTGTCAGCGCTTGCAGTATCCGGTACACCTCTTCGTCATCAGGCGCACCGTTTCCGGGCCCGCTGCCTCCACTCTTCCCCGTCCCGCCTCCCACGCCAAAACCACCGCCCCCAATTGCACCGCCACCAATCCCCCCGCCTATCCCGCCTCCGACTCCCGTTCCAGTCCCTCCTCCAACTCCTCCTCCTCCTCCTCCTCCTCCTGCGCCGGCCACGCCGTTTCCAACGCCAACTCCGCCACCTGGGCCTATGCCCCCGGCCGCTCCTGCGCCGCCGCCGTATCCAAGACCTTTCCCCGTTCCAGTCCCCGGCCCAGTCCCAGTCCCTGCGCCGCCTCCAAATCCTGCTCCTCCGCCACTACCACTCCCACTTCCTGTTCCACCCCCCAAGCCGCTCCCCGGTCCGCCTCCAGGCCCCGCGCCTGGTCCCGCACCAGGCCCCGCGCCCGGTCCAGCTCCCGTCTCTGATCCCTGCGCCGCCGCAATCAGTTCCAGCAACTTCTGGGGGTCGTTCAGCATCTTCGTAAACTGCGCCTGGTCATCCCCCATCGAGGCGGCCGCGATTTGCGCCGCCATGCTTGCATCCTTCAGCCGCGAATCCGTGGCCACGAAGCAAATCTCGTTCACACGGATGCCCCGCGCATCCACAATTGCTTCTTTCAATTGTTGTGCTAATTCCGCGGGTTTGGCCTTACCCGTGGGAAATGCCCGTACAAACTTGCCCAGTTCCTCTTCCGTCAGTTCCGGCGTGAACTGCACACTCGCCAATCCCGCTGCGGACAGCAATTGTGCGAATTGTTTCTCGGACGGTGATCCTTCCAGCGGTACGCCATCCAACAAGAGTTGTGCGCCCGTCGCGCCCAGTAGCAGCCCGGATTCCGTCCCTTCCGGAATCGCGGTGCGCAATTCCTTCCATGCCACCTGCAACTGCTCAATGGTTCGCACGTGGTCGTATCCGTACAACCGCGCAAACTTCAGCAAGATGTTGAGGCTGCGTACAAATGCCCGGCCTGCGGTGGTCTTTGGGTCCGTTTTCATCCCGTCCCCGTCCCAATTGTGTCGATGGTCCTAAAGGTCAGTACCTTCAGCCATCTCTTCCTAGTACCCTAGGGCTCTTGCTTGAGCCTCACAATGGTACAGTCGTTCCATGTGACCCTATCGGCATCGCGCCATTCGAACAGTTCGAGTACCTGCTCCCCCGGACGGCTATATCCACTCAGGGTACAGGTATAAATCCGTGCCAGCGTCAATCCTGACTCATGTCGTGGGTTCCTCTTTTCCTGTTTTTCTCTGCGCTCCTCTGCGTACTCTGCCCCTCTGCGTTATCTTTTCCTTTCTTTTGTCTTTTCTATTTTCTAATTTCCTGTCTTCTCTTCCCCGAGCGTCCACGCCGCGACCAACCCACATTCCCGGGTCACTTACAACTTAATACTGATAACTGGAAACTTTATTCGTCTCGGCCTTACTTCATCATCGCCACGCGGCTCTGACGCCGGCTGCGATTTCCCACATTCGAGGGCTGGGGCAGCCCTCCAAGTTCCAACAGCAATTTTCGCAATCTCGATCGTTCATCCAATTCCATATCCACAAATTCGAACGCCATCGCCTGTGGGCGCGCGCCTCGCACAATCGCTTGCGCGCGGATATTCCGCACGCCATGGGAGATCTTCAATGTCAGCAGCGACCCCGGCGCCAGGTGGCGGTCCGCCGACCCGATGCCGCCTCCCATATTCAGTTCCGGGATCGACAGGCGAATGTTGTCGCGCAAGTTCGTCGTCACCGCCGTAACTTGCCGCGAAAGTTTCAACCGCGCGTATCTCCGTTGCCGGATCACCGCCGCGTTGGGCTCCGGATCGATCGGCTCCAGCACCAGTTCCTTGCGGTCCAGCCCGCTCGCCGAAATCTTCTCCATCGCCACCGTCGGCTCGATCTTCTGCAACGCCTGCGCCGCGGCGATTCGCAGTTCCGCGTGATACGCCCACCGCCACACCTGCTTGGCGTCCAGGATGTGCTGGAACGCCGCGCTGGCCGCGCTCGCCCGCAAGCGGCCCGCGGCTTCAATGGCCTTGATTCGCGTAAATCCGGGCGTCGCTTCGTCCTGCGTCAATTCCACGATCTTCGGGATGCACTCGGCTCGCGAACTCATCCCCATCTCGTCCAGCGCCAGCGGCCGGATCAGCGGATCCAGCGAATCGTACAGCGTCACCAGCAACGCCCCGCGCTGCTCCGCCGGTGTCGAGGACAATTGCCGCACCGCGCGATCATGCGAATTCCTTGGCCATTGCGCCAGACGCGCCGGCAATATCTTCTCCACCGACTCCGGTGACAATTGGCTCAACAGCCCGATCACTTCCGTGGCTTCGGTGGCAGGCGCGCTTTGCAGTGTTTCGATCAGCCGCTGTACCGCTTCCTCGCCCAGTCCGCGCACTACCTCGCCCAGCAATTCGCAATCTTCCCGGAATCCGCAGTTCGAGAACCGGTTGGTCACATACTGCAACGTCGCTTTTGGTACCAGCGCCAAAATGTCCAGCAAGCCATCGGGGATCTGCCCCGTGCGCAACGTATCCTCGATGAATTCCGGCAGCCGCTCTTCCGTCGCGATTCTCTGGCGCAACGCGTTCGTCGTTCCCGGCCGCACGGCTTCCACACTGTCCAGCGAAGCCAGCGCCTGCTGCATCGCTGGATAAAATTTCTTCGCTCCCGCTTCCTGGCTCATGCGGACAAACGCGGCTCCCACCAGCGTCTGCAAGTCTGCTTCGCGCTCCACCGCTAGCTGTTTCCCCAACCTTTGAATCACGTCAATCAGCGCGCTTCCGTCGCCGCTCCCATAAAACTCCGCCAGGTCCGATAATCCGATCGCCGTCGTTCGCCGCGCTTCCGGTGCATCCAGCGCCACGCAGGCCGCATATTTCGTCAGGATTTCGTTGACAGTCTTCAATTCCCCGCGCCGCAGCATCTCTTCCAGAAACCCGCGTACGTTGCGCGGCGGCACGCACCACGCTTCATCCGATGTCAGCACTTCCTTCTTATTCTCTTCGGGCACTTGCTGCCAGAACTCCTGGTCCAGCAATTCCGTGTACGACTGCACGGAAACCCCCGCGCTGGCCATCGCTTCTTCCTGCGCTCCCAGAATTTTCCGCAACGCCTCGATCTCCGAATTCATCCGGTCCAACAACTGCTTCACCGCATTCACGCGCAATTCCCCGCGCTCGTAACTGTCCAGCGCAAACCGGATCGCCACGTGTTCCGCCAATTTCAGAAGCATCGGCTTGTCCGGCGCATCCGAAGGGGCCTGCGCCGCCAACCCCGCAAGGGCCTGCTGCAATGTGTATTGCGCGCGCACCGGCATGGCCGTCAATCGCGACTGGAACGTTGCCGCTTCCATCCGGCTTTCTGGATCTTTCCGCGATTTCCCCAATTGCGCGAACAGGCCGATCATCGAGCGCACATCTTCTTCTGCGACCGCGTACGCTCCGCCTCCTACTCCGCCACCCGTTCCGCCACCGGCTCCAACTCCGGGCATGCCCGGAACTCCTCCCAGCGTGCCCCCGCCGCGCAATAATGCTGAAGCCGTAACCCATTTTCCGGGCTCCGCAGCTTGTCCTCCGCCTCCTCCTATCCCGCCGACACCTCCGCCCGATCCTCCACTTCCTCCTCCCGATCCTCCACCTCCCGGCCCGCCACTTCCAGTTCCGCCGCCAAATCCTCCTCCACCACCTGTTCCTGTGCCGGTACCACCACCGGTCCCAGTGCCCGTGCCACCCCCGCCGCCAGTTCCAGTCCCCCCGCCTCCCCCGCCTGGACCGCCAACTCCTCCACTTCCACCCGTGCCCGTGCCGCCTCCACCGCCAGTACCGGTGCCGCTCCCTCCGCCGCCAGGACTGCCAACTCCCCCCGCTCCACCAACACCCCCGCCTCCACTTCCACCTGCGGCTTTTCCTGCTTCCCACAAACTTC
>Ga0187875_10003229_pt1 | contig 11585 bp, 6 predicted proteins | sample June2016WEW_17_1_2_FD_132978 | JGI IMG/M metagenome (GOLD analysis project Ga0187875, IMG submission 132978) | Peatland microbial communities from SPRUCE experiment site at the Marcell Experimental Forest, Minnesota, USA - June2016WEW_17_10 | ecosystem: Environmental > Terrestrial > Soil >... | reverse complement strand
GCAAGGAGGAGGAGGATGGAATGCCTATGAAATTGGTTACTTCGGGTTGCCGAGATCCGTGGAGGAGTTGACGGCGGTGGAAGCGCCCGTCATCGACCGGGCCATGTGCGAACGCATCTTTGGCGTCCGGCGCCGACGCGCACTCCAGTTGATGCATTCTTTTGGCGGTTGGCAATCCGGCCAGGCCTATCTGGTGGACCGCCTAGCCTTGCTGCGGCAACTGGAGCCTTTCCAAAACGGCGCGGAATTGGTCATGGAACAGCGCCGCCGGCAACGCCTCCATGAAACCCTGGAAGAAACCCGGCGGCATCGGGCGGCAGCTCGGGTGATCCTGCCGGTGGCCAGGGATACAAGCCTGCGAACTATGGGCGATTTGCCTTCTGGCGTGCACTTGCAGGTGGGCAGCTTAAAGGTGGAGTTTGGACAGGCGGAGGACTTGTTGGCGAAGCTGTTCGAACTGACGCAGGCGGCGGCCCAGGACTTCGATGGCTTCCGCAGGATGGTAGCGGGTTAAGAAGCGTGTTCATCCGGCGCGCGGCAGCGACATCTTTCCTGGTTCCGGGATAATGAACGCGTGACAGTTTCCGCCGCGGAACGTACGATTCTCGATGCCCTGGTGATTTCGCCAGATCTGCCGGCGATCCAGGCTCGGGCACAGGTTGTGTTGGCGGCCGCCGAGGGCCGCGATCACGAGCAGATCGCGGCCGAGCTTTTGATGCCCCGGAAGGAGGTGATCCACTGGAGGAAGCGGTTCGCAGCGCAGGGGATTCGCGGCTTATGGGATCCGCCAGCAGGGCCGCCAGAGAAAGAACGCGCCCTTCTCTGGGAGGTGCTTTACGATGTGATTGGTCAACTTTGGAGCACCAGCCAACTCGCACAAAAGCACGGCCTCAGCCGCGCCGCCGTTTATCGGATTTTCGCCAAGCACGGAATTGTGCGTGGCCAATGAGGTCGAATCGACCTTGCGCACTTGAAAGTCTTTGCGGATCCTCTGTTCGGGGTAACGGTGTCGGGCATCGCCGGGCTATATTACGGAACTTCCGGCGTGCTGGCGCTAGCGACGACCAGTCGAGCCTTCTCGGAACTCCACCTGTTGGCCACGAATTCCTCGGCCTGGCAAGCTGTCGATGGATTTCTCGGCGAACTGGGCAAACTCGCGGAGCTGCGCAAGCCCAACTTAAGGGCTATCGCTCCGGCATCAGAGCAGGATTTTTTTTTGAATTGGTTGAAGATGATCGAAGGCCGCCGCGAATTACAGTCGGAAATCCATCTTCTTACCGATTTGCCCGAATCGCAATAGTTTTCGTGCTGGTCGAACGAACTTCAATCATGGCGGCCAGAGTTTTGGTGGGCATGAGGCGTTTCATGACGGTAATACGGCACATCCTTCCGGAGGAGGGCATTCCGGTGCCTTCAGTGGGTTCAACCATGGTGGGAATGCCAGAGCCAATTCCTTCCGCGGACAGTCCAGCTTTGGCGGCTTCCACGGCGGAGGCTTTCACGGCGGCGGGGGCCGCAGATAAGTTTGAATGAGGTGACTAAACAATGACACGCGAAATGATAAACATGATCAACGTATGGGCCCAACGGTTTTCATGGCAAGCCCGATCCGCAATAATTCCGCTCGCGATCGTTGCGATGTGGGCAACCAATGGCGCTTACTCGGCGCTGGCGCAACAATCCGCGCAGCCGGCGTTCCCGTCAGCCGCAATTCAAACTCTTTTCCAGGCCGTACAGAGCAACGATGAGGCGGCCGTCGCGAAAATCCTCGGGGGACCCGCGGAATTGATCTCCTCGCGTGATCCAGGCCAGGATAAGATCGACCGCGAACTGTTCGTCCGAAAATACCAGGAGATGCATCGCGTGGGTCGCGAGTCCGACGGCTCGGTAACCCTCTACATCGGCGCCGAGAACTGGCCATTCCCGATCCGTCTTGTTGCAACAAATGGCGCATGGCGCTTCGATCCCGAAGCGGGCGGGAAAGAAGTTACGTTCCGCCGAGTCGGCGACAATGAACTCACCGCGATTGCGACTTGCCACGAATTAGTTGCCGCGGTAAAGAAATATCGTGCCAGTTCGGCGCCCGCGGATTCGACCGTCAACTCCTTCACGAGTTTGACCGCGAAAGCCGCCTACGGATCAGCTGGCGACGAACGCGTACTGTCGGATGGTTACTCTTTCCACTTATTGCCGGCAATCCAGGCTAATGGAACCAAGCGCAACACTACTGGCAACTTCGCGTTAGTCGCTTATCCGGCGGAATATCGATCCTCTGGGGTGATGACCTTCATAGTCACATCGAACGATGTCGTCTATGAAAAGGATCTTGGAACGAACACTTCTGCGCTCGCAAGTGCGATGACAGCATTTCACAAGGACTCGACCTGGCACGTCGCCGGTCAATAGAATCTGACTGCGCGTGCAGTCTGCGGAGGTTGTTAAGACTCAACCATGGTTTCCTCCCTTAATCCGGCGCAGGGTCTCGGTCCTTGAGAGCTCTGCACCGGCTCGCTGCCGCCTCACCTCTCACGAACCTCTTCGATGATGGTCCTCCAGCAGTTTGCCCGAGGAGGGACGGCGCCTCAGATCGCGCAAACAGTTCCCCTCACCGCTAATTAGTCGAAAAACAAGGGTCTAGTTTCTGGCAGCCCGCATCAACGCCATGTTGAGGCTGTTCAATTGGCCGATCAACTGCTCCTCCCGGCCGGGCAGCCGGGCGGGGTGCAGTCTCTGCCGGCGCTGTTCCCCTGCCTTGTTCAACATCGCCAGCCACGTTCCCAGCGCGCCCAGGTTGACCGCCTGAGTGGCGAAGATGGCTATTCGTATTGCCCCGAAGCCGCGCGTGCTCAACAAGAGAAAAATGGCCGTATTGCTAAGAAAGTAAACTGAAAACACCACACTGTGGACAATAACGTTGCGATTCAGCGTGATGGGATACCGCATGAGCAGAGCCAGCATCGTCAACAGGAAAACCACCAGGCTGAAGTAGACGGCGCGCTCGGCCACGTAGTAATACGCCATCAGGTGTCCTTGCCGCGTAGCCTGGGAGGGAACCACCAGGCTGAAGCCGGAAGCCAGCAACGCTAAGCAAACCGCGACAATGAGCGACCAGCGCCCCGCTGTATATAGGCCCTGGTAGTCCTGGAGGACCAACGAATACAATTCCAGAACGATCCAGACATAGAACAACCATTCGATCGGCTCGGTTAAGACCCAGAACTTCTGGTAGGCGTCGCTTTTGGAGGCGACCACCACGAAGGCCGTATTCTGCAGAGTGAAGAACACCATGAAAAGGAAAAAGGCCCGGTATCGGCGATTTAAGCCCGAAAAATACAGGTGGGCGCTCAACAACGCCGCACCCGCTACGATCAAGATATTGATGGCGCTGGATACGGGCACTGTCACATCCCGGTCTTTTAAATGATATCACCTGCCAAAATGCAGCTCATTGTTTTCGCTTGCACAAATGCCGGCGTGCGGAAGACACGAACGGGAACGCAACTGCTGCCGATGTATACCCAGCGGGTGCGCGCGGCGACGGACGAATAATGTCCGTGGGCGGCAATCGTTTGTGCTTATCTTTCCGCAACTCTCTTGGGCGGCTTGCTGCTGAACGCTCTATTCGGCTGGCGATGGACCTGGACGTGGGTCCCACCGGATCGTTCAGGCGCGACTCTTGGAATACGGCCCGGTTGCTCCCGAAGGAGTGGCCGGCTGCTCCGCCGTTACCGGCGCGTCGTACCAGCGCCGTCTCTTTTCCGCGTACATCTGCGCGTCGGCGAAGCGCAGCAACGGATCCGCCCGGTCTCCGTCAAACGGCCATATGGCAATGCCGATACTCGCATTAACCGAAAGCCGTTGTTGGTTCGAGTAGATAGGCTCGCGCAACGCCTTCACGATCTTATCCGCAATCTGTTCGGCATCGTCTCTCCGGCTGAGCAGGGGCAGCAATACCACAAACTCATCGCCTCCGATGCGCGCCACCGTATCTCCGCGGCGCACACCGTGGGTCATGCGCCCGGCGGTTTCCCGTAGAACCACATCCCCGGCGTCGTGACCATAGGTATCGTTGATTTGCTTGAAGCCGTTGAGGTCTATATAGAGCAATCCCAGTAGATTTGCGCCGCGCGCGGCGCGCTCAATCTCGACTTCCAGCCTTTCGTAGAGCAGCGCCCGGTTTGGCAGCCCGGTAAGACCGTCGTGCTGCGCGCGGTGGGACAACTGGTCGTGCAGCCGGCGCCGATCAATGGCGAGGGCGGCAATGTTGCACCACAAGCCGAGTTGCGCACATTGCGCTTCCGCGGAGCGCTTGTCCTCCCGGAAGAACGCGGCGACCGCACCGGCCGTGGCGCCGTCAACTATAATAGGCGCCGAGCAGAACGTCCGGAAACGCGCATTTTGCTGGGAATCGATGAACTCCGCCCAGGCCGGGTCGTCCGAGAACCGTTTGGGCTCCCGGAATTCGGGACTGAACGAAACCGATCTCACGTCGATCCGCTTCAAGGCCTCCAGCCAGCCGCCAGGCAGAGCGGGCACCACGCAAACCTGTGGGCTGTGCGGCCGCCCCAACAGGATCGCGCAAACCGCGCCTTCGCAGTGCAGCGCCACGGCCTCGGCGATGTGGTCGACAATCAGATCCACCGGCTCGTCCCTGGCGATGAGCTCGAGAATGCGCTGGCTGTCGAGGCCCAGTGCCTCGGCCTCGCACGCTTTCTGTAACGCATGGCGGGTCCGCTGATGAGCGGCCTGCACCTGCAATGTCTGGGCGATCGAAGTGAGGGTCTGAGCCCGGACCCGCTTGTGGAGAAGAACCACCCAAGCCAGGGCGGCGATCAAGAACACCGCGGCTCCCCCCAGGATCGGGGCCACTCGGTCCGCCGTCAACCACGGTGGCACGCCCAGTATGACGATATCGGCCGGAGACCGGAGCAGCAGCCGAAACGCGTGTGGCAGGATCAGGTCATGGGATTGCTCCACTTCCACCGAGCAGATCCCGGTCAGGCGAAGGCGCGTACCGGGCTGCAAGGATTGCGCCACGCCGCGGCTGGGCAGACTCGCGTTGAAGACCATTTCACCGGACTCGATCACCAGAACCTGCTCTCCTGGCTGTTGCAGCCGGTCCACAAGTTTGCCCTCGATCTGCACCAGTTGATCGTCAAATTCGCCTTTCATAGCGTCCTGGGCGGTAATGCGCATGGGCGACGGCGGCGCGCCGGCTTGCAATCGCTTCACCTCAGCCCCGTGCACTGCGGGGCCGAACCCGGCGATGGCCGGAAAGCCCACCACATCCACCCGATCGCCCGCGGCCAATCCCTCCGCGTCGTGGTCCTGGAGCATCACGCCGCCGGTCGCATCCTGGACCCAACTGGTTCCGGATAGATTCGGGTATGTTACCGTTCCCCGCAGCCGCACCCGATGTCCCATATTGCTTGCGCGCGAAAACTGCAGGAGATCCGCAATGGGAGTCGGAGCCAGGGAAAAGGGATCCGGAGCCGGCGCCCGCAACACGCGAATGCATTCTGCTCCAGGCACGAACATCTGGATGCCGAGCATCTGGTGTTTTCCATTGAAAAGCGCCCCGCACACACCACGCACCGCCACGTCGGCGTCCAACAGATGCGCTAAGGACTCGGGAGGGGCTAGCACATGGGCTTTAAATGAATTCTTGCCCCATGCAATCGTGAGCAGTGTGTCCGCCCTTCCCTGGGCCACGCCTTGGACAATTCCCTCTATTTCTAGCCAGTGGCAGTCCTCGCGGCCCCAATTGGCGCTCCCAAATCGCCCGGTCTCGGGCGCCGGCAGACCTGGGTGACCGAGAACTCTAATCCGGGCCTTGGCCACATCCGGAGCAAAATCGGTGGTAGTTACTCCGGTTACCTCCACTTCGTCTCCCGCCCGCATCGATGCCTTCTCTTTTTCGCTCAGTTCGACAAAGATGCCATCGCTGGGATCCTGCACAAAAAGAAGGTGGTTGCCCGCATCGAAGTACGTCACCACGGCGCGCAGATGAACTGGGTACGCGCGTTGCGCGGCGCTCAACGGCAACTGGTGTACCGCGAGTGCGGTGGTCAGCGTGGCTCCCGCCGTGGGCAGTAGGTCCCGGTCGGCGACCACGACGTCGTCGACTGGTACCGCCCGGTCCAGCACTGGACGCCCGTGCTCCCAACCCAGAAAGCCCGCCACGTCCAGCACGCGGACGTTCGGGTCGAGGGCGAACTGTCCAATCCGAACGGGGATCTGCCCGGCCTCGTCCATCACCGCCATACCGCCCTGGGCCGGCACGTAAGGTACCCCCCGAACGCGCACCCGGTGCGCCGGTGACCGGGAAGGATGGAGCGCCAAAAGGGTGCGGATCTTACTCACAGGCAACGCGTCCAGCGGGGTAGCGGGATGGGTTGTCTCGATGGCGCCGAGTTCGGAGATCCAAAGCGTAGGGTCCGTCCCACCTTCGTTCCCGTCCAATGATTCGGCCAGCACGCCGCTGGCGCGGACATCCGCATCGGTCCACTCTTCGTTGACGGCCAGTATCGAAGCGGGAACCTTGGCCCAAACGGTGGTGTTCTCCGCTCGAATCTCAAGCGTCACAAGCCCCGGGCGCTCGGAACTGACCGACCGTACGACCCCGGAAATGGCCACGCGCCGGTACTCATATTCCGGGTCCCGTAGGTGCGAGGGAGAGACGGAGACTGGCGGCGGCAGCACATCCGGCCCGAGGGCCGATACGCGAGCTTGGGCGATCGCGGGGGCTGGTCCTCCGGAAGACGTCAGGCCAGCGACCTCTACCCGCCAGCCGATGGCCGGCGGAATCTGTCCGGGTGCGAGGGCAACGCGGATTCCGCCCGTGGAATCATGAACAAAACAATAACTGGAGAGACCATCGAAGTACGTCAGGATACCCTTGATGCGAACTGGCACTCCCAATCTCACCTGTGCCGCGGAGAGTTGCCGCACCTGGCTGGCGCTGGTCAGGACTGTCCGGGAAAGGTCCGGCGCACGGCCGCAGCTCGCCAGCGCGGCCACAGCCAGCAGCGCGCATTGGCAACGCGTTGTGGGGCGCGGCCGTTCCCAAACCCGACGTCGGACACTTCCGCTTGCGATTGTCCGGAACACGTTAGGACACCATACCCACATATCGATAGCACGGGACTTTCAGATCTGATTACTAGTTCTACTCTAATCTCATGCATCCATTGGGTTACAGTCTATACCCACAAGAGTTAGTCCAGGCAGTTAACGCTTGTTAACTCCGGGGAAACGCTCGACAGCGGCTCCTTCGACTATACCTTGAACACAAAACGGTCTTCGGTGCTGTTTGGTTAGCTCACGCCGCCTGGCCCCCGCTGCCGGTCTCCGGCACGCCCGCGCGCGGCACCTCCCACACCCGCAGCCCGTCGTTCGACAGCCGCGCCGGAATGTGCCGGTATCGTGTGTCGGATTCGAGAATGGCCCGGATCATCTCGCGCCGCCGCGCGCGGTCCGGGTGACTCAGAATGGCGACGGAACCACCGTCTCCCCCTGCGCCGTTCACTTTCCAGCCGGAGGCCCCGAACTCGCGCGCGATATCAATGGCCTGCCGGTGGTGCGGACCCACCAACTCCGGGTGCAGGTCGCCCTGCGCCTCGGTGTTTCGGATCATGGAGCGGCCCAGTTCTTCCAGGTCCCCGGCGTAGAGCGCCTCCTTGGCCTGCTCCGCGCAGCGCCGCAGCATGTCGAGCTTGGGCGATTCTATGCCACTGTGCTCCAGGCTGCGGATCACCATACGGTGCACTTCGCTCGAGCTGTGACTGCTGCCGACATAGACCAGCACCAGGCGACTCTCCAGTTCCCACCACACCGCAGCAGCGACGTCAATGCGGCTGACCGAGGCGTGGGGGTACTCGTGCATGTCGATGAAGTTGATGCCGCCGTGCGCCGCGGCGAGCTGGTCTTGGATCCCGCACTGCTGCTTCAATAATTGCGTCTCCACATGGAAAGCCGCCATGGCCACCTGGTAGGGCGTCATACGGCCGGCGGTCAGGGTGTCCAGCGCGCCCAGCAGCGCCACGCTCACAGACGCCGACGTCCCCGTCGAGCACCCCGGAGGCGCTTCGCTGAAAATGGTCACCTCGATAGCGATATGTTTGGGGATGGAGGAGTAGTCCAGGGCCGCTTCGATCAGCGGATGCTTGTCGTAGATGCCATGAGGCTGCTCGATGGCATAGTGCTCTCCGTAGTTCTCGGCGTGGATGGTGATGCGCGCGCGTCCCTCCGAGCGCTCGTATACCTTCATCTGCACCTCCACGTAGGGGGAGACGGCGATACTGAAGACCTTGCCGTGGCCGGCGAACCATGTATCGCTCCAGCCGCCGTTATCGCAGACGCGTATAGGAGCGATGCTGTTGACCACACGGTCCGGAGTGCCGGCGGCGGTTTCATGAATCGGCGTGATAGTGACCCCCAGAAGGCGATTCTATCTGAATATCCGCCCTTACTTCAGCTTGCACAGCGGATCGCCCACTACGATGTTCTGCCAGCTCAGGGCGGGTATAGCGAGATAATAGCTCTCCGCCAGATTGCGGCCGCTGAAGTAGGCCGGGAAAAGCTGATCGGGGTGTGGCGTGAACGCCAGGTACGGCTCGTTGACGTGGCCCGAACAGCCGGTGGCGCCTTCGTGGATGTAATCGGCCGTGAGGGTTTGCGGCGACCCGGCGAACCAGCCGGCGGCGTCCTTCCACGTGCCGATCGTCCAGCCGGACGGAGGGCGCTGGAACGTGCGACCGTCCGTCGAAACATACTCGGTGACCAGCGCGCCCGGCAGCCACTGAAATCCGAGGTTGCGCTGGTGCCGGTTGGGATCGTTGGAGCCCCAGCCGGCGTAACCGATGACGTCCTTCTCTCCGGTGAGCACCTTGGCCGATTCGTCCATGACGACGCGTTCTTTGGGCAGCGCCAGGGCCGCCGTCCGCAGCCAATTGTTGCCCTCCGCATCGTCATCGGACTTCAGGTCGAATACGAACTTGCCCTTCGCGATGCCGCGCGCGGCGAGCGACCGGTCGATGATGCCCTTCACGTCGTCGAAATCGTATCCGGCCAGACGTGTCACCAGGTAGATGGGGAAGCGCGCGTGGGTGAACGGCTGGTCTTTCCGGCGGTAAAACGGATTGGGCACCACGCCCGCGCGCGCGAAGCGCCTCCCGTTCATTTTGGAGTAGAGCAGGGTCAGTTCGGAATCCACCGCGCAGTATTCGCCCGCCAGTCCCTGGCCGCCGCCGCTCACCTTCAGCGGAACTCCCATAGTGGTCGCGATGTAGAGCACCCGCTCGCGCAGATCGGCCTGGGCCAGACAGCGGGCGATGGGGCGCTCGACCTGCTCCACGTAAGCGTCCCAGGAGACCTCTTCGTTGTCCTCCAAAATGTCCAGCTTGCAGACGTTCTTCAAAGGGATGCCGCGCTTCGAAATGTAGTAGTCCGCGATGCGCCGCGAAACCGCGTCGGCACGGTTCACCACCAGCAGAACGTTTTCCCCGCCCTGCGCCAGAAGCGCGGAACAGCCGGCCAGCCAGCCGAGCGCCAGAGTGCATAGCCGCATGATGATATTATGCGCGTGATTGCCATGCACGCCAACACGCACTTCCCCTTCGCATCAGTAGCATGGGTAGCGTTGCTACTCGCCGGCACGGCGCCGCTCAACGCCCAGAACCAGTACCCGTTTCAGAATCCCGGCCTGCCGTTGGAGCAGAGGGTCGATAACATCCTGTCGCTGATGACGCTGGATGAGAAGCTCGCCTGCCTGGCTACCAGCACCGCGGTGCCGCGCCTGCACATCCCGGACGCGGGCGGCTCGGAAGGGCTGCACGGCCTGGTACGCAAGGGCGATTTTGGCCAGAAAGCGGTGACCACCACGCAGTTTCCCGAGGTCATCGGGATGGCTTCAACCTGGGACCCGGCGCTCATCCGGCGCGTGGGCGCGGTGCAAGGATATGAAGCCCGCTACATATACCAGAGCGAGAAGTACAAGAGCAACGTGTTGGTGGTGTGGGGGCCCAATGCGGACCTGGCGCGCGACCCGCGCTGGGGAAGAAACAACGAGAGCTACGGCGAAGACGCATTCTTCACCGGGACGATGGCCGTCGCTTTTATCAAGGGCATGCAGGGCGATGACCCCAAGTATTGGCAGGCCGCCTCCCTGATGAAACACTTCCTGGCCAACAGCAACGAAACTACGCGCGGCAGTTCTTCTTCGAATTTCGACGAACAGTTGCTGCTCGACTATTACTCGGTGCCCTTCCGCATGGGATTCGTGGAGGGCGGCGCTAAGTCGTTCATGGCGTCTTACAACGCCTGGAACCATGTCCCGATGACGGTCAACCCTATCTTGCGGAGCCTGGCCGTTAAGGAGTGGGGCGCCGACGGTATCATCTCTTCCGATGCGCTGGCCGTCGAACTGATGGTCAACCCGCGTCACTACTACAAGACTCAAGAGCAGGCCTTGGCCGAAGCCATCAAGGCCGGCATCGGCCAGGTGCTCGCTTTCCTTTTCAATATCCCAAAGTTGGCTAAGCAGGGAGTCGATGACCACTTGCTTTCCGAAGGGGATGTCGATGCGGTTCTCAAGGGCAAATTCAGAACCGTAATCCGGCTGGGGTTGCTCGATCCGCCGTCCATGGTCCCGTATTCCAGCATCGGCGCGGCGGGCGAACCGGAGCCATGGACGGCCGAGAAACACAAGCGTGTGGCGCTGGATGTGGCGCGCGAATCGGTGGTGCTGCTCAAGAACGCGAATGGCTTTCTGCCGTTGGATAAGAACGCCATCAAATCCATCGCCGTGGTTGGGCCACGGGCCGGTGAAGTCCTGATCGACCTGTATGGCGGCCGGCCGCCGTATGCGATTACGCCTCTCCAGGGCATTCGCGGGAAAGTGGCGCCCGGCACGACAGTGAGCTACTCGGCGGGCAACGAAGATGGCGCGGCGGTGAAGGCTGCCAGTTCGTCGGACGTGGCGGTGGTCGTGGTTGGGAATCACCCCACATGCGGCGCCACTAACATTATGGCGATTTTCAATATGGACGTCTCGAGCAAATCCTGCGCCGATCCTGGAGAAGGCAGAGAGGGGCGCGACCGGGAATCCATCGGCCTTTCGCAGGAAGATCTGATCAAACAAGTGTACGCCGCGAATCCCAAGACGGTGGTGGTGCTGGTGTCGAGCTTTCCGTACGCGATCGACTGGACCCAGCAGAACGTGCCGGCCATTCTGCACATCGCCCACGCCGCGCAGGAGCAAGGCACGGCCATCGCCGATGTATTGTTTGGCGACTACAATCCAGCGGGCCGTCTCAATCAGACTTGGCCGAAGTCGCTCGATCAACTGCCGCCCATGATGGACTACGACATTCGCCACGGCCGCACGTACACCTACTTCAAAGGCGAGCCGCTTTATCCCTTCGGCTATGGCCTGAGCTACACAAGCTTCCGATACTCGCGCCTGAAGGTCCATGCCGGCGCGGTCAGGGTGGATGTGACGAATACAGGGAAGCGGGCGGGCGATGAAGTGGTGCAACTCTATACGGAACGCGCTGGGTTGAAGCAGCTGCGGGGATTCCAGCGCG
>Ga0187875_10003226_pt1 | contig 11591 bp, 16 predicted proteins | sample June2016WEW_17_1_2_FD_132978 | JGI IMG/M metagenome (GOLD analysis project Ga0187875, IMG submission 132978) | Peatland microbial communities from SPRUCE experiment site at the Marcell Experimental Forest, Minnesota, USA - June2016WEW_17_10 | ecosystem: Environmental > Terrestrial > Soil >... | reverse complement strand
ACCGGACTTCAGCGGGTGAACCCTTCATTCGATGTCGTTCGATGTCCGCCCACCCTGTTGACCAGGTCATTCGCCGCGACCGGGTGTCAGGCGCTCGCCACATGTGGGGGCGACAGATACTTGGCACGTGACTTGTAATCGCCTAGAATGACTATGTGCACGTGAAGCGCACGACTCGCAGGAGGGGCGAAAAGGAGTACACCTACCTCTCGCTCGTCGAGTCGGTGCGCGTCAACGGCAAGAAGACCCACCAGACGCTGTTGCGCTTGGGTGAGATCGGCGAGCTGGAAAGAAGCGGTCAGCTCGATCGCATCGTCGCCGCGCTGTCGAGCTACACGACAAAGCACTTTGTCGCGGCCGAGGGGCTCGAGGGTGAAGGTGCGCCCTCCTTCGGCGCCACAGCCGCGATCTCGGCCTACTTCGATCACCTCGGTCTTCGTGAGCACTTCAGCGCGATCGGCGACAGGCGGCGCTCGAAGAACCTCGCCGACACGATCTTCGTCATGGTGGCGAACCGTCTGTGCGATCCGGGCTCCAAGCGCCGCACAATCCACGAATGGCTCGCGACCGTCGCGCTTCCCGAAGGCGTCGCATCACCGCTGCTCGACCAGTGCTATCGGGGCATCGATGCGATCGGCGACGAGAAGGAGGCGACCGAAGAGCTGTTGTACGCGCGCCTGACCGATCTCACGAACCTCGATCTTCGCCTCGCCCTCTATGACCTCACCTCCACCTACTTCGAGACAAGCCGAGGTCCGGCCGATGAGTTCTCCTCTCGTGCCTATGGCTACAGCCGCGATCACCGCCCCGACCGTCCCCAGGTCGTGATCGGCCTCCTCGTGACCGGAAACGGGATCCCGATCGCCCACTACGTCTTTCCGGGCAACACCCGGGACTCGACGACGCTTCAACAGGTGATGGCCGACTACCAGTCCCGCTTCGGCGTCGGTCGGATCGCGCTCGTCGCCGACCGGGGCCTCATATCCGAGCAGAACCTGCAAGACGTGGAGCGGGCCGGCTTCGACCATGTGCTCGCCACACGACTCCCCCACGACGGCGACGTCGCCGCCGTGCTCGAGCGCGCCGCAGCTGTCGGCGACGACGCGTGGAGCACGGTGCCGGGCTTTCCGGGAACGAAGGCCTTCGAGGTGACCCATGGCGGAAGGCGATTCGTCGTGGTGTCATCGGCCGAGCGAAAGGCACGCGACGATCGGCGACGCGAAGAGCTCCTCGTCCGGGTGGAGTCCAAGCTCCTCGCGCTCGCGGATCGCGTCCGGGTAGGCAAGCTCGTCGATCCCGCGAAGATCGGGGCTGCGGCCGATCGCATCCTCCGTGACTCGGGCGTCGCGCGTTGTTTTGCGACCAAGATCGGCCCCGGGGTGTTCTCGTGGAGCTTTGACGACAAGGCGCTCGCCTACGAGGAGAAGCTCCTCGCCGGTCGCTACGTGCTCACGACATCGCTGCAGCCCGAGCAGGCGTCGGTAACCGACATCGTGCGGCACTACAAGATGCTCCAGAACGTCGAGCACAGATTCCGCGTGATGAAGGACTTCCTCGGTCTTCGCCCCGTGCACCACCGACTCGAAGAACGCGTCCGCGGCCACATCGCGCTCTGCGTCATCGCCGCGGTGATCGAAGCGGTGATGGGCAACGACTTGGAGCACGCCGGCGTGAAGGACCCCGACATCGCCGACCAGACGATCTCGCCGCGCCGGGCCTTGGCCGAGCTCGGGACCATCCGGCTGCACAAATTGAACGCTGGACGTCACATCGAGCTCGTCGACCGACCGACAAACCTGCAGCGTCAGATCCTCGACGCCTTGCGCATCGAGGCCAACGCGTGGAGCCGGGCCAGAATCTCCTGAGCTGGGCAAACGCGAACGGTGTGGGGGAAACAAATCTCGATCGCGCCCGCACTACCAGGACGTTCGCGAACCACCCGCTGAAGTCCGGCCTGTCCTACCCCTCCGACGCTTTCTCCTCCGATTTCTATGCCTCCCCGCCCAGCACCCCACCCAGAAACTCCACCGCCACACGACTGCGCTCCTCGTCGGCAGCCAGGTAATTGTCCGTAAAGGTCGAGACCTATTTCGACGGTCTGATCTGTTACAACCGGTGTCCTTCAGTAATCCAGATTCAGCATCTGAGCTGGACTGATGTACTCATCACGGTCCTCTGGCAGGAATGACGGTTCCGCCGTTCCCTGGGGCGTTCATGGGATTTCCATGGGATGCCTTGGACCTTCGGGTTCATGTGCGGGTCATTCTCCGGGGGGGTCACGAGAGCTTTGCGGGCTATTCGGAGTTGAGCGGCGTCTTACCGCCCGGCACGGAGATCGACGATCTCGATTTGCAGAGGGAGGTGCTGATCGCTGAGGTTCTTGACGTCAGCGGCGGAGCCGGGTTCCGCGTGCCCTGCCCTCCCCCTTCTCCGCCCAGTGGTCTCGTTGTGAGTGAATGCGCTGCGAAGCGTCAGGATTCACGTTGAAGAGGGGACGCGCCCGATCTGATATCAACCAGTGGCGGTTCAAGCCATCGGGCACCTGAGGTCCAACCTCATGCGTGACGACTGTCTGGTACAACCGTTCATCCGAGGAGCTTCGTCTTCTGAGCTGCAAACTCATCTTCGGTCAGCACTCCGCTATCGCGTAGCGCAGCCAGACGGGCAAGCTCATCGGCGACCGAATAGGCCCCGCTGCCCGCAACTGGCGGTGTCGAGACTCCATCTCCATGCTGGACTCGGAGGAGTTCCGAGAGCGCGTCAGCGAATTCGCGTGCACCATTCCGGGTCAATGGACCAATTTGCTCGATGCCCAGGCTCCCGCCAGCGCTAGAGAGAGCAACGTGTCCTCCCTCCAGGAGTGACCGACGCACGGAGATATCTTGAATCCGTGAGAGCGGAACACTGCGTTCATGCGTGTTCACGATGCCCAGCACGATCATGACCCGTTGGTTCGTCAGCAGGAAATGGTGGCGACGTCGCCAGATGGCCCAGAGCCCCAAGGTGATCAGATAGAGCTGCGCCGTCCAAAACACCGATGGCAGCACATCGAGCACAATCTTCTCGTCCGGGTTCAACCGGACTGCTGGTGCGACCATGAGTCCGAACCTCCTTGTGGGTGCCTCTGTCAGACTACGACAACGCTTTCGGGCACTTCTCCTCGCTGTCTCACAAGCACGATGGCCGAGAGGCGGATCGGTGTGGATGAACTCGTCGAAGAAAGCACCGTTTTCGGCGGCCACCTCGAAATAGAAGTGGCCGCTACTCCTTGGATCAATGTGGCATCAGGGGAGGTTGGCCCGAACGCGTCGGAGAGGGGACGTCCACAATGTCCGACTGGCGGCTGGAACCCTGGCGCGATCCCACGTCTGAGTAACGGTGGAACGGCGACTTAAGCCCACACGGCGACGAGACTGCCAGCAAGCGCGCACAGGGCCCCCGACAGCGCCACGGCCCCGGCCAGCCAGCGCTCGCGCCGGGAACTAGGTGCGATTGCCAGGCTGTTGATCGCCTCGCCGAACTTCACCTCGGGCGTCTTCCACGTGAACGTCTTCCCCTGAGCGGCCTCAGCGATGTTGTACTTGGGCGGCGAGTTGAACTCCTCGCGAATCCGATCGAACATCCTCTCGGTGCGCCCCAGCCGACGGAGCTCGAGCCAAGCACCGATGAAGATGAGCACGAACGAGAGCGCGAATAGGACCGTTTCAGCGATGTGCATGACGCCTCCTACTAACGACCTTCCCGTAATAGCGCGCGGGCATGTTGACCTGCACTGTTTTGCGATTTGACGGATGAACTCGCGGTGGCGACCTGCGGGGTATTCGACGAACATCTTTAGGTGGTTCGACGCGATCGGTGTTGCACAACCGTCAGTGAGTCGGCGCGTCTATTGGCGCGATCGGCCCGTGTTGCACGCGCTGAGCCGACGATCCAATTCGTCGGATCATCGGCTACCGGATGGGCGGCAATGACCGAACTTATGACCTACGGGTTGCCGATTCGTCGGCTCGGTCAGTTGTGGACATTAAACACGGACTCCCGACGGGGCCGGATTGGTTTGTGACGTTCCACCGGAAACTCGTATAGGTGCTACTTGCCAGCGGCAATGTCAGCGCAACGGTCACACAGCCTATCGCCAGGGCGACGACCATAGATCCTGTGTCCGTTACGGATTATCTCTTTGGCGTAACCGCACTCGCTTTGGTTGTGGTACACAAGCTTGTCACCGTCTTCGGTGCTCGACGTGTAGAACTCTCTGATCAATGACATGTCCGGCCGCCCCCGTTTCTCTTAGATGCCCCGTCCGGGGGGCATCGGACCGGACGCTAGTTCGTGCCTCGGTGCGTCGCTCGGGGCGCCCCTCACCTACTCCCGAGACGGCCCCTGCCTACGATCTCGTCATGCCCCGAACGGGCTCTACTTCGGAACGCACGCATCCCCAAGAGGACGGCGTCGCGGGCGGTGGTCGTGAACCATCCTCTGCCGGAAGCGTCCCCTATTGCCTTCGAGGGCGTCACGTGTCGATCTCAAAGAGCTGCGGTGATGCCCTTCCGGGTGCAGCCGGCGTCGGGCGTTCGACCACCGTCACGCCGCTCCGCACTAGGTCGTCGAGCGTGATTAGTGGACCGCTCATGATCCGCTCGAGGAGCGCTGCCTGTGTTGGCTCAAGATCGATGAGGAGGGTCAACACGTTCAGCGTCTCAAGCAGCTCGCTGGTCCAATCCGGGTCCCATGTCGTGTTGACGACAGCGTCCAGGGGCGAAGATCGTCTCCCGTCCGGCTCGCGCTTTCGACGATCGAACCAGTGCTTCAGGACCTTCATGCCCGAGACCTCGTAGGTCCAGACCGACGCTTCCACGGGGCCGATACGTCCCGCACCGATCAGCAATTCGCGCGTGGTGGCCTCGTAGTCGATCGCTTCCGGCATCCCTTCCTCGTCGTCGGGGATTGTCGTAACGACCCGAGGTCGTCGAGCAACGTCAACTCTTGGTGGCCCAGACGGTCGATCCGCCGGCGAATCATCGAACCGCTCGCCGTATGTGTGTAACCACAGCACCCTCTCGCCGACAGAGACCGTTTCCTCGAAGAGCGAGCGGTCCGCCGTTAGCGGGAGCCGAAGGCCGGGAGTCAAAAGATCCCTGGCGAATCGGACGGTATATGCGGGACTGGCTGTGACCGCCGCGATGTACGCGAAGAAGGCTCGACCGTCGACAGCCCGTCCGAGGCGCTCACCGAGGAGATCAAGAACGCCGGGAACGACGTTCGGGATCATGCCTTCGGCATCGAGCCAGAGCGGCCATGCTCGGCCGCCGCGACCGTGATAATGGTGTAGGTCGGGCACGAGAGAGGTCGCCGTCAAGGCCGGCCCTCCCGTAGGCGTTCGATCATGCGAAGCCGTCAGAAACACCTGAGCACGCGCTTCACGCACGGCCCAAAGGGAGGGATTCGGCTGGTTGATTACGCGCTTATCCGGAATGATCCACTGGCGATCGAAGCTTCGGTTTCCGTAGCGCAGCGGCTCTGGACAAGCTCCATGTTCGCTCGCCAGTGCTCCTGAGACCGGAGGGTATCCAGGCAAGTTTTCGCTCAACGTCGTATCGATGCGACGATCCCTGGAGTGTTCATGAAGCAGATTTCCTTTCTGGTCTAAAGGCGCACTGACCAGACGTCGCCACCGTTCCTTCAGGATCGCGGGAGATGGCCCAATCACCCACGTTCGACCCGGCATCGTGCCGGAACCGGACCATGCGAGCAGATCATCGAGCGCGGGCAAAGCCAACCAATTGGCGCCACCAGCAGGAAGAAACGGTGCGCGCCATTCACTCGGGCAGTCAACCCAGCCATCGTCGAACTCGATCTCTGCGAGAGCGGCGAACTTGTCCTCTCGGCGCCCGGTCACCGACCGGTATCGAACCGGCGCAGGAGTCTCGGCATTCGTTGAGCCGTCTCGAAGCGCGATGGTGATGCACACCGGCTGCTGAACGCCCTGGAAGATGCGCGTCGCGACCTCAGGCTGATGGCCCTCCGGAGAGCAGTCAATCACCCATAATTCGTCGGAAGTTCGGCGCAGGTAGTCGCGCATCCGCGCAAACCCCGGCCCGTTCAAGAACCCCGCAACGGTGATAAACGCGACGACACCTTTGTCGGTCGGATGGCCCTCGAAAACCTTCCACGTCGCCCACCGCCAGAAGTAGACGTACGGGTTGTACAGATGCTTGACGTGCGCGCCAACTCCCCAATCGCGTGGCGGAAGGAAAGCAGCGAGCGGCGCCGAACCCCTCGCCAAGAGAGCAGCGCGCCTTGCCGCGTTCCGAACGGCACGTTCATTGGCGTTCGCGCTTGTTCGACCCGGAACCCTGAGGTCACCCTGCTCTATCCATCCCCCGTCGCCGTAGCTTCGCTCGCGGTAGGGCGGGTTCCCCAGCACGACCATGACGGGCTCTTCCCGCTTCACCTGATTCGCACTCGTCCGACTCTCGGCGATCGGTGCGTAGATCACCGGCAGGTGCTCCTCTGCCTCGTTCGGATTCGCGAGTGTGTCCGTCAGGTAGACGCGAAGCGCCCGTCGCCCGAGCGGCGCGCCGAGGCGAGCGAACTCGGTCGACAGCCGCACCTCCGCAACTGAGTACGGTCCTGCCTGAAGCTCGAAGCCGATCAGGCGTTCCGCCGCCTGGCGGAGTCGAGGGCCAACAGCCCCGGGCCCATCCTGTTCGGAGACGGCGTCGGCGATTCGATCCATGACGCGGAACAGGAAGGTGCCGGTCCCCACACCGGGATCGACCACTGTCACACCCGGCGACGCGAACCCTTGATCGTGACCGAGCCTCGTGCGTAGGAGGTCGTCGACCAGCCGGACCATTGGGTCGACAGCCTCGACCGGAGTGTAATAGCTGCCGGTCGCGCGCCTCAGCTTGGGGTCGTATCCCTCGAGAAACGTCTCGTAGAAATACAACCACGAGGCAGGGTCGCCGCGACTGAGGCGCGACCAGTCGACGACCGAGAGGACCCTCTGGAGAGTGCGGACCGAGATTGCCTGCTCCCGAAGCACCACTGAACTGGTGAGCACGTTTAGTGCCTGTCCCATGAGGGTGTGTCGCTCGCCGAGTCCTTCGGCAATGTCATGCAAGCTACGGCCGACGAACTCGATCCCCTCTGTCCTTGCCAACAGGAGAGCAAAGGTCACGGTTTGGGCGTAACCGTCCGCGAACTCGGAGTCGTCGGCCTCAGGGAACAGCAAGCGCCTCCAATCTTCGGCAAGTGCTTCGAGCGCTGTCTCTGTTGTCAGCAGCTCCTCGACCTCGGCGCGCAGGAGCCGGCAGAGACGCGCAAGGGTGAGCGCGAGCTCCTGTGGCCGGCGCGACGACACAGGCTTCCATGACAGGAACTCGCCAACGACCGTGACGAGCGAATCATCATCGACCGTCAGGCGCGCGCCCGAAGTCTCCACATCGCCCACGAGGCGAGCGACCGATCCGACCCGATCCCCATCACGGTAGAGGGCGAAAGACTGCCCGTCGGTGTAGAGCACGTTGGGCAAGCACGAGAGCCGCTCCCACTGTCTCTTGTCATGACCGCGGTACCGGGCGGTGTCGACGCCTTTGCCGGGAGCCTTGATCTCCGCGAACCCAACGAGGGCGCCGGCGACGTGGACCGCATAATCAGGGCGCACCCGCTCATCGGTGAGGTGGTGCTCTCCCGCTACGACGACAGGGCTGATCCCCGCAATTGCTGCGAGGTCGTCGAGCAACCCTTCGAATGGACCCCGAAGAAGGTCCTCCGGCTCGCCTGCCCCGGTTGCGAACCGTGACGCGATAACGCTGCCGAAGCGGCTGACTGCCTCACTGAGATCGGTCAAGCCTTGGCGCCTCTTCGCTCGTTCGACGACTTCCGCCCCACCTTTGGCCGCGTCCCTCCACGCCGATCCGTGCCGAGATGATCGCCCTCCGCGAGAGCCATGTTTGCCACCTCGCAGGTCCACAGCCCGAGCTTGCCCTTGGCCGCTATTGGCGCCTCGAACGGCCGAGGATCGGCGAGGAGCCAATGCCAGTTCCCGGCTATCGCCCACGGGCTCGCGCTGTCCCGCACGATATCGACCAGCTCCACCATCCCGAGGATCGCGCCGCGGGGGCAGTCCGCGAGGAGCCGTCCGTGCTCGTTCATTCCCTCGCGGTCAATTCCGCTACCGGCGTGAATGACGAGTCGGCCTCGATAGTTCGTGCGCCAGGTCCGGTTCTCCACGTCCTTGATGCCAGCCATAACAAGGCTCGTCCAGGGCTGACGAAGCGTGAGGGCCTGCACACGCTGATTCTACGATGCCAGGCCTTACTTGCTGAGCCCGAACGCTTTCAGGATCGACCGAGTGAAGCCCATCTGTTTGCCGTACGCCTTCCGACGTGCGACGCGCTTGGCGTAGGCGCCCGGGCCTCGCGAGGCGGCCCGGACGTTGTTCGAAAACCGTGCGGCCCGGTAGAGCTGCGAGGTGAGGCTACGGCGTCGAGGCATCCGAATTCCTACCCGTGGCGCGCCCGGGGAGTCTCGCTACGGCAATTGCGAGGAGTGTCATGGCGAGCGTCCAGGCGATCCAGGCGACAATCGCCCAGCGGGCATAGTTCCATCCCGTGCCCCCGTATCTTGTCGGAGCAGGCCCGAGATTCTGACCTGGGCCGGTAGACGCGACTTCGACGCAGTCTGCGCCCGTCTTTTGAACATAAACGTACCCCTGGCCTGTCGTCCTGACACCGGCGCAGGAGGTCGTCGGCCACACTTTGGCGAGGGCAACCACGCCACCGACAACGAATAGGCCGAACAAGACGGCCGCGATGCCAGCAAAGATCCGGTGAGGGCCAGAATTCACGTCGCGCCCATCGTCTTCGAGTAGGTCTTCCGGCGCGCCACCCGCTTGGCGTAGGTGCCGGGGCCTCGTGAGGCGGCGCGGAGGTTGTTCGAGAACCGTGCCGCCCGGTACAGCTGACTCGTGAGCGATCTCGCCATCGTGTCCCTTTGCCTCGCGAGCCTACCTTGGCAGATTGCCTAGACGCCTAGGGATTGTCCGGGAACGCCGCGCAAGTACATGATTGACAGCGACCAAACGTATCGAGGCGCGTATGGCACAGGCGTTCGCAGGCGTCGAGCCGAGAGCAGCATTAGCCGCTGGTCGGTCGCTCGGTGCCGGGAGCTTTGTAGCGATCGACTTTGAAACGGCGACGCGATGGCGATCGAGCGCTTGCTCCGTTGGGGCTGCGGTCGTCGAGCAGGGAGCAGTCGTTGACACGCAACGATGGCTCATTCGACCGCCCGACAACGAATTCGAGAGCATCAACATCAGCATTCACGGGATCACGCCCAGGATGACGGCCAACAGCCCTGGCATCTCCGTCGTTTGGCGCGAGGTCTTGCGCATGATCGACGAGCGCCCCGTAGTCGCGCACTACGCACCCTTCGACATTGGCGTGCTCAAGGCTTCTCTCGCGCTCGATGGTGCAACTTGGCCGACGCTCACGTATGTCTGCACCCGTGCCCTTGCCCGTCGAGCGTGGCCCGGCTGGCTCTCGTACCGGCTTGACGACGTTGCACACGCATGCGGCGTGACTTTCCAGCACCACGAAGCCGGGTCAGACGCCGACGCGGCCGCCAGCCTCGGGATCGCCTACTGCGGGGCGACAGGCCGGGTCTCGATTCTCGATGCCTGCACGGAGCTCGGCATGCTGCCCGGCCGACTCCAACAGGACGGATGGTCGCCCTGCGCTCCGATACACGCGGCCTCGCATCATGGCGACCACGAACACCGAATCAACTACTCAACGCTTCGCCCGACTGTCGACGAGGTTCCGGAGGTCGGCCCTTTCGTGGGCAAGACGGTCGTCTTCACCGGCACGCTCGCGCACCTCGTCCGGGCCGACGCCGCTCAGTACGTCATCGACGCGGGCGGCCGGGTCACGAACAGCATCTCACACAAGGTCGACTATCTCGTCTGCGGAATACAGGACGCGTGCAGGGTCAGGGACGGCGTTCACCCCTCGAAGATGCTCAACGCGTTGCAGCTCAAGAGCGAGGGAGCCGCGATCGAACTCATCACCGACGACGATTTCTGCCGAATGCTCACGCGGTAGACGTCCCGGACTGAGATCGGAGCCTCAGCGTGGCGACCCCTTCGCCTGCGAGCCTGCCGTCTTGTTCGGCCTATTCGTTGTCGGTGGCGTGGTTGCCCTCGTCAAGGTGTGGCCGACGACCTTCTGCGCCGGTGTCAGGACGACAGGCGAGGGGTACGTTTATGTTCAAAAGACGGGCGCAGACTGCGTCGAAGTCGCGCCTACCGGGCATGAAGGACTCGCCTAGCTCACCAGTACCGGGATGAAATCGGGCTGCTGCTCCCGCACCGCTCGGAGGGCAAACTCATGAGCGGCGGACGCGGTACCAGCAATCTGGGCCCGGCATCCAAGACCGTTGAGCCGGGCCTGCTCGTAGATCATGCGGTACATGTTCTGGTAGAAGCCTCCCCGAGGGATGGCTGCTAGCTCCTCGGTCACGAAGGAGATGAGCTCGGCGCTGCTCTGGTTCGTGGCTCGGGCCATCAGTGCTCCTTGCGGACGCCCTTGAATGGCTCCCCGTCGTCATTCACGTCCATGAACTTGCCGGTATCGCTGTCGCGCTTCGTCCATTTCTTGGTCACGGGGTTGTAGACCTGGCTGCGGTCACGGACCTCACCCTCGCGGTGACCTTCTCCGGTGTTCTTAGCCATTTCGCTTTCACCTCTTCCTGATGTTCACGCGGCGGCCGGACCCCGATGGGGCCAGACCAGCTTCTTGCAGTTGACACAGACGTACACCACCACCTGGTTGCCGCAGTTGGGGCAGCTGGCGTGGGTTGCCAAGTCGACGACCGCATGAGCCGCTAGAACGACGACAGCCCAGGGCAGGCCGCCCGGGCTCTTGCTATTGCTCTTGGATGCCAACTGGTTACCTCCTTTAGGCCGCGGACAGCGTGTAGCGCTGCCACGGGATCTGCTCGACGAAGATGTTGCTGAGGAACCGGACGATGTCCGGACGCCCCTGGTACGTGGGTACGCCCCGGCTGTCCTGGGCCACCAAGACGATCGGGATGGGACCGAAGGCTTGGGAGCCGAGGGCGCGGGCGCTCACCTGTTCCTGAGAGTTGTGGAGAACGTGGGGCCCCACGATCACGATGCCGAAGGTGATGCCGTGCTCGGTGACCTTGGCTCCTTCAAACTGCGTGGTCATGGGTACCTCCTGGTGCGCAAAGGGGGTCGGAGTCAGCTTGCAACCGGGGGTGTGACGGTCAAACCCCTGGTTAGGGTTAGTTTAGCGAACATATGTTCGACAGTGGTGAATACTGGCGGGTCTGGTCGGTGAACCGACGGTGGTAAGCCACCGTCAGGCGGCCTCCCACCCCGAGCTATCACGTGGGGGGCCGCCTGTTGGTGGTGGTCGTCAGGTCCGGACCGTGGCGCGGACCAGGGTCCAGTTCACTGCCCGGTGGCAGTGGGAGCAGGGGGGAAAGGTCTCGCCGACACTCAGCGCGATCTCCTTCCGTCCGGAGCAGTCACTGCGGTAAATGCCCGATGTGCTGCACTT
>Ga0187875_10003224_pt1 | contig 11592 bp, 9 predicted proteins | sample June2016WEW_17_1_2_FD_132978 | JGI IMG/M metagenome (GOLD analysis project Ga0187875, IMG submission 132978) | Peatland microbial communities from SPRUCE experiment site at the Marcell Experimental Forest, Minnesota, USA - June2016WEW_17_10 | ecosystem: Environmental > Terrestrial > Soil >... | reverse complement strand
GTGATGTCGGTGGGCTTGGGGAACTTGCGCATATCGAAGCTCAGCCCCACGCTGACGCATTTGTTAGCGGATCCTTCGCGGTTATCGAACGGGATCACCCACAGCCAGCCGCCGTCGAAAATATGGTGGCAGGTGCCGGAGTACCAGGGGCGGGGCGCTTTAGGCACGCCATTCGGCAGGTTCAGTTCGTCATACGGCTTCACGTCGATCATGTGCGTGAACAGGCAGCGGGTCTGCAGCCGGACACGCGGCGGATTGTCGCGCAAGTTCCACTGGCGGGCGAGCACGTGCCCGCCGCCAGAGGCATCGGCGACGAATTTGGCGCGGATGGTCTCGCCTTTCTCGGTCGTAAGGGTTACACCGTCCGCATCCGTTTCGACGGTCTTGACACGGGTGTTGTACTTGACCGTGGCTCCGTGGTGAATGGCGGTATAGGTCAAATATTGATCGGTATCCTGGCGGAACAGGTGGGCTTCGTACCCTTCGCGGTAAGGCGGAATCACCAATTGGGTGGCTTCTTCCGGCCGCTGGTGTTCGCCCGCGCGGTGCAGGATGAAACCGAAGTTCTTTTTCACGCCGAAGTGATTGGAAACATGCGTATGGAGGAGTTCGCCCGAATTGAACTCGGTCTTGAACTCGGGGACTCCAAAGCGCTCCGCCATGATTTTAATCATGCGAAAGGTGTGCCGCACGGTAGATTCGCCGAGCGCGAAACGCGGATGCGAGCCGGCGTCAACGATCACCACTTTGGCGCCTTTATAGGCCAGAATGGTTCCCAGCATTCCGCCTTCGAAACCCGCGCCCAGGATGGCTACATCGAATTGGTCGTTCATCTAAAGTAAAGATTTCCTTTCGATTTACAGTGTTAAACGATTATACCGAGCCGGTGGGGCGGTACACCAGTACTTTCGGTACCGCATTTTCCTGCGGGGAAAATGCTGGGGGATGGAGGGTGGCGGCTATGCCGTGCGAACCTGGCGAAGCGTGGCATACTGGAAAGGGCACCATGTGGTGATTGCAATCAATGCTCATTACCGACGGCAAGGTAATCGTCCCTGACGAGACCTTGGATCTTCCGCCGAATCAAGCACTGGAGGTTCGCATCGAGTCGATTCGCGCGGATACGCCGGCCGAGGAATCAGCGTTGAGCTGGATTGCCGAGAATGCTTGCGAAGGCCCCCATCTCCCCTCGGATTTGTCTCACCAGCACGATCACTACCTTTATGGCGTGCCGAAAAAGGGTCCGCCCGCAACCGGCTGAGACACGCTACGGGCGGCCTCGCCAATTACCTGTGGTGGGATAACCTAGGCCTGGAGCATCTCGTCGTTTTGAAAGGCCACGCTATCCGCAACCCGCTCTTTGATCTTGGCGATTGCTGTCAGACAGCCGATCCAGGTCGCTCCTCATAGAGTGATCGCGTCCCGGTAAACCGATTCTCGTATCGCGGGTTTCATCCAGCCGTCGCTGGCTATATCGACTTTTCGGCCCAAGGCTCTCGAGTTCCAGTTTGAGGGCAGCCTAGCCCTAGCCTAGCTGGTCGAGGAGGCTGGTTCCCGCCTACCACTTTACGAGTTTACGAGCAAATCGACGTCGCTATCAGGGCGGGAGTCGCCGCGCGCCACCGACCCAATTAGCCGAACCTGGGTTGCGCCGTGCTTCGCGGCAATGCGAAGGATGGCCTCCCGCTGCTCTCGAATTGCCTCGCGTATGGCTGCGCCGGTCACAGATCTACCGCGCGGCGAACTCTGCCACACCCCGCCGCATATTCTCCAGCACGCCGTAATCGAGATTCACGTTACCGCCCTTGCCGGTGCCCAGATGAATTGACGGTTTATTGTCGCCATGGTAATCCGTGCCCCCGGTTTCGATCAATTGGAACTGGGCAGCCAGTTGCCGGAATTGCGCCGTGTCTTCCGGGCTGTGCTCGCTGTGGTAGACCTCCAGGCCCTGCAGGCCATTGTCGATCAGGGTGCGCAGCAGTTTTTCAACCGAGGCGCGGTCCCGCGCGGGCAGCCGCACCGGATGCGCCAGCGAGGGCAGACCGCCGCCCTCGCGGATGCGGCGCACGCCTTCCACCAGTTCCGGCTCATCACGCTCCACCGAGGCTGAAGCATTGTCGGCCAGATAGCGGTCGAAGGCTTCCTGGTTGGTCTTCACATAGCCTTTGCGCAGTAGCACCTTGGCGAAATGCGGACGGCCGGTGAGGTGTTTGCCGAGCGCCTGCACTTCCTCCAGGGCGATGTCGACCCCCAGCGAATTGAGCTTGGCGATGAGCTTGCGGTTGCGTTCGCGGCGGCTCTCCTGGTGGCCCTGAATCCATTGCCGGAATCCCGGCGAGGCCGGGGCTTGCAGAAAATAGCCGAGCAGATGCACCGAGGGCGGGCGCGAGCCGTCCGGAGGCGGATCGGGGCGCGTGCTCAGTTCGATGCCGCATACTAGTTCCAGCCCAGCCGCGGCGGCCAGCGGTACGGCGGTATCGTAGCCGTCCAGCGTATCGTGGTCGGTGATGCCCAGGGCTTGGAGGCCCATAGCCTTCGCGTCGCCGACCAGTTGCGCGGGCGAAGCGGTGCCGTCGGAACGGTCGGTATGTGTGTGCAGATCAATCATGTACGTGAGAATTGGCTTCCGCTGTCAGATGCGCCTGGGCGCGCTCGCCGAGGCCGGCATCCAGGCCGCTGAGTCCGGTGGCCGGATGGCGCGGACGGGAGACCATGCGGACGATGATTTTCTCGTGAATGCGCTCGTACCATTCGAAGGGAATGAGATTGCGCAGGGCCAGCATCAGCTTGAACTTGAATCCAACCATGTAATGCAGGCTGGGATGGCGCGCGGTCAGGATTTTGTGTACCACTTGGGCGATGTCTTCGGCGGTGAATTTATTGGCGGCCAGCAGGCCGTCCACGATGGCTTCGTGCTGGCAAAACCAGAAGTAGTACGGGCTGGAGGGATCCTGGGCGCGGCGGGCGCGATTGCGGTTGACTCCAAAGTGCGGGGTGTAGATCAGCCCCGGCTCAAGCACGGAAACATGAATATTCAACAGGGCCATTTCCTGGCGCAGGCATTCACCCAGGCCCACCACCGCGAACTTGCCGGAGGAATAGCCCGCGATACTCATCTCGCCCATGCGGCCCGCGGCCGAAGCGGTGATGACGATGCGTCCGGCGCGGCGCGCGCGCATGTGCGGCAGCACGGCCTGGGTCAGCTCCATGATGCCGAAGACGTTGACATCGTACAACCGGCGGATCTCCTGCATGCTGAGATCTTCGAAGAAGCCGCGCAATCCCATGCCGGCAAAGTGTACGACGGCGTCAATGCGTCCGGCCTCATGGATAATGGTGTCCACGGTGCGATCGATGTCGGCGCGGCGGGTCACATCCATGCGCAGGGCGGAGATGTCGAAATTCCGGCGGGCAGACTGATCGCGCAGCTCGCGCTCTTCGCCTTCGGTGAGCGCCGTGCCGTAAACGCGGAAATTGCGGGCGGCCAGGAACAAAGCGGATGCCAGCCCCAAGCCGGAGCCCGCGCCAGTGATCAATACAACGGGTCTTTCGTCAATCATTCGTCAGTCATTCAATCGGTCATTTGTAACATCGGACCGCGCCGCCAGTTGCCGTTGAACTTCGTGCACGGTGCGCCGGTTTAAGCGATATGGAAGGATGAAAACCAAGGAAATTACCAGCAGTACCGCCGGCACGGCGCCATATAACAGCCCCACGTAGGGAATTGCGGCCGGCGGATTGCCGGACGTGCCGAACGCCGCCCCATGCGACAGTTTCCGGAAAACGGACAACAGCCCGCCAGCCAGCAGCAGAGCGCTCCCCGCGGCGATCTTTTCGCCGAAATTCATAATACCGAAATAGATCCCTTCGCGGCGCAAGCCGGTGGCCAACTCGTCGGTGTCGGTCACGTCGGCGATCATGGATGCCGGAACCACCCAGACGGCGCTGGCGAAGACACCGCCCACCACGTGCCCGAGGATCAGAGGAAAGGGATGGCCTACGCCGAAAAGATGGCCGCTTCCGATCAGCAAAGTAGCCATCAGCAACAGACTGGCCGACGCGATGGCGGCCATGATATACAACGTACGTTTTTCCGTGCGCCGGGCCAACGACATCCACAGAACCACGCCCGCCAGTGCGCCGGCATAGAAACACATCTGAATGATGCTCAGACTCTCGCTGCGGCTAATGCGCGCATACCATGTGAAATAGTGGATCGCCATGCTGAAATTCAGCACCACGGCCAGGAAGAAAACGGTGGTGGAGAACCAGATGATGCGAAAGTGGGGGTTTCGCATGGAAATCCGGAACCCGGAAAAGAAGCGCATCTCGCCGGAGTTTTTGCCGCTGCCGGAAGTGCGATGGTCCCACGTGCCTAGCGTGCCGATCAGGCCGGCCACGGTCATCAACGCGCCGAAAGCCAGCCCCAGGTGCGGATAGCCGGCGTAGTGCAGCTTAGGTTCGGAGCCATCGGCAGTGGCTGGAAAGAAAACCAGGAAGGAAAGCGCCGAAGCGGCCAGCGTTCCCAACAGTCCGAACAGCGTGCGGATGCCCATGGTGCCGGTGCGGTCGTCATAATCGCGGCTGAGCTCTGCGCCCAGACTCAGATAAGGAATCCGATAAGCCGCGCTCGAAGCGCGCAAGGCAATCGAGCAGGCCAGCAGCCAGATAAACAATCCGGTATGTCCGAGGCTGCGCGGCGGGCTGAAGAGCAGGAAAAAGCAGGGTCCCATGACCAGCGCTCCGGGCAGCATGAAGATGTGCCGGCGCCCGAGACGGTGGCGGGTGCGGTCCGATATATGCCCGATATAGGGGTCGAGCAGGGCGTCCACAACCAGACTGGACGCCAGGCCGATGCCCACCAGCACGGACGGCAAGCCCATCACGGAATTGTAAAAGAACAACATGAACAGCGCCGACAAAACCATCAGGACCGTGATGGGCATCTCCCCCACGCCATAGAGCAGCTTGGCGGAGAGACGCACGGGACGCGCCTCCACACCCAGGGAGATCACCGGAGATAGGGCGGGGCTGCTCAGCGGGCCTCCAACACCTCTCCCGAATTTTCCGGGACAGGCTCATGCAAGAATTGCAGAATGTGCTCGGTCAGCAGTTCCGGTTGTTCCAGCGGGCCGAAATGCTCGCCGCCCGGCAGCAGAACGGGCTTACAGTTGGGCAACGCCTGGTGCAGGAATTCATACGAGCTGATGAAGTGCGAATCGCGTCCGTAAACCAGCAGCGTGGGCGTTTGAATGGTGCGCACGGCATCCAGCGTCATGGCGCCCACTTCTTCATAGTCCTTCATCAGGGTGGTATTGCGGATCAGGTGTAGCAGCGGTTCGCGATTTCGGGGCAGCCCACGCGCCGGGCCGTAGAACTTGGGAGTTTCCAAGCTGAGCTGCAACAGGAATTCGGCATCGGTGCGCTTATCCTCGGGAACGTGAATGCCCACTTCTTCCAGCTTCGCCACCCAGGCCGCCCAGCCAATCCAATCCTTGTCGTTGCGCAGGTGTACCAGGGCCGCCAAGCCAGGCTCCAGGGCCAGCAGCTTGGGCACGCGCTCGGGATACAGCAGGCTGAAGTACATAGCGATGTCGGCGCCGAAGCTGTGGCCCACTAGGATGGGGCGCTCGATCCCCATTTCGTCCAGGAAGCAGCGCAGATCCTCAGCCATATCGGCGGCGGTATAGCCCGTGTCCGTGACGTCGCTATAGCCGTGGCCGCGGAGATCGTAAGTGGTGACCCGGTACTCGCGCCGTAGGATCGGCGCCATGTAAAGGTGCCACACGGCCAGATTGCCGAGAAAGCCGTGCAGCATGACAATATCGGGGCCCGTGCCGACGGTAATGTAGTGCAAGTTCACTCCGTTAGCTTTTATCTTCGGCATCTCAAAAAGGACAGCTCCCCTACTCGATGTAACCCAGTTCGCGCAGTCGCTCTAAGACTGTCTCCTCATCCTCCAATTCCGCCGGCACGGGGGCGCTCTCCGCCGGGCTTCCCGGTCCCCTGGTCCCGGCGGCCGCTTTGCGTACGGGATTCTCTTTCAAAACGCCGTCGCGATAGACCTCCACCGGCACGCGCCCCTGCAACTCTTCGGGAAGGGGCAGACCCAGACTATAAAGTACCGTAGGCGCGATATCCAGGATGGACAACTCATCGGCTACGAATCCGCTCCGGATGGCTGGACCGCGCGCTCCGAAGACTCCCACGGGCCGGTGCGAGCCGGAGACCGCCGGCCGCTGAGACACGGTTTCTTTCGATGGCAAAATAGAAACCAAGCCGCCATCGCTCAGAATCAGCGTTAGATCCGGCGCCGCATCGTGGTGCGGCCCCTGGAAGACTTCATCGCGCGTGAAGACTTCGCTCACCAGCGGCTCGCCGGTGCGCAGGCTGGGAATCGTGCGCAGTTCGGCGGCTAGCTTCTTTAGGAACGCGGGGTATTCGGCGGCCGGAACACCGGGCGAAGTTCCGTCGCTCACCACGACATAAATGCCGTTGCTGGTGGGAGTGGTCGCGAAGGCTTTGGTCTTGTTCCAATCCATCAGCCAGGTATGTTTGGCCACCTGCCCTACGCCCAAAAGTGCCCCCTGGGTGTCGTGGGATTCCCCTGCTTCGGACCAAGCCAGGTACCCGTGCTGTTCCAGCCACGTGTTGATGTGCAGCACGTCATAGGTGGGGCCGAAGCCGTGGTCGGAGGCGATCAGCACGGTGGCTTCCGGTCCAGCCAGCTCGCACATCTGTTTCAGCAGATTATCCACACAGCGGAAATAATTGAGGCACAGCTCGCGAATGTGGAACTCCCAATCTTCGGTGAGCGGCCGGTCGTCCTCGGGGCGGAGGAAGCGCCAGCCCAGGTGCTGCAGCTTATCGACGCCGTCGAACAGCACGGCAGTCAACTCCGAGGGATCCTCCTCGGTGAGGTGCCGCAGGACCTGGAACAGGTTCTGCTCGCGGCGGGCGTGCAGCTCGATCCAGGGTCCCAACTCTGCGTGGTCGGAAATGCCTTCGGTGGCCTTTTCCTCCAGCTTGATATCCATGGCCAGCTCGCGCTGGTTGAAGCCGGGAATGGCTTTGATCTTGTCGAACAGGCCCTCCGGCCAACATGCCAGCCGCAACTGCTTCCACGGCACCCAGCCCGGCACGACATATCCGGAGATGTGCGGCGGCGGGAACATCGCCGGGAAATTGATGGTTGTGGTACGCAGGCCGCCGGCGGAGGCCAGCGACCAGATGGTTTCGCACTGTACGTCGTTGGAGTTGAAAAAGCGGATGTGCCGGCTGACGGGCGAATCCATACGGAAGAAATCGAACACGCCGTGCTGTCCGGGCGTCCGTCCGGTCATCAGAGAGGTCCACGCCGGAGGCGTCAGCGGGGGCACGATGGTGCGCAGTCCAGCGCGCGCGCCCTCCGCGAAGAACGACTTCAGGAAGGGCATGACGCCCTGGTCCATGAGCGGATCGAGGACGGAGAAAGTGGCGCCGTCCAGGCCGATGAGCAGCGTGCGGATACTCATTGCACGCGCCTCGTGGCGCTGCCGGCTCCAGCCGGGCCGCTCAGGTGGGTATCCACGAAATCGGCTAATTCGTCGATCGACAGATCGCGCTGTTGCTGGCCGATCTCCGCCAGCAATTCCGCGAAAGGCATCGGGGTTTGGTAATGTTCCTGGATGGCGGTGCACAGAACGACGGCGTCGAGCGATTCAAATCCCAGCTCGGTAAACAGCTTCGATTCCGCACGCACGGGATCGGGATAATCCCAATCCGCGGTCAACTCGCCCATTTTTTGCAGCAGGTAATCCAGTATTTCCTGCCGGCTTGGCCTCATTCGGACTGCTCCATTCTGATAGTGTCGATAGATAATCGCAGAAAACACGAAATTGGATTCGCGCACGGTGTAAACATTTAAGGACGCGGCTTGCATTTGGGGGTGCTCGCGGAGGGCGCCGCCGCGCAGTTCGACTTCCACGGCGCCGCTGGCTATCTCGACGCGAGTGATGTGGAAAGCCAGCAGGCCGGCGCTCAAGCCGCGCCCCAACGCCTTGCCCACGGCCTCTTTGGCGCACCACAACCGCAAGGCCCATTCCTCGCGCAGATCGCCCGGCAGCGCGGCCAGCAGGCTGCGCTCATCCAGACTGAAGGCGATGGTTTCGAAATTCTCGCGGCGGTGCGCCACGCTTTCCAGGTCGATGCCTACCCGGGCTTCGGGATCGAGCACTGCCAGCGCCACGGCGTTGCCTTGGCTGTGTGCGATGGAAATGGATGGGAGGGCGGGCAATCCTGCCCGCAGCCGGCTTTCAGCCGGCTCTCTTACTTCCGGACGGCCGTAAGGGTCCGGCACGATCTCAATTTGTTCAGGCGGCAGGCCGACCAGCGACCGCACCGCTTCTTTGGCGGCACAGCGGCCCAACAGCCATTCGCGGCGGCGTTTCTCCACTCCGCGCATCGATCTCCAGTATTCCCGTTCGCCCGGACTGAGGATCTGGTCCGCCAGTACATTCGGTTCGCACGGAAAGGCATCCAGGCGGCAGCAGACAGACCCCGGCAGCCGCGCTTGTATCGCAGACGAATCGCAAACCATGCTGCCAAAAGTATGCATAAGCCGTGGGGAACGGACCTACTGGAACGCGGTGGCTGAAATCGGGGCCCCCGCCTGCGGACGGTACTCTTTATCGTAATACTCGCGGACCCATTCGCGGTTAAGCTCCTCGCCGGAGCGCAACGTGATCTCCTGCCCGCACTTCGCGCACTTCATGCGAAAGCCCATGGAGGCCGCCATGGGGCCGCCACAGGACGCGCACTCCGCGGGCGTGTGCTGCGCCAAGTCCTGGATCATCCGCACCCAGGTGCCGACTTTTAGAAAATATTGCTGCAGGTCCTTCACGGCCACTTCGCCTTCAAAGGCCCGCGCGTCGGATTCGGGCATGCGGCACAACAGAAACCGTTTGCCCTCTTCGGTGAGATATCCGTCATTTTCCAAAATGCCGGGACCGAAAACTTCCACAGCGGTTTCCAGGATGGACTTATCGGGCAGGAAGATGTGAAATTGGGTTTCCGTCTCCATGGTGATCTCGATCAGATCGAGCGATTCGGCGCCGAGGTCGGTCAAGTGCGTATCGAGCGCGATTTGCGCGGCATCGATGCGCAAGCTTTTCGCCACGATCTGAGCGAATTTCTCGAATACCTCCGAGTCTGTCATCTTGGGCATTTTTGCAATCTCCTTCGAAACAGGCGCTCTATCCGGCCCAGGCGCGCACCGCCAACACGGCGTTTTGGCCGCCGAAGGCGAACGCGTTGGCTAAAGCGGCGCGCACCGTGGCGGCCCGGCTCTGGTTGGGAACATAGTCCAGATCGCACTGCGGATCCGGCGACCGAAGATGCATAGTGGGCGGAACTTGGCCCTCGGCGATGGCCTTGACCGCGCAAATTACGTTCGAGACGCCCGCCGCGGAAATGGTATGGCCGATTTGGCCTTTGTTCGAAGACACCATCAACCGCTTGGCGTGCGCGCCAAATACGCGTTTGATCGCGGTGGTCTCGATGGGGTCGTTCTTGGGGGTGGAAGTACCATGAGCGGCGATGTAGTCCACATCCTCGGGTGCCAGGGAGGCCTGCCGCAAAGCGATGGAAATGGCCTGCGCTTCGGCGCTGCCGTCCGGCGATGGGTCGGTCAGTGTGTGGGCATTCAGGCTGGAGCCGTAGCCTGCGAGTTCCGCGTAGATACGCGCGCCGCGGGCCTGCGCGCTCTCCAAAGTTTCCAGGATCACGGCGCCGCCGCCTTCGCCCATCACGAAGCCGTCGCGCTGCCGGTCGAAGGGACGGGAGGCCAACTCCGGGTCGGCGTTGCGGCTCAAGGCCCCCAACAGGCTGAACGCCAGGATGGGCAGCGGACTCACCAAGGCTGCCGCGCCGCCAGCCAGCATGGCTCTCACCTTACCCAAGCGCACCAGCCGGAAGGCTTCACCGATGGCGTGCGAACTGGCCGCGCAGGCGGTGTCCATGACGAACGCCGGTCCGGCGAGCTTCAACAGCTTGGCGGGCACGCTGGCAAGCATGTCCCCCAGCCGGCGGTAGAAGCTATTGTCCGGCTGCCTGCCTTCGCGGGCGAAGCGCGCCATATCCAGCGCCGGGCTGTCGGCCTTGCGGAGCTGGAAATAGTGCTTCATGAGAGACATATCCAGGTAATTGACGCTGGTGCCTACCGCAATTCCGATCTCTGCGGGGGCCAGGCTCTGTGACCTCCCTGGGGACTCGTCCCTGGCGGGGGCCAGTTGCGCGTCCACCAGAGCTTCCCGCGCCACCGGAAGAAACAGCCGCACGCCACGGCGGCACCAAGCCGCTGGGATCGACTCCGAGCCGGTTTCCCGCGGCACGTGTTTCACCTCGGCCACTACTTTGGTGTGGTACTCCGATGGATCCCAAAAGCTGAGTGGCGCGATGCCGCTATCGCCCGCCACGAGGCGCTGCCAGCAGGTGCGCAGATCCGGGCCGAGCGACGTGCTCATGCCCATTCCGGTGATGACCACTCTGTGCATAAGCGTTTCAGCTTTCAGCGTTCAGCAGCTCAGCCTTGCGGCCGGGCGGGGAAGACAGACCGGAGACCTGTCCTGCGGCTAGCCGGCGGCGAGCAGTTCCGCGCCTTCTTCCTTCACGATCTCAGCGGTGTCGCGCAGCAGGAATCCTTCGCCGATCAGGTATTCCATGATGCGCTCGGCGTTCTCCTGGGGGGTCGTTTTGCCCGTGTGCAGGGTGATTTCCGGATTTAGCGGCGCTTCATAGGGATCGTCCACACCGGTGAAGCCCTTAATCACACCGGCGCGGGCCTTCCCGTAAAAACCTTTCACATCCCGCTGCTCGCAGATTTCGACCGGAGTATCCACGAACGTCTCGATAAAGGCGTCGTTGCGCATCATGGCGCGCACCCGGTTACGGGTCTCGCGGTAGGGGCTTACCGCCGCGCAGATGACCGCGCCGTGATGCCGCACGATTTCCGACGCTACATAGCCGATGCGCACGATATTGGTGTCGCGGTCTTCCCGCGAAAAGCCCAGGCCCTTGGATAAATGCGTGCGTACCACGTCCCCATCCAGGATGCTCACTTGCCGGCCGTGCTCCATCAGCATGACCGTCAAAATATCGGCGATGGTGCTCTTGCCGGCGCTAGGCAAACCGGTGAACCAGACGCAGAAGCCTTGTTTGTTGCGCGCGGGATACGCCGAACTCAAGATCTCGGCGGTTTCCTTGCGCGTGAACCAGGAAGGCAGCAGGCGGCCCTTGGTCAGGTAATTGTCGCGCACCTGCGTTCCCGAAATCGAAAAGACTTTGCGGTTGGGCTGGACTTCGGTGACCTGCTCGTAGCGGTCCTCGTCGGCCAGGTAAACCATCTCTTCGTAGGGCAGGCATTTGACGCCGATCTCGCCGGCATGCTTTTTGAGCAGTTCGCGGGCGGCGGCTGGATCGTAAAAGGGCTTGCCCTTGGAGTTTTTGCCGGGACCGGCGTGGTCGCGCCCCACAATGAAATGATTGGCGCCGAAGTTCCGGCGGATGATGGCATGCCAGACGGCCTCCCGTGGACCGGCCATGCGCATAGCCAGC
>Ga0187875_10003218_pt1 | contig 11617 bp, 12 predicted proteins | sample June2016WEW_17_1_2_FD_132978 | JGI IMG/M metagenome (GOLD analysis project Ga0187875, IMG submission 132978) | Peatland microbial communities from SPRUCE experiment site at the Marcell Experimental Forest, Minnesota, USA - June2016WEW_17_10 | ecosystem: Environmental > Terrestrial > Soil >... | reverse complement strand
CGGGCGCCCGGGAAAGCGGGAGCAGCCGGTCCAGGGGACGCGGCGGGGCCGCCGCGGGCCGCGGCCGGGAACCGGGCACGGCGTCCGGGCCAGCCGACCTGGCCGCGCTGTCCAAGGCGGACCTGCTGGCCCGGGCCGCCGGGCTGGACATCCCCGGCCGCTCGAAGATGTCCAAGCCCGAGCTCATCAAGGCCATCCAGGCAGCCGGCCGGCCGAAACGGGGTGCACGGAAGATTTCCTAGGAATCTGCACCCGGCCGGCCCGGCGCGCTGCGAGTGTCGGCCGGTGGTGATAGAGCAGACTCGGAAGGAGCCATGATGCCCGAGTCAGCTGTGATCATCGAAGCGTGTGCCGGGTGCCAGGAGGATCTGGAGCACTGCCACGGGACCGCCATCCTGCACCTGGACGGCGCCGCTGACTGCTCGGACGACCCGGACTGCCGGCTCACCGCCGAGCTGCACCTGTTCGTGATCGCCTGCGCCGAGGTGGACTGTTTCTGCGACGACGCCGGCGACGCACCGGAACTGGCCAGGGAGCAGGCCGCCGCGTCCTGACAGCCCGGCCCCCGTAGTCATGGTCGGCCGCCTCGTGGCTATAGGCGGCACGGTGCCCGTCACTAACGGTGCCTGCCAGTAACCCGTGCCTGCCAATAAAGGCCGCGCTGCCGTAATAGTCTCCTCTTAGGCCATTCTGCAGGCGTTTGCATACAGTGGGTGGGGAAGGCCTGTCGGCTGAAGGCTGGCGGTGCCAGCAACCCGGCGGGCCGCGGAGAGGGACGCGATGACGGCGCAGGACACGTCCGGCCGGGGTACCAGGGCGGGCGGCGGCCCCCCCACGGCGGCGCCGGGACTGGACACCAGCGTGGCGCACCCCGCCCGGATCTGGGACTACTTCCTCGGCGGCAAGGACAACTTCGCCGCCGACCGGGCGGCCGCCCAGGGCGTCCTGGAGGTCATGCCCACCATGGCGATGGTAGCCCGGGCCGGCCGGGCGTTCCTGGCGTCCGCCGTGCACTACCTGGCCACCACCGGGGGCATCAGCCAGTTCCTCGACATCGGGACGGGCCTGCCCACGGCGAACAACACCCATGAGGTGGCCCAGCGGGCCAACCAGCGGGCGCGGATCGTGTACGTGGACAACGACCCGATCGTGCTCTCCCACGCCCGCGCGCTGCTGACGAGCGGGCCGGACGGCCGGACCGCCTACGTCGACGCCGACATCCGGGACACCGGCCACATCCTGGCCGAAGCCGCGCGGACGCTGGACTTCAGCCAGCCGGTCGCGGTGATGCTGCTGGCGGTACTCCACTTCGTGCCCGACACGGAGGACCCGTACACGATCATTTCACGGCTGATGGAAGCCCTGCCCTCCGGCAGTTTTCTGGCCTTGTCCCACGCATCCAGCGACATCGAGACAGGGGTGGTCGCGGCCGGGACGGAGCGCTACAACGAACGGTCCGCGGTCCCGCTCACGCCACGGACCTGGGCCCAGGTGGCGCGGTTCTTCGACGGCATGCAGGTCGTGGACCCCGGCGTGGTGCCCCTGGGGCACTGGCACCCCGGCCCGCTCCAGCAGTTCGACTCACCGGGCCTGCCCACCTACTGCGCGGTGGGCCGCAAGCCCTGATCGGGCGGGGGCGGGGTGGAACGCAAGCCCGATCCGGCCAGCCCGGGATCACGGCACCGCGGAGGCCTGCGGGGTGGGAGCCGCGGTGTGGTGGCCCTGGAACAGGATCGACGCGATCTGCGTCAGCTTGTTCGAGCCGTACTTGAACCCGGCGTCCCCGACCCCACCGAATCCCCCCAGGTTGTACATGATCGCCATGGTGTAGTCCTGGCCCGGGCCGGCGAACCCGACGGTGTTGGTGATCCATATGTTGCCGTCCTGCTCCCAGCCGTCCTTGTTGCCCGGGTGGTTCTCCGGGCCCGCGCCCCAGACGCCCCACTGCTGGTCGAGTGCGGCGACGTGCTGGAGCCGGTAGACCAGGTAATTCCGGACGTTGGCCGGGGCGTCCTTGAGCACGTAATTGATCAGGTTGTCCAGGTCCTGGGGCGTGCAGTCCATGAAGCCCCAGTTGATATACGACGAGGTGAAACTCGCGTCGTTCATCCCGAACGCCCGGATCCGGTTCAGGAAGCTGCCGTCCTCGTACTTGTTCCACAGGTAGTTGGCGTCGTCGTCGTTGCTGGTGTACAGCGCCTGGAACATGGCCTGCCGGTCGGCGCTGGTCAGGCTGATGGTGCCAGCGTCGGCGCGTTGCAGGATGTCGGTCATCATGGCCAGCTTCATCGTGGACGCGGCCGGGTACGCGACGTCAGCGTCGGCGTTCTGCCAGGTCGCCCCGTTGTTCCGGTCGGTGATCACGATGCCGATGGAACCGGGCAGATGCCGCATGTAGGCGCGGATCTCCTTGATCCGGTTCCGCATCTCGCAGGGGAAGCCGGGCGCGTTCCGGGCACACACCGTGGGCGTGGGCGAAGGCGTGGGGCTGGGCGAGGCGCTCGCGTGCCCGGACGCGCTCCCCGTGGCCAGCGCCGCCGAATGCTGGCTTGCGGGCGTGAACGTACTGCAGCCCGACACGGCCAGAATGACGAAAAGTGAGCATGACACTACAGGGAGCCACGTCCGGGGACGCGTCCTGGCAGCCGACGAATGCATGCCCGCCAGGATACGAGCGACTGGGCGGTGGAAAGCGGACCGGCGCCCCCCCGGGCGCGCCCGTTGCCAATTCTTGACGTGGCGCCTCGTCAGTTCCGGGCCGCGGAGCGGGTCGCTCAGGCCGGGTGTTCCCGCTGGTCGCCGGCCCACTCGGTGTGGAACGTGCCCGGCTTGTCCACCCGGCGATAGGTGTGCGCGCCGAAGTTGTCCCGCAGGGCCTGGATCAGCGCGGCGGGCAGCCGGTCCTGGCGCAGGCCGTCGTAGTAGGCCAGCGACGAGGAGAACGCCGGCGACGGGATGCCGGCCGTCGCGGCCAGGGCCACCACCCGCCGCCAGCTGTCCACCCCGTCCGCCGCGGCGGCGACGAAGTACGGCGCGACCAGCAGGCTGGGCAGTTCCGCGTTCTCGTCGTAGGCCTCCCGGATCCGGTCCAGGAACCGGGCCCGGATGATGCAGCCGCCACGCCAGATCGTCGCCATCATGCCCCGGTCGATGCCCCAGCCGTACTCTTCGCTGCCCGCGCCGATGTGGTCGAAGCCCTGGGCGTAGGCGACCACCTTGGAGGCATACAGCGCCCGGCGGACGTCCTCCACGAACACGTCCCGGTCGCTGACCTGTGGCGACACCGCGGAGCCGAACGCGGCGCGGGCCGCCTCTCGCTGGTCCGCGTGGCCGGACAGGGCCCGGGCGAACGTGGCCTCGGCGATGCTGGTGATCGGGACGCCGAGATCGAGCGCATTCTGCACCGTCCACCGGCCGGTGCCCTTCTGCTCGGCCTGGTCGAGCACGACGTCCACGAACGGCTTCCCGGTCTCGGGGTCGGTGTGCGCGAGTACCTGGGCCGTGATCTGGATCAGGAATGAGTCCAGGTCCCCCTCGTTCCAGGTGCGGAAGATGTCCGCGATCTCGGCCGGCGAGGCACCCAGGCCCGCTCGCAGCAGGTCATAGGCCTCGGCGATGAGCTGCATGTCCGCGTACTCGATGCCGTTGTGCACCATCTTGACGAAGTGGCCGGCGCCGTCCGGGCCCACGTGCGTGCAGCACGGAATGCCGTCCACCTTCACGGCGATCGACTCGAACATCGGGCCGATCCTGGCGTAGGACTCCTTGGACCCGCCGGGCATGATGCTCGGCCCGTTGAGCGCCCCCTCCTCGCCGCCGGACACGCCGCATCCGACGAAGTGCAGGCCCCGCTCGCGCAGGGCGGCCTCCCGCCGTCGGGTATCCATGAAGTGCGCGTTGCCGCAGTCGATGACGATGTCACCCGGGTCCAGCAGCGGGACCAGTTCGTTGATCACGGCGTCGGTGGCCTCGCCCGCCTTGACCATGATGATGATCGCCCGCGGCCGGCTGAGGCTGGCCACGAACTCTTCCATCGAGTCGGCCGGCACGAACGTGCCCTCGTCGCCATGCTCCTTGGCCAGGCTATGGGTACGCTCCGGCGAGCGGTTGTGCAACGCCACCACGTAGCCGTGCCGGGCGAGGTTACGGGCCAGGTTGCGGCCCATCACCGCCAGGCCCGTCACGCCGATGTCTGCGCTGCCCTGCTGAGTCATGCGTGGCTCCTCGGAGAGTCTCGTACTTCATTCGCGAGGGTAGCCCGTCACGTACCCGCGGCCGCCCCGGGTCACCATCCGGTAAGCACTGGGTGGGCCCGTGCGGACAGGGCTTGGCCGTCAGCGACAATGCCAGAGATGACTCTCCTGCTGCAGCGCCCGTCCCCCCCGTTCCGCGCTGATCCCCCGCAGGGCCGGGTATTCGCCACCACCCGCCGGCTGCGCAGCACCGACGTGATCCCGGCGGGCCGGCTCCGGCTCGACGCGCTGGCCCGCTACCTCCAGCAGGCCGCCGAAGACGATGTCAGCGACGCAGGCTGGGACGGGTCATACCTCTGGCTACTCCGCCGCGTGGCCCTGGCCATCCGCGGATACCCCGCGCACCGAGAGCGAATTTCGTTGCGGACCTACTGCTCAGCCACGGGCCCGCGGTGGGCCGAGCGCACAACCACCGTGGGCGGGGCGGACGGGGATCTTATCCAGTCCACCGCGATCTGGGTCGCGGTCTCGGCGGAGGACGGGCGGCCGGTCCCGCTGGGCGAGTCGTTCCAGCGCCTCTACGGGCCCTCGACGGGCGGCCGTGAGGTCTCGGCGCGGCTCTGCCACCCGGGGCTGCCCGGGTCCGCGGCCGGGCGGTCCTGGCCGCTGCGCGCCGCGGACTTCGACACCGCGGGCCATGTCAACAACGCCGTCCACTGGGCCGCCGTGGAAGACGAGCTGGCCAGGCTGGACTGGCTGCCCGGCCACGCCGAGCTCGAATACCACCGGCCCATCCTGCCCGGAGCCGAGCCGGAGCTGCTGACCAGCCAGGAACCAGGGGAGCTGCGGGCCTGGCTGCGGCGGGGGCCGCAGCGGCTGGCCTCCGCCTGGCTCAGCGCGGCAGGAACCCGCTGATCACGGCGGCGAACCGGGCCGGGTCGTGCCAGCCCGGCCCGGGGAGGGTCACCAGCCGGGCCCCGGGAATCCGTCGCGCCAGCAGCCGGCCTTCCCCTCAGGCACCTGCATTACTCACCAGTAGCCTGCTGTGGCAGCTCAGCCCGGACCCCGCTGTGATAGCTCACGCATGCTTCAGGACTGTGACGACCTGGGCGGTGATCATGCCTTCGAGCAGCCGGCCAAGCGGCCGGCCGGCCTCGCCGAGCTGCGCGGTGTATGGAGACATCTCGCCGGGCACAGCGTTCTCGGGCACGAAGACTCCCCTCTGGGGCCGGATGAAGCCTTGCGAAACGGGCCGGCACAGGCGTTCCGGTTCCAGTCCACACGCCCGGCCGTGCTTGTAAACGACCCCGGCAGGCCGCCCCAGATTTGGCTCTCGCTTTACACTGGAAGCATCGGCCTGATTGATGCCCGTGGCGTGGTGCGACGAGCAGCGCCGCTGGCTCGGTGGGTCGGGAGGCGGAACAATGATGTCCGGGATCAGCCTGGTCAGCGCGGGGGCGGTCGCCGCTTCCGCATCGAATGCCTTCACCATCCAAGATGCGGTCGTGATCTTCGTGGTGGCCATCATCCTGCTGGCGCTGGGCCTGGCCCTCGCGGGCCGGCGAACCCGGCTGCTGGTCAGCCGGCCCCGGCTGCGGACCGCGCACAGCCGGCGGATCCGGCGGGCCGCCCTCGAGGACGTCGAGGAGATCGAGCGGGACGCCCGGCTGCACGGCCGTCCTGTCCGCGGGGTTCCCCGGCGTAGGGAAGAGAACGACGACCTCTAGGGACGGTTCTGGGCGCGGCGCCATACCAGCCAGCCGATCCCGGTCAGCACCACCAGGCTGCCGGCCACGATGCCCGCGACGGCACCGCCGGACAGGCCCGCCGGGGGAGCGATGCTGCCCGTCTGCGTTCCGTGGGGGCCGGGGCTGGCGGGGGCGGGGGTGGCCGTGCCGTTGGCCGAGGTGGGGGCACCCGGAGCGCCCGTGGCGCGGAACGCGACCACCCGGTCCGCGGTCGGGGCCAGCAGCAGGCCGGCGCCCACGCTCGGGGTGGGGAAGTGATTCGCGGGGGTACCGATGGAAGCCTGCTGCCGCACCTGGCCGGTGCGCGGATCGAGGCCGTAGAGGGTGCCGCCCTGGCTGATCGTCCAGATCAGCCCCCCGGCCACGATCGGCGGCCCGCCGCCGGTCCGGGAACTCCACAGCAGCCGCAGGCCCGGCGGCGACGCCGTCGCGCGGATGGCGATGATCCCGCTGAAGCAGGGCAGGTACACCGTGCTGCCGGTCACCGCGGCGCCGCCGTCGATGTCCTCGCTGCAGGCGGGCCCCAGACTGGCCAGCTGGCCGCCAATGCCGCCCAGATGGGCGCCGTTGAGCAGATAGACGATGCGGGATTTGCCGGTCAGCAGCACCTGGCCGTCGGCCAGCAGCACCGGCTCTGTGGACATGTCGAGGTCGCGGGAGTTGTTCGCCGGCCAGTCGCTCGGCGCGAAGTACTGCAGCAAACGCATCGAAGACGACAGTTCGAGCACCGAGTCGCTGTCGTCATAGCCGCGCGAGGCGTTGTACACCGAGCCGTTGCCGACGCTGACCCAGACGTGGCCGGCGGCGTCCACGGCCGGTGCGGCCCCGCCCATCCAGACCGCGCCCTGCGACTCGCCGGGCTTCCCGTCCACGGTGAACATGGCGGGTGCCCCACCGGTCTCCGGAACGGCGACCACCCGCCCCCGGTAGGTGGCGCAGTCCCCGTCGTTGCCGCCGAAGCCGAACACCACCCGGCCGCCGGCCAGGGCCAGCCCGGTGCGCTGGAGCAGCGCGGCGGTGTCCGCCCCGGCCGGGTCCACGGCCCGGGTCATCTCGACCCGGCCAGTCGCCGTGCTCAGCCCGGCCAGCACGTGGGCCGGGTGGCCGCTCGTCACCTCGTCGGCCACCACGAAGATCTCGCCCCGCGCGGGGTCGATGACCGGGGTGCCGGTGATCCCGGCGGTGGGCGTGATGTCGCCGCAGGGCAGCGAGCTGGCGGGCACCGGGGCGGCCAGATGCCGCGACCACGCCACCGCGCCGGTGGCAGCGGACAGCGCGTACACCGTGTCGTTCTCCGTGGCCACGTACACGCGGCCCGCCCACACCAGCGGCTCGCCGTAGATCTCGCCGTCCAGCGCGGGCGAGGTCCACGCCCGGGACGCGGTGCGCACCGTGCCCGAGGACACGGCCACCCCGCCGCCCGCCGGGTCGCCGTGGTACACCGTCCACGAGCCGCCGCCAGAGGAGGAGCTGGGGCTGGGGGAGGAGCTGGCGGCGGGGGAGGAGCCGGGATTGGTCGCGGCCACGGTGCTCGCGCCGGCGATTCCGCCCATGGTCATCCAGAGCGCAGCGGTCAGGCCTGCGAGCGACCCGGCCGACCGCACCGCCAGGCTGCTGCGCATCGTCAAAGCCTAGCCACGGCCCGGCGTGCTCAGCCGGTCCCGGCGGCCCCTGCGCCCGGGTGGCAGCCCGGATGGCCGTCCGGCGGCAGGTCAAGGGCCGGATTACGATCAAAGAACCCGAACGGCTTCAGCCAGAACGACACCGTGTCCACCGGCATGATCGGCCAGTCCTCGGGCCGGGTGATGTGGTGGATGCCGAACACGTACCACAGCACGACGTCGGCGTTCTCGATCGGGCGGTTCTGCGCGGTCCAGACGGGCAGCCCGGAATCCGCCACGCTCTGGGTAGGGAAGTCGCCGCACGGCCAGCGCTCGTCCGGGTGGTACGGGGTAACCCACAGCGTGTGCTCGATCACCCTGGCGCGCCGCAGCACCGGGGACGAGGGGGCCAGCAACGCCGGGAACGACCCGCCGGGCACCAGCTTGTACCCGGTCGGGCTGCCGAGTGAGTTCGAGGCGTCCGCGCTCACGACCTTCCAGCTGCGCTGGGTCTGCCAGTCGTAGTCCTGCTTGCCCTCCGCCTCGGTGCGCAGCGGGGTCTGGCGGAGCAGCAGGCCGAGGCGGTACGGGTCGTCCGGCCCCGGGCCGGCCGGCTCCGACTCCACCGCGTAGACCGTGTTCCCCGGGCCGTCCACGTCCAGGTCCAGCCGGGCCACGATGAAGTGCTGGTGGAACGGCGCGTAGGTGCACTCGTCGACCACCGTCCCGTACGGCGGCGGCTGGCCGGGCGGGAAGTTCGAGGTGACCATGATCCCGGTCGCCCGGACCTCGCACTCGATGTTGCCGTCCTGGTAGAAGCGCCAGTACACGAGGTACTCGTAGTTCGCCACCGTGACGTGGAAGGACACCACGAGCCGCCGGGCGCGGCGCACCTCGGGGCCGAACTCGTGGTCCACGTGCTTCCACAGCACGCCGTTGTCCTCCTCGTGGATGCAGATGGCGTGCGGGATGTGGCGCGGCTCGCCCGCCGAGTCGTGGACGACCGCGTCGAGGTAGGTAATCTCGCCGAGGCAGTCGCAGCCCCGCTCGAGTGAGGTGGTCATGAAGCCGAGTCCCCACTCGCCGATATCGAACGCGGTCCGCCGGAAGTGGTCCGGGGTCGGATCCCGGTAGGGCACCACCATCTCCGCGAACGAGAGCCGGTGCGCGACTGGCCGCAGCCGCCCGGCGTCGCGGAAACCGACCGTGTGCAGGACCAGGCCTTCCCGGTAGTTGAAGCCGAGCCGCAGCTCCCAGTTCTGCCAGCGGAGCAGGTGCCCGTCCAGCCGGAACGAGACGCCGTCGGTCTGGCTGATCTCCAGCGGCGCCACCTCGCGCAGCGGCATCGGGATCAGCTTGGGCAGGTACTCACCCATCACCTCGGGCATCGCCGCGGCCTCCCCAGGGCCCGCGCCGTCCCCGTGGCCGGCGCCGTCCTCGATCTCCAGCAGTGCCATCCGGTTGAGGTCCACGACCGGATGCAGCCCGCTGAGGTGGTGCGCGTAAGGGTTGCCCTGCTCGCTGCCGCGGTACCAGACGTCCGCCCACCCCAGCCGCCGTCCGCGATAGCGTGACGGGACCAGGTCCGCGCCGTAGGCCCAGAGATCGGTGAGGATGCGAGAACGATCTGTGATGCCGCGCCGGGCGAGCGCCGCCGCCAGCGCCGGGTCGCTGCGCAGCATCTCGTCGCACTCGTGCCACTCGTCCAGGGTGATGTTCGGCTGCTGGCCGGGGAGCGGTTCCCAGGCCGTGACGGTGTCGGCGTCCAGCGACACCACGGCGCGGTAGGCATGGCCGTCATCCCGGTTCCAGCACACGGCCAGCGCCTCGCGGGCCGGTGCTTGCCGGGCCGGTGCTTGCCGGGCCGGTGCGCCCAGAGCGTCCTTGGGGGGCTCGCGCAGTTCGATCGAGGCGATTCGCCACCCGTCCCCGACCCCGCGGTCGCGCCGCAGCGCCGAGGCGACCTGGCGGAATTCCGCGGCGGTCAGCGGGTCGAGCGGGTGCCGTGCCTGCACTGGCTGCTCCAGGGTGCTCACCGATCGCCTCCACGTATGCGCTCAGCCAGTCTGGCCCGGTCCCCTCACGTGCTTACCCCCCGGGTTGCCTCTTGATCCGGGATGAGGAGACCTCCTTCACCCCGGGGAAGGCCGGGCCGGTCGGGTTCGACCTGGACCTGACCCTGATCGACTCCCAGCCGGCGATCCTGGCCGCATGGACGGAGGTCGCCCGGGAGACCGGGACCCGTGTCGATCTGGACTCCGTCACCCGGCGGCTGGGCATCAAGCTCGAGGACGAGGTGGCCTGCTGGTTCCCGGCCACTGAGCGCGACGCGGCCGCGGCCACCTACCGGCGGCACTACGTGCGGCTGGCCCCGCAGCTGACCACGCCGCTGCCCGGGGCGGCCCAGGCTCTGGCGGCCGTCCGGCGGGCAGGTGAGCGGGCCCTCATCATCACCGCGAAACACCCGGTCTCGGTCGGGCCCAGCCTGGTCGCGGCGGGACTGGAGGCCGACGACCTCTACACGCACGTGTACGGGCCGGAAAAGGCCGCCGTGCTGACCCAGGTCGGCGCGGCGGTGTACGTCGGTGACGCCCCCGCCGACATGGGCGCCGCGACCGCGGCGGGCGCGCACGCGGTCGGGGTGACCACAGGATCGTTCAGCGCCGCGGACCTGCTGGCGGCCGGCGCCGATGTGGTCCTGGACTCGCTGCTGGAGTTCCCGCCCTGGTACGCCGCCCTCCGCGCCGTCTTACGGGCGCGGGCCTAGGCCGCGACCGGCGGCCCGCTCGGCGAGGACCCGGCCCGTCCCTACCAGCCCGCCGCCCGTTGACGGGCCGGGACCCGGCTGCTCCGGGGGACTGGCCGTTGCTCATCCGGGGCGGGATGGGGGTGGCCGTCTCCGGCTGGCGGGCCTGGCCACGCCGGCCCCGATAGCCTGTCCGGCGTGCTGGAACAGGTGAGCGTCACCCGCTACGTGACCCCGCTGCGCGAGGGGGGATCGCTGCCTGCCCTGGTCGAGGCGGAAAACCTCGGTACCTACGTGCTCAAGTTCCGCGGCGCCGGCCAGGGCCCGAAGGCGCTGGTGGCGGAGATCATCGGTGGGGAACTCGCCCGGCGGCTCGGCCTGCGCACCCCCGACCTGGTGCTCGCCTGCCTGGACCCGCGGATCGCCGCCACCGAGCCCGACCCGGAGATCCAGGACCTGCTGCGGGCCAGTGAAGGGCTGAATGTCGGGGTCGACTTCCTGCCCGGGTCGGCCGGCTTCGATCCCGCGGGCTGGGCGGTGGACACCGGGTTCGCCAGCAGCGTGCTGTGGTTCGATGCGCTGATCCAGAACGTGGACCGGACCTGGCGCAACCCGAACCTGCTGGTCTGGCACGGTAACGTCTGGCTGATCGACCACGGATCCGCGCTGTACTTCCAGCACAACTGGCCGGCCGCCCGCCCGCTGGCGCCGTTCGACGCGGGCGATCACGTGCTGCGCCGGGCCGCGACCCAGCTTCCCGCCGCACACCAGGCCCTGGCCCCGCAGATCACTCCCGCGCTGCTGGACGAGGTGCTGGCCCTGGTTCCGCCCGGGTGGTTCGGCGACGGGCGGCCCGGGGACTACGGTGCGCACCTGCTGGAACGCGCGCCCCGGGTGCTGGAGGTGATCCGGTGATGGGCGCCGAGGGGATTGCCAGCGGGGAGGCCCTGCGCGGGACCGAGTCCTTCGAGTACGCGCTGATCCGCGTAGTGCCGAGGGTCGAGCGCGGCGAGGCAATGAACGCCGGGGTGATCCTTTACTGCCAGCAGCACCGTTATCTCGGCTGCCGGATTTTCCTCAACGAAGACCGTCTCCGGGTGCTCGACCCGACCACGGACATGGACGCCGTGGCCGCTGCCCTTGGCGCCCTCGAGGAGGGCTGCCGTAGCGGCCCCGCAGCGGAGCAGTCGCCGGGAGTGCGGTTCCGCTGGCTCACCGCCACACGCAGCACGATCGTGCAGCCGGGCCCGGTGCACAGCGGCCTGACCGCCGACCCCGCGGCCGAACTCGACCGGCTCTTCAACGACCTGGTCCGCTGACCTTCTGCCG
>Ga0187875_10003215_pt1 | contig 11622 bp, 11 predicted proteins | sample June2016WEW_17_1_2_FD_132978 | JGI IMG/M metagenome (GOLD analysis project Ga0187875, IMG submission 132978) | Peatland microbial communities from SPRUCE experiment site at the Marcell Experimental Forest, Minnesota, USA - June2016WEW_17_10 | ecosystem: Environmental > Terrestrial > Soil >... | reverse complement strand
TGTACTGGAGCGAGCAGGGACGGCTGTCGGTGGAGGTCGTCTTCATCGCCGTGGCCCTGTGCGGCCTGGCCCTGCTCGGCTGGCTCCCGATGGGCATCACCCCGTCCTCAGGACGGGATACGCACCTGGAAACTCTGCTGGGAATCGCTCTCGTCCTGGCCGTCAACCTGTCCCTCACGGTTATCTGCCTGCTGAAGGGAAAGACCTGGTCTGGCATCCTCGGCATTTACATCAGCCTATTTGCGCTGGTCGGTGCCATCCGGCTGGCCCGGCCCGGTTCTCCGTGGGCCCGATCGCGATATCCCCGCGACTCCCGGAAGCTGGCCAGGGCGATCGCCAGGGAGGAACGCTACAGGCGGCCGGTGACCCGCTTCATGACCTGGTTCCAGGACCTGGTCGCAGGAGGCCCGGACCGCAGCGGGGACTGACCATGATCAGGCGTTCTGCTTCTTGCCGAGGATGTCCTGGGCGATCGAGGTCTTCTCGCCTTCGTCGGGGATGATCATCCACGCGGCCAGGTAGGCCAGGGCCCCGGCGCCTCCGGTAAGGACCGAGACGACGGCCACGATCACCCGGACCAAGCTCACGTCCAGGCCGAAGTACTCAGCGATTCCCGCGCAGATCCCGGCCACCATGCGGCCCTGCCGGGGGCGCACCAGGATTCTGGTGCCGTTTCCGCCGTTCATATGAGCCGTCCTCGCGGTGACCCCGGGGGTAGCTGGCCGCTGTCGGCGGCTGATCCCGGCGCCTGCCCACAGCCTATGTTTGCAATTTAAAACTAGCAATATTTTTCAAGAAACGGTGATATCTTATCCATGTGGCGGAATGGGGCTTCCTGACCAACCACGCCCGGGTCCTGCTGTGTATCGCCCACGACCCGGGCGCGAGACTGCGCGACATCGCGGCCAGCCTGGGCATCACGGAGCGCCGTGCCCACGGCATTATCACCGACCTCGCCGAGGCCGGCTACGTGATCACGCAGAAGGACGGCCGGCGCAACCGCTACCAGATCCAGGCCCACCTGCCGGTACCCGAGCCCGGCACCCGGGAGCCGGCCGTCGGTGAGGTCGTCGCCCTGTTCGCGACCCAGCACCAGACTGAGTGAGGCTGGATATTTCAAGAAATATATTGCTTGTTTCCTGGGGCCGGCGTAGCGCCGGCCACAAGGCGCCGAGGTCCCGATGTCGCCGACGGCCCGGCTGCTCGGAGTCAGCGAGGACCAGCTCATGAGCGACGACGGGCTCCGCGTAGTGTTCGGCACCGGCCAGGTCGGCACCACCCTCGCGGCGCAGCTGGCCGGGCTGGGTCACCCGGTCCGGGCGGTGTCCCGGCACCGGCCGCCCCCGCTGGCCGGGGTCGACTGGCGGGCCGCCGATGCCGCCGACCCCGAAGCCGCCGCCGACGCAGCCAAGGGCGCGGCGGTCATCTACCAGTGCCTGAACGCCCCGTACAACCAGTGGCCGGAGCGCTTCCCGCCGCTGCAGCGGGGGGTGCTGACCGCCGCCGAACGCACCCGCGCACTGCTGGTGAGCCTGGAGAACCTGTACGGCTACGGCCCGACCGGGGGCAGGCCGATGACCGAGGACCTGCCGCTGGCCGCCACGGGCGCCAAAGGCCGGGCCCGGGCGGCCATGACCGCCGAGCTGCTGGCCGCCGCCGAAGCCGGCCGGGTCCGCATCGCCATCGGGCGCGCCTCGGACTTCTTCGGTCCCGGGGTCACCCAGGGCTCCACGCTGGGCAAGCGGGTCTTCGGCAACGCCCTGGCCGGCCGGCGCGCCGACTTCATCGGCAACCCCGGCCTGCCGCACACCTACAGCTACGTCCCCGACATCGCCGCCGGGCTGGCCACCCTGGGCACCGACGCCCGCGCCGTGGGGCAGGTGTGGCACCTGCCCGGCCCGGCGACCAGCACCACCCGGGCGCTGCTGGACCTGCTGGCCGGCCAGGTCGGGCACCCGGTCGCCGTCCGGGCGCTGCCCAAGCTGGCCGTGCGCGCCCTGGGACTGGTCAATCCGCTGCTGCGGGAGCTGGCCGAGACCTCCTACCAGTTCGACGAGCCCTTCGTCCTGGACACCAGCAAGTACCAGGCCGCGTTCGGGGCGGCCGGCACCCCGCTGGCCGACGCCATCGCCGCGACCCTGGCCTGGTACCGGACCCGGCCCGGCACGCAAGCGTGATGACGATGTCCCAGGCTGATAGCCCCGTGACCGGTTTCCGGCCCTTCTTCAACCCCGCCACCGGCGGGTGGATCACCTACACCGCCATCGCCGAGGACAACCACGGGCAGCTGGCCGCCCATCGCCACGGCCACGGCCACGGCCACTAGCCAATGCGGCCCGTGACGGAGGATCCCGTGACCGTCGGCCCGCGGCTGGTCGCCTCCTGGTGAGTGAGCGGGACGCTGGCCAGCAGGGCGATCCCGAGCGGCAGAGCCAGCGGCAGTGCGTTGGCGGGCACGGCGATGCCCGAGTCGTCGGCGAACCAGCCGAGCACGCAGACCAGCCACATCAAGGCCAGGGTCATCGCCAGCAGCGGCTCGGCCGCGTAGCCGCGGGGAACTGCCTTGACCGCGAACCAGGAGGGTCTCAGCAGGATCAGCCCCACCAGAATGATGATGGGCAGTACGGCCGGGCTTAGCGAGATGGAGTCGAGCATGGAGGTCAGCTTGCGCAGCAGCAGCCCTCCGGAGTGGCCATGGACCAGGTTCCCGGCAAACGACCCGATATCAGACTGCCCCGTGGCGGGGATGAGGTAATTGATCAACGCGAACACCGCGAACAGAGCCACCCCGCTGCCCAGCACCACCGCGACCCGCCGGACCGTGATCCTGATTCCGGCCATCGCCATGAGCAGGAGCAGGGCGCAGGGGACGATGGCGATCGTGCCGCCTACCTTCGCGCCGAACTGCGGCCAGCCGCACGCGATCACCGCGAAGAGCGCGACCGCGGACGCCGCGAGTAGCGCCCGGCCCCGGCCGTCGGCGGGCGGGTGCGGGTCCGGGGCGGGTGAGCGGGCCGGGCGGAGCAGCGTGTTGCCCGCCCAGGCGATCGCGATCACGGCGCAGACGGCGTACAGCCCGATCCCGGCCCCGCCGATCCCGTAGAACCGGCCGCCCTGCAGGACGGACAGGCCGAACGGTGAACCCAGCTGCAGCCGGGAGCCGGTGATCACGTCCAGCCCGACGATCAGGACGGTCATCGCGGCGACGGCGCCTGGTGGCCCGAATGGATCCCGCCGCCAGGGCCCGGCCAGGGCGATCGCGCTCACCGCCACCGTCCACGCCACGGTGAGCCCGTACTGCCAGATCGCCGGGTGCGACATCAGCCACCATGGCACCAGGTTGGCCAGGAACGAGCCGGCCGGGACCGCACCCGTGATGGTGCCCGCGAGCCGCCACAGCGCCGCCCGGCGGCGCCGCCGGTCCGGCTGGCCGCCCCAGAAGAGCAGCCCTATGCCGATGAACACGACCAGGTCAACCGCGACGTAGATCCGGAAGAAGATTTGGCGCGTGCTCATCCACACCTGGGCGGTGGTGTCCTGGCCGATGAGCCCGCGGAGGGTGGGAGCGAGCGCGCCGCGGCCGGAACGGGTGATCTGCGAACCAGGCAAGCCCACCGGGCGGGGCCGGCCGCGCCAGCCGAGCACCGTGGGCGTCAGGTCGGTGAGCACCACCATCCCGGCCTGCCGCGTCGAGGGGGCATCGAGCTGACCTGACCGGTACGCCGGGCCGCTGAGCACGATGGCCTGCAGGTGCGGAGGGAGCGTGGTGGACCCCAGCCCCGCCACCATCAGTGTCGTTCCGGCGGGCAGTTCGGCGGTGATGGCGGCGATCTCGGCGTCGGCGTCCCGCAACGCGGCGGCGCGGGCGCCGCCGCGGCCGGACGCGCCGGGCAGCGACCCGAGATCGACCACGGTCAGCGGGCACCGGGCCAGGACCGCCCGGCTGATGCCGGAGACGGCGGGGAGGTAGGAGCCGACGTGACCCTCGGGGCCGGCCAGCGCCAGGGCAGCACCAGGGCCGACCGCCGTCGCGCAGTTACCCGGGCCAGCGGCCGAGGCCAGCAGTCCCCACCGGGGGCTGTAGTTCAGCGTGTGGTTGTAGGAGACCAGAGAAGGCATGGCCGTGACCCGCGCCGGGCCGGGCGCGCGCGCCTGACCGGGCCGAACGATCACGGCCGGGAGCGCCGGGCACGGGCCCGTACTGGTGTGCGGTGCCTGCGCCCGGTCCCCGCCGTTGAGCGTCAGCCACGCGTCGGCAGGACAGGTGTGCGGGCCCACGGCGAAGGCGACCAGCGACCCCGGGGAGCCCGCCCGGGCCATCGCCCGGAGCGCGGGCGTTGCCGATGCGGATACGTCGGTCCAGCGCAGCCCGGAAAGCCCGACGATGACGACGTGCGGCGAGATGGCCGGCCCGGGTCTGCCTGCCGCCTGGGCCGGGCCGGAGCCCGTCCCGCTCAGGGCGGCCGCCAGCGCCGCGGCCACGGCGAGGGCGCCGAGCAGCATCCGGCGGGCCCACGTCGCTTTCACGGGGCCACGCTATCTGGCCCCGCACTGTCGCGTCGCGGCCACAGCCGGCCCGGAGGCCCAAATCGACGCAACCACCGCGTGGCCGGCCCCTCAGGTCTGGTGCGCGGTGAGGGCGACCGCGGCGTTGAGCGCGTCCAGGGCCGAACTCTGCCGGCTGGCATCTGCCCGGTCGAAGGGGCCACCCCAGCGGAACCCGAACTGATTATCCGCATTCCTGGCGTTGTCCCAGATCGAGCGGGCATTGGCGAGGATGAACGAGCGGTAGGCGGGGCGCGGGCTTGGCCGGCAGAAGTCGCAGAGGTAGCGGACGAAGATGCCCTTGAACTGCGTATGGTCCCCCTTGGGAGCTGCCGTGGCTTCGCCGGGCTCAGCGAGGATGCCGGGCACGCCGGCCGACGCCGGGCTGGCCAGCCGGGCCAGCGTGGCGTCGGCGATCGATTCTCCCTGCTCCAGGTAGCCGCGGTCACCGCTGATCTCGTGCAGTGCGGCCAGTCCGCCGAGAATCACGCCCTGGTTGTAGGTCCACGTCGTGCCGCCGTTGTTCGCGCAGGCCGCGGTGAGCCCATCGTTGACCAGACCGCTGGTGCCGATCATGCCGCTGGCGCGCAGCCAATCCCACTCGCGCAGCGCCCACGAGCGGTAGTGGTCCCCGGCGCCCGGGACACGCTGATGCAAGCGGGCCGCCAGCGTGAGGAACAGCTCGTTGGTGATCGCGTTCTTGTATTTCCGATCCTCGTTCCACCACAGGCCGCCGCGGCACGTGTCATCCCAGCCGGCCGTGTTGCGGTCGAAGATGGATCGGGCGGCCTCCAGATAGCGGCGGTCGCGGGTCAGGTCGTAAGCCGCCACCCAGGCCAGTGCCCACCAGGCGTTGTCGTCGTAGTAGCGGTTGATGAAAGACTCCGGGCCCCGGTGCCATCGCCGGCCGGCCCTGAACGTCGTCTCGATGACCCCGGCGTAGCTGCGGTCTCCGGTCCACTGCGTGTACCCGATAACCGCCGTGAGCGCGTTGGCGCTGTTCCACCAGCCGGTGGTCGCCCACAAGCCCCGCCACGGCCGGTACCACTGCTGAAGCGCCGCGGTCCCGGCGGCGGCATAGCCACGGTAGTCGGGCTCCGCCATGTCGTCATCACCCCCGGCGGACGCCGATCCGGCTGGGCCTGCGGCCCGGCCGACTCGGAAAGCGTGAAATTAACGGACGGTGGCGGCCCGAATAACGAGCCATCGATATGACGAGCTTTCCGGTTGCCACCCTAGACTGGACCAAGATCTGCACGGCGGCAGGGCCAGTCGCGGGGCGACGAAGGCATCTGGTGCCTAAAACGGGGTGGCGCGGGGAGACCAGTGCCGAAGGTAATTGCTCAGGTCGCCGATGGAGGAATGGCCCACGTGACACAGACGTCCGTCAATTCGGTCGAACTGACCGGAACTGATGGTCCCGTCGACGAATATGGATCGGCGGGCCCAGTCGAGCGGCTCATGAGTGCGGTCATCCGCACGCTGGCCTGGAGCCGGCTTTCCAGGCCGAAGGTCGCCGTCACGGTATCCCTGGCCGGTCTGCTGCTGGGCATCGCCGTCGGGGCCACGGCGCCGAACGCCGAGACGGTACCCGTCAGGCTGCCGCTGTCGTCCCTCCTGCCCTCGCTGAGCCACACCGTCATCATCGCCACGGCGATGCTCTACACGGGGGTCATCCTCTCCTGCCTGGGGCTCGCCGGGATGCTATGGGCGCACAGCCAGGGGTGGCGCCCCAATCCCCGTTACCTGCTCATGGCGAGTACGGCCGTCGTCGCGGTAATGGTCAATATCAGCCCGGTCGGCTCATCGGATGCCGGGAGCTACGCGGCGTACGGCCGCATAGCTGCGCGCAGCGGCAATCCGTACACGACCAACCCGCAAGCGTGGGGGGACAGCGCGTACACGCGGATCGTCGGGTCGCTATGGAGGAAGCAGCCGTCCGTGTACGGCCCGGTCGCCACCGCAATGCAGAGGTTCGCAGCGTCAATCGGCGGCACGAACACCGCCACCACCGTCTGGATCCTGATGATCCTCAACGGCGCTGTGTTCCTCGGGGTCGGCCTGCTGCTCCTGAAGACCTCTGACGACCCGGTGCGGGCCACGCTGTTCTGGACCGCGAACCCGGTGCTCATACAGCAGTTGGTCGGCGGCGGTCATCTGGATACGTTCGTGGCGGCAGGGGCCATCTGCTCGATCCAGCTGGCACGTCGCGTCTCGAACTGGCGCGGGGACGTACTGGTCGGCATATTGATCGGGCTGGCCTGCGGGATAAAGATCTACGCGGTGCTTATCGGAGTCGGGCTCGCGTGGCCGCTGCTTCGCCGGCACGAATGGATGCGTGTCGCCCGGATCACGGTGGTGTCACTGGCGACGCTCGCACTGGAATACAGCTTCTACGGGGTTGATGCGCTGAAGCCGCTGGTGGGCGGGCTGAAGCTGGTTACCCTGCCATCGCCGTGGTGGTCCGTCCAGAAGATCGGGCTCGCGCTCGATGTCAGCCAGACCACCATGGCCATGGTCATCAGCTGCCTCTGGCCGATCGCCCTGATCGTGGTCGCGTGGCTGATCCACCGGCGGATCTCGTCAGATCAGCCACCGGAAGTCGTGTGGACATTTGCGCTGACCTTCGCCTGGGTCCTCGTCGCGCCATGGGCCTTCGCGTGGTACACGGCGGTCGCATGGGTCGCGCTCACCCAGGTTCCGCGCAACCGGATGACCCGGTGGCTGGCGATTGTCACCGTTCTGCTCGCCCTCGTTCTTTCCAGCGGCGGCCAGGCTGCGCTAGGGCAATGATGAGAACGGGTCCACCCGGGCTCTGACGACTTCAGCCCCAGGGGATCACAGATCGTCTTCCCGGCTGCCGGGCCCATACGAGTCGAAGTACTTGTCATCGGTTTCGACCCGGGCATCGTCCACTTCCGCGGCCCTCTTGATCTCATCCACCCGGGGGCTGTCGTGTCCGCTGGGGCGAAGCCATGGGCTCAGCGTCTGGAACCGGGGGCCTGCCACCGGCAGCAGCAGACCAATAATGCCGATCACCAGCAGGATGATGCCCACGATGTTCACGTTCACGTCGGGTATGGCGCTTCCCGAGACGGCAAGCGACAAGATCGCGCCCACCGCGATGAGGAACAGGGCCGTGCCGGTACTCAGCGCCCGCCGCCCACCGGACCGGCCAGGCGGGCCAACCACGCTCATCGGATCGCCCAGGCAATGAGGCCCATGACCGACTCCTTGTCATCCGCCTGACGGTACCGGCCCGCGCACGAGGAGCTCTGCAGCCCGGGACGCGGCATCTGGCCGGGCAACTGCCGGGGTCTGGGCAGTTTTTTCAGCGTACGCTTTGCCGGTCCCTCCGATAAGGAGGGCAAGGTCACCGCGCCAGCCCGCAGACGTCCCACGGTCAGGGGGAGCGCTTTCAGTGGATTCGGCTGAAAACGCTCCCCGTAATGGCACCTACCTGGAGACTGGATGCGTCGCTTCCAGAAAGCTGGAACTATATGACGGATGCGGGTGTCGGGCCCCAAGTGGTCCGTGATCTGGCCTAAGGTGATCGCGACCGCGCGAGGTAGTGGTACGTGAGGGTGCCGAACCATGAACGATCGGCCGGACGGCTGGTACCGGGATGAACCCCAGCAGCGGGGGTCAGGCCAGGTACCGCCCACCGCGGCAGGCAGCGGGCGCGCCGCATGGCCCGGGCAGCCGCCGGTACACCATGCCCCCGGCCGGCCAGCACCCGGCCGGGCCACCCCGGGCCGGCGACACCAGCCTGGACCGGGAACCGGCCGCCGACGGCGATTCTGGGGGCAGCCGGGTCATCACGGACGGCGAATCGCCCTAATTGCCGCCGCGGTCGTGGTGATTCTGATCCTGGCCGTGGTCACCTCGTACTTCTATCTGGACTCCAAGCTGAACCGGTCGGTCGCGCTTCCGGCCTATTCTGGCCAGTCCGCGGGGCAGAACTGGCTCATCGCCGGTTCGGACACCCGGCAGGGCCTTTCCCGGACGGAGCAAGACCTCCTGCACGTCGGGAGCGACGCGGGGACCACGAACTCTGACTCCCTGATGCTGCTGCACACCGGCGGTGGCAGGCCGGTGCTGATCAGCATTCCGCGCGACTCCTACGTGCCCATCCCCGGTCACGGCACGAACAAGATCAACGCGGCCCTCGGATTCGGCGGGCCGACGCTGCTCATCCAGACCGTGGAGCAGGTCACCGGGCTGCGGATCGACCATTACATGGGGATCGGGTTCGGCGGGCTGGACAGCGTGGTGAACCAGGTGGGCGGGGTGCGGATGTGCCTTCCGACCGCCCTGCACGACTACGACTCCGGCGTCAACCTTCCCGCGGGCTGCCAGAATCTCAACGGCGCGCAGGCGCTGGCTTTCGTCCGGGACCGTCATTCGTTCGCCGACGAGGACCTGCAGCGAGAGCAGGATCAGCGCGCTTTCCTGAAGGCCCTGCTCAGTAAGGCCACGAGCCCGAGCGTGTACCTCAATCCGTTCGTCGCCCTGCCGTTCGGCTCCACCGCGGCGAGCTCGATCTCCATCGACCAGGGCACGCACCTGTACAACCTGATCTCGGTGGCGCTGGCGCTGCGTAACCCGCAGACCGGGACGGTCCCGATCGCCAACGCCAACTACGCAACGGCCAACGCAGGCGACGCGGTGCTGTGGAACCAGAGCGAGGCCCTGCAGCTCTTCACCGCGCTCAAGAACAACCAGCAGATACCGGCGAACCTGCTGAGCGGGACGCAAGTAGGCTGACCGGCCCGGCCGCGGCGGCCGGCGCACTCGCCCGGCAGGCACTGACCTCGCGATACGGGCATAGCGAGAGCTTCACTCGACCTGGGTAACGCCCGCACCACCCGGCGAGTCGCCGGGCCTTGCGTCCTGCGCGCCGGGGTCCTTCAGCCCTGCCTTTCCAGCTGAGCTTCCGGCCACGCTGTAGCGGCGTAGGTCACAACAGGTCGGGAATCTAGGGAGCAAAGATGCCCGGAATCATTGTCGGGGTGGACGGCTCGGACGAGTCTGGCCAGGCCCTTGGCTGGGCGATGCGCGAGGCCGCGCTGCGCCATGTCCCGCTGACCGTCGTGACCGTTCGCGAGCCCCCGGTTCGCCTGGCCACTCAAATTTACTGGGGTGTGCGCACCTTTCCCGACGGTGGCCTCAGCCATGAGCAGATGAAGCAGTCGGTCAGGGAATTCGTGGGCAAGGTGGCGAGCGAAGTCGGCCAGACGGTACCTGGGATCACCGTGAGCGTCGTGACCGGGCGCGCGGCACAAGAACTCATCAACGCCTCGGGTGATGCCGACCTGCTCGTCGTGGGGTCCCGCGGCGCCGGCGGGTTCGCCAGGCTCCTTATGGGATCGGTCAGCATGCAGGTCACGTACCACGCGAAATGCCCCGTGGTGGTCATCCCCGCGGCCCGCTGAGCCAAGGCCGGGCTTGGACACTCCGGCCAGCCGCAGCGAGGTGTTCCTTCACATCGCCCCGGGAACCGGGCTGACAGCGACTCCGGCTGACAGCGACTCCGGCTGACAGCGACTCCGGCTAACAGCGACTCCGGCTAACAGCGACTCCGGCTAACAGCGACTCCGGCTAACAGCGACTCCGGCTAACAGCGATTCCGGCTAACAGCGATTCCGGCTAACAGCGATTATTGTCGCGGCCCTGTTCGCCGATAAAGAATGGCACCCCGCCGGATATACGACATGCACCTGCGGCAGAACCGGCGACAATAAGGAGCCCGCCGCGGGCGGGATTCCTTAACCTGCTAGCCGCAGTTCCTAGGCGCTCCGGTCAGCGGGGACGACGACCACGGGGCAGTGTGCATGGTGGGTGACCTGGCTGCTCACCGAGCCCAGCATCAGGCGGGTGAAGCTGCCCGCCCCCCCGGAGCCGACCACCAGAAGGTCAGCGTCCTTGGACGCCTCGATCAGGGCCCTAGCGGGCATCCCGAAGATGGCCTGCACGGTCACCGACGCCGGCACCCGGCCGCCGAGTTGAGCCGCCGCCTTCGCTACCGCTTCCCGCGCGCTGAGGCGCGCCTCGATGAGGAACGTGTCGTCGGCCGGAAATACGAGCATGCCCTGCAAGCCGGCTACGGCAATCTGCTCGACCGTGAGGACGGTAAGTGGCTCGTCATGGATCGATGCCTCTCGCATGGCCCATTCCAGAGCCACCTGCGCATGGCCGGATCCGTCGAATCCAACGATGATCCCGGACATTTCCTTCTCCCATCCCGGCAATTCCCGTTCGCGGCTAAGATAGATGTCTTCCAGCACAGGGCGCAGAGGCGTAATCCTCCGTAGTTGCGGACCTTTTCGCCCAGGCGCAGGACTTTGGTCCCTCTCGCCCGCTATGGCGTTTGGGTAGATTTAGACAGAAAGACCAGGCGGTTCGGCGAAAGGTGCTGGGCCCGACAGGAAAGCGCGGCTAGCTGATGACAGAGACCGGCTCCCATGAGCACGTGATCAAGGTGTTCCTGCTCGACGACCACGAGCTCGTCCGCGTCGGCGTGAAGGACATGCTTGAGAGCCAGCCCGATATCCGGGTGATCGGTGAGGCCGGCACGGCCGAGTCCGCGTTGGCGCGGATCCCGGCGCTGCGGCCCGACGTGGCCATCCTGGACGTACGGCTGCCGGACGGCGACGGCGTCAGCGTGTGCCGCGAGATCCGGTCGAGGATGCCCGAGGTGGCATGCCTGATGCTGACATCCTTCGAGGAGGACCAGTCCCTGTTCGACGCGGTGATGGCCGGGGCGGCGGGCTACGTGCTGAAGCAGATCCACGGTACGGATCTGGTCGGCGCGGTGCGGACGGTGGCCTCCGGCCAGTCGATGCTCGACCCGCAGGCGGCCAGCAAGCTGATGGCCCGGATGCGCGACGCGTCGCAGAAGAAGGACCCGCTGGCCGGGCTGACCGGCCAGGAGCGGCGCATCCTGGAGCTGATCGGGGAGGGACTGACCAACCGGCAGATCGGCGAGCAGATGTTCCTGGCCGAGAAGACCGTGAAGAACTACGTGTCCGCGCTGTTCCAGAAGCTGGGCATGGAGCGCCGCACCCAGGCCGCCGC
>Ga0187875_10003213_pt1 | contig 11623 bp, 13 predicted proteins | sample June2016WEW_17_1_2_FD_132978 | JGI IMG/M metagenome (GOLD analysis project Ga0187875, IMG submission 132978) | Peatland microbial communities from SPRUCE experiment site at the Marcell Experimental Forest, Minnesota, USA - June2016WEW_17_10 | ecosystem: Environmental > Terrestrial > Soil >... | reverse complement strand
TTCAGTTCGACGATGAGGACGCCCGCGTCGACCTCGATTTTTTCCAGGTCGGCCTTCAATTTTTTTGCTGGCGGCGGTACTCCTTCTTGAGCTCGTCGCTGCGGCTGGATTCGTGCTTCTGTTCCAGAGAGCGAATCTGGCGCTCCAGTGTGCGCATGGTGTCGACGGTCTTGTTGACCTTGTCGAGCAGGCGCTTGCGCTCCAGAGGCGTGTACTTAAGCTCGCGGACGATGCGCGAAACCAGCACCTTCTCACGGGAGATCAACCAGCGGGTGTGACGCACGACGGAGGCCTTGGCTTTTGCGGAGGCAGCCTGCTTTTCTTCAAGCTGAGCAATCTTTTTCTGGTGTTTGCCCAGCGCGTCGATGCGGGCCACGGTGGCTTTGACGCGCGCCACCACCACCTCTTCGGTGAGCTCCTCGTCGTCGAAGATGACCACCTCTTTGATATTGCGCACGCCGCGCTTGAGGTCTTCGCCGAGGGCCACAACCTCGCGAATTACGATGGGGGAACGGGAGATGGCCTTGAGGACGCGCATCTGCCCACGCTCGATGCGCTTGGCGATTTCGACTTCGCCCTCGCGGGTGAGCAGGGGCACGGTGCCCATTTCACGCAGGTACATGCGTACCGGGTCGTTGGTTTTTTCCAGCGTTCCCGGCGTCAGGTCGAGCTCGACGTCTTCGCCCTCTTCCGGCTCGAAATCCTTGTCGCCGTGGAATTTGGGGCCGTCGAGCAAGTCGATGCCCTGGGTGCCGATGGTGGTGATCAGGTCGTCCAGATCATCGGGCGAAGTGGCCATCTCCTCCGGCAGCATCTCGTTCACATCGCCGTAGGTGAGATAGCCCTTTTCCTTGCCGACCTCGATGATGGTGTCGACATCGTGCTCATGTTCGTGCTCGTGCTCGTGTTTTTCGTCGCTCGCCAAAATATCCAACTCTCAGCGCAAGGGAGATTCAGCACCGTTTTGCGCGCCGGTGCGCGGGTTCCAAACGGGTTCGGTCCAAGGCGCGAGAAAAAAGATTTCCTTGTGGAAATCACAAATCATCAGCGCACACGGACACAAACCTACGGGCACCCGCAAAAAGGATGCGGATTCAGGGGGTTTCTCGGAACAGGATGACAAGCGCTTCAGGTTTCACCTGGGTCGCCCGCGAGCCGCAGCTCATGGTTGGGGCAAAAGGGCGCGCATCTGCACAGAGATCAATAGATTACCACGTTTAAGCCTCTGATTCCAAGGCAAAATCGAGGTAACGTCGAGGAGCCTGCAAAGTCAACTTAGCAGCCGGGATGAGCAAATTTGCTCATTTTCCGCTCTTGCTTCTCTATTATTTGACGCGGCAAAGAACAATTTGATGCAGGATTTGCAGCATTGTTCGGGGCTTAAAAGCCTTACGGTGCTGGATTGTGCAACTGCCGCAGCGCCCGGTCCAGATCGAGTTTCTGCTGCGTTAGAAGGGCCAGCTCGGCATGGTCGCCGCGGCGCTCGGCTTCGGCGATCATCGTGCGCAGTTCGCGCTGGCGGCGCTCGATGGCCCGCTCGTGAATCTCCTGGATGGCGCTCTGCACTTCGCTCTCATCGGGCGGCTTGGTCTCGGCCAGCAGCGTCTCGGCCAGCAATGCTCGTTGCGACTCGTCCACGACGGCTTCCATGGGGTCTTTGGACTGCCGCTGGCTGAGCGCCTGCAGGGTCGTGAAGGCGCCAAGGTGCTCAAACCAATCGGGTTGCTGAGCAAGCGCCTCGGCTGCAAGCCTTCGCGATTGCTCGAACTCCGGGTCTTCGATGGCCAAGGCACGGAGCAGCACCCGCTCGACTTCGGTTAGTGATATGGCTTTTGCTTCGATGTGGTCGCGGCGCTTGAGAGCGGCCTGGCGCAGTTCCTCGCGCAGGATTGCCGAGTCGATGCCCAGCTTTTGCGCGGCGTCGTGGGCGAACTGGTCGCGGGCAAGTTTCTCCGGCATGCGGCGGATATGGGGCAGCAGAAAGTTCATAGCTTTCTGCTTCTGCTCTGCGCTGGCGCCGGGGAAGGTTTGGCGCGCCCGCTCGATCAGGTAGTCGGCCTGCCGCTGTGCACCGCGCACCGCCGCGATGTAGGCCTCCACGCCGCGCTCACGGATATAGCGGTCAGGGTCTAGGCCGCCGTCGAGGGTGACAATCTTGATGTTGAAGCCTTCTTCGGTGAGCAGGGCGATGGACTTTTCCGCGGCGTTGGAGCCGGCGGCGTCCGGATCGAAGTTGACGACGACTTGCGAGGTGTGGCGCTTGAGAATGGCCACCTGCTGCTCAGTGAAGGCCGTGCCGCTGGTGGCGATCACGTTCTGAATGCCGCGCAGGAAGACCGAGATGCAGTCCATCTGGCCCTCGACCAGCAGCGCAAACTCATGCTGGCGAATCGAGGTGCGCGCTTTGTCCAGATTGAAGAGGACGAGACTCTTGGAGTAGAGCGGCGTCTCCGGCGAGTTGATATATTTTGCGCCGGCTTTGTCGCCGGTCTCCAGTGTGCGCGCCGTGAAAGCGATCACGCGGCCGCTCTCGTTGCAGATAGGAAAGACGACCCGCTTGCGGAAGCGGTCGTAGATAGGGCCTTGGTTGCCACCGTCTTGCTCTTTCGAGGCAAAGAGGCCGCTGGCACGGAGGGTTTCGTTGTCGGCCATGCCGCTCAGCCGGTCGCGCAGAGCGTTGAAGCTGTCGGGCGCATAGCCGATGCGAAATGTCTTGATGCCTTCAGGGGTCAGTCCGCGGCCGGCAAGATACTCGCGAGCCAGAGCGCCTTCAGTGCCGCGCAACTGTTCTTCGAACCAAAGAGTCGCCGTCTCGTGCAGCTCGAGCAACTTGGCGCGCAGGCGCGCTCCAGCGGCCTCTTCCGGAGAGGAAAACTCCCGCTTGGGCAACGGGATGCCGCACTTGCCCGCGACGATGCGGACCGCCTCGGGGAAGGGGACGTTCTCGATTTTTGCGACAAAGCTGAAGACGTCGCCCGAAGCCTGGCAGCCGAAGCAGTGGTAGAACTGGCGGACCGCATGGACGGAAAACGACGGTGATTTTTCTTTATGGAAGGGGCAAAGGCCCTGGTAGTTCTGCGCGCCGGATTTGCGCAGGCGAATGTAGCCTTCGACGATCTTGACGATGTCGGCCTGCTGCTTGACGGTTTGGGCAAAGTCGGACACGGGGTCTGTATTGAGGATAAGGCCGGAGGGGGAGAGGCGCTGTTGAAGACGTGGCACAATTTCCTGCGATCAAGCGCGTGGTTGCAAGGCCGCCGTTCTGTGTTGAATTGCTCAGATAGAAGGTTTGCGGCGTGACAGACTCAATGCATCGCGCCGCTGAAGTCCTGTTTCTGGATTGCGGCCTGCCCCCTGACGTGTGAATTATCCTAAGTAAACGCAGAGACGATAGGAGTGAATGATGCTTACAATGGCGTTGATCGTGATTTTGATACTGGCGCTGATTGGCGCAGTTCCCACATGGCCACATAGCAGAAACTGGGGCTATTATCCGTCTGGAGGGCTGGGACTCATCCTGGTGATTGTCGTCATCCTCATGCTGCTTGGCCGGATTTAAATGTTTCGACATACACTGAAATCTCGACACGCCAGGGCCAGAGGCTTTTTCCTGTTCCGCGCGGCTGCGATTGTTCTTCTTCTGATGCTGTGCAACGGGAGATTGCAAACGTATTCGGTTTTGACCCACGAAGAGATTGTGGACCTGCATAGTATCACGGTATCCGCCCCAATACCCGGCGGCGTATTCACAAAAGCGCTGGAATTGAGCAGCCGTGACAGTCGATGGGAAACTGAGTAGAATTCCAACCAGACAATCGATTGCAAATTGGATGCGGTGAAGCGGACGGCCAGGATCGCGGGAAAGAAGTTTTCTGCCTGCCTCAGACGCCCAGCGCCGCATCCTTACTGGAACCGTTCTGAGTGTGGATGCCTCCGACAGCTGTGGCGCGAATCAATCAGGGGCTGGGGGATTGCAATTGCGGAGTGTAGCTTTCTAATCAGTTCTAACTAAATTTCAGGAGAATCGCATGAGAATGATTGCAGTAATTTTGGCAACGTTAATGGCTGGCGCAATCGCGCTGGCGCAAGTAGCTGTACCGCCTCCGCCTCAACCTGCCAGTGATTCGAATTCAAACGCCACAGTCCTGAAGCTCCTGCGTACAGGAGTGCCGGAGAGAGTGATTCTGCATGTCATTTCCGCCGGAGCCGGCACGTTCGATACTTCCGCCGATGCGCTGGCGGCGCTCAAGCAGGCCGGCGCCAGCGAAGCGGAACTCAGCGCGATAGCGTCTTCCGGCGCGGCACCCGCAAACGCACCGACTGCCAGCGCGCAAACAAACGGCGGCCCATCGCTGGAAGTGACTTTGAAGTTCATCCAGGACAAGCTCAACGAGATGGGCACGGTGAACTTTGCCGGTTACGTCCATGACGCGGCCAACGACACCGATGGGGTGCAAAAGTTTTCTGCCACCATCAGCAACGCAGTCGCCAATCCGGCCGCGTGTTCTTTCAGCTACCATCGCCTCGTCTACAATAACGGCAGCAGAGAGCACAACGAAAATATTGTCATCAATCTGCGCGATGTGCAAAACATCTCGGTACTGCCGGATGAGCAGGACTGGCAGAATTACCTGGTGCGCACAGGGGATACCACCAAGACGGTCAAGGATGTCCCGAATATCATAGCGCTGGTGATCAAGCTGAAAAATGGTCAAGATCCTACTATCCGCTTTTACGAGCAGGAGTTGGCCGACCGTGTGGCCAAGGCACTGGTTCATGGAGTGGAGCTTTGCGGAGGAGGCCCCAAGCCTGAGCCGTTCTGATTTGCAATGGGGAGAATGTTATGCGCATTGTAACTTTGTTCCTGACGTTAGTCCTGGCTGCCTCCATCGCACTGGCGCAACAGAGCGTGCCGCCTCCGCCCATGCCGGTCAATGACGCGCCCGCCAATGCTGAAGTTTTGATGCTGCTGCGGGCAGGAATGCCGGAAAGCGTGGTCCTGGACAAGATTCATGCCATCACTGGTAAATTCGATACTTCCACCAGTGCGCTGATCACGCTCAAACAGGCTGGCGCGACCGAAGCTGAACTGAAAGCCGTGTTGGCCCAGGGAGCGGCTCCTGCCGACTCGCAGTCCGCCGCCGAGCCCGCCACAGGCGGCCCATCCCTTGCTGAGTCCCTGAAGTTCATTCAGGACAAAGTAAACCAGCAGGGAGAGATTGTTTATTCCGATACTCCCAGTTACGCAAATAATGGCGAGAGCCTAGGGTCATCTTTTCAGTATTCTCAAGAATCGCAGGTTGTAGCGTTCGATCCGGCCGGCGGGTTATCCCTTCAGGAAAAGACTTCTGTTACGGTGCTAGGCACAACCAGCAGCGGAACAACAACCTGGCAAGTGAGTTTCAAGGACCTCGATAAGCTGGAGGTAATGAATTCGGGGGATTTGAAGCACAGCCTTAACCAGGGATTTATGTATCAGGACATCCCACAGTTCTTCGAGCTGGTTGTGCATATGGCCTCAGGAAAGACGGTGCGGCAACATTCCCGAATGACGATTTGCACAAAAGGCATCATCCTATCCAAGCAGAGCTGCAAAAATCCGGAATCGGATACTAATGTTGGAGTATTTACGCTTCATTTCCGCGATGAAGAGATGGCCGGCCGCGTGGCCAAGGCGATGATTCATGCGATTGATCTGTGCGGCGGGGGAAGCCCACCTGAACCGTTCTGATTGCGACGAAAATAAGAATCGCGCATCTAATCCTCTGTAAGGCAGAGGATGTTCCCCATGTCGCTTCGTCCAGTGAAACAGATTTTTGCAACCAAACCTACCGTCGAGGGGGCGGGCGTGAAGTTGCAGCGCGCCTTCGGCTTTGGAAAAACCGCGGAGTTCGATCCATTTTTGTTGCTGGATGATTTTCGCAGCGATAATCCTTCGGATTATATTGCCGGGTTCCCGTGGCATCCCCACCGTGGAATTGAAACCATCACCTATGTGCTGGCCGGAGAGGTGGCGCACGGCGACAGCCTGGGCAACAAGGGCCGCATGACCGCCGGTGACGTGCAATGGATGACGGCGGGCAGCGGGATATTACATCAAGAAATGCCCAAAGGAGACACACAGGGCCGCATGCACGGATTTCAGTTGTGGGCCAACCTGCCCGCTGCACTCAAAATGACAGATCCGCGCTACCAGGACATTCCGGCAGCCGCCATACCGGAAGTGACCGAGGATGACGGGACGCGCGCGCGAGTGATTTGCGGCGAGTTTTGGGGCAAAACGGGGCCGGTGGAAGGTGTGGCAGCAGATCCGCGCTATGTGGACATTTCTGTTCCGCCGGGCAAACGCAAACGCATCCAGGTAGAGACGACGCGCAACGCCTTCGCTTATGTCTTTGCCGGCGCGGGGACGTTCCGTGACGCCTCCGATCCTCGCGCCGTGCTGACCGAGTCGGCTGTTGACCCTAATGCGACGCCGGTTTACGACGCAAAAAACCACTCGCTGGTTTTGTTTGATCAAGGCGATGAGATCGTGGTTCAGGCTGGTCCCGAGGGCATCCGCTTCCTGCTGGTTTCAGGCAAGCCACTGGAGGAGCCGGTGGCGTGGTATGGACCAATCGTGATGAATACCGACGCTGAATTGCGGCAGGCTGTGAGCGAGTTGCAAAACGGCACATTTATCCGGCACGGGTGAGGGGCGCTCGCGGCATTTTTTCGCGGCGCGAAAGACATGCATCTCATTGACGCGATGCGTGATGCCAGCGCCGGGGTAGTGCTGCCTTGATTTTCTGTATGAAACTAAATTCACAAGAATGTGCGTCGGAATGTATAAGAAGTATGCCGTCTCGTACACGCCGATTGCGCTGGACCAGAGATGATTCCCCACAGGTTGGCGGCGGAGTGGCATTCACTCAATTCTCAATGAAGGAGAATTTCCGCAATGAGCTTCCGCACACTCGCCGCAATTGCTCTGGTTACACTTTCTCTCGCTTGCATTGCCCAGGCAGCGCCGGGCGGTCCGATGCCGCCAAAGAGCTGGGTGGATAAGGATACCGGGCATCGCGTCTGGCGGCTGAGCGACGAGCCGAATTCCGGCGGATTTTATTTCAATATCAATGCATATACGCCGGACGGCAAGCAGATGGTTTACACCGCGCCGGACGGCATTCATGTGCTTGACCTGGCGACGCGGGCAACAAAGCTGCTGGTGGCCAACCCGCCGCGTCCAGCCGGTGCGCCTGAGGCTGGCGCGCGCGGATTTTGGATGGGCGGAGTTCATGCGTTGGTGGTGGGGCATAAGACCAACAGTGTTTTTTATACCCAGACCGATCCGAAGACGAGCGTGACCTCGGTCTACAAGGCGAACACCAACACCGGCGCAATTCGCAAGCTGGTGGACCTGCCGGCAAAGCGAAACATCGTGAGCGTGAACGCGGACGAGACGCTGGCAGCGGGAACATATATTGTGGGCGACGCGGCCGGCAGAGAGTATGGATCGAACGTGCCGCCTCCGGCGCAGCCTGCGGGCGCAGCGGATAACCGCATCGGCAGCGAGGCGCAGGGGCCGCATTTTCAGCCGAGCAACAAGGGCGAGATGATGGAGAAGCGGCTGGCGGCGCGGCTGCCGCTGGTGTTGTTCACGATTCGGCTGAAGCCGGGACCGAAGGGAGAGAAGCCGGGGACTATCACGACACTGCTGCACTCAACTGATTGGGTGAACCACCTGCTCTTCTCGCCCACCGATCCCACGCTGCTGATGTATTGCCACGAGGGACCATGGCATAAGGTGGACCGCATCTGGTTGATCCACACCGACGGCACACACAACCGGCTCATCCACAAGCGGACGATGCGCGATGAAATCGCGGGGCACGAGTTCTGGGGGCTGGACGGAGAGACGATCTGGTACGACTGGCAATATCCCAGGGGTGAGGATTTTTTTCTTGCGGGCTATAACCTCAAGACCAAGGAACGCACCGCATACCACATGCAGCGGGATGAGTGGTCGATTCACTTCAATCTAACCAAAGATCTCTCGCTGTTCTGCGGCGACGGCGGTGATCCGGGGCAGGTGGCGCGGGCCAATGATGGCGAGTGGATCGAGCTCTTCCATCCGCAGTTGTTTAAAGGCGGAAATGGCGCGCTGAACTCGCCGACGATGTGGCAGCCGGGCGTCTTCCACGCCGAGCGGCTGGTGAATATGTCACACCACTACTATCGCCAGGAGCCGAATGTGCGCTTTTCGCCGGATAAGACTCTGGTGATTTTTACCAGCAATATGTTTGGGGCGAGCTACGTTTTTGGCGCGGAGGTGGCGAAGGCCGACAATCCGCCAGCGGACGATGTGCAATCGACACCGGAGCTGGCGCGGAAGTTCAACCCGGTCGATCCTCCCAATAGCAAGGGACCTGTGGGGCCTGCGGGCGCACGCCGACCGCGGTGATGGACAAGCCTCTAGCTTTTAGCTGTTAGCTTTTAGCTTTTCGTGCCGCGATGGAGTCCATTGACGAAACACGAAAAAGCTAATAGCTAATGGCTAGAAGCTTTCACGTTAAGCCTCCACCGGTAACTCACCTAACAGAATCTGCTCCGGATTAACTCCGCGCAGGCGAAGTGTGCGCAAGCTGAGTACATCGTGACGCTTGGCCAGGCGGCGGCCCTTGCTGTCAGCGACCAGGCGGCAATGGAACCAGCTTGGAGTTTCGAGCGACAGTGCGCGGTAGAGCAGAATTTGCCGCGCCGTGGACTTGAGCAGGTCTTCACCGCGCACGACTTCGGTAATTTTCATGGCCGCGTCGTCGGCCACGCAGGCTAACTGGTAACTGGGGACGCCGTCGCGCCGCCAGGCTACGAAGTCGCCGAAATCCACACCCGCCACAAAGCATTGCGAGCCTAGATTCCCATCCACAAACTCGATTACTTCACCGTCGGGCACGCGGAAGCGCCAGTTGAATTTGCCTGGCTCGGCGATATCGCTTGCGGTGAATTCACTGTCGCGGCAGGCGCCGGGATAAACGGGTTCGTCGTCGAGCGGCTCCTGTTCCGCATCACTTTGTAGATTGCTTTCATGCGGCGCGCTGAGAGAGGATTCCAGATCCTTGCGCGAGCAGCGGCAGGGAAAGAGAAAGCCGCCCGTAAGCAGCTTGCGCCATGCGTCCAGATAGAAGGCTTGGCGACGGCTCTGCTCGTAGGGAGCAAACGGTCCGCCAAGGTCTGGGCCTTCCTGCCATCGAATTCCCAGCCAGAGCAGGTCTTCGAGAGCTGCGACGGCGTACTCAGTGCGGCTGCGTTCTGGGTCCAGGTCTTCCATGCGCATAACCAGAGTGCCGCCGGCGTCGCGCGCTCGTTCGAAGGCGGTCCAGAAGGTGCGCGCATGGCCCACGTGCAGATAGCCGGTGGGCGAGGGAGCAAGCCGTCCGCGGTAACTCGATGCCGACGATGAAGAAAGGCTGGCCATACTGGTTAACAGTGTAGCCAGCATGGCCTGTGGATCAAAGTGAGTGATTGATGCGGGGTCGTGACTTACTCCGATGCATTCCCGTTGTCTGCGTTCTCGCGATGATGATGTTCGTATTGCCCGAGTTGCTTGTTCAATTGATCAGCACTGACCGAGAGTTGCACTACGTCCAGCTCATGGCCGTCGAGGTCCACCACAAACATGCCCATCCGGTTGCCCTCGGGATGCACGAAAATCAGCGTCTGCTCATTACCCGAACGGCTGGTTTCGCGGACCATGCGATGCCAATCCGCGCCCAGCTTCTCCTCGACCATGCGGTTCAGTTCGTTGCCGTCCGCCGGCCCGGAAAAGTTTTCAATCTCAGCCACGTGCATGTTGCTCACGCCCGCTTGCGTGGCCTTGTTAGCAACCGCACTGATGAAGCTTATGAATGGAATGTGCGTGGCTCGCACGTGGTAGCGGTTCTCGATGGAACGCACTACGCCGTCAAACTCGCCCTCGCCACTGGCCAGCACTGCCACAGGAACCAGCAGGGCCGCAAATACGATTGGGAAAATCCACCAACGCTTCATTGTGTGCCGTCCTTCTTATCGTTATCCTTGATCTTTATCTCTATCTTCTTTTTGTGGTCCTCGTTGTCGCCCTTCTTGTCAGGAGCTTTGGATTTGAACTCCACGCCGCCCAGAGCATCGAGTCCGCTGATGTTCTTCAGCTTGCCCAAGTCATCCAGACGAATTGGGCCGAGAATCAGCACTATAGTCAGTTCCTTCGGCTCAACTTCCATAATGAAAAATCCGCGCGTCTCGCCTTTTTCCACCTTGACCATCACGTCCGTGCTTTCACGGCCCTTGATATCGCGCTCGCGCACCAGAGATGACCACTCGCCGGTCGCATAGTTATTGCGAAGTTGCTCAGTATCCTCGGCAGTGTACTGGCCTTCCTTGTCGAACTCGTACTCGCGGACGTATATGCCCTCCAGCCCCTCGATCAAACGCCGAGTAGCGGCTTCATCCTGATCCTTGCCGTTCATTACCTTGGATGCAAAGGCCAGCGTGTTTTTGTCCAGCGTGACCTCAGTGACGTTGGAGGCGCGCGCGGCCAATACCTTTTCGATGGGCGAAGGCGCGGGCAACTGCGCGGATTGCGCGAGAGACGTCGCGGCCAGCGCGGCCGCTGCAAGTGTGAAAGCAATCATTCTGAATTTCATCTTTGATTCTCCTTATTTTTGCGCGTGCCCGTGGGCCGCTAGTTGTGAATTCATCTGGTTGAGTGCGTGATTGGTGATGCGCAGCGCGGTCATCACTTGCTGGCGGGCGGCTTCTCCTTTGCGCTGTTCGTCTCGCTTATGCCAGGCGGCAGCACCGCTAAACACTACGGACAGAAGAATGACAGCGGCAATCCGTTGCCAAGGGAAGGCGTGGGCACGCAGTTCGAGCGCGCGCCGGCGCTGCATAATCCGGCGCTTCAAGCCGGGCGGTGCAGGGTGCCGCGCGAAGGCCTGTCGCAGCTCCTGTTCAAACTCATCCATTGGTTCAGACTCCACGCGCGTACTCCTTTTGGCGGACGTATTCCTGCAAATTATTTGCGGCCTTGGCCCGGAGCAGCTTCAGGCCCCGCTGCAGATTGCTCTTGACTGTGGCCACGGGCGCATTGAGCGTGGCCGCAATTTCCTCTGGCGTCAACTCCTCCTGATAGCGGAGAACCAGCGCCGTGCGCTGCGCTTCGGGAAGCGTCGCCAGCAGTTGTTCCAGTCGCGCGCTGAGCGGAGACGTGCGCGCTTCCTCTGAAAGGCCGTGATGCTCTTCCATCTCTACACACAAGTGCAGGCCGCGAACGCGCCGCCGCCGAAGCGCATCCGCCGAGCGGTTCATCGCCACTCGACGCAGCCAGAAGCATGCATGCGCGGCGGACTCGATTTTGCCCAGGTGCCTGTCCAACTCCAGAAAGACATCCTGGGCAATCTCTTCGGCCAACCCGCGGTCGCCAGTCATGCGCAGGGCAAGCGAGAAGACCATCGACTGGTTCTCATCCACGAGTTGTTCAAAGTCCGGCTGCCAGTCGTGGGCCATGGGGTTCGCTTCTACTCTCTAATCCGCAAAAAAGCGGAGACGGGGATGCAGAAAGTACGTGTTGGAGCAGAAATAGTTGCATTCGTCGCATAAAAAG
>Ga0187875_10003208_pt1 | contig 11632 bp, 11 predicted proteins | sample June2016WEW_17_1_2_FD_132978 | JGI IMG/M metagenome (GOLD analysis project Ga0187875, IMG submission 132978) | Peatland microbial communities from SPRUCE experiment site at the Marcell Experimental Forest, Minnesota, USA - June2016WEW_17_10 | ecosystem: Environmental > Terrestrial > Soil >... | reverse complement strand
TCTCTTCGCAACAACTCAAGGAACATAGTTTTGTTCTTGCTCCGAGCAATGAGCAGAACCGCATCGTTGACGAGATCGAGAAGCAATTCACGCGGCTGGATGCGGCTACGGCGGCGCTGAAGCGTGTGCAGGCCAATCTGAAACGGTATCGCGCCTCGGTGCTGAAAGCTGCCTGCGAGGGCCGACTGGTTCCCACGGAAGCCGAACTTGCCCGAGAGGAAGGCCGCGACTACGAACCGGTAGACAAGCTGCTCCAGCGCATCCTCCGCGAGCGCCGCGCCCGCTGGGAAGCCGACACCCTTGCCAAAATGCAAGCCTCCGGCAGGTCCCCCAAAGACGACCACTGGAAGCAGGAGTACAAAGAACCCTCCGCCCCCGACACATCCAATCTCCCGCCCCTCCCCGAAGGCTGGTGCTGGGTGGGTATCCTCCAGTTAGGCGAATTGGATCGGGGCAAGTCCAAGCATCGGCCGCGAAATGACCCGAAGTTGCTAGGAGGCCCTTATCCGTTTATTCAGACGGGAGATATAAAACGCGCTGATGGATTCATTAGGGAGCATTTCCAAACCTACAGCCACTTCGGTTTGCAACAGAGTAGGTCGTGGCCTACCGGAACCCTATGTATCACGAGTGCAGCCAATATAGCTGAGACAGGGATATTGTCGTTTCCAGCTTGCTTCCCTGACAGCGTCGTTGGGTTTTCCTCGACCAACGAAATAGTTACCCGATGGGTTGAGCTGTTCTTTCGAGTTGCGAAACAGGATTTGTCGCGTTATGCCCCTGCAACTGCCCAAAAGAATATCAATCTGGAAATTCTTTCAGGCCTAACTGTTCCACTTCCGCCACTCAACGAACTGAAACGAATGGTTGATTTTCTCGATGAGATTCATTCCAAAGCTAAAGCGATCGAGTCTACTTGTCTGCAATCCATGAAGAGATCCGATAGATTGCGGTCGGCTGTACTGAAGTGCGCCTTCACCGGCCAGCTAGTCCCTCAGGACTCAACCGACGAATCCGCCTCCGCGCTGCTCGAACGTATCCGCGCCGGGCGGGCCAACACCTCCATGCGCACTACCAACCGCAGCCAGAAACAACGCCATTAAACGTAATGACACAGTCATTACAACGTGATATGCTGATTTTTGGGGGAGGAACTCCGATGGCCATCGCCCAGCAGGAAAAGAGCAAGCGCGAGACGCTGAATCTTCGTATCAAACCCGAACTGCGCGGGCTTATCGACCGGGCCGCGGAGGCGACTGGCAGGAACCGGACGGATTTCATGCTGAATGCCGCCCGCCACGCCGCCGAGGATGCGCTGATGGACCGCACGGTCCTTACGGTCAATGCCAAGGCCTACGCCGCATTCCTGGCGCGCCTCGATGCGCCGCCGCAGCCTAATGCCCGGCTGCGCCGCACTCTGGAGACGGCCGCGCCATGGGAGAAGTAAGCCGGCTGACGCCGCCCGAGCCGCTGGCGGATCATCACGAACTCGATGAATTCCGCTGCGGGGAAGCCTCGCTGGACGATTGGCTCCGGCGGCGCGCGCGCGCCAATCAGGTGAGCGGCGTTTCCCGCACCTATGTCGTCTGCGACGCCAGCTGCGTGATTGGCTACTATGCGCTGGCTTCCGGCGTGATTGCGCTCGAAAGCGCTCCGGGCCGCTTCCGGCGGAATATGCCCAACCCCATCCCGGTTGTGGTATTGGCCCGCCTGGCCGTGGATCTGGATTGGCACGGACGCGGCATTGGCCGCGCTCTCTTTCGCGATGCCTCCAGCCGCGTGGCGCAGGCTGCCGATGCAATTGGAATCCGCGGCATTGTGGTTCACGCCCTATCGGAGCAGGCCAGGAGCTTCTATCTTGCGCTAGGCTTTGATCCCAGCCCCAGTGAGCCGATGACGTTGATGGTCACATTGGCAGATATTCGGGAAGTTCTTTCAATCAAGCCCACTTCTTAGCCGGATTCAAAGAAAGAAGCGCTATGACCAGTAACGCTGTTGTCCAAAAGCTTTGGAACTACTGCAACATCCTGCGTGATGACGGCCTGTCGTATCAGGACTACATCGAGCAGCTCACTTCCTGCTCTTCCTGAAGATGGCCGACGAACGGCAGAAGCTCTTCCCGGAGAGAGCCATCCTCATTCCCCGCGCGCTCGACTGGCAAAGTATTGAACGGCTCGACGGCAACGACCTGGATCAGCACTATCGGCACATCCTGGTGGAACTGGGAAAAAAGCCCGGCATGTTGGGCACCATCTTCCGCAAAATCAGCGCGACGGTCTACGTCATATTTGTACGTCGCAGCAATGAGCTCATCAAACTGCTTCGCTGTCAGTGGTTGCGTTTCCTCTTCCTGTTCTCGCTTGATAGACCGGAGCATCTGGGCAGGATTCTCTTCAATCTTGTGTAGTCCATGCGCCCACCTAAAGAATGCCCGGACACGCGAAAGCCGAAACCCTTGCGTGTTAGATGCATCCTTCCAGCTTGAAACCCAACGGTCTAGCGTATCTGGCGTCACGTCGCTTAGAGTCACGATGTTATTTGAATCAGCCCATTTGAACATCCCTCGTTTGATTGCCAGGTAGGAATCGTGCGTCGGTCCTTTGGCTTTGATCCCAGAAATCCACTGATCGAGAGCATCCGAGAGGCTGCAATCCTTTGCAGCCTTCTTCGCTTCAATTCGAGCAAGCTCTTGTTTGACGGGGTCACGTTTGTCGCTTTCCGCTCGTGCAACTCGCTCTGCTTGCTCCCATGAGCGCGTCCGAGCGCTCACGTATCGAACTTTGCCGCCCTCATAGATGTAGAGGCTCTTGCGGCACTTGCAGCGTTTCCACGTTGGGTCATCACGCTTAGGACATTCTGGCTGATGCAGGGTGAATACGCTTATAGTGGTGGTAGTAGCGATGGTGGATTTCAGGCAATCCAGCGTATCACTCTTCAGCAAATTTTCAGCAATTTTGTCCTCTGGGAATGACGCTGTATTCAACGATTTGATTTATAAGGACTTACGGTGAATTTACCGAACTCAATCACGATGAGCCGTATCGTCATGATCCCGTTGTTTCTGTGGATTCTGACGTCGCACTTCCCCTGGCATACGCATGGCGCGCAGGAGATCACAGCTTCAGTTCTGTTCGTGTTGGCCTCCATCACCGACGGCCTGGACGGCTACCTGGCCCGCAAGCGCGAACAGATCACCACCATTGGCGTGCTGCTGGATCCCATCGCCGATAAGATCATGGTGGCCGGCGCACTGATTGCCCTGGTGGCTTACAACCCTGAGGTGGTCAAGGTCTGGATCGTGGTGGTCATCATCGGCCGCGAGTTTCTTATCAGCGGCCTGCGGTCTATTGCTTCATCGGAAGGCTTCACCATCCAGGCCAGCGATCTGGGCAAGCTCAAGACGGTTATCCAGATCATCTGTGTGGTTTCCGCCATCCTGGCACATGGATGGAATCAATGGCAGTTTGGCGTGCTCATCGTGCCAGTCAAGTGGATCGCCATCGCCGCCATCTACTTCACGGTGCTGGTCTCCTCCATCTCCGCCATCGATTACTTTGTTGGTTTCTGGAAGCAGATCGATTACGCCAGCAAGGATCGCCGCAAGTCCTCCATATTAACTCGGCGCAAGAAAGTAAGCACACCATAACCGGCTCAGGCTTAAACCTAGCCCTTTCACAGCAAGTGAACTACTGCCTGGAAAGAGTTATGTCGCAGCCTGGAAAGTCCGTATACTCCCTTTGCCGTTGTCACGCGGGTGCTTCTGCTTTGGGTGTAGTGCTGCGTTGGCGCCGTTCCTTCGCGCCATTGTGCGACAATTCTATAAAGACCACTTTTTCTATGAGAGCTTCCGCTCACCTATTACTGGGCGCCGTTGGATTGGTGCTGGCCGCACATTTAGCCTGGCCGCAAGCTCCGTTTGCGTCCAGAAATCCGTCATCGGTTCCGCTGGTGCTGACCGGCGGCACGGTGGTGGACGTGACGGATTGGGGCGGATCTGCGAAAGACCTGCCGGACGCCATCGTCATCGTTCGCGACGGCCGCATCACGGATGTCGGCTCACGCATGGCCGTCTCCATCCCCAAGGGTGCGCGGGTCATCGACTGCACCGGAAAGTTTATTATTCCCGGACTCATCGACGGCTTTGCCGGCATGAACTCACAAGGCCAGGCCAACGCTTTCCTCTATATGGGCGTCACTACTGTGGTCGCCGTCAGCGACGTCCGACGCGGCGTCATCGATTTTTCTGCCTCGCCCAGCCCTCACCTCTACCTGATGGACTCAATAGGCTCAACTGACAACTGGAGCCTGTTGGCAAAACATCCGGAGTGGGCGCTCAAGCTACGCGAGAACGGCCATCCGGCTGAACTGAGCCCCGAAGACACCCTCCACGAACTCACCGACACCTCCAGGCTGGGAACGCGCGCCCTTTGGCTGGGCCACAACCTCACCGCCGCCAACGCACAGTGGATTATGGCTCGTGCCCGCCAGATGGGCATGGCTACCTATGGCGAGTTCGTTGCCACGCCCTACGATGTGGGTGACAAGGCCGGCGTGGATGTGCTCGTCCATATGGGTCGTTACGAGTTGGGCGTTATCCCCGACGAGTTGCAGCGGCCGCTGGTGGAAGACCCCGAAGGTCCGGCCGCAACCACGGCCTACGACTACACCGAGCGCCTTCCCCCCACCGACCCGCACCTGCACGACTACGCTCATTTCCTGGCCGCACATCACGCCGCGCTCATGCCCACATTTAGCGTTTATTTTGCGCAGTTGCCTGATCATCGCAACCTATGGAAGGAGCCGGCCGCTGCCCTGCTCGACCCGGCCCGCGTATACGATCCCACCAATCGCGAATCAGGAGAGACGGACTATCCGCTCTCGTTCTGGACCCGGCATTTGCCCGCGGTGGCGCAACGCTACATGGAAGAAAGCCTGCGCAAGAAGGCCGACCAGTCGGCTCTGCGGCTGTGGCACATCAACGAGACTCTTTTCTCAGCCTATCCGCACTACCTGGCCGCCTCCGGAGCGCCGGTCCAGGGTTCCTTGCCGGGCATCTCCATGCACACCGAGCTGGAGCTGCTGGTTCGCCTGGGACTTTCGCCGCGCGAGGCGCTGGCTGCCGCCACCAACAATTACAGCCTCCAGTTCAACTGGAATGAACTGGGCCAGATTGCCCCTGGCCGCCGCGCCGACATTCTGGTCGTCGACGGCGACCCCACACAGAACATCTGGAACGCCCGCCGCATCTCCGCACTCATCGTAGATGGCAATGTGATCGACCGCAATGCACTGCTGAATTTTAAAAAATGAGAATTTCTCAAGATACTTATTCTGGTGTACAAAGCATTATTCGGTTGATCAGTTCTATTTCGTCCCAATAAACCACGAGCCTCGCTTCCGCCGTCCACTCAATCTCAATCAAATCGCCTAAATCATCGCGTGACGGAACAAATTCAAAGAATTCACACTGATTGTCAGAGTGGAATGTGCCGATTTAATCGGTGTTCTTACGGAGGCAATGCGAGCAGAACCGCTGCGCATCGGTTAACGTAGAGACAGGCAAGAGCACTGCGCAAATTTTTCCCACGGCCATGACCGACTCTCCATTCCGGATCTCACCGCCGCACAAGCGGCACAATACGGGCCTCATCCTCATCTCTGCTTTCAAGCTCGGTCAGGCACTGCTCTTTTTTGCTATGGGCGTCGGCGCTTTCCACCTGTTGCATAAAGACATTGGCGATTTGCTGGAAAAGCTGGCCTACCACCTGCGCTTCAATCCCGAGTCGAGGCTCATCAACTTCCTCCTGGTCAAGTCCTCCATCCTCGACGAACGACTCCTGAAGCGGATCGTTGAGGTCTTCTTTATCTATGCTGGCCTCGATCTGGTGGAAGGAATCGGACTGTATCTGGAAAAAACCTGGGCCGAGTACCTCACCCTGACCATCACCGCGTCATTCCTGCCCTGGGAGGTCTTTGAGATCTTCCGCAAGCTCACGCTGATCCGCGTCAGCCTGCTGGCATTGAACTTATTGGTTTTCTTTTATCTTCTCAATCTGGTGATAGCACGCGGTAAGCGTCATTCCTGAACAGGATGTAGTATGTCGGACGCATTGCAGCGGATTTGTATTGTCAAAACCTTGAAAAGCCTACAACTTTCGCTTTTTGTTCCCTATCACAGGCCAAAGCTCCTGTCAATTGCTTGAAGATGCTTGAACATAAGCGATAAACGCTACATATTGTGGTGTATGGAATATTTGTATCTATTAGTTGAGTTGATCCCTTTCTCTACTATCTTCTTCTGAATCTCTCCAAAATTTTTTTGAAAATAACTCGTTTTTCGCTTGGCTTGCGACAAAATCGGGCTTACACTCGTTTGAGTGGAAAAAAGTGGCGAGTTGTGCAACTTTGTGGAGTGATCGGTATCAATCAAGAAAGGTTTAGCCGATTTCCTCCCTCTGGCCACAGTTTACAGCGTTTTTAACGCCGTACCGGATGGGGAATCAGGCTAGGCAACCGGAAAACGGCAAGGGCAGGGTAGTGGTCGCGGCTGGAAATGTGAAATCAGACGCGAGAGGTGGGCAGGCATGGCGGTATTTCGCGGCAATCATCCGGCGAAGGTGGACCCCAAGGGTCGGTTGAAGATGCCGGCTGCCTTCAAGCTGCTGGTAGACGCGCAATACGTGGTCCAGTTTTACGTGACTTCGACGGATGGCGTGAGCGCGCAGATATGGCCGCTGCCGGCCTGGGAGAGCCAGGAAAGTTTGTTGGCTGACTCCAGCACCATGGAACCGGCCGTGGACAAGTACTTGAATCTGACCAGCTACTACGGCCAGCAGGTGGAGATGGATAAAGAGGGCCGGATCCTGCTGCCGCAGCTTCTGCGCGAGAAAGCCAAGTTGACCGCGGACGTTGCCGTGCTCGGGAAGCTGCACTACATCGAGGTTCATAACCTCGGCGTGCTCGACGAGAGTTTGCAAGCCAACGCATTAACGGCAGAGGATCGTCAGTCTTTGGCGGCGATTCTCAAGCGGCACAGTGGACAGTAAAGTCCCCCAGGGGGGAGCGCATGACTACATCGAACCCAAGACATGCGCCAGTGCTCTTTGAGGAAACGATAAATCTACTTCGGATTCGCCCGGGGTCCACTGTGGTGGATTGCACATTGGGCTTAGCCGGGCACGCAGCAGGGATTGCCAGGTTGCTGGGAGCTGAAGGGCATCTGATCGGCTTTGAATGGGACGCAGAAGCTATGGAGCTGGCCAAAGCGAAGTTAGACCAGGTTTGCAAGGAGTTAGGCAGTAATGCTCCGCGAGTTACGTTGATCGACGAGGCGTATAGCTCAATAGCAAGTCATTTGCCGCCGGCTTCGGTAGATGGCCTGATAGCAGATTTTGGAGTTAGCAGCCTGCAACTGGATGAGGCGCGACGAGGTTTTAGTTTTATGGCGGATGGACCACTTGACATGAGACACAATCAAAGGTCTGAACTTACCGCCGCAAAGGTTGTAAACGAGGCCAATGAACGTGAGTTAGCGGACCTCATTTACAAATACGGAGAAGAAAGGGGGTCGCGGAGAATCGCCAGAGCTGTAGTACATGGGCGGCCGATAACAACCACGGGGCAGTTAGCCCGTATTGTAACATCGGCCGCTCATTTAACTAAGCATGTAAAGATTCACCCTGCAACCAAAACTTTTCAGGCTCTTCGTATCTATGTTAATCGCGAGTTAGATGAGATTAGTGCTCTGATGGAGGCCGCGCCCATGTTGCTCAAGCCCTCCGCGAGACTGGTAGTTATCAGCTTTCACTCGCTTGAAGATCGCATTGCCAAAGATAGTCTGCGCGAGGGCGCGCGGCAGGGAATCTGGGAGATTCTCACTAAAAAGCCAGTTATAGCTGGTGAAGATGAGTTAGAGCGTAATCCGCGCTCACGAAGCGCTAAGTTGAGGGCAGCGGAGAGGATTGCCAGCAGTTAGAAGCTGGGGAGGCAACCATGGCGGCATGCACAACATCATATCTCGAATCGGGCAAGAGCTGGAGCGCGCGGATCGTAGAGCGCAATGCCGAGTTGCTCGCCATGCAAGCTGAGCAGAGGCGGTGCTTGCGCACGCCGGAGTTCGCCTTTCCAAGCAGCTTTGACAACAGCCGCCTGGTCAAGACTCCCGATCCGGCGCGTCCCCGTCAGATTCGCCTGTTTGCCGCGGCCATTACCATTCTATTTTCGCTGACCATGCTTTATGGGTTGCAACACTTAAGCGTGCGCATGCGCGGTTATCAGATAGAGTCGGAGAAGCTATTACTCGAGCAGCTACGTGAGCAGAATCGCGAGTTGCACCTGACGGAAGCGCAGCTCACCGAGCCGGGCCGCATCGACAGGATGGCACGCGAGTTAGGCCTTGTCGAGCCGCAGCCAGGCCAGGTGGTTAATCCCGCGGTGGCTCTTGATGCTTCTGCTCCTGACCTAGCGCAAGCGGTGCCTCCAGGAACAGCTACCAGCTTTTAGCCTCTAGCTGTGCAGTGCGAGTAAAAAAAGGAATTAATTAACATCGATTGTTTTATCCGCCGGTAACACAAGGCGGGTTATAAGCAGGATGCGAAAAGAAGCTTGACGCCAGAAGCCAGAAGCTATCAACGGAGCGATTGTCCATGCCGTCCGCCGTTCGACCCAGCTGGAATCACAATCCCGCGCCGCGCGTGATGTCTCTCAAGCGGGTGCGTTTCTGGCTTATCTGCTTGTTCTTTCTCTCCTGGGCCATTTTGATTGCCGTTCGCCTCTTCTGGCTTCAAGTGGCGCTCCACAGCGAATTCCAGGTGCGCGCCAGGCAGCAGCAGCAGCGCACCTACGACGTGGCTCCGCGCCGCGGCGTACTCTATGATCGCAATCTGCGCGAGCTGGCCATGACGGTGCAGGTGGACTCCATCTTCGCCGTGCCTAGCGAGATAGCGGATAAGCAGGCGGCCGCCCATGCGCTGGCCGCAATTGTCCACACCGACCCCGACGACGCGCAGACCACTGAGGAGCAGATTGCCGCCCACCTCGAGGCCAGCCGCAATTTTGCCTGGGTCGCCCGGCGGGTTACGCCGGAGGTGGCCATCCGCATTCACGCGCTGATCGATCCTTGCGCCCCGGATAAACACAAATTCATTCCAGATGACCCATGCCGCACCAGCGCCTTCAAGGGCGTCTACATACAGAAGGAGTTTCAGCGCTTCTATCCGGATAACGAGATTGCCGCGCAGGTGCTGGGCTATGTGGGCATGGACGACAAAGGCCTGGGAGGCCTGGAGCAGAAGTTCGAACCGCAATTGCACGGCGTTGCCGGCCATATGTACACTGCCCTCGACGCGCGCCGCCACGTGCTCGGTTCCAGCGAACGCGAACCACAGCCGGGCCGCAACCTGGTGCTGACCATCGACGAGAATATTCAGTTCATGGCAGAGCGGGCGCTGGACCATGCGATGCAGCGCACCCAGGCGGCCAGCGGCACCGTGGTCGTTCAGGATGTGCATACCGGCCAGATTCTGGCGCTGGCCATCCGTCCCACCTTCAACCCCAATCTCTTCCGCCACGCCACGCCTGAGCTATTACGCAACCACGCCGTCAGCGACGTTTACGAGCCCGGCTCAGTCTTCAAGCTGGTAACCTATTCAGCGGCGCTGGATCAGCACGCCGTCACGCCTGATGACATCATCGACTGCCAGGGCGGCCATATTACTTTGGCCGGCCGTGTCATTCACGACGACAAGAGCGAAGGCGCCCTGGGTAAAATCACCATCTCTCAGGCGCTGGCCAAATCCAGCGATGTGGCCGCCGTCAAGCTTGCCCTCAAGGTCGGCCAGAGCCGTTTCTACCAATACGTCCGCGACTTCGGCTTTGGCAGCCGAACCGGCGCCGAGATGCCCGGCGAAACCCGCGGCCTCCTTCAGTCGGAGAACAAGTGGAGTCCTTCGTCCATCGGTTCCATTGCCATCGGCCAGGAGATTGGCGTCACGCCAATTCAACTTGTCTCCATGGTTTCGACTATCGCCAATGGCGGCGTTTACCTGCCGCCGCACGTGCTGATGCCGGGGCAGATGGAAGTTGTTGACAACGGGAAGACTGCATCCGGCGTGAATGATGGAACCGCGCCGAAGGCGCCGCTGGCCGCACCGCAGGTGCTCAAACCGGGCGGCGACCTGCCTAATCCGCTGCCACCCGGAGCACACCGCGTTCTCTCTACCATGACTGCCGCAGAGATGCGCAAGATGATGGAGGGCGTTGTGCTTTACGGCACGGGCAAGCAGGCGCAGCTCAACGGTTATTCATCGGGAGGGAAAACCGGCACTGCGCAAAAGATCGATCCGGTCACCGGGAAATACTCCAAGACCATGCATATCGCCTCGTTTGCCGGCATCGCGCCGGTCAATAATCCAGTGATCGCCGTGGCCGTGGTTATCGATTCGCCCAAGGGTAATTACTATGGCGCCGCTGTCTCCGCGCCGGTCTTTGCCGAGGTGGCGCAACAGGTTCTGGAGTATCTTGCCGTGCCTCACGACATCGATCTGCGCCAGCACCACGCATTATCCAAAGCAGATTTGCAGGTGCAGGAAGATGACGCTCATGCGCAGACCGCGGACATCAGTGCCCTATACGCCGCGGCCAACGACCTGCCCAGCGACGATCCCCTGCGTGGAGGCGGCCCAGAAGCCCTGCATTCACTTACCAGCCAGCCCGCGACCTCCGTTCAACCGGCCACCTCAGGCCAGTCGCAAACCGCCGCTCATCCTTCGAACGCAGTTGCAAACGCAACGCCTGGCAATGTGATTCCACCTCAGCCCGTCGCAACACATCCGACGGTTGCATCGCAGCAGGCCACATCTACCGCTATCGTCGCAGGCGAAAAAACCTTGCGTGTTCCCTCGCTCATCGGACTGCCGGTGCGCAAGGTCATCGAGCAGGCTGCTGCCGCAGGTCTGGAAGTGCAAATCACCGGCAACGGCACGGTGCGCGAACAGGCCCCCGCTCCGGGAACCATGGTAGTTCCAGGAACAAAGATAGTAGTGCGCTGTGGGCGATGATGCCTTCGCCGAGTGTCAGAATACTACGTCCCTTTTGGCGAGTGGAGGGCCAATTCGAGCGATTTGCCTGTCTCCAGAAGACTTTTCAAACCCGACAGAATCATCGGCCATCCGCCGGAAACGGCCTTGATGAACTTCGATTCGCTCTTGTCCATTGTGTGCGTCACAGTGAGCTTTACTGCCTCCCCAGTCAGCTCAAGCTCATAGGTCAGGCGCGAATATCCCTCGGCGGTCATCTCCGGAAAAATCTCATTCCGCCACTTGAGCGCCAGTCGCCGCGGCGGATCGATCTCGTCGATCTCGCCGCTGTCGGCCATGCGCCCGTCGGCAAACAAAATCTTCCACGAGGCGCCCGGCTTCCATTCCGACTCCTGCGTCGTTCCCATCCAGTACCGGCGCGTGAACTCCGGCTCCGTCAGCGCCTTCCAAAGTTTCTCCGGTGTTGTGCGAATGTAGGTTACATACACAAACTGAGATTCAGCCATAATCGTCATAATATGCAACAAGACAGTTCCATGACAAGAGCGTCCTGAGTTCTGCCGAATGGTCCTCCGCGTTGATTAACCCAAAGCTGC
>Ga0187875_10003198_pt1 | contig 11646 bp, 12 predicted proteins | sample June2016WEW_17_1_2_FD_132978 | JGI IMG/M metagenome (GOLD analysis project Ga0187875, IMG submission 132978) | Peatland microbial communities from SPRUCE experiment site at the Marcell Experimental Forest, Minnesota, USA - June2016WEW_17_10 | ecosystem: Environmental > Terrestrial > Soil >... | reverse complement strand
CGACCTTGTCCTTAAAGGGAGAACGGCAACTGAAAAATAACTATTATCGCTAAGGTTGCCTATTCTCGGGGCAGATGAATGGATCCGTCTGCTTGGTTCCCAGGCATTTTGCAAGAGGCTCCCGTGGTTATCTTTTTTGTCCGGGAACAAATTACCTGACGTCGAAGGAATTGCGACGACATCGTCGCCCTGGATGTGGTCCCCGGTGAATTTGTTCTCTGAAACCAATTGCAAAACCCGGCAATTGATGTATAATATTATGTTTTAGGATTCATCCGATCAGGGAAGGAAAATAGATGAAGGACAACATTCATCCCCAGTATCACCAGACGGTGATTAAATGCGCCTGTGGCGCCGAAATCCCCACAGGTTCCACCAAAAAGGAAATCCGGGTGGAAATATGCTCGAAATGTCACCCGTTCTACACGGGAAAACAGAAGCTGGTCGATTCGGCCGGGCGCATTGAAAGATTCCGTCGAAAATATGAAAAATACCAGAAACCCGAGGGCAAGGAGTAGTCCTGGATCTGCCTCTTGCCAGGCGATTGTCATACGTCCCCCGCCCCGGGAATCTGTCTTTGCCTGCGTCGATGTCGCGCGGCGCAGGGTTGGCGGGAGTAAACGAACCGGCTCAATACCGGTTCTTTATTTTTGGCTGGATGGTAACGGTTCAGGGTCAACTGAGCGGTTTCGAGGCAAGCGGAAACAATGTTCGAGAGGCTGGAAAGCGTAGCTCAAAAATTTCACAAGCTCGAAGAGGATCTCGGCAACCCGGACCTGCTAAGCAATCAGAAGGAATATCAGCAGGTTGTGAAGGAACGCTCCGAACTCGCTCCCATAGCTGAGAAGTATGAGCGCTATAAGAAATTGAAAGAGCAGGTGCAGGAAAACCAGGCCCTTATTGAGAGGGAAGAAGACCCGGAGATGCGCGAGCTGATTCGTGATGAAATTGCCGCCCTGAAAGATCGGCTCGACGCGGCAGAAAACGAGCTGAAGCTCATGCTTGCCCCGAAAGACCCCAATGACGACAGGAATGTTATCCTGGAAATCCGGGCGGGGACCGGAGGTGAGGAGGCGGCTCTTTTCGTTGCCGACCTTTTCCGGATGTATTCGCGCTATGCGGAAACGCGCAGATGGAAGGTCGAGATCCTTGATTCAAACCCGACTGGTATTGGAGGGTTCAAGGAAATAATTGCCTCCATCAACGGTAAGGCCGCTTATAGCAGGCTCAAGTTCGAGCGGGGGGTCCACCGGGTGCAGCGAATCCCCGTTACGGAGAGCCAGGGAAGGATCCATACATCCGCTGTCACTGTGGCCGTGCTCCCCGAGGCCGAAGAAGTCGACGTCTTCATAGACCCCAATGACATCCGCGTGGATGTATTTCGTTCGTCGGGCCCCGGAGGTCAGAGTGTCAATACCACCGATTCGGCCGTTCGTCTAACTCACATCCCTTCGGGGCTTGTAGTGATATGCCAGGACGAAAAATCGCAGCACAAAAACAAGGCCAAGGCGCTGAAGGTGCTCCGCGCCCGTCTGCTTGACTCGATGCAGCGGGAACAGGAGGCCAAAATCGCTCAGGATCGCAAGAGCCAGGTAGGAACGGGAGACCGGAGCGAACGAATCCGCACCTATAATTTTCCCCAAAACCGAGTGTCCGACCACCGGATCAATCTGACCCTTTACAAGCTGGACGTTATTTTGACCGGGATGCTCGACGAGCTCATAGACCCCCTCAACAACTATTTCCAGGCCGAAGCCCTCAAGGGCGCTGCGTAAGGGGCCCCCCATCTCACCCGAAAAACCAGCCTCGGATCGAGTCACGTCCCGCGAGCGAGGTTTTTCTTCGTGGCCTTCACCGCGCTGCGCTCCCTCTTCGTGTCCAAATCGCCTCCTGGAGCTTTTTTTGATGGCGAAGAGCGCGTAGGGTGGGCACAGTTTTATCGTGCCCACCACCTCGCGGAGCGTGGAGATCGTGTGGGTTGGTGGGCAAGATAAAGCTGTGCCCACCCTACATCAAACGAATACGTCACCGAATTTATGAAATGGACTACTTGGGCAGGCATAAATCCTGGCGAACTCGATCTAGTTTATCGAAGTTTGTCTTGCGAACATTGCTCTTTTTCGGTTAACTGCCTGGGCGCTCCCTTTTTTCTTCTCAACGACGGCTTTCACCATTGCTGCGATCTCAGCGCCGGTCAGAGCGTCCTTTAGAACGAAGTAGTCCGCCCCGTATTCTTCGGCAATTTTGCGGTATTCGGGAAGATCGTAGCTTGTGAAGATACTTATCACTACGTTCGGATGGTGGCCTTTGATCTCGCGTGTCAACTCGAGCCCGTTTTTTCCCGGCAGGCGGATGTCCATAAAGACAATGTCCGGTGAAGTTTGGTCGATCTTTGCGAGAGCATCGGACCCGTCAGCAGATTCGTAAACTGAGAGCGAAGGGATGTACATCTTCAAGATTTCTTTGAAGGAACGTCTGAAAAAATCGTTGTTTTCTACGATAAGAACCGATGACATTATGTGCCTCCCCCTTTTTGCATCCTCCAGGCATATGATCTGGCGCGGTCTGCCTTTTGGGTGATCGCACAGAATCATGTTATGGTAAATACAGGGTTTCATGTATTTGTATGATTCCAAAGCATTATATTTCAAAATTTTTTCAGGTGGCAAGGTCGCAAATTTTGATTTCCCAAACCAGTCGTTGAGCTTAAAATGTATAAATTTCAGTAGGATAAAAAAATAAGCCGTGATTGACTTTAAGGTCCCATTTGCTATACTGGGTTGGGGCCGATTCTTAGCCAATTGCGTTGAGAAGACTTCTTGAAAAGGGGAAATCCTTTGCGCCAGACAAAATTCATATTTATCACGGGTGGAGTTTTATCTTCGCTTGGCAAAGGTCTCGCAGCCGCCTCCATCGGGGCGTTGATGGAGAGCAGAGGCCTTCGCGTTTCGCTGCTGAAGCTCGATCCTTATATCAACGTGGACCCCGGGACGATGAATCCTTTTCAGCACGGCGAAGTCTTCGTTACGGATGACGGAGCTGAAACGGACCTGGACCTGGGCCATTATGAGCGGTTCACTCATGCGCAACTCGGCAAGAAAAACAACTATACTTCGGGCGGCATCTACTATTCGGTTATAATGAAGGAGCGGCGCGGAGAGTACCTGGGCGGGACCGTGCAGGTTATCCCGCACATTACAGATGAGATCAAGTCATGCATCCGCGGGTCCGCCGATCACGTGGATGTGGTCATAGTTGAAATCGGCGGGACTGTCGGAGACATTGAGGGTCTGCCGTTTCTTGAAGCAATCCGCCAGTTTCGAAACGACGTTGGCAGGGAAAACGCGCTTTTCATTCACGTAACGCTCGTGCCGTATCTGCCGACCTCAGGCGAAGTCAAGACCAAGCCCACTCAGCACAGCGTAAAGGAACTGCGCAGCATCGGTATTCAGCCCGACATCCTGCTTTGCAGGACCGAGAAGCAGCTCTCTGCGGAGATAAAGGGCAAAATCGCACATTTCTGCAACGTGGACACAGATGGGGTCATAACGGCCAAGGACGTCGACTGCATCTACGAGGTTCCCCTGCTCTTTCACAAGGAAGGGCTGGATGAAAAGATCGTGAGGCTTCTCAATATCTGGACACGGGCTCCCGTTCTCGAAGATTGGGAGAAGGTGGTAGGCGCGATCAAAAATCCGCTGTTCAATGTGCGAATTACGATAGTCGGCAAATATATCGACCTTAAGGAATCTTACAAGAGCCTGAATGAAGCGCTCGTGCACGGGGCGGCAGCTCACGGCGTGAAGCTCCAGCTTGATTACGTGGATTCGGAGAACGTGGAAAAAGATGGTGGAGAGGCGCTGATCGAAGGCGCCGATGGGGTTCTGGTGCCTGGCGGCTTCGGCCAGCGGGGAGTCGAGGGCAAGATCAAGGCGATCAGGTATGCGCGTGAGAACAGAATCCCTTTTCTGGGCATCTGCCTTGGTATGCAGCTTGCCACGGTTGAGTTCGCCCGCAACGTTGCGGGGCTTGAAAAGGCGCACAGTATGGAGTTCGACAAGCACACTCCCCATCCTGTCATATACCTGATGCGGGAATGGTTTGACCACAAGAGCAATACGATGATACGACGCACCGAAGATTTCGACTACGGCGGGACAATGCGCCTGGGAGCCTATCCATGCGTCCTCGAACCCGATACCTTCGCTGCCGATGCTTATCAGGCGACCGAGATTTCCGAGCGGCACCGGCATCGCTACGAGTTCAATAACGAATACAGAGAAGTTCTGGCACGGCACGGAATGCTTTTTACGGGGTTGTCTCCGGACAAAAATCTCGTCGAGGTGATCGAGCTTCCGGAACATCCGTGGTTTCTCGGGTGTCAGTTCCATCCGGAGTTCAAGTCGCGTCCCAGGGAGCCTCATCCGCTGTTCAAGGCTTTCACGGGCAAGGCGCTTGAGGAATCACGGCGAAAGAACCCCGAATCATTCGCTAAACGCTGTTAGGTGGGCGCCGTGGACTTTGAAGTCTTCGGCCAGAGAATCGGGCGGGACCGTCTTTTTTTGATCGGCGGACCGTGCGTTATCGAGAGCGAGGAAATCGTTTTCGAGGTGGCTTGCTTTTTAAAGAATATCTGCGCGCGACTAAGAATCCCCTTCATATTCAAATGCTCCTATGACAAGGCAAACCGGACATCCGCCCGATCCTACCGGGGGCCCGGCCTTGAGAGGGGCCTCAGTATTCTCGCCAGTGTCCGGGACAAGTACCAGGTCCCGGTTCTCACCGATGTCCATACGCCAGCCGAGGTCGAGCCGGTCTCACAGGTTGCCGACATCCTTCAGATACCTGCATTTCTCGCACGCCAGACGGACCTTGTTATGGCCGCCGGCAGGACCGGGAAGCCGGTAAATCTCAAAAAAGCCCAATTTCTTTCACCACGAGATATGGGACAGGTGATAAACAAGATCAGGGAGACCGGAAACGAGAGGATTCTTCTGACCGAGCGCGGCGCCCAGTTCGGCTACAACAATCTAGTGGTGGATATGCGCTCCATTGGGATCATGGGGGATTTTGGCTACCCGGTCGTCTTTGACGCAACGCACAGCGTCCAGCTTCCGGGCGCTCAGGGGACCTCATCGGGTGGGGAGAGCCGCTTTGTCCCGGTCCTGGCTCGGGCGGCAGTGGCGGCCGGAGCGCATGGGATCTTCATCGAAACCCACCCTGAACCTGACAAGGCCCTTTGCGACGGCCCGAATTCTCTTCGGTTGGAACAGGCAGAGGGGCTGCTCGAGAGCCTTATCCGGATATTTGACGTTGTGAGCGGTGAAAATGGCTGATTCAAAAGCAGTGACATCGGCGCAAAATATCGACGCCCCTCAAGGTGAGCTGAAACAGAGGATACTTCCCGTCCGGATGATGATCTTTGACGTCGATGGGGTCCTGACCGACGGACGGGTCATCTATATGGACGATGGGTCCGAAATAAAACAGTTCGACGTTCAGGACGGACACGGCATAAAGCTTCTCCAGCGTGCCGGAATCGAGGTTGCGCTAATCTCCGGGCGGGCCTGCCGTGCGGTGGAGCACCGCGCCCTTGGTCTTGGAATCGCCAGGGTGTACCTGGGATCGACGGTCAAGATTAAATCATACGAGCAGCTCCTGGCGGATACCGGCCTCAAAGAACATGAGACCGGCTTCATGGGAGACGACCTGATAGACATTCCCGTGATGCGCCGGGCGGGGTTTTCGGTGGCGGTCCCAAACGGGGTGCCCCACATTTTTCCGTACGCTCATTACATAACCAGGGCAAGCGGTGGGCGCGGGGCGGTAAGAGAGGTCTGTGAAATGATCCTCCAGGTCCAGGGTCTATGGGAAAGCGTAATGGAGCACTATCTGGCCGACCCACGGAAACCTGCGGTGTAGAGCCGACCTCCCGGCCAATGTTGACTGGGATCCCTGTGTTAAGCGATTCCTATATTGGTAACTTTCGCGGTCTGGTTAATTCTTGAGTTTCGCCGGGTTGGTCTCAATCTTGCTAAACCTGTTTTCCGGTTTCCTTCGCCTTGCCTGATTTTCTCCGAGTTTCCAAAGCCTTACTGAATTAGCCTTTACAGTCAATACCACCCATGTTAAAGTACTTGCTGAACTGTAATCCTCTAATTTGATTGAGATTTTGAGGGCGACAAATTGTTCTTTTTCCATTTCCGTTTCGATGATGAAATCAGCAGATATTGAAGAAAAGGTTCTCTTGATGGAAGAAATTTTGTCAAATAAACGCTAAACTGGGCATTACATCAAAAAGGTTGAGAGTAAGTGATTTCCAAGGGCAAACTCGCGCAGTTCTTCGTCGTCACGGTCATCGTGGCGCTGATCCTGGTTCTTGCCGCCGGCATCTGGAAGGGAAAATCGCGGCAGATGCAGCAGGATGCGCAGCAAACTTGTCCGGCTGACGCGGAAATGAAGCTCACGGACATGGAATTCACCGAGATGCAGGAGGGAAAGAGGTTCTGGACGCTTTGCGCCTCGGAGGCCAAGTACTTTCAGGACCAGCGGAAGACCCTGCTTCAGGCGGTCCGCCTGACTCTCTATTTGGAAAAAACCGGCGAAGAAATCCACCTGGAGAGTCGTGAAGGGGTGTTGCACACCGAGACCAAGGATATCGATCTTAGCGGCAATATCCACGTAACACTGCCACGGGAATATGTGTTAACCACGGAGACGGCACATTACACTCAAAGCAACAGAATCGTAGAGTCCGATGATCCCGTTCACATATCGGGTCCCGGGCTGGAGCTGGACGGCAACAGGTGGAAATACAGAATCGCCGACCATGTCGCCAAGGTAGATGGCAAAGTCACAGCCTCTCTGATTGTGAGCAATCTCAGAATCGGAAAATAGCCCCGCCGGCCCATGCCGCAGCATCAAGGAATTATAATGAGCAGAATCATAACCCTGAGTGCGCTGGTCAGTTTTTTCCCGGCCGTTTTCATTTCACTGCTGATCTGCTGCCCGCTCGCCCATGCGGCGAACGGGACAAATCCGCGCAAGCAACCACCGGATATGAATGAAAAGCTGGTCAACAGCAAATCGCCGATTCACATCACCGCCGACAGAATGGAAACAAACCAGGAGCAAAGGACGATAATTTTCGAAAGCCATGTCGTCGCTCAGCAGGATGATGTGACGATCACCTCAAACCGGCTCAAAGTAACTTTGCTGCCGAAGGAAAAAAAACCTGCAGCGGCCGACCCCACTCCGGCAGAGAAACCGGGGGGAAAAAAACCTGCAGCGGCCGACGCCACTCCGGCGGATAGAATAGACTACGTAGAATTTGAGGGAGATGTTAAAGTCACTCAGCAAGACCGCCTTGCAACGGCTAAGAAGGCCATCTTCTACCAACAGGAGCAAAAGATAATCCTGCACGGCCAGCCTGTGGTCACCGAGGGGCGGGACCGGGTCGAGGGAAATCTCATTACGATTTATCTCAAGGAGGGCCGCAGCGTTGTGGAAGGCGTGGGCGGAGCGCCGGTGCAGGCCGTTTTGTTTCCGGGGAAAAAGGAATAACTGTTTTGCGCGACATTAAGAAGCTGATAGTAAAGGACCTTGTAAAAACTTATAAGGGGCGGTGCGTAGTCGATAATGTGAGCCTCGAATTGCATGAGGCTCAAATTGTAGGGCTGCTTGGGCCAAACGGCGCCGGTAAATCGACCACCTTTTACAGCGTTGTAGGTATAATCCGTCCGGACAGCGGCGCCGTTTATCTGAACGGAGAAAATATAATCGGTCAGCCGATGTACTTAAGGGCCAGGAAAGGGGTAACCTACCTGTCTCAGGAACCTTCGGTCTTCCGGAAGTTGACCGTGGAACAGAATATAATGGCTATTCTCGAGACTCTGAAGATCGGAAGAGAGGAGAGGCAGGCCAGGCTTAAAGAACTACTTGGTGAGCTGCGGATAGCACATCTTTCCAAGAATAAAGCTGACAGGCTCTCGGGTGGAGAGCGCAGGCGTGTGGAAATCACCAGGGCCCTGGTTACGCAGCCCAGCTTTATTCTGCTCGATGAGCCCTTTGCAGGAATCGACCCGCTCGCGGTAGTGGAAATCCAGGGGCTTATCAGAGCGCTTAAAGCAAAGGGCATAGGTGTTATGGTTTCCGATCACAACGTGCGCGAAACGCTCAAAGTCTGTGATTGGGCTTATATAATGCACGAAGGACGGATCCTGGAAAAGGGCGACCCGATCACTATTGCTCAAAGCGAACTTGCCAGGCGCACCTATCTCGGGGACCAATTCCGTTTGTAGATGGATTTAATTGATGGCATTGGAATTAAGACAGCAATTAAAACTAAGCCAACAGCTCATAATGACCCCTCAGTTGCAACAGGCGATCAAACTGTTGCAACTTTCCCGATTGGAGCTGCTGGATACGATTCATCAGGAACTCGAAACAAATCCTCTGCTCGAAGAGACCCAGGAAGAACTTCCCACCGAACAGGACGCCGAACTCGAGACCCTCACTACCGAAGAGACCCCCTTCCAGGAAGTGCAGCTTTCCGAGAAAATGCGGGAAGACTTTGATTGGGAAGGCTATTTGGAGGAATACAATACAAGCACCCCAGTACTCGTCGAGACCGACCCAAACCAGGAATGGCCGAGCTTCGACAGCAGGCTCACAGAGTCCACAACGCTGGAAGACCACCTGGTCTGGCAGCTTAGACTTTCCGACTTCTCGGAGGAGGAACGGGAAATCGGTGCGTGCATAATCGGAAATCTCAACAATGATGGCTACCTGGATGCAACGATTGAAGAGATAGTTGAAATGTCCGGGGCAGATCCCTCCAGGGTTGAAGAAGTCCTCGGCAGGATCCAGAACTTTGATCCAACCGGCGTTGCCGCCAGGGATCTCAGGGAATGCTTGCTGGTGCAGGCAAAAAACATGGAGATTGAGGACCGGCTTGTTGTCCGAATCATAGAAGACCACCTGAACTATCTCGAAACGAAGAATTATACCGCACTCATCCGCGCCCTCAAGCGCAGTCCCGAAGATGTGAAGGCGGCGGTCGAAATAATACTCGGGCTGGATCCCAGGCCGGGAAGCTCCTTCAACAAAGAGACCGTCGAATACATTAGTCCCGATATCTACGTTTTCAAGGTTGATGATGAATGGGTGATATTGCTCAATGAAGACGGAATGCCCAAACTGAGGGTCAGCTCTTATTACAAAGACGCCCTTGGGGAGGGTGATTCGCTGCCCGCTGAAACAAGGGACTACATTCAGACAAAATTGCGTTCCGCTGCCTGGCTCATCAAGAGCATTCACCAGAGACAACGGACTCTCTATAAGGTGTCACAAAGCATTGTGAGGCTTCAGGCAGACTTTTTTGATAAGGGGGTGGCCAACCTCAAACCGATGGTGCTCAGGGACATTGCCGAAGACGTTGGAATGCATGAGTCAACCATCAGCAGGGTTACCGCCAGCAAGTACATGCACACACCGCATGGGATTTTTGAGTTGAAATATTTCTTTAACAGTTCGATAAATAGCGTCATGGGCGAAGCGGTCGCCTCGGAGAGCGTCAAGGAGCGGATACGGCAGCTTGTCAGAGAGGAGGATTGCTCAAAACCGCACAGTGACCAGGAAATAGTGGACATACTGGAAAAGGAAAATATCAGCATAGCCCGGCGCACGGTGGCCAAGTACCGTGAAATGCTGGGTATTTTGCCATCGAACAGAAGAAAGAAATCTTCCTGGGGTCCTTGAGAGCAACTTTTCGCATTGCTGTTTTTTTAGAAGGATGATGATGCGGATCAAATTATCTTTGCGAAATATCGAGCCTTCAGATCCCCTGAAACTTTATGTTGAGGATAAGCTCGCCAGGGTAAAGAAATACCTTGAAGAACCAATAGAAGCCCACGTCGTGCTCAGGGTGGAAAAATTCCGGCACATTGCCGAAGTCTCCATCGATGCCTCCGGCATTCGGCTAAACGGCGCCGAGGAAACCGATGACATGTATTCAAGCATCGACCTGCTGGTAGACAGCCTTGAGGCACAAGCTGCAAGGAAGGGGAAGGAAAAGGTCAGCCGCCGCAGATCGGGCGGAGGCTCCAGAGAGTCGGTCGGCTTGCATGAACCTGCAGGGCAGACGACGGAAGACGAGCAGGAGCCTCGAGTGATCAGGGCTGAGCAGGTTTACGCAAAGCCGATGCACCTTGACGAAGCGGTAATGGAGTTGAACCTTTCGACCGGCGAGTTCATGGTATTTACAAACAGGAGCACAAACCGGGTAAATGTTCTGTATAGAAGGAAGGACGGCAATCTGGGCCTGATTGAAGCAATCGGGTAATTGCCCCTCATATTATAGATTTATAAACAACAAGGATCGTCACCCCCTTGAGATATCATCAGGCAGAATCCCGGTAGAGGAAATCCAATGAAAATTCTCGACATTCTTGCAGTGGACTCTATTGTTCCTGAACTCAAAGGGAGGACTAAGAAGCTGGTGTTGGAAGAGTTAATCGATGCCGTGAAACAGCATAAACCCAATATAGACAGCGATCGGCTTATGAGAGTTTTGCTCGAAAGAGAGAGATTGGGCAGTACCGGAATCGGGGACGGGATTGCCATTCCTCATGGGAAGTTAAAAGATATTGACGATCTGGTTCTCTCATTCGGTCGTTCCATCGAAGGCATTGATTTCGAATCCATGGACGGAAAGCCCGTTCACCTCTTCTTCCTTCTGGTTGCGCCCGAGGCCTGCGCGGGAATTCATCTAAGGGCCCTGGCAAAGATCGCCAGGCTGCTCAAAAACGGGACTGTGCGGAAAAGGCTTGCAAAAGTCGAGAATCGGGAGGATATCTTTTCAATCATCCAGCAGGAAGACGAGGATTTCTAGCTTCTATTCGAGGAGGGCCGATTGCGCCCTGTTTCGTTCCCGCCCGGTTAAAAACAGTCTGCCCCAGTTTGATATATTGCCGGATTTGGATTTACAGGAATCAAAAATGAGTGAAAGAAAGCCCCATGTAATAGTTGTCACCGGACTTTCCGGATCCGGCAAGAGTACTGCGATCAAAGCTTTTGAGGATATTGACTATTTTTGCATAGATAACCTGCCCGTGCCTCTACTGGGCAGTTTTCTGCTGCTGTGCGAACGAGACATGCCGGACATGAAGCGGATCGCGCTGGGGATAGACATCAGGGAGCGTAAGTTCCTCCAGAACTACAACCAGATATTTTCGGCACTGGAAGATGCCGGGTACAGGTTCGAAATCATTTTTCTCGAAGCAGACGATGAAATATTGCAGCGAAGATACAGCCAGACGCGGAGGGTCCACCCGGCAGCGCCTTCCGGGCATCAATTGCTTCAGGCGATCGATTTTGAGCGGGAGCAGTTGCGCGCCCTTCGCAGCCGGGCCACCAGGATCATTGACACTGGCGCTCTTTCGGTCCATGAACTGAAGCGGCTGGTCACAAGGTCCTATTCTTACACCGGAGAAAATGAACAGCTCAGCGTTCAGATACTCTCCTTTGGATACAAGTACGGCGTTCCGCTTGAAGCCGATCTGGTGATGGACATGAGATTTCTTCCAAACCCGTACTTCGTTGAAAGTCTGAAGAATCTGGACGGCACTTCTGATGCTGTTCGCTCGT
>Ga0187875_10003196_pt1 | contig 11651 bp, 7 predicted proteins | sample June2016WEW_17_1_2_FD_132978 | JGI IMG/M metagenome (GOLD analysis project Ga0187875, IMG submission 132978) | Peatland microbial communities from SPRUCE experiment site at the Marcell Experimental Forest, Minnesota, USA - June2016WEW_17_10 | ecosystem: Environmental > Terrestrial > Soil >... | reverse complement strand
TGGCGAGGAGCACTGGCACAGCGAGGAGGACGAGCACCCTCCTGCTTCGTGCGACACGCTTCATAGTCGAACTCTATGCGTGAGCGGGGTATAGGGCATCCTGGTTGCGCGGCGCGAAACCGGCGGTCGGGGACACTCGAAACGTCAAGCGTTGCCGCGCATTAAGGGGCACGTGGTGCACAACAGATCTGTCGATCTAGCTCAGCAGACGAACCGATCAAGGCTGAGGTTCGGCATGACGTGTCTTTCGCAGTTGACACGCGAAATCGGCGGTACGTTGCTCCTCAGGTCGTAGGGTGCCGGAGTTCCAGCGAGGCTCCGATCTTGTGCGCCGCTGGCCTTGGTTCCCCGTCGGAGGGACAACAGGTCAGTGAAGGTCGAGGCGTTCGAAGGCTGCGATGGTCACACCTGCGAGAGCGACACCCGTCACTACCAGCACTGCCAGCTCGCTCACGCTGAGGCCGACGGTCAGCTGCTCATTGCCCACCGACCAATAGAAGAGCGAGGCGAACCTCGCGGGGCGGATCCAGGCGACAACCGGGGCCAACGAGCTCACGAGATAGGAGGCGGCAGCGATGGCTGATGCCACCCCGATGGCGTTCCCGCGACTCCCCGTGGCCGCCCCGACCGCCATGGCGACCAACCCGAAGTCGATGCCGAGGAGCAGCACCCCGAGCGAGGCGCCGCACAGATCGAGCGCGCTCACGGCGATATCGAAGAAATGACCGAGGGCGATGACCGCCGTCACGACCGCGACGATCAGTGAAGCTTGAATGCACATCGTCACGACCTTCTCGACGGCGACACGGTGACGGCGAATCGGTAGCGCCACGACCATGGCGAGCGTGCCTTCCTCGTCTTGGCCGGCGAGGCACGCCGCGCCGTACCCGATCGTGGCAAGCAGGACGAGCAGCGGGAAGAGGTTGGCGTAGAGGTTGACGTTGAGCCAGCCCGATGGGGAGATGAGCGAGCCCGTGGCGCCGAACAGCGCCGCCACCGTCGGGGCGTCCTTGGTGAATTTGTTGAGGCCGGTCGTGTGCTCGAACGTGGGGTAGAGGGCGACGATCGCTAGGGCGTAGAGCCCCATGCCGAGCGTGTAGCTAAGGACCGCGCGACGCCGACCGACCAGGTCGAGCCGCGATACGTCAGTCCGCATCGGAGGTCGTTGTCACGGTGTTGTTCCGGTAGAAGTCCAGAAAGAGCTCGTCGAGCTCGGCATGACGCGACACCAACTCGACGGGGTCGAGGTCGGCGATGATGCGCAGCGCCGGGGCAATCGCCCCCGTGATCTCCAGCACGACGTGCGAACCCTGCGAAGAGACAACCCGTACTCCATCGATCTGAAACCGGTGGGGGTCGACTGGGACCTTGAAGACCACTTCGATGGTCTGGGGGGCACGTTGGCGTAGCCCCGCGACCGTGTCGGTGAAGACGAGGCGGCCCTCTTTGATGATGCCGACCCGGTCAGCCACCCGCTGGACCTCGTCGAGCTCGTGCGAGGACAGGAACACTGTGCGACCGGCCGTCGTGGTCTCGCGCAACAGTTGTTCGAACTCGTGCTTCACGAGAGGGTCGAGCCCAGAGGTGGGCTCGTCGAGGATGAGCAATTCGGGCTCGTGCATGAAAGCGAGGACGATTCCCACCTTCTGGCGGTTGCCCGTCGACAGGTCCTTCGCTCGCGTGTCGAGAGGCAAAGAAAAGCGCTCCGATAGTTCTTCGGCCATCCTGGTGTCGTCCCGGCCACGAGCCCGGGCAAACCAATTGATGTGGTCGCGTGCCGTCAGGCGATCGAACAGGGCGAGGTCTCCTGGGAGATATCCCACGCGGCGGTGGATGGTGACGCTGTCGGTGTGTGTTTCTAGGCCGAGGACACGGGACGTTCCCGCGGTCGGACGGTAGAGATCGAGGAGGGTCCGGATGGTGGTGGTCTTACCCGCTCCGTTTGGCCCCAGGAATCCGAAAATCTCGCCGGGCTCAACACGGACGTCGAGCTGTTCGATGCCTCGGACGGCTCCGAACATCTTGGTCAGGCCGACAGTCTCGATAGCGGCAGTAGTCCCCACGGCCTCGGTGGTCACGCGCCTAATTGTGCTCCAACAGTGGGTGCGGCGGCGCTGAACAGTGCAAAGGTGATCTGGCGGGTTCCGGTCGGCGTCTTGCCCGCCGCGGTCGCGCCTAGGCGGTGAGGAGGACCCCCGACAACAAGAGTCCGGCGACGATCACGCGCCCGAGCACACCGCGCCATCGATGAGGCTCGCCCGCCTACGCCTTCATGGCCCCGTGATCGTCTGCGGCTCTGCATCAATCGGGCCGCGGGCCGGTCCTCGCGCTACGCGTGCACTTTCTCGGCCGCCTGCAGGGCACGCCAGACGCGCTCGGGGGTGAACGGGATCGAGTTGATGGCGACGCCGGTCGCGTCGAGGATCGCGTTGCGCACCGCCGGCGCGACGTCGTCGATCGGGATCTCGGCCACGGCCTTGGCCCCGTAGGGACCGGAGGGCTCCATCGTCTGGACGAAGTAGACCTCGGTCGGGGGCGTGTCGTCGGATCGGAAGATCCAGTAGGGGCCGAAGCGGTCGTTCACCATCCGCCCGGCGGGATCGAGCACGACCTCCTCGCACAGCGCGTAGCCGAGGGCCTGGATCATCGCCCCTTCGACCTGGCCGCTCGCCGTGACCGGGTTGATCGGCACGCCGCAGTCGACCGCGGTGACGAGCTTCGTGACCGTCACCTGGCCGGTGTCGACGTCGACCTCCACCTCGGCGAGCTGGGCCGAGAACGGGGGAGGGGACTCGGGCGACACGTGGGAGGCCGTCCCCATGATCTGCTCCTGGTCCTCGGTGTGCAGCGCGTTCAGCGCGATGTCCCCGAGCGAAACTGAGCGCCCGTCGGCCGCCCACGCCCGGCGGTCGTGGAGCTCGATCGTCGCCGGGTCCTCGCCGCCGAGCAGCCGGGCCGCCCGGGCGACGATCCGCTCGGCCGCCGCCTCGGCCGCCTTCTTCACGGCCATGCCCGAGACGTAGGTCGTGCTCGAGGCGTAGGCGCCGACATCGAAGGGCGTGAAGTCGGTGTCGGAGGAGTACACGAGGATGTCCTCGACCGGCACGCCGAGCACCTCGGCGGCGATCTGGGCGAGGACGGTGTCCGACCCGGTGCCGAGGTCCGTGGCCCCGAACAGCACGTTGAAGGACCCGTCGTCGTTGATCTTGATCGAGCAGGCCGCCATGTCGACGAGCGGGATCCCTGAGCCCTGGATGGCGAGCGCCATGCCGAGGCCGCGGCGGATGTTCGGCCGGCCGGGAGGCTGGTGCCACGCGGGGTCGCGTCGGCGCTCCCAGCCGATGGCGCGCATCCCCTGGGCCGCGCACTCCTCGAGGCCGCAACTCGTGACGACCGGCATGTCCTCGGGGGCGATGTCCTCGACGCCGCCCCGCTCGCCGAGGCGCAGCACGATGTCGAGCGGGTCCCCGGTCGTGACCCAGTTGCGCCGCCGGATCTCCGCGGGGTCCATCTCAAGCGCCCGGGCGATGTCGTCCATGTGGGACTCGAGGGCGAAGAAGGCCTGGGGCGCGCCGTAACCGCGGAAGGCGCCGGCGACGGGGCGGTTCGTGTAGGCGACGTCGCAGCGGAAGCGCTTCGCCGGGCAGTTGTAGAGCGACAGGCCGTGCTGGCCGCAGACCGAGTTCACCGTGAAGCCGTGCGTGCCGTAGGGGCCGGTGTTGGAAACCACGTCCATGTCCTGCGCGACGAGCCGTCCGTCGGCGTCGACGCCCGAGCGGAACCGGATGGTCATGGCGTGGCGGACGCGGGAGGCGGCGAACTCCTCGGCGCGGGTGAGCTCGAGGCGGACCGGGCGGCGCGTGGCGAGAACGAGGTGGCCGACGATGTCCTCGATGACCATCTCCTGTTTCGCCCCGAAACCGCCGCCGAGGCGGGGCTTCACGACCCTGATGCGCTTGACGGGCAGGCCGAGGAGCGGCGCCACCATCCGGCGCACGTGGAAGGGGACCTGGGTGGACGAACGAAGCACCAGCCGTTCGTCCTCGTCGAGCCAGCCGATGGTGATGTGGGGCTCGATGGGCGTGTGCTGGACCTGTTGGACGTGGAAGGTCTCCTCGAAGACCCGCGCCGCGCCGGCGAACGCCGCCTCGAGATCGGCGTCGCTGACGGTCTGTCCCTCGATGTGGTGGCTGATGTTGCGGGCGGCGTCGAAGATCCCTTCCGTGTCCGGCTCGTCGTGGATGACCGGCGCGCCGGGCTTGATGGCTTCGACCTCGTCGAAAACGGCGGGGAGGACCTCGTAGGTCACCTTGATCAGGCGGCAGGCCTCCTCGGCGATCTCGACGGACTCCGCCGCGACCGCGGCCACCCGGTCCCCGACGTGGCGCACCTTGTCGTCGAAGCTCACCTGGTCCCACGGTTGCGGGTTGGGCCAGCTCTGGCCGCCCGAGGCGTACTTCACCCGCGGGGTGTTCTGGTAGTGCAGCACGGCGTGCACGCCGGGGAGGGCGCGTGCCGCGGCATCGTCGATCGCGACGATGCGGGCGTGGGCGTGGGGGCTGCCCAGCACCTTGGCGTAGAGCAGGTCGCGCGGCTCGATGTCGTCGGTGAAGGCGGGGTTGCCCTTCACGAGGCGGAGGGCGTCCACCTTCGTCTCCGGCTTGCCGACGACCGCGGTCTGCGGCACGTCGCGGGAAGCGACGAGACGCGGCACCGCCATCGAGACGTCGCCGTCCGTCTCCGCGACCCGGAGCGGCGTCGACCCGTGCCCGCCGGCGAGGGCCGCGACGACCACCGGGTCCATCGATCGGGACTTCTCGCCGCGCAACGCGGCCGCGGCGCGCCGGACCGCCTCGACGACCTTCACGTATCCGGTCTCGCGGTCGAGGATCCCGCTGAGGGCGTCGCGGATCTCGGTGTCGGACGGGTCAGGGTTCGCCGCCAAAAGGGCCTTTGTCGCCAGCACCATCGCGCCCGCGGAGTACCCCGACTGCATCGCCCCCGCTTCGACGAAGGCCTCCTGGATCGGGTGGAGCTCCCCGGTGGCCAAGTTGAGCGACTCGACCGTCGTCACCTCGTGGCCGACCGCCTGCGCGGCGAGCAGGACGTCACAAGAGACGGGCCGTCCGTCGACGAGGACCGCGGCCGCACCGGTCTCACCGGTCGCGGACCCGAAGCGGACGCTGAAGAACCCGAGCCCGCGCAGCACCGAGAGCAACGTCGCCTGCGGCGCGCACGAGACGGTGTGGCTCGTGCCGTTGACCATGAGGGCGATCTCGACCATCGCCTCTCCGCGGGGCCTCGTGCCTCCGGGGCGACCCGCGTCGCGCGTCTCGACCTTGCTCATCGTTCGACCGCCTCCAGGACGCGGGCGGAAAGCACGCGGGCGAGGGCCGCCCGGTACTCGGTGGACCCGCGGAAGTCGCCGGGCGGCGCGAGACCAGCCGCCACGTCATCTGTGCCCGATCCGTCGAGGTCGCGCGCCCCGAGCGCGAGGACGACCGGCGTCGCCGCGACCCCCGCGAGAGCCAACCGGCGCTCTCCGTCCTTTTTGCGGGCGACCGCCGCGACGATCGCCCGGTCGGCGGTCGTGCGACCGGTCCGGGCGAGCTCGGCGTGGCCACGTGTGTCGATCGACACGGCCGTGATGATCACACCCGGGTCGAGCGGCAGACCGGCGAGGAGCGTCTCCAGGGCGACCTCGGTGACACCGGAGCGCGCGGTGACCTGAACCTGCGCGTCGTAGGCGAGGAGCGTCGCCAGCAGTTCGCTGTCGGACTCGGCGGTGGCGATGCACCCGCCGAGGGTCGCCTGCGTCCTTAGGGTGCTCGGTGCCTCCCGGCGGGCCGCGTCGCGGACGACCGGGGGAACCTCGGCGTGGTCGGCGAGGTCCTGCAGCCGCGTCATGGCTCCGATGACGAGCATCGCAGAACCGCGGCGCGCGATGCCGTCGAAGCCGAGGGCTTGCAGGTCGACGACCTCGCCGCGCTCGGCGAGGGGGCGGGCGTTGAGCCTCGTCCCGCCGCCCATCACCGCGGCCGCAGGGCGCTCGAGCAGAGAGAGCGCCTCCTCCATCGACTGCGGGCGCCAGTACCGTGCAGTGCTCACCATGTCGAGCCGGTGCCTCCCGGGAAGGGTCGGAACGAGCCTAACGCCCCACCTCCGACGGGCTCCCGTCACGGGGACAGGGGTGAACGGGCCTGGTAGCGGCCCCAACCGGGCTCACCTTGGAAGTGCCCGTCGCGGGCGACCACCCGACCCCGACTGAGGACGAGCTCCGGCCAGCCCGTCGCGATCATCCCTTCGTAGGGGGAATGGTCGACGGCCATATCGAGCGCTCCGGCGTCGAGCGACTGACGGCGCCCGGGGTCCCACACGACGACATCGGCGTCGGCGCCGACGTGGAGCGACCCCTTCGCCGGCCACAGCCCGAAAGTGCGCGCCGGCGCCTCGGAGCACACCCGCACCCAGTTCGCGGCGGTGATCCGCCCGGCGCGTACCGCCTCCCACATCAGAGCGAGACGCGTCTCGACTCCCGGCAGGCCGCCCGGGATCTCCGTGAAATCCCTCACGCCGCCGGGATGCCCGAGCGTTCCGGCGCGCCGGTCGGCGCGCCAGAACGGACAGTGGTCGGTCCCGATCGTCTGGATCCAGCCCTGCGTCAGCCCCTCCCACAGCAGCTCGGAGTGCCAGGACTCGCGCAGCGGAGGCGTGCAGACGAAGTCGGCGGCATCATCGCCCTCGAGCCTCGTCACGTCGAGGTACAGGTACTGCGGGCAGGTCTCGGCCTTCACGTCCACCCCCCGCTCGCGGGCCAGCCGGATCGCCGCGAGGGCGTCGGCGCTCGAGACGTGCACGATGTAGATCGCGGCCCCGGTCAGTTCGGCGAGCACCGCGGCGCGGGACGTGGCCTCGGCCTCAAGAAGCGGCGGCCGCGTGCGGGCGTGCTCGACGACGGCGGTGCGGCCGGCCGCCAGCGCCTCGCGTCGGAGCTCCTCGATCGCCGCCCCGTTCTCGCAGTGCAAGGTGACGAGCGCGCCCTGGCGCCGGGCCGAGCGCATCAGGTCGACGATGGCGCCGTCGTCGACCTGGAGGCGGTCGGGGTAGGCGAGGTAGAGCTTGAACGAGGTGATGCCGGCCTCGACCGCCGCGGCGACGACCGCCTCGGGCACCGCGGCGGTGAACGAGAGGTGCAGTCCCCAGTCGATCGCCGAGGGCGCGGCGAGCACCCTCCACCTCTCGGCGGCGGCGAGGGGGTCCTCGCCCCGCTCCGGCGTGACGTAATCGATGATCGTCGTCGTGCCGCCCAGTGCCGCGGCCTTCGTCCCAGAGGCGAAGTCGTCCGAGACGCGCACCGCGCCGACGGCCAGCTGCATGTGGGTGTGCGGGTCGACCCCACCGGGGATGACGAGCTTGCCGGTCGCGTCGTGTACCGGCTCCGCGGGGCGCGGCGCGAGTCCCGCAGCCACTTCGACCACCCGGCCGTCATTGCCAACGCGCACGTCCGCGGGGCGCTCGCCCGCCTCGTCGATCACCGTGCCGCCGCGGATCAACATCGTGTGACCCCCAGTTGTTGAACGGCGTCGGGCTCGTCGGGGTGCGGCGCGTCGGCACCGCCCGACGGGCGCGGCCGCGAGGGTCCCGTCACGACCACAGGTCGCGGGCCCGGCGCGCGAGTTCGGCGTGGGCGCGCCCGAGGTCGACGCCGACGAGCGCGCCGTCGGCGACGACGCTCTCGCCCCCGACGAAAAGGTGGCGCACGCGACGGTCCGGGCCGAGCACGAGACCGTCGATCGGGTCGGGGACGTCGGCGAGGTCGTCGATGGGCCAGACGGCGAGGTCCGCCGCCGCCCCCACCTCGCAACGCCCGAGATCGGCGCGCCCGAGGCACCCCGCCCCGCCGGAGGTGGCAAGCGCCAGCGCCTCGGCGGGGGAGAGCGCGTCGGCGCGTCCCTCGCGCAGCCGGGCGGTGTAGAGGGCCTGGCGCAGCTCCGGCAAAAGGACGCCGAGTTCGTTCGAGGCGGGGCCGTCGACCCCGAGGCCGACGGGAACCCCGGCGTCGAGCAGGCCCCGCACCGGGCACATGCCGGCGGCAAGCCGGGCGTTCGAGCTCGGGCAATGCGCGACGCCGGTCCCGGCACGGCCGACCGCCGCGACCTCGGCGGGGTCGAGGTGGATCGCGTGCGCGAACCAGACGTCGTCGCCGAGCCAGCCGAGCTCCTCCATCAGCTCGAGCGGTCGCCGGCCAAAGCGCGCCAGGCAGTGGTTCGCCTCGTCGTCGGTCTCGGCGAGGTGGGTGTGCAGGCGCAGGCCGAGGCGACGCGCCATCGCCGCCGACTCCCGCATGAGGTCGGTCGACACCGAGAAGGGGCTACACGGCGCCACGGCGATCATCACGCGCTCACCGTCGTGCAGCCGGGCGGCGACGGCCTCGGTCGAGGCGAGGATGGCGTCGATCGGCTCGACGACCGAATCGGGCGGCAGGCCACCGGCGCTCTCGCCGACGTCCATCGAACCGCGGCACAGAGCGAGGCGCACGCCGACCGTGCGTGCCGCCGCGGCGATCGCGTCGAAGACGCCGTCGTCGCCGCGGGGCACGACGTAGTGGTGGTCCGACACGGTCGTCGCGCCGGAGAGGGCGAGCTCCCCGAGACCGACGAGGGCCGCCGCCGCGGTGTCGTCGACCGACATCCTCCCCCAGACCGGATAGAGGGTCGTGAGCCAGGCGAAGAGGTCACAGGCCGTCGCCCGTCCCCGCGTCATCCATTGGTAGAGGTGATGGTGGGTGTTGACGAAGCCGGCGGTGATGAGGTCGCCGTCACAGCGCACGACCCGGTCACCGGGACGGGCGTCGACCGCGCCGACGGCGGCGATGCGACCCCCCTCGACGGCGACGTCGCCCGGCGAGCGAGCGCCGCGCAGGACCGTCCGATGCTCCACGCCCGTAGTATCGCCGTCCCCGATGCCGCCCGACCAGCATCTGGTGCGCGGTCGCGGTCTCCCGCCGCGCCTCCGTGCTCCCCGTGGCGCCGGGGGCCCGAGTCGCCGGGTCGGGCGGGACCGGCGGTTCGCCGGCGCCCCGCCGGGTGCGACGGGGGATCCTCGGGGCCCCCGGGACCCGACTCCCCGACGCTCACATGAGCACAATCAGCGGCGTGTCATTTCACTTCCTTAACAAAGACGCGCCGCTGGTAAAGGGATACGCTTCCGACCGTTCAGCAGGTTCTCAGCATCACTTTCTGTCGTACGACGAGATAGTGCGCACGATGAGGGCCGACCGACCTTTCTGAAGGCGCACGGAGGGAGGTCCGACGATGGCCAACGGTGTGGACATGGGCTCCGGCCCGCCGGGAGGCGGGACACCGGTGCCGGGTGGCGAGGCGGCGGAGGGATATAGCGCCTTCAAGCTCGAGCAGCGGGGCATCGAGCACGTCGCCGCGGCCGACCGGAAATTGCGCCCGTCGGGCCTGTTCTGGATGTGGGCCGGCGGGATCTGGAACGTCGAGTTCCTCGTCTACGGCGCCCTGATCGTCGCCTTCGGGCTGACGTTCTGGCAGGCCGTCTTCGCGATTCTCCTCGGGAACGTCGTCTACGTCTTTCTCGGCGCGGCGAGCCTTGCCGGACCGAGGTCGGGCACGACGACTTTCATGGTGAGCCGCGCGGCTTTCGGGCGAAACGGCAACCGCGCGCCGTCGTTGTTCAACTGGATCACCCAGGTCGGCTTCGAGGTCGAAGGTCTCGTGATCGTGGTCTTGGTTGCCGTGGCGATGTTCAGCCACGAGGGGATCCACCTCAACGACACCGGCAAGACGATCGCGATCATCATCGCCGTCCTCATCCAGTTCGTCGTGCCGTTCCTCGGGCACGCGACGATCACGAAGGTCCTCCACTACCTGTCCTTCGTGTTCGTCGTGGTCTTCGCCATCATGGCGTGCCTGGTCCTTCCCCACGTTCACCTGTCCGACCTGCACGCGCACGGCTCGGACTCGTGGTGGCTGTGGACCACCGGGCTCGTGCTCGTCGTCTCGGCAGGAGGTCTCGGCTGGACCGAGAACGCGGCGGACTACTCCCGCTACCTGCCGGCTGACACTTCCCCGGCGAAGACGTTCTGGGCGGCGACGCTCGGCGGGGCCATCCCGTCGATCCTGCTCGAGCTCCTCGGTGCCTGCGCCTACCTCGTCAGCACGTCGCTCCAGAGCAACATCTACAGCCCCAGCGCCGTCGCCGCTCTGCCGACGGCATTCGCCAGCTGGTTCTTCTGGCCGTTCCTGATCCTGGCGCTGCCGCAGCTGTTCGCGATCAACACGCTCGACATGTACTCCTCGGGGGTCACCCTCCAGGCGCTCGGCCTCCCGGCCAAGCGGTGGGTCTGCGTCGTCATCGACACCATCATCTCCGGTGGCGTGACTGCCCTGGTGATCTTCAAGGGGAACTTCTACACGGACCTTGCCGGGTTCCTCGACTACATCGTCGTCTGGCTCGGTGCGTGGTTCGGCGTCTACATCGTCGACTACTGGCTCCGGCGCGGCCGCTACGAATTCAAGTCGTTGGCCGCCAAGCACGGTGGTTTGTACTGGCGTGACGGCGGCTTCAACTGGAAGGCGCTGGTCTCACTCGGCGCAGGAATGTTCGCGGCGATGATGTGGATCGACGCGGCGTTCTACACGCCCTCATACTCGTCACCGTTGTCGAACTGGTCCCACGGCGCCGACTTCAGCTGGGCGTTCGGGCTGCTCGTCAGCGCGATCGTTTACTACGTGCTGTCGTTCCGTTCGGTTCCGAAGGAGGTCGGCAAGTCCTCCTAGGCAGATCCGCAGTGGCCCCCACGCGCAGCGCGGGGGCCACTGCCCTGCCGGGATCGCCGGGCGGTTCGAGGGGACTGTATCGACACTCGGGCGTGCAGGCAGGTAGGAGCCTGGGCGGGCCAACCGCGCCGGGATGACGGAACGGTCGGGCGCGATGCCCGACCGATGTTTTCGGATAGGACAGTCACACGGGGAAGTCGAAGGAGGCTCGGGGACCTCAAGTCCGGCTGGCGGCGACGAGAGGATCGTCGCGCACGAACTGACACGGAGGAGAGAGATGCGGACCTTGAGACTGGAAGGTGACATCGTCGATCAAGCGGTGTACGACCGCACGGTCGAGCGATTCAAGGAACGCAGGATCCTTCTCCCGACATTCGCCGAGCTCACCGATCCCCGCACCATCCCCGCCGTGATCGAGGACGCCCTGGCGTCGGTCGGACCCGACGAGGCGAATCCCCTCAACCTGTTCCGGGTGCACTGGTTCAACGGCGCGGATCGCACCCGCCGGGTCGCTGTGCCCGGGCACGTCGTGCTGCCGAGCGAGCTGACGGGGGTCGAGGCGCCCATCGTCGTGGCTTACGGCGACCGGTTCCCGATGATCCGGGCCCACAAGGTCCTCGCCGCGTACGGGTGCCTCGTGCCGCGCGTCGTCACCGGTCAGTTCGACCCGACCTCGCACCGGGCGGTGTGGCCCTCGACAGGGAACTACTGCCGGGGCGGCGTGGCGATCTCACGCCTGATGAGCTGCCGGGGCGTCGCCGTGCTTCCCGAGGGCATGAGCCGGGAGCGCTTCGCCTGGCTCGAGGACTGGGTGGCCGATCCGGCCGACATCATCGCCACGCCGGG
>Ga0187875_10003193_pt1 | contig 11654 bp, 8 predicted proteins | sample June2016WEW_17_1_2_FD_132978 | JGI IMG/M metagenome (GOLD analysis project Ga0187875, IMG submission 132978) | Peatland microbial communities from SPRUCE experiment site at the Marcell Experimental Forest, Minnesota, USA - June2016WEW_17_10 | ecosystem: Environmental > Terrestrial > Soil >... | reverse complement strand
GCGGATGGTCGTCATCTGCTGCTCGCGGTCGACGGCCTCGTGGGCCCCCTTGTTGCAGATGGCGACGGCGTCGCCGGCCCAGGGCCCCTGCTGCCGGTTCAGGTAGGTCATCACGTCTCCGGCCCGGGTCTCATCCCCAAAGAAGGCCAGTGCCAGCCGCATCAGGAGGGTGGTGGCCTGGTCCCAGGCGGCCTCGATCTCGTCGTAGGGCTTGCCCTCGTGAGCAAGGCGGTGGGTCACCATCTCCCGGGCGGCGACCTCCAGCGCAAGGCGGCAGAAGCCGGGGACGACGCGGTGCGTCTCCGGCGGAAGATTCTTGCTCAGCGCTACCGCACGGGCGTCCTCGATGTATCGGCGGACGGGATCGAGCGCGGTCCGGAGCTCGACCACGGACTGCTCACGGCGGGTCACCTCGATGATGGTCGCCTCCATCTCGAGACGCCGGACCGCCTCGGGCAGCCGGTCGTCGTGGGTGAGGACAACCACCTGGCGGTCCTTGGCGACGTTCCCCAGCACCCGGGCCAGGCCCTCCACCTTGACGGGATCCATGGCCTGGACGGGGTCGTCGATGACGATGAAGCGGAAGGGGGACTCCGCCATGCGGGCACGGGGGAGGAAGAGGCTCAGCGCCAGGCAGTTGAGCTCCCCCTGGCTCATGACGCCGAGGGCGCTGCCCGGCTCGCCGTCGATGGAGACGTCGAGGGTGAGGCGGCGGTGCGTGGAGGAGCCCGTGCCCTCGAGGTGGAGCTGGCCGAGCTCCACGCTGCTGCTCTGGCGCAGATCCTGCCAGTGGGCCTGGACCTGATTGGCGATGGGGGCGAAGCGCTGTTCGCGCAGCTGCTCGTGCGCCCCCTTGAGCCACGTCTCCGCCGCCTTCAGGCGGGGAAGCCGAACCCTCTGCTCATCGGCCAGGTGCGCGCCGGGAAGCCACACCGCGAGCGCGCGCCCAACGGGGCGCCAGCGGTCCTCGCGTCGCTCCAGCTCTGCCTGCGCCACACCCCGGACGGCGGCAACGGCGGCAATGAGGGGCGGCGCGCCACCCTCCAGGTGGGCGGCCATCCGGATCACGTCGTCACCCTCTGGCGCCGCTCCCCAGACCGCCCAGCAGGTGAGCGCCTGGTCGGCGTCGACGCCGAGCTCCGCGGCCTCGCGCAGCACTAGTGGGGGCGCGGACACCAGCTGGCGAGCTTCGAGCAGAAGCTGCCGCGCACGCTGGTGGACGGCTGCGACCGAGCTGGCCTGGGCTTCCAGCTGCTGGATCCGCTCGCCGGCCTGGAGCTTCCATTGATACGTGATCACCCCGGACGCACCGCACACGGGACAGTCGGTTCCTTCGTGTCCTGCCCCGTGCACCTGGAGCGCCTGTCGGAGCAGGGCCGCCGTCTCCCGGGCGAGCGCCGCGTCAGTACCCCGCAACCGCTCCAGGTCGTGGCCTACCTCGCGGAGCTGGCGCACCGCCGCGTCGACACGTTCGCGGAGTAGGACGGGGAGGGTGCTCAGCTCCCGCAGTCGGGTGAGGGCGCTGCGCTCCTCGACCGCGACCGGGTTGCTCGAGAGCGAGCGCTCCACCGCCGGGAGGTCCCAGGGTTTCTGGCGGAGTGCCTCGGCGACGCTGCGGGCGCGCTCGTCGTCCAGGCCGGTCAGCTGCGCCAGGAGCACCGCCGCCTGCTGCTCTTGCCCGCGGATCTGGCGATCGGCCTCGAGCCGGGTGTCGCGGAGCAGGGTCTCGGCTGCCGCGGTCTCCCCGAGACCGAGGATCTTCGCCAGGGCGTCGTACAGCTCGGAGGGGCGCCCTTCCAGGATCCGTCCCAGCTCGTTGTGAGAGAGCAGCGGCGGCCAGCTCTCCAGGGCGCGGCTCCAGCCGTTCTCCTCCAGGTCGCGGCGCTTGCCGTCGATGGTGAGGACCGAACCGGCGACGTCGGCGTCGCTCGCCCAGTGGCGCTCGATGATCATGGGGGTGCGCTGGCCGTCGGGCCGGAACCTCCCGGTGATGCGGGGTGGTCCGTGGTGTAGGTTGCGCCACCCGTCCTGCCACACCTTGGCGCGCTCGGTCCAGCGCCGGTTTGAACCGGTGAGCAGCATCTCCAGGGCCTCGGCAAAGGAGGACTTGCCCGAGCCGTTGCGCCCCACCACGAGGGTCAGGCCGGGGGACGGCTCCAGGCTGAGCGTGACCGGTGGCCCGATGCCCCGGAAGCCCTCGACCTCGATGGACGCGAGGTAGGTGGCAGTGGGGGTCTGGGCGACGGTCGGGGTTGGGACGCTCGCCGCTTCCTGGCCCTCAAGACCGGCCCGGAGCGCGTCCGGCCCCTGGAAGGCGGCGAGGACCAGTTCCGCGGCGCCCCCGACATTGGGTGGCGTCTCGGCGAGGCGCTCAGCCACCAGGTTCTGGATAGTTAGGTCAGCCATCTGTCGGTTGAGTCTCGCAGAGCATGGATCCGGGCGGCGACCGATGACGCCATCCTCAGCCGCCTCGCCTGGAGCGTCGTCGACGGCCGAGTTCTCTCACAGCTGGCACCCAATGCGTCGAGCAGCGCCTCGGTGGTGAGATCGTATCGAGCTTGGCGCGCCCACCAGACGGGTCAGCGCCAGGAATCGGGTTCCTAGCGGTACGATCCGTCGTCAATGGCTGTACAAGTCACGCTGCTTGAGCTCATCGGCCAGGGTCGTCTAGCCTTGGATATGAGGCTGCACCACAAGGGGCGGATCGCCGATCGAAATGTTGTCGCCACCGTCGTGGCTGGTGGGCTCAGGGTCAAGACGCGGACTTTCGCTACGCCTTCTGCGGCGGCTAAGGCGGTCACCGGAGGGGAAGTGGACGGCTGGGCCTTCTGGCGCCTCCCGGACGGCAGGCGACTGGACGCACTTCGCCCTGGCGAACGCCGGCTTGACTGAGGATGAGCCACTCGGGCACGGTTCGTGCTAATCTCCCGAGCCTAGGTGGACGAACATTTGTTCCCGCAGCTGATACCCCCACGCCGTTCAAGCGCCAGCCAGGAGCCCGCCCGTCCGTCATGCCTGCATTTGTCTGCACCTGCCAAGTGGCGAGCGGCTGGTGAACGGCGCCTCGACGCCTCGTCCGGTTCGGGATCAGGCAACGGGGAGGCAACGCTCGCCAATTCCGAAAGCCTACTGCCCGGGTATCCAACACCCGTTTGGCGCCCGGTTCAATACCTAGGCAGCAAGCTGCGAAGCCTTGAGGCAATCGCCTGGGCAGCCTCCAAGTTCGCAACTCCTGGGAGCGCCGTGGTTGATGCGTTCTGCGGCACTGCGGTTGTGAGTCAGCGACTTGCTGCAATGGGCGCGCGCGTTACGGCAGTGGACGCAGGAGCCGCGCCTTGCGTCTGGGCCCGGGCTCTGTTGGGGGTGGGTCTTCCGTCGGGCGTGACGCCACGTGGTCATCTATCAGCGTTGTTGTCGGATTTCGAGCGCATGGCCCGATCTGAGGTCGACGCACGTGGCACTCCATGGGCTCATGAGCTGGAGGTGGAAGGACGGTTCTTGGCCAGTAGGGATGCCGCTGGCCTCACCGGGCACGAACTTTCACTGCCACAGGTGTGGCGCCCGAGCGGTGCGACTCCTCGCCAACAGGAGGTGTTTGCACGTTGGCACGACGCTACGCGAGCGGACCGATTGATTCCTCTCGGATTCCTCTCAGGTGTTTTCGCTGGATCCTACCTAGGGCTCAGACAAACCTTGCAAGCTGAAGCGATGCTTTGGGCCGCAAGCGACCTTCATGCCGCCGGGCGTGCCGATCACTGGCAGTACGACGCGCTACGCACGCTCATATGTCATGCTCTCTCCTCGGCCAGCTACAGCCCCGGCAAGCACTTCGCACAGCCGCACAAGCGCGACGGACGGAAGGATCTTACTTTCCACGGCGAACGTCTACTGTCGGATCGGAACGTTGATCTCATTGAAGCTACAGTGCGGGCTGCCGAAGCGTTGGCATCGTCCACCCGAGGCGTCGACGAGAGGCATGCGGTCATTCATCGCAGACTTGAAGATCTCCGACCGGGCGATCTGGGGTCGGTGTCGTGCCTCTACGCTGATCCCCCTTATACAGCTCAGCAATACAGTCGCTTCTACCACTTGCTCGAACTCGCGGTCGACGGTCGCGCTAGAGAACTTCAGTACGTGGGTGATGGTGCCGCGAGAAGGGTCACCTCAGGGCTGTATGCGCGGGATCGGTTCCTATCCGACTTCTGTAGGACGTCAACAGCGCCACGTGCGCTTAGCCAACTCGTGTCGCTTGCACATCATCTTCGCGCCGCTCTACTGCTCAGTTACTCTGGCAGCGCGAGCGGTTCAACCGGCAACCGCCGAGTTATCTCGATGGAGAAAGTCTTAGACGAGGTAGGGAGAGTGTATGGGCCATCCCGCGTGGAGGTCATGGACGTCTCAGTAGCCTACAGGCCCTTTCGGAGTGACTCCGTGCAAGGACGGGACGATCGCGAGTATCTGGTGATTGCCAATGCTCCTTAACCGATATCTCGGGAACAAGACCGCCATCCTTCCTGAGATTCTGCAGACGATAGCAACGCACTGCAGTCCGGGTGATTCAGTGTTCGATGCGTTCAGTGGTTCGCTATCGGTGTCCTTCGCCTTGAAGTTAGCCGGGTATAGGGTGGCGGCAACCGACCTAAACCTGCTGAGCAGGACCTTCGCTGAAGCATATCTCCTGCCGACCACCATCGCCGAGTATGAATTCGACGTTGACGCGCTCTTGTCTGAGAACCAGCGCTCGCGTGTTGAAGGTGGTGCCCGGCGAACTAGGGAGCGTTTGGAGGGTCAGCCGGGATTTGAGTTCTTAGCTGCGATGGGTGGCCGGCGAATGTATGGTGATTTGCTCATGCTCCTTGAGCACTTGGCCACTGTAAGGCGTTCTGACTTGCCAGATGGCCTGTCTCGAAGCGACTTCTTCGACGCTTATTGTCCTCAAGGGAAGCACAGTGAGTTCGTGAGTAGCCGTGGCCGGTCCGGGCGGCGAAGCTTCTTTAGCCCAGCGAATGCGCGTCGGCTCGATCTCGCTTTGTCGCAGTTACGACACTGGGAGATCGAGCGGTTGCTGCCGCAGTCTGCCATGTCGCTTCTGGTGGCTGTGGTGTGCCTCGCAAGCGAGAAGGTGGCCAATACCCAGGGGACATGGCATGATTTCCCTCGAGAGGTGTGGGATGCGCGCGCCCTGAAGCCGATACGCCTCGTCCCGCCGCCCCTCGATGGTGTATTGCTCGGGCAAGGAGGGCACCTACATGGTCGCGAAGAGGATGCGCTGAGCTTCGCGGCATCGCTTCCACCACAGAAGGTGGCTTATTACGATCCTCCATACAACTTCAGGCAGTACACCGCCTATTACCACCTCCCGAACACTATCTGCAGGTATCCGACGCTCGCGGATCCCGAGGCTTACTTCTCTGAATTGGAATACGTGCGAGGTCAGAACATGGCTCATGACATCCCCTCGCAGTACTGTTCGTCTCGAATGTTCTTGGAAGCGATGAGGACCCTGATAGCTGGTACGCCAGCAGACGTCGTGGTGGTTAGCTACTTCACAGGTCGGAATCATTGGTCGACGGAGTTCGATAGTGACCCGTCGGACAAGGGGCTCGAGGCGATATGCGGATTGCTGGAGGGCCCGGAATTCACGAATGGATCACTCAGAGTCCACCGGATCCCTCGAACGAATTACGCAAGTTATGGGGGGTATGTCGCTCGCCAAGTTGATGAGCTTCTCCTCGTGGCCGGGAAGCGTCCACCTAGGGCTGAAGAGCCGCGGCGAAACAGGCCCCGGGTCCCAGACCGACAGCGGGTTCCCGCTCTGGTGCCGAGCTGTGCTTGATACCTTGCTCGGAGGCGCGGATTTCGATGCCTGGGTCGCCGTCCATGGAGGCGCTCGAATCAGTCCGAGGTTCCGGTTGGCGCCGTTTGCCACGTCACTGAGGAAGTTTGGACAGGCAGTTGACTCGTTGGGGGAGATACAGCGTGGGGTACCCCTAAGCGTGGCGGACGCCACGCAGCGCGCTCGCGACCTGCGAGCGATGGCTCTCGTCGAAGATTCCCCTAAGACACCCTCGGGCGCAGCGCTGACCCCGCTTGGTGCGACGACGTGGAGCCGCTGGAATGAACTCGCCGTAGCAAACGGAAGAGACGAGCTGGAACTCGTGCGAGCTGTAGTCGTCCTGGAGGCCGCCAGCGCAGTGAGCGAGCCGACGTACCGCGAGTTTCTGACGCGCTGGATGGAGCTGCGCGAGTGTGCGGCTGAGAGCGTGTGGCTAGGCAGTCCGTGGGCGACCATATTGGCGACGTATCTGAACGAAGATGTTGAGGGTTTCAACCCGTGGAAGATCATCTGTCGAGGAGATGTCCAGGAACACCCTGAGCTCATTGCTCGGGAGGCGTGGGCGGGGTGGGCGCAAGGCCGGCCCGCTCTCGAGAGGATCCTCGATCGAATTGACGACCGCAACATAATCGGGCATCACGCGTTCTGCACCGCGCTAGAGCTCATGCGGCGGCAGCAAGATGACCCGCATAGCGTTGTGGAAGGTCTAGTGATCTGGAGCATGTACGTTGGCTAGGCGGGTTCGGCTGTCCGCGGAGGTAGGTAATCTCGTGCTTGACGCAATGGCTGGCCCAAGTCCCGAAGCCTTGGCGGGGCCGGCCGCCGAGGCGATGCGACTGCTGTTGGCGAGGCGGAATGTCATTCTGTATGGCCCGCCCGGTACAGGGAAGACATTCGCTGCGCTGAGGATTCGGGAACATTGGGAGCATAGGGAAGGGACCGGATCAGTTTTCGTCGCAACGTTCCACCCGTCGTACTCTTATGAGGACTTCATTCAAGGTTGGCGTCCAAGTGCGGATGGCAAGGGCTTTCAGCTGATTGATGGGGTTCTCTTGGAGGCCGCCACACAAGCGGAGCGTTTCGCGCAGGTCAACCCTCGGCGGAGCGTCTTGTTGCTTATCGACGAAATCAACCGTGCGGACGTGGCGAGAGTATTTGGCGAGGTCGTGACATATATTGAACACGACAAGCGTGGCATGCTCTTTACAACCGCCCTCGAACGGGGTCGCCAGCGCAGTCTTCCAACGGGTCTGTTCATCCTTGGCACGATGAACACCGCGGACAAGAGCGTTAGTTTGCTTGACGTGGCCTTGCGCCGCCGCTTCTCATTCGTCAACTGCCCACCGGACCCCGGCGCATTCGCTCAGCATGGCTGGGTGTCGACGAGGCATGGGATCGACCTTGCTGATGTCTTGGGTGCGATCAACGCTCGGTTAGCAATGCATAAGATCGATATCGACCGGCAAGTAGGGCACACTCTCCTCGCTGTGCCGGAGGAGCCGGCGAATCTGGTCGATCAACGGTTGAGCGATCGGCTCAGATACGAGATTCTACCGTTGGTGGAGGATTACTTGTTTGGGGACGCTGCGCAGGTCGCCGAAGTGCTCCCCAGCTTGGCTGACCCAAAGTCTGGACAGTCTCTCTTGACGACGTCGGAGGACTTGGGAGCGGTGCTTGCTGCACTTGCTCAGCAGCCGTAGGCCGGTATCTGAGCGCTAGATGATTGGGACCGTGCCGGTGACGAGGGACGCTCTGCATCGGATCACCCTCCGGGCTGGGGAGCCACACGAGGTGCCGCTGCGGGGAGATCAACTCACCAGTGAGGAACGCCGACGACTTGAGAGCCTCTGTGTCGTTGCTGAGGCGGGTGGCGGCCTTCGGCTGTTAGCGAAGAGCCAGGAGACTGTCGGGACGGTGCAGGTTCGCAACTACCTCATTAGTGTCCCTCCCAGGTGGTTCAAGGCTCGGACGGTCCTCGGAATGATCCTCGCCGTGTACGGGGTGACGGACGAAGTCGCACGTCTGGGTCTTCCGCAGCTGGAAGCCGGGGCAGCGGTGGGGAGGCTCGCGGAGAGCCTCGCAGCACTCCTGGTAGTGGAGACGGAACGCGCCCTGCGGCGTCACGTGGCTCAGGCGTATCTCGAGCGCGAGGAGCCAGTACTTGTTCTGCGAGGGCGCCCACTGTTCGGCGACTTCGGCCGGAGCACGCGCCCGGGATTCACCCCGTGTCGATACGAGGAGAAGTCGACTGATATTCTTGCGAACCGTCTTCTGCTGAGTGGTGCGCGAGCGGCGCTGGGACTGATAGGAGACGAACGGCTGCGCCGGCGCGGTGTGGCAGTGGTGCACTCCCTGGACGGTCTTGCGAGAGAGCAGCACCCCACCGCGAGTGACTATGACAAGGCTTTTCGCCGCCTGAATCGGCAGAGTGTTCATTATGGTGATCCACTGCGCCTCGCCCGGGCAGTGACGTTTGGGTATCTGTATGGCGAGACAGACGTGCCAGTCCCCGGCCCGGTCTTCGAAATGTGGCGCCTGTTCCAGGAGTTCGTCGGGAGCATCGTCACTGGAGTAGCCCCCGACTTGAAGCTGCGTGCTGTGCCGCTGACACGCGAACGCGTCGCGCTTGTGGATCGCGTAGGGCGCCCATATCGTGATGTCGTCCCCGACATGATTCTGAAGCAAGCGTCGTCACGCGGGCTGCCTTTAGCGGTGATCGACGCTAAGTACAAGCCGGTGTACCTCGACGGCGGCCCCGGTGCCCCGCCCTCTAGGAACCGTATCTTGAACGGCGACATCTACCAAGTCCTCTTCTACGCAGAGGATCTGCGTGTTCGCTCTAAACTGGCTCGCCCACTCCCGGCGGCGATCGTCGCTCCGCTGCTCGATCGCCGTCAGCCTCCGGGGCCTCGCTGGCGCACGGTGAGGTGGCCGCGCTACGAGGGCGCCGCGGAGCAACGGTTACGGCTACTAGCCTGCCCGGTCGAGGCGATGGTTGAGCGATGGTTGAGCGGTGGGTCAGCGGCAGAAGTGGCATCTGAGGCCCCTGAGCTCCAGAGGTTTCTCAGGGCCGTTGCGCGCCGAGGGGAGAGGTTGTAAAGCCCCGGTTCTGTCCACGGTGGACGCCTAGTTGGCAGCCGATAGCCGTCCCTAGGCACGGGCTGTTTGCCGTCGGGATCGGCGAGCAGGTACTTCCGACCGGCCCTGGGATCTCCTCCAACCGGTCCTGCAATGATCCCCCGCTCGGCAATCTCGGCCAGCCTGGCGCCCAGGTCCTCCACGGCAAGCGTCGCCCCCCACCATGTCCGGCCCGGTCCGCATCGGCCCCCACATAGAGCGACACCCAGAGTGACATGTGGGCTAGTCGCGTCGTACGTGCCATAAGGATTGGCAGTCTCACCTTATCGGGCCTGCTCCCGCCGTGAGGGAAGGTGCCAGCGAACGGGATAGCCACCCACGTCCCGTAGCTGGCCTGGGTAGGCTTCTCCGGGTAGATCACCAGCCAGAGGCCCACGGATACCCGCTCCGCGATCTCCGCCGAGTACCGCTAGCGCCGGCGCGTGGCCGTCGACCTCACGAGGTCCGCGCCATGGAGGCCGTGGGCGACGGGGATGACATTCCGGTGAGCGCAAACACCTTGCCTGGGACCGACAGGCAGTTGACGGCCCAACGTCAGAGAATGCCTCCTGATGAACCGGATTGATGGCCGCCTGGTCCTGAGCCCAACCGATCTCGTCGGTGGGCTGACCTGTGAACACCTCACCCAGCTGGAGCTCGCCGTCACCCGCGGGGCGTTACAGCGGCCGGTGCGGGTGGATCCGGAGCTCGACCTCTTGGTTCGGCGGGGTGAGGCGCATGAGAGGGCCCAACTCTTGCAGCTTGGCGCGGGACGGGGCTGGGTTGCGGAGATCCCCGACCATGAGGAGTCCCTGGCAGGCCTCCAGGCGGCAGAGGCGGAAACGCTCGCCGCGATGCGGGCAGGTGCCGATGTCATCTACCAGGCGGCGTTCTTCGACGGTACCTGGCGGGGCCGGGCGGACTTCCTTCTCCGGGTCGAGGTGCCGAGCGACCTCGGCTCCTGGTCCTATGAGGTGGCCGACGCCAAGTTGGCCCGTTCGGTCAGGGTGGCGGCGCTGCTCCAGATGTGCGAGTACTCCCTCCAGGTCGAGCGGCTCCAGGGTCGTCCGCCGGAGCGGATGCACGTCCTTCTGGGCGATGGGACGCAGGAGAGCCACCGCGTCGCCGACTTCGCCGCCTATCACCGTTCGGTGCGGCGCCAGCTGGAGGAGATCGCCGCCGGTCCGCCCCTGGTCACATATCCGGAGCCCGTCGAGCACTGCGGAGTCTGCCGCTGGCACGATCAATGCGACGCCCAGCGTCGAGCTGATGACCACCTCTCTCTCGTTGCAGGCATGCGCCGCGACCAGACCCGTCACCTGGTCGCCGCGGGCATCCCGACGATGGCGGCGCTGGCACGCGGACCGGAGACGCCGGCCCCCGACATCGGAGATGGCCCCTGGCGCCGACTGCGCCAGCAGGCCCAGCTCCAGGTGGCGGAGCGGACTGCAGGGACTCCCGCTTACGAGCTGCTCCCCCTCCTTGGGCCGGGTCTCGGTCTGGCGGCGCTGCCTCCGCCGTCCCGGGGCGACCTCTTCTTCGACATGGAGGGCGACCCCTTCGTCGTCGACGGGGGTCTTGAGTACCTCTTCGGGGTCACCGACGTGGCGGACGGGGCACCCCAGTACCACGCCTTCTGGGCTCACGCCCGAGCCGAGGAGAAGGCCGCGTTCGAAGCGCTGGTCGACTTCGCCATCGAGCGGCTCGACCGCGATCCGGACCTCCACGTGTACCACTACGCGAGCTACGAGCCGGCGGCGCTCAAGCGGCTCATGGGACGCCACGGCACCCGCGAAGACGAGGTCGATCGGCTGCTCCGGGGCGGGGTGCTCGTCGATCTCTACCAGGTCGTCCGACAGGGGGTGCGGGTCTCCCGCGAGAGTTACTCGCTGAAGAGCCTCGAGGCCTTCTACATGGCCAAGCGGGGCGAGGAGATCGCCGACGCCGCCGGCAGCATCGTCGCCTACGAGGAGTGGTTGGAGGCTCGTGACCAGTCGCTCCTCAACGCCATTGCCGCCTACAACGAGCGCGACTGTGAGTCGACGCGGCTGCTGCGCGACTGGCTGGAGGCGAGGCGGGAGGAGCTGGCGGTCCAGACCGGCTCTCCGGTTCCACGGCCGCCTGTGCGGGAGAGCCTGCCGTCGGCGACGCTGGCCCAGGCGACGGCCGACACCCAAGGGTTGGCGACGGCTCTGACGGTGGGGCTGTCCGAGGAACGATCGGAGCGGACGGACGAGGGGCAGGCTCGCTGGCTGCTGGCTCAGCTCCTGGAGTGGCATCGGCGTGAAGACAAGTCAGGGTGGTGGGCCTACTACAGCCGCTGCGCCATGACCGACGAGGAGCTCGTCGAGGATTCGGAGGCGATCGGGGCCATCATCCATCTCGGTGCGGTTCGTTCGGAGAAGCGGAGCACGGTCCATCGGTACGCCTTCGACCCCGCCCAGGATCACAAGTTGGACGTTGGCGACACGCCACACGACCCCAGGACGGGACGGGCCGCCGGTGAGATCGTCGCCATCGAGCACGACCGGGGCGTCCTTGAGCTCAAGCGAGGGCCGTCGCATGCCGGCGCGGATCAGCCGACGTCCCTGATCCCCCAGTCGCCGATCAGCACGACGGCGAAGCGGCAGGCGCTGCAGCGGGTCGCAGCCTGGGTCGCCGACCACGGGATGCGCGGACCGGGCAGGTACTCGGCGATCCG
>Ga0187875_10003192_pt1 | contig 11655 bp, 10 predicted proteins | sample June2016WEW_17_1_2_FD_132978 | JGI IMG/M metagenome (GOLD analysis project Ga0187875, IMG submission 132978) | Peatland microbial communities from SPRUCE experiment site at the Marcell Experimental Forest, Minnesota, USA - June2016WEW_17_10 | ecosystem: Environmental > Terrestrial > Soil >... | reverse complement strand
CACCAGTATGGGCCTGGCGATCTTGCTCCTTTCGCGTCGTGAAGTCGTTCTGCCCGTACCATCAAGTTCCCGGGGAAGGCAATCTCATGCTCGATAATTCACGTCGCTTCCCCTCAGGCCTGACCTGGGGGCTGATTCTCATGGCGGTTGGCTCCATCCTCCTGCTGGACCAGATGGGAATCGTCTCCGCTCACCACATCTTTCAGTTCTTCTGGCCGGCGTTCCTCATTTTCTTTGGCATCGAAGGGCTTGTCTTTAGTACTGGCCCCGGCCGGTTTTGGGGTTCATTCCTTACGCTTGCGGGCGTTGTGCTCCTATTGAGCAATTTTGGATACTTTCGTATCCGCTGGAGCCTCTTCTGGCCATTGGCCATCATTCTTTGGGGGCTCTGGATTCTCTCGCGCTCGTTCGGTGGTGGCTCGTCTTGGGGCTCAAAGTGGGTCAGGCCCCTGAACATTAATCTCGATCGGGGATTTGCGTCTGACTCTCCGGATATGCAAGCCGACGTCGTTTTCAGCGCTACCCAACGCCGGATTAACTCCAAGAATTTCAGGGGCGGAAAGGTCGCGGCGGTCTTCGGCGAACTCAAGATTGATCTTACCGAAGCTGAGATTGAGGGTGACGAGGCTGTCATCCATCTCGATGCCGTCTTCGGTGCCGTGGAAATCCGCGTCCCTAACACCTGGGTCGTTGCCAGTCGCGGCGCGGCCGTCTTCGGAGAGTATTCCGACAGAACTGTTCACGCGCAGCCGTCGGGCCCTGGCGCCAAGCGTTTGATCGTGAAAGGTGGCGCTGTTTTTGGAAGCGTCGTCATCAAGAACTGATGCGCCCATGCACCCTATTCTCAGCCGCCTGAGCCGCCTTGCGCTCTACCTCCTCGCCTGGATTCCCCTCGCCGCGTTGCTGGCCTATCTCATGGCTGCCACGGGGGGATTGACCGCGCGCCAGGCAATATCCTTGTCGTTTCCCCTTTGCTTTCTTTACGCTTTCGTCTGCCTCTCCGCCTGGTACTCCTGCCGCGCCATCCCCTCCGGTCGCTCAACTATCGGCAAGCTTTTGGAAGTCCACATCGCAGCCGCGCTGGTGGCCAGCGGCCTTTGGATTTTGTGCGCCGAACTTCTTGCCTACATTTTCACCGGAATGTCCTTGTATCCGGGGCTAACCGGTCGGCTGTCTCGAACGCTCCCCATTCTGTTTGCCGCGGGCGTGATTCTCTATCTTTTTTCCGTCAGCTTTTATTACCTTCTCCTCGCTCTCGAAGCCTCCCAGACGGCCGAAGCCCAAGCAATAGAAGCTCGCGTTCTTGCACGCGATGCCGAACTTCGCGCCCTGAAGGCCCAGGTAAATCCGCATTTTCTCTTCAATAGCCTCAACTCCATCAGCGCACTGACAACCTCCGATCCTGCCAAGGCGCGCGAGATGTGCATTTTGTTGGGCGATTTTCTGCGACGCACTTTGGGCCTGGGGGAAAAGTCCACTATCCCTCTCGCCGAAGAAATGTCCCTGATTCATGCCTTCCTTGCGGTAGAGAAAATCCGCTTCGGCGCCAGGTTCAACATGGAAGAAAATATTGCAGAGGAAGCTCTGAAAATGAATATCCCGCCATTGCTTTTGCAGCCGCTGGTGGAGAACGCCTTTACTCATGGAATCTCCAACCTCATCGATGGCGGGTGGGTCCGGCTCGACGCGCGATGCCAGAATGGCGCACTGTCCATTCTCGTCGAAAACTCGTTCGATCCTGAAGCTCCGCCGCGGCGGCAAAAGAACGGCATGGGGCTTCTCAACGTGCGCCAGCGGCTTGAGGCCCGCTATGGCGATCGCGCGACTTTCAATGTCAGGACTGAGGGAGATCGCTTTTCCGTGGCAATCACGCTCCCAGCCGAAGGCGAGGGCCGCGCAACGTGAGCTCCCGGAACGATACGAAAATTCGCGCGGTCATCGTTGACGACGAATCACTGGCACGTCAGGTGGTCCGCGAACATCTTGCTCCGCATCAGGAAATCGAGATCATCGGAGAATGCGCCAATGGTTTCGAGGCCGTCAAATTAATAACCGAGCAGAAACCCGACCTGATCTTCCTCGACATCCAGATGCCCAAGCTCGATGGCTTCGAAGTCCTTGAACTTATCGATACCGGCAGCGCCATTGTCTTCGTTACCGCTCACGATACCTATGCCATCCGCGCCTTTGAAGTCCACGCCGTGGACTACCTGCTGAAACCATTTGGCGCGGAGCGCTTCGAGGCCGCCCTTGATCGCGCAAGAGAGCGTTTAAATGCCAACTCGCCGACCGCTGCCGTGCCTGCCACGGAGCTCGCCGCAACGGCGCGCCCTCCGGCGCAATACCTTGAGCGTATTCCCGTGCGAGACGGCGCGCAGGTGTTCATTATTCCGGTTTCCAAGCTGGACTTCGCCGAAGCGCAAGACGATTACGTCGCGCTGTCCACCGAAGGCAAGAAGCATCTGAAGCAGCAGCCCATTTCAAGCCTGGAAGCGGCTCTCGATCCCTCACGCTTCCTCCGCATCCATCGCTCCTACATCGTCAACCTCGAACGCGTCGTGAAAGTCGAGCCCTACGGCAAGGACACCCACGTGGCCGTCTTAAGGAACGGTGTGCAGCTTCCGGTGAGCCGTGCCGGCTACGCACGCCTCCGCGCCTTTCTCGAGCGCTGATCTCCTTGGGAGGCAATCCGGTCGGCGCCTGTCCAGAAGCGCCAGGGAAGTCCAGCACCTGGTTGATGTCGTCCAACGGCTTGACAAAGAAACTGTAAACCACTATATTCAACCTATAGGTTGAATATGCCTCATGCCTCCGCCTCCCAGCAATCCACCTGGAACGCTCTCTGCGACCCCACTCGCCGCTCCATTCTCGAACGCCTCTCCCGCGGCGAGGCTCGCGTCACCGAAATCGCCCGTCCCTACACCATGTCACTCAATGCCGTTTCCAAACACATTCGCGTTCTCGAACGCGCGCGCCTCATTCGCCGCCGCCGCGCGGGCCGGGAGCATTTCCTCTCCTTCAACCCGGCTCCCCTCACAAGCGCCGCCGCGTGGATGGAAGAACAACGCTCCCTGTGGATGAGCCGCCTCGATGCCCTTGACGCGTTGCTGCAAGCCCAGGACGCCGCAGCCGCAAAAACCCCAAAACGAAAGGATAGATCCCGATGAACCCTCCGCCGCAAAAAGCCACCGTGCAAGTCACCCGCAGGTTCAGCGCCTCTGCCGAACGTGTCTTCGATGCGTGGCTTGACCCAAACTCCGCGGGCAAGTGGCTCTTCGCCACGCCTACGGGCAAAATGGTCAAGGTCAAAATCGATGCGCGCGTGGGAGGCTCGTACATAATCGTCGAGCAAAGGGACGGCGTCGACGTCGAGCACACAGGTGAATATCTTGAAATTGACCGCCCGCGCCGCTTGGTCTTCACCCTCAAGGTCCCGAAATACTCCCAGGAAAACACGAAGCTCACCATCGAAATTCGCCCACTCGAATCCGGCTGCGAATTAACTCTTACCCATGAAGGCGTCTTGCCGGACTACATTGCCAGTACCACCTCCGGCTGGAACATGATCCTGGATCAGCTTGCCACGACGCTGTAGTCACAGCCGGCAACAATCCAAACCGAATAATTCCCGCTATACTGGAGCCAGCCTGCTGAATTGCGGCGGCATTGTTCCATGACCAAGAGCTGGAAAACCAAACTCATTCATTCCGACGCGAAAATCCCCGAGGGCTATCGCTCCCTCGCCACTCCCGTTTATCGCGGCTCCACCACCGTTTTTCCTTCCGCCGCTGCCGTTCGCGACACCTGGGACCAGTTCCGCGTTGGTTACACCTATGGACTCTACGGCACGCCCACGGTCCTGGAACTCGCCGCGCGCGTCTGTGAACTCGAATCCGGCACGCACACTATTCTTGCTCCCGGCGGACAAGCCGCCATCTCTCTCATCAATTTTGCGCTGCTGAAAACCGGCGATCACATCCTGCTTCCCACCAGTGTCTATTTTCCAAACCGCAAGCTCACCACGCACCTGCTAGCGCGCTTCGGCGTCACCGCCACCTTTTACGAACCCACCATCGGCGCAGGCATCGCCTCCCTCATCCAGGAAAATACGCGCCTGATCTGGACGGAGAGCCCCGGCTCCATCACCATGGAAGTTCAAGATCTCCCCGCCATCGTCGCCACCGCTCACGCCCGCAATGTTCTTGTTGTTCTGGACAACACTTGGTCCGCCGGCGTGCTCCTCGACGCCTTTGCCCACGGCGTGGACATCACCATGCAAGCGCTCACCAAATACATCGCTGGCCATAGCGATCTGCTGCTCGGCTCCATCACGGTTCGCGGTTCTGCTCTCTACCAGCGTCTCGGCGCCGCGCAACAAGTCATCGGTTGCGCCGTTTCTCCCGACGATTGCAGCCTCGCCCTCCGCGGCCTGCAAACTCTCGCCGTGCGTCTCTCAGCCATCGAAATCTCCGCTCTTGCCGTCGCCAATTGGCTGACAGCACGCCGCGAAGTGGAAAGCGTGCTGCACCCCGCGCTTCCTTCCTGCCCGGGCCACGAATTTTGGAAGCGCGATTTCCTAGGTTCTTCTGGTGTTTTTTCGCTGGTCTTGAAGCCCGGCCCGTCGCAGGAGCAGGTTTTCGCCTTCATCGACGCGCTCAAGCTCTTCAAGGTGGGGTACAGCTGGGGTGGAGTCTCAAGTCTCGCCGTTGCCTACGATATCGGCCGCATCCCCGGCCGCCCGCCTTACGATCACCGCATCGTGCGTCTCAGCATTGGCCTCGAATCCACGGACGATCTCCTGGCGGACCTCGCGCAAGCCCTTCCCAAATTGCGTTCTTAGATTTCCCAGTTTTTAGTAATTATCTCCAGCGGCCACGGCGTCATACACAAATCGGAATCGGGACGGATTCTTGTCTTTGCCCAGGACCATCTCGACTTCTTCATACAACTGCGTCCCGTCCGGCGACACTTCATATGTGCGCTTCGCTGTTCCGCCCTTCGGCAGCGACACATCATTACTCACGAGCTTCGCGCCGTCCCAATTCGCTCCCACCACCTCCGTGCCCACACCCGCCGGCGCGTCTGGTTTATTCCCGTCCGTGTAGAAGATCGTCCTCCGGCCCTGATCTCCCATCATTTCCACGATGGGATCCTTGTCATTCCTTTTCTCTACGTCCAGCCGCTCGGAAGGGTCCAGCAATTCCTGGTAGCGCTGCTTTTCTTCCGGCGTGCCCCCTTTTGGTGAGCTAGTCTGCGAACCACCTTGTGGCCCGCCATTCCCTTGGCGTCCCCCGCCTCCCATTCCGCCTCCACCCATGCCGGGCCAACCCATGCGCGGGCCGCCATTCCCACCGGGATTGCCGTTGGAATTGCTCGTCGCGCGTTGATTCGATTTTTGACGTGGATCGTCGCTCTCGTCGCGGTTCAGTTTCCACGTACCCATGATGCTTTTCCTGGGTTCCAGTCGCTTTACTGGCGGAGGTGGTGCCGAGGAGGAAGCCACCGAGGGAGCCGGCGGCATGGGTCCCGGAGGCGCTTGAGCGCGTAGGCTCTGCGCAACACAGAAACTCAATCCAATTGCAGCAAGGTAAATCGTGTTTTTCATTTTTGGCTTCCTAAGAGCAGGGAACCCCTTTTACGTGTTCCCCCAAATGTCCGTCGAAGTTCCCGCACCGTCCACAGGCAGGCTCATCAACTAAGATTCAGCTAGCCTCCCTTGGGGCTGCCTGGTATGTTTACGCCAGCCAGCGATCCAGGTCTCGTGCCCGCTCCAGCAGCGTTAGCGCCCCCAGCTTTTGAAACTCCTTCGCGCGTTGCCGGTAGTCAAATGCCGCCCGTGGCAGAATCCCCATGAACGGCACGCCCGCCGCTTTCGCCGCCAACGCATCGTCAATGTTGTCGCCAAGGTACAGCGCACTCTTCGGATCACGTCCCGCCAGTATGATCCGCAATCCCTCGGGGTCTGGCTTCTTTTCGGCGTCGTCCATCGTCACCACCGTCCGAAAGCAGTTCGCCGACGCCCAGCGCTCGAAAGTATACGTGAATTCCTCGCGTGTGCGCCCGGTGAACAGATTCAGCTCCCGCCGCTTGGCCCATTTCCCCATCAACTGTGGCGTCACCACCAGCTTTTCCTTCCGCACATTCCCCGGCTGCCCGTTGCTTCCCCAGTAATAGGGCTGGAACGCTGCGCGCGCCTCCTCGTAGGTCGTCGGCACGCCCAGCGCCGTCGCCCAACGTGACACCATCCGCCAGTCATCGTTGTTCCCGGGCTTGCGCTTCCATTCGTAAAACTCGGCCCACGTTGGCTTTCTCCCCGTCAGTTGCTGAATGGTCTGCAGCCCCGACCGCCAGTAGGTCTCCTTCACGTCCACCAGCACTCCATCCACGTCAAAAATCAGAATCGCGGGGTCCACTTTGCCGCGCATCTTCGTCTTACCAGTCTTCGTCACGTATCTTGGTCCCTTTCCGCTCTCCCCCAGTGTACCTGTTCTCCCCCGCACTCTCATGGTGCAAGAAGAGTGGGCCCATCCCCGCTCCGCTGGCTTCTGCGGCGGAGCACCAGGGTGACTCACCCCCGGCCCATTTCTGTCCCTCGGAACAGGTTGCCCCGCACCCTCCTGCACCCTAATCTGTGTGTTCCTAGGGATTCGCCCTATCCTCAATCACCCCAGGGAGTTGCCCTATGCCATTCGGCGTGCCGATCAAGCACTGCTTCTCAGCCCCGTTGACGGTCCTGCTTGCTATTGTCTTGGCCGGCTGCGGCGCGCTCTCCTCGAGTGGCGGAGGCGGCGGTGGTGGAACCCAGGTACCAGCTATGCCGACTGGACTGCAAGCCACCGCAGGTAACGCCCAGGTTTCTCTCTCCTGGAACACCAGCACCGGCGCGACAAGCTACAACGTAAAGCGCTCCAACACCAGCGGCGGTCCCTACACCAAAATCTCTTCTCCCACTACCGCAAGCTACACCGATACAGGCCTCACCAACGGCACGCCTTACTATTATGTCGTCACCGCAGTGAATTCCGCCGGCGAAAGCGCCGCGTCCTCCCAAGCCACTGCCACTCCCACCACGCCTGTCACGATTCCGGCCGCCCCCACAGACTTGCAAGCCACTGCTGGAAACACCCAAGTCAGCCTAACCTGGAGCGCCAGCGCCGGCGCAACGAGTTACAACGTAAAACGCTCCACCACCAGCGGCGGCCCGTACACTAAAATCTCTTCGCCCGAGGCGACGAGTTACCTCGACACCGGTCTCACCAACGGCACGCCATACTACTACGTCGTCACTGCCGTAAATTCCGCGGGCGAAAGCCCCGCGTCCTCCCAAGCCACCGCCACACCTACTGCTCCAATCACAATTCCGGCCGCCCCCACAGATTTGCAAGCCACCGCAGGCAACGCGCAAGTCAGCCTTACCTGGAACGCCAGCACCGGCGCCACAAGTTACAACGTTAAGCGTTCCACCACCAGCGGCGGCCCGTACACTAAAATCTCTTCGCCCGAGACAACGAGTTACCTCGACACGGGCCTCATCAACGGCACGTCCTACTACTACGTCGTCACCGCCGTAAATTCCGCTGGCGAAAGTAATCCCTCGTCGCAAGCCACCGCCACTCCCACAGGCACCCAGCCCGATGTGACGATCACCATTAATCCCTCCAGTACTCACCCCATTTCGCCCTACATCTACGGCCTCAACTTCTACTCCGGTGTCACTGGCGCGCCTCCGAATCTCACCTTCGATCGCGACGGCGGCAATCGTTGGACCGCTTACAACTGGGAAACCAACGCCTCCAACGCCGGCAGCGACTATCTCTACGAGAACGACGACTACCTCAGCAGCAGCACTGTTCCCGCCGAGGCCGTCCGCAGTTTCATCGCGGGCGATCAAGCCAATGGCATGGTCAGCCTGGTCACTTTCCAAATGCAGGGTTTGGTCGCTGGCGATGAAAATGGCCCCGTAAGTGTCGCCGATCCCCCGGACCTCACCCGCTTCAAACAGGTTGTCTACCAAAAAAGCACGCAGTCGTCTGCCCCGTTCACCCTCAATCCTCCTACTACCGACAACTACGTCTACATGGACGAATTCATCTGGGCCCTCGATCAAAAATTCTCCGGTCAGTCCATCTTCGGTGCCAATCCCACCACGCAGCACACCTTCGTGCAGCTCGATAACGAGCCCGAACTTTGGAACACCACCCACCTCGAAGTCCAGGGCCCCAACCCCATCACCTCCGACGCCTACATCGCCAAAACTCTGGCTCTCACGCAAGCGCTCAAGGACCAGTTCCCCGAGGTCCTCATCTTCGGCCCCGTCCACTACGGATTTGAAGGCATCTACAATTGGCAGGGCGAACTCAGCGCCACTCCCACTGGCAACAACTGGTTCCCGGACAAATATCTCCCCGCCATCAAGACGGCTTCCATCACCTACGGCAAGCCTCTCGTGGATGTCTATGACTTCCACTGGTATTCCGAAGCCACCGACGGCAGCGGCAACCGCGTTATCAACCTCCCCGGCCCTACGCTTACCGACGCGCAGGTGCAAGCCATCGTCCAGAGTCCGCGCAGCCTTTGGGATACCACCTTCACCGAAAATTCCTGGATCACCACGGACGTGCTCGGCGGGCCCATCTACATTCTTGGCCGCCTGCAATCCCGCATTGCCTCCGAAAATCCCGGCATGAAAATTTCCATCACCGAATACAACAACGGAGGCGGCCAACATATTGCCGGCACCATCGCACAAGCCGACAATCTGGGCATATTCGGCGCTCAGGGACTATTCGCCGCCTGCCTCTGGCCCTTAAGTGATACGGAGCCCTATACACTCGCTGGCTACCGCGCTTTCCGTGATTTCGATGGCGCTAATTCCGACTTCGGCGATACTTCCGTGCAAGCCACTTCCAGCAACGTCCAAAACGTCGTCGTCTACGCCAGCACAGACAGCACCACGCCCGGCCGCGTCGTTTTCGTCGCCATCAACCGCTTCACCTCGTCGCAAATCACGGCAATCAATGGCTTGCCGCTCTCCGGCACCGCGCACCTCTACCAAATGACCGCGTCCTCCGCCCAAAGCCAGAGCCCCATCGTGCCCGTAACCGCAGGCACCATGTCCGCCAGCGGCTCTTCGCTCACCATCACTCTTCCCGCCCTCAGCGTCACCACCATCGACGTTCAGTAACCCTCGCCGCACCATCACGCGATTAATTCAGCCGCCCGCAGGGCCCCGCCTGTTGCTTCGTCCCTTCCTTGCCGCACCTCCCTCCCTTTGTTACTCTGGCTCTTCGGAGCCTCTCATGCCATCCTTCCCCGGCGTTGATTTCATCGAATTCGATTCCCTGCTTAACGACGAAGAAAAACTCGTCCGCCAAACCGCTCGCCAGTTCGTTGACAACGAAATTCTTCCCATCATCGAAAAACACAACCGCGAAGCGACTTTCCCGATGCATCTCGTTCCGCAACTCGGCGAACTCGGCTTCTTTGGCGCGAACCTGCAGGGCTATGGCTGCGCCGGCATGTCCAACGTCGCGTACGGTCTGATGAACCAGGAACTCGAGCGCGGCGATTCCGGCTTGCGCAGTTTCGTTTCCGTCCAATCCGGCCTGGTGATGTACCCCATCCTCTCCTACGGCAGCGACGCCCAGAGAGACAAATGGCTTCCGCTGCTTCAGGAAGGCAAAGCCATCGGCTGCTTCGGCCTTACCGAACCGCAATTCGGCTCCAATCCCGGCGGCATGCTCACCCGCGCCGTCAAGAAAGGCTCCAAGTACATCCTCAACGGCGAAAAAATGTGGATCACCAATGGCTCGCTCGCCGACGTTTCCGTCGTCTGGGCCAAATGCGAAGACGAAAAAGTTCGCGGCTTCCTGGTCGAAAAGGGCACGCCGGGTTTCAAAGCGTGGGATGTACATGGCAAGTGGTCCTTGCGCGCCTCCGTGACCTCCGGCCTCTCGCTCTCCGATTGCGAAATTCCCGAAGCCAATCTTCTCCCCGGTGTCACCGGCTTGCGCGGTCCGTTGAGCTGCCTCAATCAGGCTCGCTACGGCATTGGCTGGGGCGCGTTGGGCGCGGCCATGGCTTGCTACGACACCGCGTTGCAATACTCCAAAACGCGCAAACAGTTCGCCAACAAGCCCATCGCCTCTCACCAGCTTGTTCAGGAAAAACTCGCCTGGATGATCACCGAAATCACCAAAGGCCAGTTGCTAGCCCTTCAGGTCGGCCGCCTGAAGGATCGGGACAAAGCCGATGTCGCGCACATCTCCATGCTGAAGATGAACAATGTCGCCATTGCGCTCGAAACCGCGCGCAAAGCCCGGGACATCCTCGGCGCTAATGGCATCGTGGACGACTACTGCGTCATGCGCCACATGAACAACCTCGAAAGCGTCTACACCTACGAAGGCACCAACGACATCCATAAACTCATCATCGGAGAAAAAATCACCGGCATCGCCGCGTTCGTCTAAAGCTTATGTCGCTCCAAACACGCAATCTTCGCTCTGCAATGGTTTGCATCCTGCTTTTGTCATTCTCCGCGCTTTCTTCCACCGCGCAGCAGAAGCCCGAAGCCGCCCCAAAACCCAAAGTCCGCGCCATCACCGCGTTCGTCAATCTGGAACGCGGTCGCTACCAAATCCAAATTTCCGAAGCCGTGCAGTTCCTCAAATACGCGCGAACCGTCTTCGAATCCCGCGGCTACACCGTGCAAACCATCCGCATCGCTACGCAGCCCTTCCCCGAATACAGCAAATCCATTTCGCGCGATGAGGCCCTGCAGTTCTTTAAGAATCTCGACGGCCTCGCCCAGCAGGACCACGTCCTCATTTCCATCGGCCCCGCCTATCTGGCTGGCGAAGATGGCGACGCGCAAGCTAATCTGCTCGCTGAAATCCTCCAGAACACCAAATCCATCAACGGCACCGTCTTCGTGACCAACGATTCTGGCGTCAACTGGCCCGCGGTCAAGGCCGCCGCCGTAGTCATCAAGAAGCTCGCGGACACCACGCCACACAGTGAAGGTAACTTCCACTTCGCTGCCCTCGCCAGTGTTCCGCCTTACTCTCCATTCTTCCCCGCCGCCTATCACACTGGCAGCGGCCATCAATTCACGATAGGCCTGGAATCTGCCAACACCGTCGCCGCCGCTTTCCAGAACGCTCCCGATATGCCCACAGCCCGGCGCCGCTTGCTCGATCTGTTCATCCAGCAATCCTTCGGTGTGGAGGAACTCGCCCTTCGCGCGGCCCGCGAGCAAGGTTGGACCTACCTTGGCCTCGATCTCTCTCCCGCTCCCGCCAAGGACGCCTCCATCGTCGCCGCCATCGAATCGCTCTCTCACCAGCCTTTCGGCGGCAGCGGCACCCTCTCTGTCGTCGCCACCATCACTTCCACCTTCAAAGACATTGGCGCGCGCAAGGTCGGCTACTCCGGCGTCATGTTTCCCGTCCTCGAAGACCCGCGCCTCGCCGAACGCTGGAACGCCGGCATGGTTTCTCTCGACACTCTTCTCAGCTACTCTGCCGTTTGCGGCACTGGCCTCGACACCATTCCACTCTCCGGCGACACCAGCCTCGACGCCCTCGCCCGTATCATCGGCGATGTAGCTTCCCTTTCCGTCAAATGGAACAAGCCGCTCTCCGCCCGCCTCCT
>Ga0187875_10003185_pt1 | contig 11667 bp, 8 predicted proteins | sample June2016WEW_17_1_2_FD_132978 | JGI IMG/M metagenome (GOLD analysis project Ga0187875, IMG submission 132978) | Peatland microbial communities from SPRUCE experiment site at the Marcell Experimental Forest, Minnesota, USA - June2016WEW_17_10 | ecosystem: Environmental > Terrestrial > Soil >... | reverse complement strand
GGCGATCAGGAACAACGAATTTGCCATCAGGCAGCGTCGAAATGGACGGCAAGTTAACTCCAATCAAGCCATGTTCCTTGTCGAGCGTGGCCTTGATTTCCCAGTCGACAAACTTGCGCCATGAAGTTTGTGCCCCACATAAAACAATTGTGCAGGATGAACCCGTGATGTACTCCTCCCGAATCTTGCGAATGACGTATTCCGGATCGTCGCTGTCAATCTCACGTTCCACCGAGTTGTCGTAAATGAGCTCATACCGGGCAGTAAACAGACGAGAGAACGCATCGTAGTGGCTCCGGTCTCCACCGTGATGGTAGCTGACGAATATGGATCGCTTCGCCGGGGCATTGATTGGCATTCCGGGAAAAAGGAATGTGTTCATCGAGCTACTCAAAACACAAACTTGAGGACGTTGGCGAGTTTGTCGGTGGCGGCGGCGAGGTGGGGGCGGGTTTCGAGTCGGTGCGGATGCCAGGCGAGCATGACCTCACGGCGCAGTTCATCGAGGGATTTTAGCGGGTAGACCCACACGGAATCGAACGACACGCCGAGCCGGGCGAGGTCAGGCAGGATGACCGCCATTTGCCCTGACGCGAGAACCTGTGACGCTTGGGGAAAGGACTCACAGTACAGGCGAACGTCCAGTTTCCATTTGCGGCTGGCAGCCAATTCCTCCAATCGTTGCTGAAAGAGCGTATTGTCTCCTTGCGTCGCGAGCGGCAACTCTTGGAGAATTGACGCCTCTGACATCTTCCCGTGGCGCGGGCAAAGGCGGTCGGGGATGAACAGGCTGTAGCCGAACTTGCCGAGCGGTTTGCCCGCCAACAGCCCTCGACGCACCAGGTCGGAGCGCAACAAGCCAAAGTCAATCACGTGATCCTGCAAGGCGTCGCACATGGCGACATTCTGCAGGTCTTTCAACTCTACGACGGAATCTTTGAGCGCCTCGCGTACCTTGGGCATCCTGGGCAACACAAGCCACTGCAAGAGGCTGTCGCCGGCTCCAATGATCACTTCGGTGGGATGGTGGTCACACGAGCGTTGAAATTCCTCCAGCGACCGCAGATGTTCGCGCGCCAGCTTGGCGAGTTGCTTGCCCGCAGGCGTCAGCCGGATGGTTTTCCCAACCTTGCGCTTCAGTTCGGTGTGAAAGAACCGCTCCAATTCGGAGAGTTGCCGGCTGATCAGGCTCTGGCGGGATTCGTCGTCCCGGGCGACTCCGGCGATGCTGCCAGCCTCATCGACATCCACCAAGGCGCGCAGCCGTTCCAATGACAGTCCCTTCTCGCTGAAGAGTCGGCTGAATTTCATGGAGCAGCCTTACCGCCAAGTGGTGCGCGAGAAAAGCAAAAAAGTCAGAGCCATTCTCTGCCAGTTCGCTTTGAACATCACCTGTCTTTTGCGTCAGGCCACCTGCGATTTACGAAATAAACACGCGCGCCGAGTTGGGCTAGCCTCGCTCTGCCATACAGAAAAACCGACACAGGAAAGCGAGAGCCGCCATGCCGAAAATGAAATCCAATTTTCGAGGCCTTGTCACGTTGCTGGCCAAGAACCTCTATCCCGAGCCCGACGTATTCGTCCGGGAACTGATCCAGAACGCCCACGACAGCATCCAACTACGACGCGTTCAGACGCGTGACCACACCGGACGCATCCATGTGACGATAGAACCATCCAGCCGGTGCATCACGTTCTCCGACGATGGCTTGGGAATGAACCGGTACGTCATCGAGGAGTTTCTTTCGACCATCGGTTCTTCGGGCACCGGAACGATGACGACGGGGCTGAAACAAGGCGCTCAAATCGACGTGGCAACGATTGGCCAGTTCGGCATCGGACTCCTGTCGGCCTTCGTCGTGGCGGAGCGCGTCGATGTCTACACGCGGCACGTGGAGAGCGGCGAGACGTGGCACTGGGTCAACACCGGCGACGACGAGTACTCGCTGTCCCCGACCACGGAGATGTCTGACTTCGGTACTCAGGTGATCGTCACCGTCAAACCCGAGTACAACGAGTTCCTCCAAGAGGAAACGATTGAGTCGACCATCCGCAAGTATGCCGACCTGTTGGGGGTGCCGATATTCCTGAATGGTCGGGGACCGATTAATGCGGTGCGTCCGCCCTGGGAGATGGCGGCGGCGCTGCCTCCCTCGGAAAGGGAGAACTACATCACCACCTTTCTGAGCCATCGGTATCCCGACTTGCCGCTGCTGATCATTCCCGTAAACCTGCCTCAGTTGCAAACCCAGGGGATTCTGTACATCACCGATCAGCACATCCCGGGAATCAACACCAGCGGCTTTGTTGATCTCTACCAGAATCGAATGTGCCTGCGCCCGCGTGATGTCGATTTGCTGCCGGATTGGGCACGATTCGTTCGTGGACTGGTGGACAGCCGCATTCTGCAACCGACGGCGGCGCGGGACAACGTCCGCCGCAACGAGGATTACTGCGCGCTGCGCCACGCGCTCGGCGAACTCATCATCGAGGCGATCATCCAGGCATCGAAGAAACGCCCCGAGTTCTTCGCCAATCTCTGTCGCTGGCATCACTTTCACTTCAAGGGAATGGGCCTCGTGGACGATCATTTCTTCGACAGCCTGGTCCTCCGGTTGCCGTTCGAGACGAGCGAAGGCGAAATGACGCTGGAACAGTACCGGCAGCGCCAGGGCAGGCAACCAGACCAGTCGACGCCGATCTACTATTTTGGCAACGGCGCGGATGCAACCCGGTTTTATGAAATCACCCGCACGCGCGGGATTCTCGCTCTGAATGCCGGCAAGTACTTTGAGGAAGGACTGCTGCGGAAGCTCCTGCAACGCCAGCCGGGGGCGTGGACGCTCCGGCGACTTGACCACCTCGACACCGAAGATCTGTACCAGCGTCTGCCCGCCGAACAGGAAGAGGCGTTCCAACCCTTGCTGTCCGCTGTCACCGATGTGCTCCGGGAAGCGCAGCGGACTGACGTCCATGTCGGCATCCGCCACTTCGAACCGAAGCACGTCTGCGCCGTGCTCTTGGAAGCGCGTCCAGACGAGAATGTGGACAATGTCAGGGCGCTATTGAATCACCCCTGTCTTATGAGCGGATTGGAAGCCCTGCGAGCTGAAATTGCCAATTCTCTCGATTCGAGGCCGCAGGAACTGTTGCTCAATGCAGCGAACCCACTGGTGCAGCAACTTTCCCGACTCGGGAGTTTTGAGGATGTTGCTTCACAGCTTGCCTTGCGGGGGCTTTACTTCGCAGCATTGCTCCACTCGAAAGGCCGGCTCTCGTCGGAGAATTCCAACGCGATTTACCGGCATCTCCTCGAAGCGCTCGACAACATGCTCTCGTCCCACTCGGCATTATCCACATGCCGCCGCCAGACAGAGGCTTTGCGCAAGGTTGTTGAGGAACGGAACAGTTCACTTGACGGCGCGGAGTGGATTGACGCCGCCACGGCCCTCTACGGAAAACCGCCCGCCGTTTTTCGGGAAACGATTGCGAAGGCGACAAACGAGGAAGTAGCGCGGATCTTGGTGGATTTGTTGACGATGAAACATCCCGAAACGGTGACGGAAACCACACAGCCAATCCCATGAACCCCAAGACCCTCAATACTATCCAATCCACGGTGCTCCAGACAACAGCGCACAACGCCTACGCATGGGGGCGCGAGGCGGATGCCGCGCGGCTGTATCGCGAGGCGGCAGAGCGAGAGCAGGAAACGGGTCGTATAGCCGCGAAATTGAATGCGCGCCGGTGGGAAGGTAATTCACTCATGTGGGCCGGGCAACACGATGAGGCGCTACGCGTGCTGATCGAAGTAGCTGCGTGCAACCATCCCGAGGCGGATCCCGACCCGGTTTATGGAGCCAAGACCGACTGCATTATGCTTTCTCTGTTTCATGCACGTGCCTCGTCTATCAAAATGTTGCTGAGTGAAGCCCGGGCCTACCTTGATCGTATTGGCAGGCCGGAATGGAGACACCGACTCGATTTGCTCACGAGTATACTGCTCTTTGGTCAAGGACGCCTTCAAGAAGCCCTACAAAGTGCATTGCTGGCGAACCGCCTGCGGCAGGTGGCAATAGATGGCCCGCATTACGCCGATCTCTCTCATCTCAAGTGGATCACCCGGCCGCTTTTCTTCCTTCGAGAAGAGGGCCAGCTGTCCCAGTGGGCACAACTTGCCGACCGCCAGCCCATCACCATGCTTTCCGATCGGCTTCGCGTACACTGTATCCGTATTCTTATCGCGCGCTTGCGCCGTGCGGCAGGGCTGGACCCACACAACCTGTTCGACGACGCCCCTGCTGCCGCTGCGACCGTGATGGAAGCCCGTCAATCTTGGGACGAGGTGTTTGAAGTTGGACGCGCCCTAATGCTGGTGGGAGACTGGAATACACTGGAACGCCTGCCGATGGAGAAGACAGACATCTGCCCGTTCAATCTCGCAGTATTCGTGGTCGACCGTGAAATCAACCTGCTTCGTCGGAAGCTGGGTCTCGTTCCGTGGGATCCTGACTTGAACTGGCCATGTGAATTGCCCGATACGATTCCCCAAGGGTCAACGGTTCCTGCATCGGATACGAGTAATCTCCAGGATGCATTGGTTCGCCTTGCCGCCGCCGCTCGCCTCGAAGACCAGCGCTTGGAGACATCGGCTTGTAGTCAAACTGCAGCGAAGCGAACTCATCATGCACGTGCATTGCTGCGAGCCGCGGGGATCCAAATTCAAGGGGGGAGTTTCGAGAGTTGATGAGTCAGCAAGGCAAGCCGCTATGAAACAGGGTCGGTTCACTCTTCAGTCGATCAGCGTTGTGGTAATTGTTGTGCTATTTCTTATCGAGTTGGCGATCGCATTGCATTTATCTTACGCGAAATCATCCGAAAACGACGACTCGGGTTCTGCGGAGAACGGCGTATCTCAGGCAATCATCCCTGCCGGCACCGCACAGGCTGCATTCGGGCGGCATCTCGATCCGCCCGGGGAAATGGAGGATACCAATTCTGCGGACGAACAGATGGAATCTTTGGACGCTCCCTGGGAAATTGATATCGGCGATTACACAGTCAAAACAGAGAACTTAATCACCGATCACGAGACAGTAGCCGAATTGGAGGTGTGGAAGGGGCAAACGTTGGTCTATCGGGTGGAAGGGAACCGTTTCGAACTCGCCGGTGACTGTGAATCGGATGACGGCACGACCAACGCCTATTTCGAACCGGGGGTCAATGTCACCGGCAACGGGATTCCGAACTTGATCGTGACCGATTACTCCGGCGGTATGCATTGTTGTCTCACGTACTACATCTTCGAGTTGGGTGACGAATTCCGGTTGGTTGACACGATTCCCGCTGAGCATGGGACGATTGATTTCAAGGACGTGGATGGAGGCGGCATCCCCGTGATCAAAATGTCTGACTGGTCGTACGCGTATGTCTTTGGCTGCTTCGCCTCATCGCCAGCTCCGGATGTGATTCTGCGATACACAAAGGGTCATTACGAGATCGCACCCGAGTTGATGCAGACGCCCACACCCGACGCGGCAAAACTGCAACAGATGGTCGATGAGATCAAATCGAATTACCCAGATATGATCGAAAGCGGCGGCTTGACTGACGAACAGGCGGCCGAAGCGGGCTTGTGGCAGAAGATGCTCGACCTGATCTACGGCGGCCACGAAGACGAAGCCCGTCGCCTCTATGACATGGCCTGGCCGGCGGAGGCGGAAGGCAAAGACGAGGCGCTTTCGAATTTCGTCGAAGCGGTCACGAATAGTACCTATTGGCAGGCCGTCTATGGAGATGAAGAAGAGCACGGGGAGAAAGCAGTCGACAATTCAACATCCGACTCGCAGCCGGCCACGCAACCGAACGGGAATCCTTGAGGCTTGTCGCCAAACTCGCACCTCCTAGCTCAAAAAGTGCGGCGGAAATTCGGGTAGTGAAGGTTTGTGAGGTTGTACGTTGAAACCGTTGATTTGCCAGAGTCGGTCTGAAGGTGTGGCGGCGGGAACCCGCTTGGGGGCAATCATCCGCAGAATGGGCGGGCTGAGCGTCGGCTACCAATTGTGGATTTCCGCGGAGGCTAATCGGCGGCTGGCGGGATGGGGAAACCTGCGCGTGGAAGTGTTAGACGGACTTGTCTTTTGCCGGGTGGCGGGAGAAGTCTTTCGCCCGAGCGAGTATGAGTTTGTGTTTCATTCCTTCTGGCTGACTCGGCGCGGGATGATTCTGGTCGTTGCCGGTCTGCTCGAAGAACGAGCCCCGCAGGAGCGGACTGCAGGGGAGACTTTCATCCAGCCGATCATTCCATTCGACCGGGATTTGAAAATCCAGGCGGCGAAGTGGCTGAAACGATGACAATGAAGCTGTTTCAACATCATCTGGCCACTGAGTCGCGCTACTGGCGAGACAACGGATTACTGAAATCTGATCTGTGTTGAGGCTTTCAAAACCGGGCCGTGATGGTTCATAATCCATGCCCTATGAGTCGGGGTTTGCCTCTATGAACGGGGACACTTCTTCTGATTATCGCTACTGGGCGTTCATCAGCTACAGCAGCAAGGACAAACAGTGGGGCCGTTGGTTACATCGAGCCATCGAGACCTATGGCATCCCGGCTGAACTCGTGGAGCGTCATCAAACGCCAACAGGACATCCGGCTCCGAAACGCTTCCAGCCGCTCTTCCGTGACCGCGACGAATTGCCGGCTTCGTCGGACCTCGGCACAGAGATCGAGAAGGCTTTGTGGGCTTCGCGCTACCTCATCGTTGTCTGCTCTCCGCACGCGGCACAGTCCCAGTGGGTCAACAAGGAGGTTGAATCATTCCAAAAGCTTGGCCGACGCGACCGCATCCTCGCTATCATCGTGGATGGCGAACCCAACGCCGGTGACACCCGCGAGTGTTTCCCCCCTGCGCTCAGACAATTGGAGCCGATAGCGGCTGATGTGCGTCCAGAAGGTGACGGCAAGACCAACGCGAAATTGAAACTCTTGGCCGGCATGTTGGGAGTGAGTTTCGACTCCTTGAAGCAGCGTGACGCCCACCGTCGCATCCGACGGTTGCAACTGGCAGTTTTCGCCTCGCTGCTGGTGGCACTCAGCTTGGCCGCACTGGCCACCTATGCCTTCCACCAACGCGACAAAGCCGTGAAAGCCCGGCGGCAAGCGGAGTCGGTGTTGGAGTTCCTCGTTTACGACATGAGGGACGAATTGCAGAAGGTGGGCCGCTTGGAACTCGTGGCCAAGATTCAGAAACGCGTCGAGGAATACCATCGCCAGTTGGGGACGGAGGCATCTCAGCCTGTCACGCTGCACAACCAAGAGGTAGCGCTGGAAAACGCTGGGAACCTCGCATCCGATAAAGGCGACTTGGCCGGGGCGCAGGCCAGTTTCCGGCACGCGTTGGCGATTGCCGAGAAACTGGCCCGGCAGGATCCCAGCGACGCCAACTGGCGGCGCGACCTCATCGTCAGTTGCTTCCGTCTCGGCGAGGTGCAGAGCGCCCAAGGCGACTTGGCCGGGGCGCTGGCCAGTTTCCGGCAGGCGTTGGCGATTGCCGAGGCACTGGCCCGCCAGGATCCCGGCATCGCCCAGTGGCACAGAGACCTAGGCGACTGTTACGCCGGGTTAGGCGAGGTGCAGCGCGTGCAAGGCGACTTGGCCGGGGCGCTGGCCAGTTTCCGGCAGGCGTTGGCGATTGCCGAGGAACTGGCCCGCCAGGATCCCAGCAACGCCAACTGCCAGCACGACCTCAGCGTCAATTACGACAATATCGGCGACGTGCAGCGCGAGCAAGGCGACTTGGCCGGGGCGCTGGCGAGTTTCCGGCAGGCGTTGGCGATTGCCGAGCAACTGGCCCGGCAGGACCCCGGCAACGCCGCGTGGCAGAATGACCTCAGCGTCAGTTACGAGCGGCTCGGCACTTCGCAAAGTGCCCAAGGCGATCTGGCCGGGGCACTGGCGAGTTTCCGGCAGGCGTTGGCGATTGCCGGGCAACTGGCCCGGCAGGATCCCAGCAACGCCCACTGGCAGCGCAACCTCAGTGTCAGTTACAGGCGTCTCGGCGAGGTGCAGAGCGCCCAAGGCGACTTGGCCGGGGCGCTGGCCAGTTTCTGGCAGGCGTCGGCGATTGCCGAGCGGCTGGCCCGGCAGGACCCCGGCAACGCTGCGTGGCAGAATGACCTCAGCGTCAATTACGACAATATCGGCGACGTGCAGAGCGCCCAAGGCGACTTGGCCGGGGCGCTGGCCAGTTACCAGCAGTCGATGGCGATTGCCGAGCAACTGGCCCGGCAGGACCCCAGCAACGCCCACTGGCAGCGCAACCTATGGGTATCTTACCAGAAGATGGCCCTCGTGACCGAGCGGACGAGCACGGACGAGGCACGCGAGTGGTGGCGGAAGGCGTTCGAGCGTCTATCCGCAATGAAGAAACGCGGCCTCTTTATCTCTGCGGAGGACGAGAACACCTTGGAGCAGTTGGGGCAGAAGTTCGAAGGCGGGGCAGCTACAAACCGATGAATTCACCGATGCGGCAACCTGCATTGTGTCGGACTGCGATCTCATCGAGCCAAGCGATTTCCGAGCAAGCTCTTGAATTTCAATCACGTTTGAAGAAGGTACGCAATATTCCCTTCAATTGAAAGTTTACACGACTGGGTGTCTGCCTCCGCCGGTGTCGCCAGACGGTGTGAATGTGCAAACGAAACCGTTGCCAGCGGGTAGGGGGTAAACCAGTCTCAAGCGTCTTTAGTACTCTCACTTGCAGCCGGTTCCGTTTCGGTTTCATGCTAACTCCCAGCAATCCTGAGGACACTGGAGATGCGCGAACTTTCTGGCGGTCTAAAATCGTCTTTCACGTACAAGCGGCTTCGGGTCGGTTTGTCCGACTCCGGAGCGGTTGGTTCGTGGTCCTCGGGCTCTGGGTCGTCCAAGGAGGGTGGCAATAGCAACGCGCTCGCGTTGCGCATCGCGGAGAGGATCTCGTTCAGGATGCGATCCAGTTCGTCAGCTTCGACCCGGCCCTCCGGGCGAAAGAGCGAAATGCGAAACCATAGTTCATGTTTCTCAGGGTCAAATCCATAGAAACCCCACTGCGAATCACCATTGACGGTCGCCACCCAGCTAAGTGCGGCGACCTCCTCACCCGTTGAAACGGCTGAGCTGAACGATGCGTTGACAGTCAGTACGTCCCGAGTCGGATTAACCGCAAAGACACAGGCGCAGGACTGGGATTTGCCGGACTCATCCGCAAAGTCGGCGCTGAGGACCAGATCGCCGCCAACATGAGAAGTGATGAAATCGTAGTGCCGCCCATCCATCCACCGGATGACATCTTCCATCATTGGGGTTCGATGTGAAACTTGAATTTCCGTCGCAACGCCAGGCCGACTTCCCAAGAGCGCGACGGCTGTCAACGCCAGCGCTACGGTTGTCCACGCGACCAGTCGCCCTGCGATGATCTTGAACGTTCCATTGTACATTGCAGCCTCACTCAGTGGTACATTCCATCCACGATCCTATCTAACCCCACACCACCAGAACTTAAAGAGGTGGGATTTCACCCAGCCTGACTCTTGAGTCATGTGAGTTGCCATTTGAATAATTGCCGAGCGACACGGGCGCGGTTAAATACGCATAGTGCCTTGTTCCTTATGAGTGACTTTGACAGAATGGTGCTGGAGAACTGCGGCTTGTGTCTGTAAAACTTGAGGAGTTTCATGCCCTACGATCTCTTCATTAGCTACTCGCGACGTGACAACGAGCGCGGGCAAGTGGCCGCCCTCGCTGAACAGATTAGGACTTCCTTCCGCGCCTTTGCCGGGCGCGACCTGCGGGTGTTTTTTGACACGCAGCAGATTCAAGGCATGGACGACTGGCGGCAGAAGATCCAGCGCAGCTTGCGCGAGTCGCACCTGTTCCTCGCGGTCCTCTCGCCCAACTATCTGGCCAGTCCCTACTGCCGGTGGGAATGGGAGGATTACGTCCGCTACGAAGCCATCCGCCAATGCCTCGGTGAAGGCGTCGCGCCGGTCTTCTTCGTCACGTTGCCGGACGCCGCCACGCCGCAAGCCGACCAAGCCATTGCCCGGTGGATTGATGAAATCAACCACCGGCAGACCTTCGATCTGCGCCCGTGGCACGACCACGGCGAGAAGGCGCTACAAGAAGCCCACGTCCGAGCCACCCTGGAGCAACTCCATACATCTGTCCGCGAACGCCTCGACCGCGCAGAGCGTGCCCGTTGTTCGCCCAACAACCTCATCAAACACAACCCGGCCTTCGTCGGTCGCGTCCGCGAACTGACCGAACTGCGCAACGCGCTTTCGCGAAACAAACTAGGCGTCGTCGGTGCCCGACAGGGCAAAGGCACCGGCCCGGTGACGGTGCAGGGCCTCGGCGGCATGGGCAAGACGGAACTCGCCCTCACGTACGCCCACGCTTTTGCGTGGGACTACCCCGGTGGCCGCTGGCAGATTCCCTGCGAACACACCGGCGACCTACGGCTGGCGTTGAGCCGTCTGGCCGGGCCGATGCGCTTTGAGTTCACTGAGGACGAGAAGAAAGACCTCGCCTTGCAGTTCGAGCGCGTCCTTCGCGAACTCCAGCGGCGCGAGCGCTGCCTGTTGATTCTCGACAACGTCAGCGACCCGCACCTGCTCGAACCTGAATACCTCGACCGGCTCCCCCGCAATGGTCAGGTGGACCTCATCGCCACGACCCGGCTCGCGCCGACCTCGATCCCCGGCTCCGCGCAAGACTCGACTTTCATTGCCGTAGACGAATTGCCGGAGGAAGACGCGCTGGCCCTACTGCGCAGCCACCAACCCGAAGGACGGTTCGCCAGCTCGGACGAAGACAACGAAGCGCGCCAAATCGTCCGGCTCCTCCGAGGATTCACGCTCGCCGTGGAAACCGCTGGCATCTACCTAGGCCGGCACCCAGCGCCCGACGCCTGCCGCCGGTTCCGTGAGCACCTCTCCCCCGATTTGCTCCGCGAAAGCGAACAAGCGGCGACCGACCCGACCGTGGCGGTGCGGCACCGCGTGCGCTCGCTGGATGAGACGCTCGCCTTCACGCTCGCCACGCTCACGCCGGAAGCCCGGCACTTGCTCACCTTCGCCGCGCTGCTGCCGGCCGACCAAGTCGCGGTGCCGTGGCTCCGCGTTCTGGGTGCCGAACGCTTCCCGGCGTTTCAGAACGACGCTGGCGACGCGTTTCGCCAACCGCTCGACCTGCTCCTGGGACTGCGCCTGTTCCAACCGGGCGAGGCGGTGGACGCCGATGGCCGCCTCCTGATCGCGCGCATGCACCGACTCGTCCAAGACCTGATGCGGCAGAAAACCGCAGCGACAGACCTCGCTGCCCGACAACAGGCCGTGGACGCACTGGTCAAGGCGCGCGACGCCGCACTGGAGAAAGCAACCCGCTGGGAAGACACGCGCTGGGAACTCGAACCGTTCGGAGCGCTGGCCGCATTGTGGGCCGACATCAAACATCCCGACGCCGCTTGGCTCCTCAACCAAGCCGGGTTACGATGGCACAACCTCGCCGAGTGGACACAAGCCGAGCCGTTGATGCGGCGGGCGCTGGCCATTGACGAGGCCAGTTACGGCCCGGACCATCCGGATGTCGCCATCCGCCTCAGCAATCTGGCGCAATTGCTGCAG
>Ga0187875_10003172_pt1 | contig 11701 bp, 11 predicted proteins | sample June2016WEW_17_1_2_FD_132978 | JGI IMG/M metagenome (GOLD analysis project Ga0187875, IMG submission 132978) | Peatland microbial communities from SPRUCE experiment site at the Marcell Experimental Forest, Minnesota, USA - June2016WEW_17_10 | ecosystem: Environmental > Terrestrial > Soil >... | reverse complement strand
TCCTTGCTCGGCTTGGAGTTCAGTTCGGCCGGAGCACTACCCCCTGCAGGACTCGAACCTGCGACCTGCGCGCTTAGAAGGCGGCTAGTCTATTGATTAGGCGGTTGCTTAGTACCTCGCGAATTCAGATGCACCATCTGCCTCGTCAACGACGCTGCAAAGCAGCGGCCGCCTGCCACATTAGGAAGTGGTTGGGATAGAGAGTTTGCCGGGCTGGTGGCCATCAGCCGCCGAGACCTGGCTCCCACCCTGGCCCCAACACAACTCGCGACCACCTACAACATCCGCGGTGGACTAGTTTTCGGGGGGCCCGGACGATAGGGTCTGTCGGGATTTCGGGCCGACTTGTGTCCTCAGCTTTCACATTGAGACGATTGCCAACTTCGGCCCAGTGCGCCTGAGTGATGCCTGGGTTTGGGAGGCACGCCGTCGATGAGTTCAGGCGAGGCACCTGGCCAGCCGCTACCTACCGCCGCCCGGGTTGATGCGCCCAATGGCCCGGTGAGGATGGCCCGGCACATGACGGGAGCGCGAAGCCGTCCATGGGACCTCACCTCAAGCCTCCAGTTCTCACCAGTGAACCTCATTACTGCAAGCAGTCGACGGCGGTGACGGAATGCGTCCTTGGCGAGAGTCGCTAAAGTCGCCGCATCCAGCGTGCTCGCACCGACGTCGTGCGGATGCGAGTGCCAGTCCCCGAGATACCCAAGTCGACCATCGATCGATTGACAGCGGGAGAGGGCAACGTGCGTGGCCCCTTCTGGGATAAGGAAGCGATTCCGTGAGAGACTATCGGAAGGCAGCTCTACAACCTGCGTAATCCATGGACCACGCGTGGTCACGACTCCCACCAGCACCCCACCGGTCTCATATGGGAGAGCCTGCTGGCTGAAGTCCTTCATCTGCGCTAGCGCGTCTTCAGCGATCAGGGTGACAGGCCTCGTACCGCGCTGACCCACTGTTACCCTGTCCCGTCGGCCCGAAAGACGCGCAGCCCCACAGTATCGAACGGCGCTTCTCCCAACGGCTCGTATACGTCGACCAAGTCCAGATCCTCACAGAGGGTGCCGGCGAGAATACGGATGGCAGTCCTGGAGCCCAGGGCCGCGGCTGAGGCGACAGCCCATGGCGGCGCGTCGTTGACTGGTGCACCGCACCCTGTCTCCCAATTCATCGTCGCGTCCTCGCCGCTAGGATCCGGCGGGATGGCGGGGAACTCGGCAGAGGTGCGCCGGGACATAATGGGCACGGTGCAGCTCACTTGCACACTCGCTCGGGCCACCTGACCTCTCCGGTAAAGCGCCAATGAGAGCATCGGCCGCCTCGGGAGGATGTCGGCAGTGACTTGGCTCAATAGATCAGCGTACGTGGGACTGCCGGTGGCGTCGATGACCACGTCACTTTGGGCGACCAAGTCTCCGAGCATCTGGGCGTCCCAGACCTTCGCCGTCAGCACCGTCACCTTGGTCGCAATCATGCAGTCGCTAAGAGTCTTTTCGATCGCCTCCCCTTTGAAGCGCCCGACGAAGGCGCCCATTGCCGCATGGCGAGTGAGATCGCCTGGTCTGAGCCGTTGATCATCGACTATTGACATCATTCCGACGCCTGACTTGGCCAGCAGAACCGCGAGATGGGAACCGATCGCCCCTGCTCCGAAGATGATGACCTTCTTGTCCTTGAGGACTGCCGCATCAGGACCGGCTCTAAGACTCATGATGGAGGGCCCCGTAAGCGCGATTTCGAGCGCATGGATTTGCAGACTGCCGATGGGTGGCTGAACAAGTCGGATGGCGAGGGCGGCAATAGCGTCGCTCTGCCACCAGACCAGAATGCCCAGGGCGGGACGGGGACGCCGAGCGCTAGTCCACCGGGTGAAGAGCCCGAGCTCTGCCCTCTGGGCGGATGTGAGAAAGGCAACTAGCGCCTGCCAGTCGGTCGGTGGAGATGTAATTCCGGTGCCTTGAAACCACACGACATTTGTATCCCCTTTCCCGTCGACCCGGTAAAGGGGACCATCGCGCCTTCCCTTTGTCGTTCCGAAAGCCCCATCCTCGTCGCTGAGTGCGGCGGTGTCATGTCGCAGAGTCTCGAGGCAAAGGATCACGAGTTGGTGTGGGTCGTATGGCTCGAAGTAGAGATGAGCGTCCATCGTTGGTTCGCTGGCAACTTCAATCTGGTCGGCGCACCAGGCGACGATCCGACTCTCGATGCCCGCAACAGTTAGCCATTCATAGCTGTCATCAGACTCGTTCCACAGGCAGACGTTGTCCGACCCGCTGACATGGCGCCGCCCTCGTAGCCCTTCGACGAACAATTGAGGGTGCAGATACGGCCAGCCGTCTCGGATCTGTATCCGCATCTCAGCCGCGTCTGTGAATCTGGTCAGCTCCGGATGAACCGGTCCAATCCAATTGTGCCGGTCGCCGCCAGCTGGGCGGAAGCTCTTCTTGATTAGCTGAGTCGTGAAGCCTTCCAGCTCTGCCTGATGAAGGGTGGCGACATCATGCGAAAGGCCGGGCACGTTGTGGACCTAAGTCGGGAGTGGCGTTCAAAGGAGTGACTGTGCGTCCGAGCTCATCACACCCCTGCGGAAGCGGGAACACCCACCCATTCGCATTCTGTCCCAGGATCCGACGCCAGACAGCAGCAGCTGGGCAGGTTTCGAGGGTGAGCGCCCTTCTAGCCTCGGCCGCGATGCCACTGAAGCTCAAAGCGGCAGCGCTGATGGCCCCGGGGTCAGGAGCGGGCGAATACGCCGCATTCATGGCGGGCTCAATGACGGTCGCGCCTGACGACAGCTGAGACGCGATCGAGCTGAGAGTGGCCGTCAGCAGCTCGGCATACGAGTTGCCTACGACGCCCTCGGCAAAAGCCCAGTAGGTCAAGAGCTCCAGGTACAGGCCCCCCGGCTTGGCGGAACCCAGCTGAGTATCGCGGATCTGTTTGATGAAGCGCACGATGCGGATGTACGCATTATTCCCAGCAACGCTGGGACCTCGCTCCTGCATGCGGTGGGTCAGTTCTGTAAGCTCTTCCGGGTTAGTGTGCTCCCACCGATCCTTAAGCCACCGCCCGCCAAACTGCTGCGTGCCTGTTTGCGGAATCTGCCAGTGGGATTGATGGGGGACAGCGGGAACGGCATCGACCGATAAGTTGGCTCCGAATCCGCGGATGCACATCGAGCGGCGCTGCTCACTCGCGCGGTCGCCGTATGTCGCTACGAGAACTCTTCGCACCTCAGCGAACACGGTCTCGGGGTTGGTCTCCTTACAGGACGGAAGTTTGACGAATACATCGACGTCGTGGCATGGGTGAATGGCGGTCTTTCTTGCGTAGGAACCGATCAGAATGGTATCGACGCCCCACTCGATCAGCTTCGGGTCCAATTCGAGGTGAGCCCGTACCTCGGCGTGTGCCGCCATTGCTGCAACTCGTTTGATTCCGATCCGCTCGAGGGCATCGGCAAACTCCTCGGACAAAGTTGTGGTCATCATCTTCCTGCTGCAGGACCCCCTATAACCTCAACGAAGAAGGAAGGATGGGGCATACGTTTGCCCTTGATCCTCAAATATTTGAACCTCACCGGCGACGGCGTTCAACTGACTACCCATGAACGCTGCACCGGCGAGAGGGCCGAGATAGAAGAGGAGCGCCCTCCTTGGTCGCTTGCCAAGGGCTCCGCGAATCCGGTTGCGGACCTCGCTCGCCAGAGCGGTCGCATCGGCCGACGATCGCAGGGCGAGACTCCTCGCATCTACGCCCACTCGGATGATCAGGAGTGCCCCAACTGCCGTTCCGCATCCATCGAGGTAGGCACGAACGTCGCCGGATAGATCGGAGCCAACAGCCACCGCAACCGCGAGGGTGTCGTTGGACAAGTCGCGAAGCTCCAACTCCTGAGTGACGTCAAGAGTTGTGGATGGAGGCTGATCGTTGCGCCACCAGGAGCCTCCTTGATCGACTTCGAGTCTCCAACCTGCAGCCTGCGAGAATACATGACCCAAAGCAAACCAGGCCGAGAGTCTCGCTCTTCCACGAACACGCAAGAGCCGACATCCGGAGTCTCGCGTCATCGAATCCCTTAGTTGGAGGAGCTCCGGTAGCATCGCTGCGTTCCAGCATGCGGGATCATGTACTCCATGACCGCGCGTCCATTCATCCCCGATGAAGTAGCTGCGCCAGTCCAGTTCGTAATCGGCATCCGTCTCCGGTGGGTCTCTCCGAATGGTGTGGAGGTAGACGGTGAGGGCTGGATCGACGGGAACAGCCGGCAGTTCGTTGGCCGCGGCCGCGGTGAGCATGTCCTGTTGCGTGATCTCGCGCTTTCCGCTGGCGATCCATTGCCACACCTGCTCGGTGCCCAAATTGACCGCGACGTCATCGTGGTTCCACCCGACGGACTCCATTCGTTCGGAAGTCAGCTGGGCGAGCTCTGACGTTGCAGGATAGCCGAGGCGGAATCGCATCGCGCCGAGGAACTCCTGGAATTCACGTTGCGCTGGCCTGCCGAGGTGCTCATGCCAGCGCGTGCGCTCAACCTGCGCATGCCCGGTCACGTCTCCCGTGAGGAAGGCCGGCGCGAGTCTCGTGCCATGAAGCAGATGGATAGCCAGGGGGTCATTGTGGTCCCATGACCAGGTAGTCACGAGATGGAGTTGGACATCCGGTCCCTCATCTCGAAGGACCCACCAGCTCCGCCACGCCTTCATTAGGAGGGACGTTGCCCCAGTCCTCGGTTCGGCTATCAGCCCTTGGGCTGAGTAAGCACCTGCTGCGTTGACGTGAAACTTCACCTGGACAAACTCGGCCGGGTGGCTTGTATCCGGCGCGGGGCGAATGGTCACGTCGTCGAACGAGCCGGCTGACGGGTCCTCAATACAAACGCGCCAAACCTTCCGCGCCGGTCGAAGAAGTTCAAGCGCGCGATACCAGCCATACAGGTCTTGATACCTGTCACCCGCTCGCCGCGCCGCGCTCGGGCTTGGACGACCAGGTCGAGGGCCTCCGGGAGGCGCAGGCACCGGAACGGAAGACATGGCCTTCATACTTTACCACATCACGAACATCAGTTCGTTGGCAAACCAGAAGCCAACGCCGTTAGCCTGAGCTGGAGATTCCGTAGCGCCGGGCCGGAAGACCCAGGCTGGGCCGAGCCCTGCGGCTGTGGATTCTGAAGTGGCGCCCCTGGCCTATGTGCTGGCCTAATCTGAAGTAGATAACAACGGCCGCCTCTCAAGAACCCTGGTGGCGGCGGGTAGCTTCGCGCGGTCCAAACTGGTGCCGAAGGGGTGATGGAGTGTCCGCTTGGGCGGTGAAGCGTCCTCTGCACACTGCTGTTGCTCACCTCCGGGGAGCGGAAGACGTTCCAGAAGCTCCGTTGAGAGCACCGCCGGGACCGCTTAGTTCGCCCCCTCCTCTGGTATGCTCATGCCATGGCCAGAATCCCAGGAATGCCTGACGACAGCACCCTCTTCCCGAGGTAGATCGGCTGCGAGGGGTGGGCAGCGTGCTGGTTTGGGCCGGCGGGTTGTAGGTGAAATGGGTGTTAGGCCCACCGAGCGACTTTCCGGTAGGTGTCTGCACTGCCACCTCGACCGTGCCCTTCCCTGGAGGGCTTAGACACGCGATCGTCGTGTCGCTGACGATGTTTACCTGGGTCGCCGCGCGGCTTCCGAAGTGCACCGTAACCGCACCGCGGAAGCCGGAGCCTTCGACGGCAATGGGCTGACCCCCCTCTTCAGATCCAGCGTTCGGATTCACACCGGTAACCGCAGGGGAGGTCCGCCTCGGGCGCCAGCTGAGCGGTGGGATCTCTGCCAGGGTCATCTCGTATCGAAGGAAGTTGTTGACGGTCTCCTGCGTGGGGATCGACCGCTTACCCTTCTGCCACAGCTTCTTGGGCCAACGGACTCTTGCTCGGGCATAGAGCCGAAGGAAGTGGGTCACCAACCGCTTGTACTGGGCAAACGCCTGAGGATCCCGCTGCGAGATGCGCAATTCCTCGGCGGCGAACCAATATCGAGTAGCCCACGGGTAGAAGATCGACCAAGCCTCGCGATATCGGACCACCTTCGCCTCGCATACGAAGAACGCCAAGTACTCAAAGAAGTTTAGAACGTCAAGAATCTCGCGGTGTTTGTGATCGAGTTGCTCAGGCCAGTTCGTCGTCCTGAAGTAGAGCAACATCTCAGCAACGTCGACTCGTCGGCCTCGCATGTCTTCGCCGTCCCACTGGTCCAGGAAGCGGTAGAGGATGTCGAGGCCGGTGGCTACCCGGTTTTGCCGTCGCTGAAAGAACACGCCGATCGACGTCACCAACACACCAGCCACGACACCGACGGCGGTACCGAGGGCGACGAGCGAGCCCGTAGCGTCGCCGCCTGTGGTCGCCTTGGCAGGCTGCCCCGAAGTCGCTGTCAGGGCGCCCGCTATAGCCAACGCAAGGTGCAACACGTTCTCTCTGTGAGTGGCAGTTTCGTGCTTGCTGTCGGCGGCAATCTAACACACCGATATGTGCCTCAGGCGGCCATACGCAGAACCTCGCCTGCCATGGTCCCAAGTCGTATTGAGCTGGGCTTACTGGGCCGAGAAGTTAGTGTCCAAGGACGTGGTGTACGAGGAGCCTGAGGGTTCCCACAAAGAGAGAGCCCACCGCCATCCTTTGAGGAAGCTCTACCAACCTCGAGGAGATGACAGTGGCCACACCCAGCATTGATGCCCTGACCTGGTTCCGCAAGCGGGGGGAGGCGACTGACGCCGACCTGTTGCGGGAGATGATCACAACTTTCGCCGGCAGCGGATGAGTGCCGAGGCTGGCGCGCTTGGTGGCAGGCCGCAGGGGACCGGGGCGGTTGATTGGAGAGGAACGCGTCGAAACTCCGTCTAAGCCACCTCTGGTCTGGCGAGGAGGACGTCCGCCATTCTCAGTGTCGGATAGGAGAGGAGCGCCCGGGACAGCTCTCTGAGCGTCCGCTGGCTCACGGATCTTCCAGATAGGGCCCTAGTGACGGTGTTCTTGTTCACGGAGGCGAGCCGGGCAAGCTCGCCGGCCGTCATGCCTCGAAGAGCCATCTCGTACAGCAGCCTGTTTGCGTTGATGATCATGCCGGAGTCGATCCGATAGCTGGCAGACGCCGCTGCCGCCGTCTCTGCCGGGACCGGCTCTGTACGCCGCGCGGAGCCTCACGAGCGAGCGATACCGACGCGCGTGGATGAACGGTCGCCGGCCGCACCCAGATGAGGCGCTCCCTCGCCGTCCCTATCGCCACGCGCCTTGCATGCCCCGCCCGCAGGTGCTCCCGGGGCGAGGCGTGACTCCCGGTGGCCGCAGCCTCCTCCGGAGGGGGAGGGGCGGGCAGGGTTGCGAAGGCGTGTTCCGCGATCACGCTGACCCGGCCGCGCTCGCCGTGGCGGGCGAGGTGGCCCTCGACGTAAACGGTGGCACCGGGTGTGAACTCGGCGAGGTCGGGGACGTGGAGGGGAGTGAGGATGACCCGGTGGCGGTCGACCCTCTCGCCGGCGGGGTCGCGCCGGGTGAGAAGGAGGAAGCCGAGGTCACCGTCGGTGCCGACGGGGCGGGCGACGCAGGCCACCAGGCCGATGAAGCAAGCCCTGTTCACTGCGGCGTCCCATCTTCCGACTGGCCGTCGGGGAAGAGGCGGCTGATGGCGATCCTGCTCGCCTCGGCGAAGGCGTGGGCGTCGTCGTGGTGGGCTTCGTCGTCGACATGCTCTCCCTTGGCAACGCAGTCGGCGTACCCGGAGGCCTCGCGGAGCGGCCCGTTGGTCCAGCGCCATCTCGCCTCGTGCCAGTCCTGGTAGGCGCGAGCCGGTGTCGCGGGATCCTCCGCGTCCGGCGGGTCGCCCACCGGATCCGGCTGGACAAGGGGAACGAGCGGGCTGGTGACCTCCTCGTGGTAGTGACGCAGCGCGATCAGTTCGTCGACCAGGCCGAGGTGCAGATGCCAGCAGCGGGGAACCTCTTGGGCGAGGTGGTAGCGGGTGACGAACCAGCTGACCCACTCCGCGAGGTCGCGCCAGCGCTCCTCGAGCTCCTTCGCGTCGAGGCCCTCCCAGTACCACGGGAGACGGAAGCGCACGAAGTCGGTCATGGTGTCTTCTCCTCCGCCCAGAACTGGGCGGGGTCGGGGATCAGGTCCGCCGCATCGACGTGAAGCCCGGTGGCGAGCGCGGTGACGGTGTGCACACGCGGTCGGACCTCTCCCGCCTCCAGCCGCCGGATGGTGGTGCGACTGAGACGACAGCGGTCGGCCAGGTCCTCCTGGGTGAGGAAGCACTGCCGGCGGAGCGTGCGCAGCCGGGTCCCGAACGCCACGGCCAGGGCGCGGTCTCGGGTGGGGGAGAGGAGCAGAAGAGACGCGCGGCTCATGCTCTGGCTCCCGCGGCCTGGTGCTCAGCCGCCCAGGCGCGCCAGGCTGCCTCCGAGCTGTCCGCGGCGGCGCGCACCTCCGAGGCGCGGTCCTGGACATGAGGGAGGGTCACCCGCATCGGCCGGGGGCCGTAGAAGACGACGGCGGTGTGGTGGGGGATGGCGCGGATCTCGTCGGTGGTGAGAGCGCGCTCCCAGCGCACCACCGGGTCGAGGCGCTCGCCCCGCTGGTTGTGGGAGTCGCGGGCCTCCTCGACCTTGACGGTGGGCGAGAGGTCGGACAGCGCCCGGAGGGTCCGGTCGCCACTCACCATGCCCATCACCACCTGGCAGTTGGTGGCGGACCACATCCCCTGGAAGCGGCTGTGTCCCCACGCCTCCTCGCCATCCTCCAGGGACTGGAGGGCGTACACGGGGACGATCCCCTGGGAGGCGCAGTCGGTGACCAGCTCGGGCATCTGGGGGAGCGGGCAGACCTTGGTCACCTCGTCGAGGAGCAGGAGGAGCGGCGGGTCCAGCCGCCCGCCCCGGCTGACGGCACGGCGGGCCTGCTGCCGGGCCGCCTCGACAACCGCGGCGACCAGTGCAGTGATGAGCGCAGTGGAGTGGCCGCCGGGGCGGCCCAGCACCAGCAGGCGATCGCCGGAGCGCACCAGGGCCTCGGGGTCCAACAGCTCGCCCACGCCGGGCGATACCCGGCGGACGAGACCGGGATCCTCCCAGCAGATGAGCGCCTCGTGGAGGTTGATCTTGATCGAGTAGTACGTCTCGGGAGCGGAGCGACCCATCTCAGCGAGCAGATCCGCCCACTGGGAGCACTCAGGGCTGCGCTTCAGGGCGCGGGTGACCCCAGCCGCATTCAGGTCCTGCGCCGCCGCCCACTGGACGATCCGCGGCATCCCGGTGGCATGTCCGTCCAGCCCCTCGAGGGCCGCCGCGTGGAGCAGGTACTTGAGCATCTTCTCCGCGAGAAGGGCCCAGTCCAGGCCGCGATCCTGGCCCCGGGCACGCTGGCGGGCGAGGATGGCCTGGGCGCGCAGGCGGGCGGTATCGGGGTCCTCGCAGCCGATCACCGGATCGAAGGCGACGGTTCCCAGCCCGCCCAGGTCATCGGGGTTGAAGAGCAGTGTCCGCGACTTGCTCCCCGCCGGCGGCTGGAAGAAGAGCCGCAGGTCGTCGGGTTTGGTGGTCGTGTAGACGAGGGGGCCGCGGTGCTGAAGGGCTGCCCGGGCCAGCAGCCCGGTGGTCTTGCCCTGCCGCATCCCGGCGAGCACCGCCACGGCGTGCTCCTGGGAGGCGAAGACGGGGAAGTGGCCGCAGCGTCCGAGGCTGATGGCCAGCTCGCCCGTCGGTCGCGCACGCAGCTCGGCCGGGGAGAGGGAGGGATGGAGACGAGCCGCCTCACGGCGGGTCGCCCGCTCGCCGAAACGCGTCGCGGCCTGGTGGGGCGCGAGGAAGCCGTGCTGCTTGCGCCGGAGATCCCCGAGGACCATCTCCTCGCGTCGGTTCCGCCAACGCTGTGAGAGGTACAGCGAAGCGACGCCCGCACCGCCGAGCAGGAGAACGAGGATGAGGTAGAGGAGCCACTCGGGAGGCGCGGCGCGCGGACTGGCCCAGACGTCGTGCGGGTCGCCGCCATGCACCAGGAGTGACACGCCGCCCCCCACCCAGCCGCCCCTCAGGCTGGGAATGCCGTGACCAGAGACGAGGCTGCTCAGGATGGCGTCCAGGTCGAGCAGCAGCACGGCCGCGCCCGCGATCAGAAGTGCCGGGAGGGCCAGCCTCGCCCAGACGGGCTCGGACGTGGGCCCGCCGGCATACGGGCGGCCGGGGTGGGCGCTCACTGGACCGCCCACGCGCTGGCCTGCGGCGCCAGCACGCTCCCCTGGAGGTAGGGGTCGGGGAAGGGCTCATGGGCGACGTCGACGACGCCCAGGCCCAGCACGTTCATCTCCGAGACCCAGTACCCCGCGCCGTTCGCGTCGTCGCTGATGACGACGGCCACGTGCCCGGCGGCGGTGGAACCGGGGAAGTCCAGATAGGAGACGGCGGAGCCGTATGGGGGCAGGACGGAGGGTGGCAGGGTGGCGAGGCCCAGACTCTCGGCCTTCGAATACCAGTCGCCGCCGTTGCCCAGGTTCCGCGGAGAGCCGCCGCCCACGTCGGCGGGGAAGGGGTCGAAGTTGAGGGCGGCCCAGTACGTGCACTCGCCGGTGGGGTAGTAGTCGGGGAAGCCCGCGGCCGGGACCCAGGGGAAGACCCCACTCGTCGCCGCCACCTCGCATCGGCCGCTCGGACAGTCAGGGGCAGAGCCGCCCATGGCCGGTTCGCCGGCGCTCATCCAGGCCTGATAGATGGGCATGTACTGGACGACCACCGTCTCGGCCGCCTGCTCGGGGGTGGGTGTGGGAGAGGCGCTGGTCGCCGTCGCGGTCGTCTGGCCCGGGGTCGGTGTGAGAGCGGCGCCGGTGGCCGTCGCCGTCGCCTGGCTGGGGGTCGGCGTGGGAGAGGCGCTCACCGTCGTGGTCGGCGCCCCCTGGAGGTACGCGGCGATCGCCGCCTCGAGCTCATCCTGGCTGGCCGTGCTGTTCGCACCCTCATCCTCGAGGACCTGCGCCGCAGCGAGGGCCTCGTCACCCACGTCCAACTCCCCCTGGGGCTCGCCCCAGTCGGCTCCGGAGCCGGTGTCGCTCACCGCGATGAACGCCGTCGGTGAGAGCCCCACCGCGTGGCCGGCGCCGGTGAACGCAGCAGGCTCCATCTGGAACTCCCCGTATGCGCTGGGCGACCCGTCCGGGTCCAGCGCCTGGCTCACCAGCTGGGCGTTGAAGGTCATGCCACTGGTCTCCGCCGCGAGGGCCACGAGCAGCGCCTGGGGGACGCCGGTGCTCTGCTCGGCGGTTGCGAAGGCGGAGAGCTGCCCCTGGGGTGGGAAGGCAACGCTGGCCTGGGCGCTGTCCTCGCTCTGTGCAGAGGAAGTGAGGGTGGTGAAGCCGGCGAGCAGGGCAACGCTGCCGGCGAGGGGGAGGAGGACGCAGCCCGCCGCGGCGCCGCAACACTGGAGCTTCATCGCCGTCCCTCCCGCATGCGCTGGTCGGTGTCGCAAATGGCCTGCTCCTGCGGCGATATCCAGTGGCGCACCAGGTACGAGCGGCTGCCCACGCGCCACAGCGCCACCCCCCTGCCCAGCCCTGAGATGGCCCGGACCTCCTCGTCGTTGAGCTGGAGCAGCTCGCGCGTCGCCGGCAGCTCTCCGGAGTGCTGGGCGTAGCAGACGACCGTCTCGGTGTCGCTGATCAGGCCGCGGGCGAGG
>Ga0187875_10003171_pt1 | contig 11702 bp, 6 predicted proteins | sample June2016WEW_17_1_2_FD_132978 | JGI IMG/M metagenome (GOLD analysis project Ga0187875, IMG submission 132978) | Peatland microbial communities from SPRUCE experiment site at the Marcell Experimental Forest, Minnesota, USA - June2016WEW_17_10 | ecosystem: Environmental > Terrestrial > Soil >... | reverse complement strand
TCTTGACCCCGGCAGGCGCCGTCGTATGCTCTAATGCGCGCGGTCCCCCACGATTCTCGGGACATCCGATGGTCGGGGGTCCTGACCCGCATCGCAGCCCTCTTGCTTAGCCGGAGCTGGCCGCCGAAGACTGGTCTCACAGACCCGGACAGGTTCTATACCTGTCGCTGGTCTCCGCAGGCGGGCCGACCGCTCACAACACCTTCTTTGCTCCGGGGACACAGGCTTCGGAATGCGGAGCGAAGCTAGCAACCACGCTGACGACGCTCACTGAAATGCGCTAGCAACTCTGATGGGTTGTACGTAAGCGTAGCCAAACGCCGACGCCAAGCGGTCGTCGGCGTCGCAGGATCGTGTCCGGGGCGTGGGCGCATGTCATCGCTCCACAACGGTTCGGTCGCGCGAGCGCACGACACGGTGTGTGCCGTCTGGCTGACCAAGTCCTTCAGCGGGTTGTCTCAAACTCGCCGCGTGAACGCGTGGCCCTCAGGCCACTTGACGTCTACGCCTGAACACGATCAGCGCGCTTGCACCGGCGAGGACCAGGGCCGCGAGCGCTATTCCGGCAATCACGCCCTCGGGGGAGCCACCGCCCTTACCCGACGTGTCCCCAATAGCCGAGCCGGCCGTGGCGGTCGTCGTCGAGCTCCCGACAGTGGCCTGAGTGTTAGTCGGGGACGTAGAGCCCTTCTTCGATTTTGTCTTCGCTCCCGCGATCTGGGCGTCGGAGACGACCTTTAGAGGCGGCTTCGGTACGGCGGTATCCGATTTGGGAAGGACGAAGGACGCCATGGACTCGGCCTTCCCGTCGGTGCAGGAGGATCCACCCCCTTGGACGAGAGTCCATGTATCGCCGGTCACCTTGATGACGGCTGCCGGATAGGGGCCCGTATCGAACTCCATGTTGGGACCGGAAAAGTACAGGCGCAACTCGTAGAGGCCATCCCAGTAAGGCGGCATGGCATGGTCCTCCCCATACAGGGCCGCGTCGGCGTAGGTGGCTTGCGCCATGGGGTGAGCCCGGTTGGAGAAGATGGCGTCGTCGGTCAGCGGCTGGCTGGTCCAGTCCTCTGGATCCAGATATTGGATCGGCTGCGCCAGGTACAGCGTGGCCCTGGTGTAACCGGCCGGAGCGCTGGTCGATGACACCGCTCTCCACACGAATGGGATGGTCAGCAAACTGCCAGAGGTGATCGGCTGTTCGTGTGAGTTGCAAAGTGTTAAGGACCCAACCTGATTGGTGTCGGTGAAGGGTACCTTAAAGCCACTCGCGAAGGCGGTAGAGGGCACGGCAAAGACGCCGAAGGTGACCGCCGAAGCGAGCGCAACCCCCGTCATCCAACGTCGGATAGTCACTTGAGGCCTGACCGCCTTCTCGCTAGTCCGATGCCGTCGGCATCGGGTCCTTGGCAGGGGGCTCCTGTCCGGCTGTCTTGCGCTCGGAAGACCCATTCGAGATGGAAACGTCGCCCGGTGTGAATTGCTCCCCGACACCATCCCCCGTCGCCGGCTTCTGCGAACCCGCTGTGAAAGCACGTGCCCGCCGGACGCGGCGACGCCGGACGAACCAGACGACCACGAGCACGATCGCCACAATGATGATCGCTATCAGTGTCCACGGAATGGCCCAGAACGAACCCGAGCCCTGGAACGGGCTCGATAGCCGCGCAACCGAGCCGGCTATGTAAAGGGGCCGGATGGACACGTGAGCTGTCTCATGGATCTCCGGGAATATGTCGCCTATCTCGACCGTCTTCTTGACCGAGAAGCCCGGCAGTAATAGCTGAATCTCCGGGAGGTGGACGGCGGTGGACCGACTCCCGAACAGTCCCGATACGTAGACAGTTTGGAGCCCGCCGAGGTCGACATTGCCGGTGTTGGAAACGCTGTAGGTGATCTTCGCCTTTTCGGTGCCGATCGGGTCGAGAGTCCCTTGATTGCTAACTGCTAATACGGTGACGGTGAGGGCGGGGTGCAACGCGCCACTTACTCGAAGGAAGATCCGCGTTCCGATGGTCTGCAGCAGCCTCAGCCGCTGGCCGCTCTTCGATACAACCGACGACACCAAGGTGGCGGTGATCACACCGACGTGGTCGCCGGGCATCGCGTCCTTCGGTACCTCGATCAGGAAGGGAACGATGAGGTCGGAGCGGGGCCGCAGCGTCACCCGCAGGTCTGAGCGGGGCAGGTAGATCCAGGCGCCGAGGTCGTGGGAGGGCTCATTGATGGGCAGCGCAGCGAAGCCGCCTTGAGGAGTGTTGACAGCGTCGGTTCCGCGTATCAGGAAGGTAGCTGTCTGGTCGGAGTAGTTGATGATCGCCACGTGGTCCTCGAGCCGACCTCCGGGAGTGGACCCGAACAGATAGATGCCGCGGCCGTCGGGCTCTTTCGCGGAGGACGTCTGGGTTCCGAAGGTAACGACGTTATTCTTCGCCGGCCTTGTTTTGGCAGAGGAGTGCCGAGAAAACACCGTCTTCTGTCCATACGCGGGGGCGACAAACAACAAGGAAGCCGTGGCGCAACTCACGACCGCAGCAAGGTGCAACCAGAGTCGAGTCGCGCGCCGCATTGTGGTGTCGGAAGGCTGCATTTGGTGGGTCCGAGAATCATCCACGAGGTTGAGGAGCCGTTTTCATCGGGTATGAAGGACGGTATTGCATTTCAGCCTATCTGCTCAAACTTGAAGGAAACTGGCGGGCACAACCGTTGTAGGAACAGCAGGAGCAGGACGGCCGAGGCCGTCCTGCTCCCGTGACCTTCAATGACCGTCGGAGCCTCGTCGGGCCCTGCGGTCATCCTTCTCTACTCCTCTAGGAGACGGAGAAGGTGATAGTGCCATTGTAGGTTCCGGACGGTGTGCTGGTCGGCGCGTAGAGCGTTAGCGTCCCGTCCATCTCAGCGGTGCCGTCGACCGCAGCGCTCGTGGCCCACGTCTGGGGCGTGCCACTCAGACCCGGACCGGTGCCGCCACCGTCCACCGGACTCGGATTGAGTCCCGGAATGTTGGTGAAGGTCACAGTGCCGGGATAGGTGCCGCCGGCGCCCGTTCCGGGGTTGAGCAGCGTTCCAGCCGTCAGACCAAGACCCGAGGCCAGTATCGTTCCACCGCCGCTGCTGGTGAGCGGGGAGGCGCTAACCGACAGCGTCCAGGCGTAGGCGGGCGACAGCATGCTGGTCACGACGATGTTCTGGCTGTTGGGCAGACTGCTGGCCGGGAACAACGCCGTCGAGGAAAGGTACGTGCCGTCGCTGCTAAGTGTCATCGGTGGCAACACGAACGGGTTGCTTGCGGTGTACGGCGTGGTGATTGTGATCGTACCGGGGTTGATGGCCACCTGAATGTTCTGGGTGTCAGAGCATGCCGAATTGCCGCTACAAATAGCCGGGGCCGCCACCGTGACCGTAACTGGGCCAGCGAACAGCGGCGTGTACCCGGCGGGCGGGGTGAAAGTCATTATGACGTTGTCCGTTCCCTGCGGCAGGGCGCTCGTGGTGCAGGTCGCCGTACCAACTCCCGGTGAGGCCGTAGTGCCGGCCCCGGTCACCGTGGTCGCCACAGGATTCGTGCAGCCGGTGATCAAGGTGGCGCCGATCATGAACTTCACCGTCCCGGCCACACCCGTAAGGCTGTTGTCAGCGTAGGTGACGGTAGCGGTGAGGGTGGCCGGCGTGCCCGCGGTGATGCTGGTCTGGCTGGCCGACAGCGTGGGCGTGCCTGCAATATTCGCCGCGCCGACGGTAATCGTCACTCCGTCTCCGATCGAGCCCGGCCCACCGGCGGTTGGAATGAAGGTCGCCGTGATGCTATCTGTACCGGTGACCGTCGGTGTCCAAGTGGCGGTGTAGGTCCCGGAGCCCGGGGTTGTCGAGGTGGCCACCGGGGTGGCGCCGCCGTTGGAGTAAAAGCTCACCGACCCCGCGCTGCTGGAGGGCGACACCGTGGCCGTCAAGGTGATCGGGTTGCTCACGACCTCGTTAGCCCCGTTCGCCGGTGCCGTGAGCGTCGTGATCGTCGGGTTGCTGGGGATCGGGTACAGGACCGCCCAGCCGTTGGCCGGCACCGTGGTGCCATCGACGGTGATCGCCGACGAGGTGGTGTTGTAGCCGATGTCAGTTCTCCAGTAGGTGGTGGTGCCCAGGTTGCCCGCGCCACCGCCGCCCGAGTCCTGAATGCGGACCTGGATAGTGTTGGCGTACCCGGTGGTCGTGTCGGGTGTGTTCGCCGCCAGCCAAGCCGTGATGCTGGAACCTGACGTGGCCGCGACCGGGTCTGTGGGCGCGAACGCCTTCACGTCGGCAGGAGTGCCAGCAGGCAGGCTCGAGGAAGGACTGAAGGTCGACGCAGCCTCGTTCGTGACGACCCAGAGGCCCGTCGAGACACCGTGCTGCGGGTTGGCGTAGAAGACGGTGGCGGTCTTGGCATTCGTGTCGGCAGCGGTGCTGGCTACGGCATATTGGAACGGGTTGCTCAGGTCGTTGGTCCCGCTGGTGACCTGGTTACCGGCGGCGTCGTAGAAGGCGATGCTGCCGTAGCTTGCCGCACCCGCGTCCGGTTCAAAGGGCGGAGCTGACCCGGCGGCGAACGCTGCGCCCGCGAGGCCGAGCAGTCCCGCGCCAGCGATGGCTGCAGTTAGCAACCCGGCCGCCGCGGCCTTGAGAACAGGCTTCATTGGTTTCACTGATTCCTTTCGGTTAGCTGACTGATGATCTGATCGAAGTTTCGAGTTGCGTTGTCGCGTATTCCACCCGACCGCTCCTTCCTCCCCTTAGACGGGGAGAAAGGAGCGGATCAGGTCGGCGCTACCCTGCTATCCGCAGGGGTCCGTCGACGAGACGGTGATGTCGATGCAGTTCTCTGCCGAGCCGACGAGCGGGGTGACTCCTGCGGCAGCGAGGTCGCTTTGGCCCGAGCTTCCCTGAATGAACGGAGCGCCATAAGGCCCATCGGAGGGTCCGCCATTCACAGCTCCCGTGCAACCGGTCTGGCCAGTCTGGCACGAGTCCCAGAAGAGCGCTTCGACCCAGTTGTTGTTCGTGCCCACCTGCCAACCATTGGCATTGGTGAAGTCGCTGTTGCGGAAATAGATGTAAAGGGGACGAGTCGGGTCGAACAGCGCACCACCACTGGTGCCCGCCGTCGTTGCGGGGTAGCCATTTGCGGTGGTGACGAGGTTGACATTCGACACGCTTATCGCGGTGTTGCTCAAGGTGCATGCTTCAGCAGGAGCAACTGCCGCCGAGACCGCGTCAAAGGCGCAGGACGGGTCGAGGAAGTAGCCGCTCTGGAACAGAGCGAAGCGACCCGCGGACATCGGCTCAATGGCGTCGTCCGCAGGGTTTGCGTCGGATACGCCGCTCGGGTTCGTTGCGGCGGCTATGGCAGTCGGGTCGTTCTCCTCTCCGACCTCGGCGCAGGCGCCGATGGTTGAGGTGGTCAGACCGATCTGGCCGGCGAAGAAGCTCCGGGTACCCGAGCCAACCTGCGGGATGATCGGGATGATCACGTCGGACGAAGTTCCACCGATGGCGGCGTTGTTCCAGGTTAGGGTGCAGGTGGCCTGCTGGTAGATAAGTTTCAGCTGAGCCGCCGAAAGCGCTACTGCATTGCCTCCCTGCGCGGTCGGCACGGCCAGCATCGGCAGGGTATCCGTGGCGATCTCAAGCTGGTCGATGTCCTGGCCGTCCAGAGACGACGCCGTTGGTGAGGTCTCCGCAGACGAAGCCCGCGCGTAGTCGATCACCTCAGGGTGGGCCGATCCCGGCGGGGAGTTGTCGCCGGCCTGGATGTCGTCGACAAGGGCGCTGAACCCGGCACCCGAGCCATTGGGCCGCTGTGCAGGCGAAAGGCCGGCTCGCAGAACGATGGTCGGGTTGAGCACGCAGGGAACGTTTTGGTGGCTCGTGGTCTCGTTGCCGGTTCCGGCAAGCGTTCCGGTGCCGGGCGAGCACGCATTCGCGGTTTGCTCGGCGCCGTTGCCGCCATCGACGCCGTAGGCCAGGCGAGCGTTAGCGTCGGCGGTCGCGTCGAAGTTGATCAACTTGAAGTGGTTGCCACCAGAGTTGACGCCGGCGGAGCCGGAGGGGCTGCTGTCGGCCATGAAGTCGAGCATGTACTGGAGGGTGTCGGAGCCGACTCCAACGACGTCGTTCTTGGCGGGAGCGTAGTCCGCGGACGCAGGGCCCACAAACAGCGCGAGCGGCAGCACCGTCGCCAATGCTGTCGCCGCAACCACGCCGATCTTCAATGAGCGATGTCTCAATTCAAACTCCTTCGCTTTGTCGTAAAGGACCACACGCCTTCACAAACTGCGTGCACCTTATGAGTAACACGAGGGGTACATCCTTCCAACCCTTTTGGGGTGAACAAGCCGTGAATTCTGCGATCCATGTCGACGAGAGGAGCTACTCATCGCACAACGACTTGCAGATCCGCTGCCGATGCAGTGGATGAACATGAAGATCTGGAGCGACTAACCGCCGGCGACCATCTGGCAGCACTGACCGCGCGTAGATGAGTGCCTCAAGTGGGAACTACCGCAACCCACCTCGAGATCACGGACCGAAGCCATCGTCGCGCAACGTACCTTCGAAATGGGTGTAACTGGCACTGACGGATGAAAACGGCGGTCGATTGCCAGCTTATTTTTGAGCATCTTCGTCCGAGGGCGCTGAGTTGAGTCACAAAACGAGCTGCCCGGTCCTGCCCGAATCAGGGGACATCGTGACGGCGGACTGCAGAAGCCTCCGTGGAGGATGCCGGCAGGACCGGGCCTGGCGGTGGGTTGTTGTGACTGGTCGTCGCCGAGGCGACGTCAGGTGATGGTCAAGACCTTGCCGGTTCCTCGGCCCCCACCGTCGCCGATACCATTGATAACGGTGACCGATAGGTGCTTGGCTGCCTTTGCGTTCGAGGCCACCTTCACGGTAGCGGTGATCTTCGTGGAACTCACAACCTTGACTCTGCTGAACTTCACTCGAGTGGGACCCGTCACGGTTGCTCCGCTTTCGAAGCCGGTGCCTGTGATAGTCACAGCCTTCGACGCCCCTGGTTTCAGTGACGACGGCACGATCGACTTCACCGTCGGGGCGGCAAAGATGGTAAGGACATTGGAGCTTCCCCGGCCGTCACCGCCGAGGACACCGTTGGCAACGGTGATCGGCTGGTGCTTGCCCGCCTTCGCTCCGGAGGCCACCTTCTCGACAGCGGTGATCTTCGTGGAGCTCACAACCTTGACTTTGCTGAACGTCACCCTGTTTGGACCTGTGAGAATCGCTCCGCTCGCAAAACTCGCGCCTGTGATCGTCACGGACTTCGACGCGCCGATAAGTGACGGCGGCCAGATCGACTTCACAGAAGGGGCGGCGACGATGGAGAGACAAGTAGTGCACGAACCTGAGCCTGCCGAGTCGGCAACGGTGACGGTGGCAGGTCCAACCTTCGTGTACGACGACACCGTCGCCTTGGCAGTCAGGGTGGTGGAGTCGACCACGCTCACTGACGAAAAGCTCACTCCAGACGAAGAGAAGTTGCTTCCGGCGACACTAACCGTGGCCCCCGCCAGGAACCCAGTGCCGGTGATACTGATGGGGATGCTGGATGCACCCTGGCCGAGTGGCGTCGGCGAGATCTCGGTGATGGTTGGGGGCTGCCCTGTGATGACTTGAACCGTCACTCCGGTCGCGCTCGAACCTGACCCGCTCGTGGGAAGGAAGGTCGCCGAGTAGTCCTGCGTGCCGGTGGCCGTCGGTGTGTAGGTGTAGGTGTAGGTTCCTGAGCCCGGAGTGGTCGAGGTGTTCAGCAAGGTTCCGTTGTCGAAGAACTGGACGGACCCAGAAACCGTGGTCGGCGCCACGCTGGCGGTCAGGGTGATCGGGCTATTCAGGATGAGATTCCCCCCGGTCGCAGAGGTCGTGAGCGTCGTGTAGTTGTCGGCGAGAATCGGGTACAGCACAGCCCAGCCGTTAGCGGGAACCGTCGTGCCGTCTACGGTCGTAGGCGACGAAGAGGTGTTGTACCCGATATCGGTTCTCCAGTAGGTGAGGCTTCCCAAATTGCCGGCACCGCCCCCACCCGAGTCCTGGAGGCGGACCTGGATGGTCATGGCGTAGCCCGGGTTGGTGTCGAGGCCGGAGGCGTTCGCCGCCAGCCAGCTGGTGATGTTGGCAGCCGATGTCGCCGCGACCGGATCCGTGGGTGCGAGGGCCTTCACATCGGCTGGCGTGCCTGAAGGCAGATCGCTGGCGGGGCTGAACTGACTCGCCGCCTCGTTCGTGGTAACCCAAAGGCCGGTCGCGACGCCCTTTTGTGGGTTGGCGAAGTAGACGGTGGCGATCTTTGCGTTCGTGTCGGCAGCCGTGCTGGCCACGACGTAGGCGAACGGGCTGCTCAGGTCGCCCGTCCCGCTGGTGACCTGATTGCCGGCAGAGTCGTAGAAGGCGAGGCTGCCGTAGCCTGTCGCACCGGGATCCGGTTCAAAGGGGGGAGCTGACCCCCCGGCGAAAGACACGCCAACTCCGACCACCAGAGGTACCCCCAACACCACGAGTGCTATCCCCGTGAGTGCTGCAGATCTTGCCCAACGCAACGTTCGCATAAGACTTCCCTATGTCTAGTAGAAGGTATCAAGGACGAAAAGAATCGGTCCAGGCCCGGCCCAGCGACGAAGTGTTTGATTCTCTCCCTCGTCATCCCGGCTCCGCCTAGGTACGGCTGGCGCGACTGGTCCGGGAGGCACTGTTGGTGCGAACGCCGGGGGACGTCCAGACTGCTCAAGCAATTGGGTCCCAATTCCTCGGATCAGCCGCCTACTTCGATCGGCACGCTCTCACTGTTGCATGAGAGCATAGTTAGAGCAAGTAAGAGAAGAGAAAAGGCCGAGAATTCATCAATATTAACTATCAACTTCGCTCTTCGTTCACCAACTTGTTGCCAATCTGTGAGCGACTGCTAATCATCCGTCACACTCTTTGGCCATCGCGCCCGTGGTGCCAATCGGCATATGTTCTTGGGACACCTACTATCCATGCACTTTTCCTCTGAGCAGAGTTCGGTAATGAGTCAGCCCTCTGGTCGCGCCATCCGGGCCGCGCTCATCACCGGTGAGCGCGGCCGCCGAGCCGCGAACGCCTCGAAAAGACCGCCGCGGCAGTCCCGTCGGCCATGACATACAGCAAACGAGGACCATTGCCCGCCGCAGAGGTTCGAAGGATCACCGGCGTCGGCGTCCCACGAGGCCAAGCACTCATCGCTGAGATTGACCAGCTTTCCTCAGACCTCCGTTGTCTCGCGGACATGCCTCGGACGAGACGCATTTCGGAGCGTCAGTTTTCCGTTCTCACTTTTGTGCAGGGCCGGATTCTCATTTGACGACTTTGAGGGTCTCCTTTGTCGATCCGGACGTGTCGAAGTCGCTGCTCCCGCCGTAGCTGGCAACGAGTCCGTACGTGCCTGCCGAGAGCTTGTTCGCCGACAGGGTGCACGAACCCTTGCCAGAAGAAGAGAGCGAGATCACACAAATCGTGTTCGATGAACTCTTAACCGTCACCTTGCCGGTCGGTGCCGGGCCGGCGAACTCCGGCGAGACGTTGACGGAGATGTGCTCGGAGGTTTCCTGGCCGAGAGTGACCTTCGCGGACGACAGCTTGAGGGCCACCTTCGACGTCTCCTTTGAGACCGTAAGACGTTGCTTCGCGGAAGCAGAGGAGTTGAACTCCAAGCTTCCCGTATAGGTGGCCACAAGGCCGTAGCTGCCCGGAGGGAGGCTCCTCGCCGACAGGGTGCAAGAACCTGCCCGGGCCGAGAGGCTGATCGCACACAACCTCCTACTCGACTCGCTGACCGTAACGATCCCGGTCGGCGTCGAGCCAGAGAACTGGGGCCGGAGACTGACTGACAGTTTCTCGGTGCCTTCGTGCCCGTAGGGGACCTTCGCTGCAGAGATCGAAAGCGTTGTCGCCGAGGAAGCTGGCACGACGGTTAGGCTCTCGGCTGTCGCGTCAGAAGAGCCCGCGAAATCGGTGCTGCCGGCGTAACTCGCGGTGAGACCGTAGTAGCTCCCGACGTCGAGCTGGCTAGCCGACAACGGGCACGAGCCCGTCGCGCCAGACAACGTGATTGCACACAACGTCGAGGTTAAGTCCGTCACCGTGACCGTTCCCGCTGGCGCCGAACCGGCGAATTCGGGTGAGACGCTGACCGACAGGATCTCGCCCCCTTCGTCGCCATAGGTGATCCAATCGGACGAGAAGCTGACAACTGTGGTGGTGGAGGCTTGTCTCACCGTGATGCCGACTGCGGGCGACGTCAACGTAGCGTACGAGTTGCTGGTCGGGGTGAAGACGGCGGTAACGCTATTGCTGCCCTTTGGCAGGGCACTGGTGGCGCACGTCGCGGTACCAACGCCGGGCGAAGCCACCGTGCCCGCGCCGTTCACCGTGGTGGCCTGAGCCGTGCAGTCCGCGATCGCTTCGGTGCCATTCAGGAATTCGACCGACCCGGTCACGCCGGTGGTGCTGTTGTCGGCAGCGCTGACGGTAGCGGTGAAGGTTTCCGAATCCCCATAGTCGATACCGCTCGAGCTGGACAGCAGTGCCGTCGCGACTCCGGTCTGCTGCACCGTTACCATGACTGCGGACGACGTCGACGTGGCGTACGTGCTGCCGGTCGGGTTGAAAACGGCAGTGATGCTCTCGCTGCCCGACGGCAGATAGCCAGTGGTGCAGCCCGCCGTACCAACGCCTGGAGAAGCCATGGTGCCTGCACCGCTTACCGTCGTGGCCTGAGCCGTGCAGCTCGCGATCGGGATGCTGCCGTCCAGGAACTCGACCGACCCGGTCACACCCGAAGCGCTGTTGTCGGCCGCGCTGACTGTAGCGGTGAAGATGTCCGAAGCCCCGTCGGAAAGGGTGCTCGAGCTGGCCGACAGCGCGGTCGTTGTCCCGATCCCGACCGTGACGATGGCTGGGGACGAAGTCGACGTGGCGTAGGAGTTGCTAGTCGGGGTAAAGACGGCCGTGATGCTGTCGCTGCCCGAAGGCAGGGACGTGGTCGTGCAAGTCGCAGTACCAACGCCCGGTGAAGCCATGGTGCCTGCACCGCTCAACGCGGTGGCCTGAGCGGTGCAGCCCGTAATCGAGGTGCTGCCGGTCAGGAATTCGACCGAACCGGTCACACCTGTAGTGCTGTTGTCAGCGGCACTGACAGTCGCTGTGAGGGTGTCTGACGCTCCGAAGTTGATGGTGCTCGAGGTGGCGGCCAAAGTCGTCGTCGTTGCGATCAGCGGCACGCTGACCTGAACCGTCGTCGTGGAGGTCGAACCCGGCCCACTGGTGGGGAGGAAGGTCGCCGTGTAGTTCTGTGCGCCGATGCCCGAGGGTGTGTAGGTGTATGTGAACGTCCCGGAGGTCCCGGTCGCCGTACCGCCTGTCAGCAGGGTGCCGTTGTCGAAGAACTGTACTGAGCCGGTGTTTACACTGTTCGGCGTCACGGTGGCCGTCAGAGTGATCGGGTTACCCGCGGTGAGGGTCCCCCCGCTCGCCGACGTCGTCAACACCGTGTAGTTGTCGGTAATGACCGGGTACAGGACCGCCCAGCCGTTGGCCGGCAACGTGGTGCCATCGACAGTGATCGCCGACGATGTCGTGTTGTAGCCGACGTCGGTTCTCCAATAGGTGCTGCTGCCCAAGTTGCCAGCGCCGCCCCC
>Ga0187875_10003169_pt1 | contig 11705 bp, 17 predicted proteins | sample June2016WEW_17_1_2_FD_132978 | JGI IMG/M metagenome (GOLD analysis project Ga0187875, IMG submission 132978) | Peatland microbial communities from SPRUCE experiment site at the Marcell Experimental Forest, Minnesota, USA - June2016WEW_17_10 | ecosystem: Environmental > Terrestrial > Soil >... | reverse complement strand
TCCAGTCGATCTTTCTGCATGTGGCCGTGATCATCGTCTGGGTGGCGCTCAGGACCGTTCTGCCCTGGGGCATGTGGTATCTGATGAGCCTGATCGACCTGGCTTTCTTCGTCCTGTGGATCTTCTTGCTCCTGCAGACCTACCAGGGGAAGAAGATCGTGTTGCCGGTCATCGGCGATCTGGCGGCGAAGCAGGCGTAGGCGGCTGGCGCGGGGCGGATGATCCTCTTACGAGATCCCCATCTGGACGGTGGCCGCCTTTTGCGCGGCGTACACCAAGTCACGGAACACGGCTGCTTCATAGCAGGACTTCGCCCCACGGTTTTTGAGGATGCTTGGCAGAGCTGTCTTGACCTCGCGGTAGATCGCCAGCAACCGTCTCATGTCAGGCTGACGATCTTCAACGACGAGCGCATTGGCGATTTGCCTGAGCACACCTATGGGCCTCCCGCCGTGGCTATAGACGTCAGAGCCGGCCAGATCGCCCAAGGACTTTAGGACGCGCCGGTAATCTTTCTCGAAGATACACCACGTGTGCCGCTTCGGGTTGTAATACGACGCCATGACGGTGAGCCCCAGCTCGAAGGGCATATTCATACGGGGCGTCTGCGGGCGGCGAAGATCCAGTTCTACGCGAGAAAGATCGTGGAACGAATAGCGGCAGCTTAGGATCAGCTCCACGATTCGGTCCAGACGCCGTTCTCCTCCCGGCAACTCTAGTGCAACCCGCGGAACCAATCCGAACGAGCACACACCGGTTATATAGGCAACATACAGCGGCACGAACTGACGGTCGTACGGAAAATTGAGGAAGACCGCGCCCGGCTGTGGTTCAGCGGGCACTGGCCCGGCTGCGGCCATTCTGCCCCTTCCTGGGCGCGCGCTTCTTTGCCAGACGAAGGTCCTCCTGGCGATGTATTTCCTCCATCATGCGATCCAGCTCCTTCGCCCGCCGGGGCGATATTCCCAGCATCTGCGCCAGTTCGGCGCTGGGCATAAACTTGCCACTAACGACGATGGGCTGACGCTTGGGGAGGGTCGGTTGACGCTTCGGCATGATCGGTTCCGCTCTCTTACAGCATACCCCAGCGATCCAGCACGCTGTCCATCTCTTCCCGGATCGCGCTGCGTGCGTCGGCGCGCTCCCGGCCGCCCATGAGCAGTTCGTCGTAGCGAGTGTGACGGTGCCGCACATACGCGGCCACCGCCAGCGCCAGGGCATGATCGTCGAGCGCGCGACCGGCAGCCGAACGGCCCACGCGCCCGCTGCCGCGCACGGCAGTGTGCGCGGCGATGCCGCGAGCTTCCTCGGGCGGACAGCCAGGGTACAACTCGCGAATTCTCTCCGCCATCCGCGCGGCGAGTTCGACATCTTCGAACTGCCGCCTCTCGGCATCGCGCGCCTGGCGGGCGGCCCGCAAGTCGGCATCGGCCAGGCATTCCTCCTCGGCCTTTTCTAGAGCTTCCGGCTGCACCAGCACACCCTGGCGCTCGTAGCGCCCCCGCGACCGGCTGAACCGCACCACTACGGCCCACAGGCCGCTGTGCTTGGTGGCCCGGCGCGTCAACGCCGCATCGCCGCTTGGCAAATAGAACAGGTGGTCGAGGTCCGCGCATTCGATGCACAACGGCTGGTTGCCCTGCATAGTCAGCAGTTCTCCCTTCCACAATTCCCGATCGCACTGCGAACACTTGGATTCCTTCACGATGGAGAACACGGTGGGCGGCGCCGCCGCGCTGACCTTTTCCCGAAGCTTCTCGACCTTCTTCTCCGGCATTTGCGGCGAGACGAAATGCAGCCGGAACGCCTGCTCGAGTACCGGGTATTGGCTGGCGGTGTGATATTTCGGCGGCCTGGGGATGAAGGAGGCGTGCGGCGGCAGGTCCTCGCTCCGGAGACCGCGTTGGGCCGCCCACTGCCGAAATATTTCGATCACCTTCAGCAGCTTCTCCGGACTGCCTTGCAGCATCTCGTCCAGGTATTGGACGCGTCCGTTATGCCACGCACCTACGTTGTGCAACAGGCTCATGCCGGTGAGAACATCGATGAAGCTGGCGTACTGATGATCGGCTAGAGCCGCTTCGGCGGCGATTGTGACTCGTGTAACCAGGTCCACACAATTATTATGATTACGTTGTCAAGTGCTGGGGAAGCTCGGTAGTGGGTCACTTTGCAATTGGAGGGTAGGCAATTCTGCGGGCGCCTCACTTTCAGGCGGCCAGAGCCGGCTAAAAGCCGGCTGCGGCCAAGATTGGCCGCCCTCCAAGAGAATCTCAGCCCGGAGACGCCGGTTGGCCTTCCAAGAAAGAAGGCGTCCAAGCCCGCGTGAAAGACAGTTTTCCCTTTCAGGTCTGGCCTGAAAGGGCCACCGCCAGTCGCCGGACCTGGGCGCCCCTTCTCCTCCGATACTCGATCTCTAGCGCTTCCTAAAGCGGATCGCCGCCAGCGCGCTGAGGCCCAGCCCGATCAAGGCCATGGTGGCCGGCTCGGGTGTGCCTCCGGGCGGCGGCGGGGCCGCGCCAAACCCATCCAGGTAGACGTATCCAGCATGACCGCCGTAGGGGCAGTCCGACGCCAACAAGGTTAAAGTGAACGTGTCGCCGGCCATCGCCGACACATCCAGTTGCTGTACCTGCCACGCCGTGTAAAACCAATCGCTCGAGGACTGCGTGAACAGGCCCGGCGGCGTGTTCGCCGAATTGTAGTAGACCGAATACAGCGTCGCGCCGGTAGTATCGTCGATCAAGCTTAGGCCGAAGTTGTCCGAATCGGTGGGACCGTGCGAAGATTGCAGCACCGCCGCCCATGCGAAATAGATATTCGGATCGGTGTAATTGCTCACCGTCTGGCTGATTACCGAGACACTGTAATTGTTGTAAGAGTCGTTGACGCGCGCCGCATAACTGTCGGCGTAAACCATATTGAGGTTGTTGTCGGTGTTGGGGTCCAGGCCAGGGCCCACCACCGCGCTCGCGTTGGCCGACATGTCGTAGAACTGGCCTCCCGGCAAGTAGTTCACCGGATCCAGATTGTTCATGCCGCCATACCAGTATCCGGCGCCTTGCGTCCAACCCGTGAAGTCGCCGCTCTCGAAGCCTCCATTCAGGAAGCCCGCGAAAGCGCTACCGGTAAGCGCCAGGGAAAGTAAAACGCACCACGTAATTCTGCGTATCATCGTCATCCTCCGACTGACTGAAACCACGGCACGCCGTTCCGGAACAGATTCGAACTCGGCCGGCAATGCATATTCAGGGGTAAATATCTCAATATCCTTACGGAATTTTAACGCCATTTGGCTCTGACGCAAGCACTAAATTTTGGTACTGGTACCTGCGCGGCGTACTACCTGGATCGTTGAAGAACCCAACAGTCGCGTGCCGGCCGCGGGGCGTTGCCGGTTCCACATTCGAAGGAACTCTGGCGGGCGGCTTCTCGTTTCTGCCATGTGAGAGGGGCGGGGAACACGTTGCAACTAGTCATCGACAAAGCCGGCAAGCTCTACAAAGGCAAGGTGTGGGCGCTGCGGAATTTCAGCCTGGAACTGCGGCCCGGTGTGCTGGGCCTGCTGGGACCGAATGGCGCGGGCAAGACCACGCTGATGAATATCATCGCCACCATCACGCGCGCGACCGAAGGTACGGTGACCTGGAACGGCGCCGATCTCAAGCGCGAGCCCGACGCGGTGCGGGCCGTGCTCGGCTATCTGCCGCAAGACTTCGGCGTGTATCCCAACCTGAACGCGGTAGAGTTTCTGGAATACTTCGCCGCGGTGAAAGGACTGGACGCAGCGAGCGCCCGCCGCCGCATCGACGAGTTGCTGCAACTGGTGAACCTGGCCGACGTGCGCAAGCGGCCTCTGGGCGGCTATTCCGGAGGCATGCGGCAGCGTATCGGCATCGCGCAGGCGCTGCTGAACGACCCGCAATTGCTCATCGTGGACGAGCCCACGGCGGGCCTCGATCCCGAGGAGCGCGTGCGCTTCCGCAATCTGCTCTCGGACCTTTCCGGCGACCGCATCGTGATCCTTTCGACGCATATTGTGTCCGACGTGGAGGCCACCGCCACGGAGATCGCCCTCATTTCAGGCGGCACGCTGGTGGCTCACGCGCCGCCCGAAGAGTTGCTCCGCGCAGCCGAGGGCAGGGTCTGGGAGTGGGTCATCCCCAGCGCGGAACTGAGCGCCGCCAAGCAGCGCTATCAGATCAGCGGTGCCGTGCGGCGGGCGTATGGCGTGCACGTGCGGCTGCTGGCGGAATGCGCGCCCGCGGGCGCCGTGCCGGTGGCCGCCACGCTGGAGGACGCGTACCTGCACTGTCTCTCGACGCACCGGGCCCAGCGCGCGGAGGCCAACGCGCGATGATGCGCGGCCGCGTGCTGTATCACCTGGCCCGCGCCGATTTTCTGGAGCGCGTCCGCCGGTATAGTTTCCTGCTCACGCTGGCGTTCGCCGCCGGCCTCGCCTTTCTCACTTATTCGGGCACGATCTCGCTCGAGTTGGGTGAATACCGCGGCGTCTACAACTCCGCCTGGGTGGGGAGCATGATGACGCTGGTCTCGACCACGTTCATCACCCTGGCCGGTTTCTACATGGTGAAGAACACCATCCAGCGCGACCAGGAAACACGTGTGGGGTTGGTGCTGGCGACCACGCCGATGAGCAAGAGTCTCTATACGCTGGGCAAGGCGCTCAGCAACTTCGCGGTGCTGGCCGTCATGGTTGCCGTGCTGGCCGTGTCGGCCGTGATCCTGCAACTGCTGCGCGCGGAGGCCGGCGGCCTGGAACCGGGCAAACTGCTGGCTCCATTCATCTGGGTGGCGCTGCCGGCGATGGCCATGACCGCGGCGATCGCCGTGTTGTTCGAGACCCTGCCGGTGCTGCGCGGCGGCGCCGGCAACGTGATCTATTTCTTTGCGTGGGCGGCCTACCTGGGCGCGAGTGGGGTCGCGGGTGTGAACGACTATCTGGGACTCGGCTTCTTCATGCGCAGCATGACGGGTGCGCTGAAACTGATCGACCCGTCCCACAGGGACGAGCAGTTCACCTTTCAGGCTGGACCCACCGTGCACACCACCAAAACATTTCTCTGGAACGGCGTCGATTGGACTCCGCAAGTGCTCCTCGGCCGCCTGCAATGGGTGGCCATCGCCATCGCCATCGCCTGTTTGGCGGCGCTGTTCTTCCACCGCTTCGATCCGGCGCGCGAGCGTTCTCGCCGTAAAAAGGAAGCGCCCCAACCCGCTGAAGATCCGGCCACTGCGAATGGCGCGCCGGCCTCCCGGATAGCCGACATCCATCTGACGCCCCTGGCGCGGACGGCGCGCGGCAACCGGTTCCCGCGGCTGGTTGTCTCCGAGTTGCGCCTGATGCTAAAAGGGCGCGGCTGGTGGTGGTACCTGGTTGCGGCAGGCTTGTTCGCGGCCACCCTGGCGGTGCCGGACGTTCAGGCGCGGCAAGCGGTCGCGGCATTCACCTGGCTGTGGCCGGTGCTGATCTGGTCGCAGATGGGCGCGCGCGAGGCCCGCTACGACACCGGGAAGCTGGTGTTTTCCTGCGCGCACGCGCTCGACCGGCAATTGCCCGCGGTCTGGGTTGCAGGGGTGGCAGTGGCGATCTCGACCGGCGGCGGGTTGGGGATTCGCTTGCTGATGGGAGGCGATTGGCCGGGCTTTGCCGCGTGGCTGGCGGGAGCGCTGTTCGTGCCGTCCTTCGCGCTGGCGCTGGGTGTCTGGAGCGGATCGAGCAGGCCTTTCGAGGCCCTGTACACGCTGTGGTGGTACGCCGGACCCATGAATCACGTGCCCGGATTGGACTTCATGGGCATGGCGCCCGCGCGCTTTGGGACGCCGTTCTATCTGCTGGCTACGCTGGCGCTGCTGATGGCGGCGTATGTGGGAAGGCGGGGCAAGCTGGGGTATGCGTAAGACGTGCTACAAATTGGCGGGTGGACAAGGAGGCACGATGAGCGGCCCGGCGACAGAACCAGAAGATATAGGCAGTCTTTACCTTCGGGCCTTCAAAGACTACGGCAGCCGGGCGCTTTGGAACATGCGGCCTATCGAGGACCCTACCCCCGCCGACGCATTGGCGATCACGAAGGCATTGCGAAAGCACGGCGGCATGGACGGGCGGCGTTTGGCGGAACACATCGAAAGACTGTGCCGTGCCCCTCACTAAACCGCAATCCCACGTGCTGCGCGTGCTCGCGGTGGGCCGCAGCCTCGACAGCTATAGTGGCCGCCGTTGTACCATCCGCGATCGCTCATCCGGCCTGGCAACTGGTGCCCCGTGATCTTCACGCATAGGGGCCTCTGTCTCTTCGAGTCTGCGCTGCACGTCTACGAATTCCACTGACACTTCCAGTATCGCTGCCAGCGCACGCTGGGCGTTCTTGTCGCAAGCCTCCTGCATCTCGCGCATGAAAGCCTCTGTGCGCGGTGCTCGCGGTGGCGGTGGAGCAAGCAGACTCTCCACAACCTCTGACTTATCGGCGCACCGGAGCGGCGTTTCAGGCTGCCTGCCTTGGAATGACGTCCCGCTCGATCAAGGCCCAATCGATGCAATCGAGATCGAAGCGATTCTGGATGTTCAGCCAGTATTGCGCCGAGGTGCCAAAGTACCGTCCCAGCCGCGCGGCCGTGTCCGCCGTGATGCCGCGCCTCTCATTCACGATCAGGCTGATGCGGTTCGCCGGCACGCGGATCGCCTGTGCCAGGCCGTTGATGCTGATCTTTTCATCCTTTAGGTCTTCAAGCAGGATTCTGCCCGGGTGAATCGGCGGCAGCTTCTTTTCAGTGGTAATCGACGATTTCGACATCGGTCGGTCCTTTCACTTTCCATTTGAAGCAGATTCGAAATTGGTCATTGATCCGAATGCTGAACTGGCCTTTACGGCTGCCACTCAGCGCTTCCAGTTGGTTGCCGCGAAGCGCTCGCAGGTCTTCAAGGGAAGCCGCGGAGTCGAGCCGGATCAGCCGAGTTCGAATCTGTTCCTCGATGTTCACCAGTTCAACGACGCGCCGGCCGCCCATTAGCTTCGCGGCTCGCGCATCCTTGAACGAACTGGATCATATCTATATGGTATTACTTTACAGGGTGTGGCTCGCACCACCAGATGCGGGCTAACCATTACCGCCGGGCGAAGCGGCGCAGGCGGAAGATTTCGACCAGGGAAATGTACACGTTTACGAGGCCCAGGCCGCTGACAGCGCCTCGCAGGTAGGCGTTGTCCCAATACAGGCTCCACTGGGGAGCGAGCGAAAAGAAGAAGCTGCGGTCCCAGAAATCCGACCACGGGAAGATTACCAGAAACATCCCCAGTTCCATGCAGAATACGATGAAGATCAGCGAGGCGGCGATGTGATACCAGCGATGGCGGGGGGCTTCCGGGGCCGGGGCGGGGATGGGTTCCGTCACGATGCGGCTCCCAGTTCCGCAAATAGATCCAGTTGCGCGCCGGCCCACTGGTCGAAATCCACCGGAAACAGCGAGCGCGCGCGCACCGGTTCGAAGCTCAGCCGGTGCAAAGGCGTCGGACCGTACTCTTCCAGCGCTTTGGCATGCTCCGGGGTGAAGTAGCCTTTGTGGCTGGCCAAGCCGTATTGCGGGAAAACCTCATCCCAGACACGCATGCGCTCGTCGCGCCAGACCTTGGCGACAATGGATGCCGCGGCGATTGCGTGACACTGCGCATCGCCTTTGATCAGCGGACGTTGGGGAGTGGGGAGCGACAACGGCATAGCGTCGGTGAGCAGGAAATCCGGCGCTGGGGTGAGGCGCGAGACCGCCATTTCCATGGCCATCCTGGAGGCCTGGTAGATGTTGACCCAGTCGATTGTGGCTGCGTCCACCGCCGCGACCGCCCACGCCACCGCCCGCTCGCGGATGCGCCCGGCGAGCACGGTGCGGCGCTCGGGATCGAGTTGTTTGCTGTCGTTTAAGCCGCGCACCGGACGGTCGGGCGAAAGAACTACCGCGGCGGCCACCACGGGGCCAAACAATGCGCCGCGGCCGACTTCATCCACACCCGCCACGGCTTGGAATCCACGCGCGCGGAGTTCGCGCTCCAGCGTTCCTTCGCAGCGAAAATGAGTGACTGGCTGTGCGGCGCGCATGGTGACAGGCTAAAGCCTGTCCTACCGTTCCCGCAAACGCGCGGCCTTGCCTTTCAATCCGCGCAGATAGTATAGCTTGGCGCGGCGCACGCGCCCGGTGCGCACTACGTCGATGTGGTCGATCACACGGGCATGGATGGGGAAAATACGCTCCACGCCCTGGCCGAAGCTGACCTTGCGCACCGTGATGCTCTCGCCCATGCCGGTGTGGTTGCGCGCAATCACCGTGCCTTCGAAGGCCTGCAGCCGTTCTTTGTCGCCTTCCTTGATCTTCACGTGTACGCGAATGGTATCGCCCGGCCGGAACTCGGGAGTGTCGGTGCGCTTGTTCTTGTTAATTACTTTCGTCAACAGGGAGTTGGTCATTTCAAATCCTAATTCTATATTCTAGCGTAAGAGCCAGAGCCGGCTGAAAGCCGTCCCCAGCGGGGACCCCAGGGCAAGATTGCCCGCCCCACAATATCAGGCTCAGGGCATCAGATCCGGGCGCAAGCGCGCGGTCTTCTCCAAGGCGGCCCGCCGCCGCCAGCGGCGGATTTCTTCGTGATTTCCGCTCAGCAAAACTTCCGGCACTTTCCATCCGCGAAACTCGGCGGGACGCGTGTATTGCGGGCAATCCAGCATGGCGCCTGCATGTCCGCCATCCTGGAACGACTCGAACACGGCCGACGATTCGTTGCCCAACACGCCGGGAAGCAGGCGCGCCACGGTGTCAATCACCACCGCCGCCGCCAGTTCGCCGCCGCTCAACACATAATTCCCGATGGACAGCTCGTCGTCGGCCAGATGCTCGGCCACGCGCTCGTCCACCCCTTCATACCGCCCGCAAATCAACAGCAAATCGGGCAGCCGGCTGTACTCGTTGGCCGCCTTCTGGTCGAACAGGCGGCCCTGCGCGGAAAGAAGCACTGTCTTTCCAGACCGGCCGGAGATCGACTCCACCGCCTGAAACAGAGGCTCCGGCTTGAGCAGCATGCCTTCGCCGCCCCCGAACGGCCGGTCGTCGACGGTCTTGTGCCGGTCGCTAGTCCAATCCCGCAGATTGTGTATGCGGATCTCAATCGCGCCAGTGTCGCGCGCCCGCTTGATCACGCCATGCTCGAACGGTCCGTCAAAGAACTCCGGGAAGATCGTGAGCACATGAAAAATCACGCCTGGTACAGTTCCTTCAATCCCTCGGGCAAATCCACCACGATGCGGCGCGCTTCCGGCTCGATGGCCACGCAAATTGCGCGCGCAAACGGAATCAGCAGCCCGCCTTCCACTTCCAGCACTCCGGAGCCGCCGGCATCCTGGAGAGCGGTCACCCGCCCCAGCGACGCGCCGCCATCCCGCTCGACCACTTCACACCCGATCAAATCCGACTCGAAATACTCGCCCGGCTCCAACGGTATGCGCTCACTGCGCGGCACGCGCACTTCACACCCGGTCAGCCGCTCCGCGTCCGACATGGTATCCACGCCGCGGAATTTCAAGATCAGCCGGTTGTCGTGGAACCAGGCCGACTCCACTTCGCGCCGCGAGCCTTCCGGAAAAAGGAAAACCTCGCGCAGGCGTTCGTAGCGCTCCGGCTTGCTGAACGAGATGGCAGTGACTTCCCCCCGAATGCCGCGCGCGCGGCCCAGCAGGGCGACCGTAACCCAATCGGCGGGGCCGGAGCTCACTCCAGAATTTCCAGAGTGAATCGCCGGTTCAACTTCATGCCCGCCGCTCCCAGAATGGTGCGAATGGAGCGGGCTGTCCTGCACTGCTTGCCGATCACCTTGCCCAGATCGCTTTGGGCGACCCGCAATTCCAGCACGGTGACCTGCTCGCCCTCCACCACGCTCACGGCAACTTCTTCCGGGATGTCCACGAGAGCCTTCGCGATATCTTCAATCAACTGTTTCATCACCCCGCCTCCCTCCGCCTCCTATGGTAACAGAGACGCGCGGCGGACCAGCCCGTTTCGGCCTTCCTTATCGTTACTTCTCTTACACTTAACAACCGCTTCAAGCTGCCGGCGCGGCCGCCGGCTCGGGATTGTTCTTAATCAGACGCGCGACGGTTTCCGAAACCTGGGCCCCATTCTTGGTCCAATATGTAATGCGCTCGCGGTTCAGTTCCACCTTGGCCGGGTCGGTCAACGGGTTATAGTGGCCCACCACTTCCAGGTTGCGGCCATTGCGGGCGCGCTCCTTCTCAATCACTACGATGCGGTAAAACGGCTTCTTCTTGGCGCCAAAACGCGCCAAACGGATCATCAACATTCACACTCCTAAGAAATTCGGTAATTTAAACTTGCCCATTTTCTTGCCCAGCAGCCCGCCGGAGAAACTCTTCATCATCTTTCTGGCCTGCGCGTACTGCTTGAGCAACTGATTCACTTCCTGCACGGTGGTACCGCTGCCCTTGGCGATGCGCCGCCGGCGCGTGCCATTCACCAGCATGTGGTTGGCGCGTTCCTTGCGCGTCATCGAATCGATGATGGCCACCACGTGTGTGATTTCCTTCTCATCCACTTTCACGTTCTTGAGGTCTTTCAGAATGCCCACCTGCGGCATCATCGACAGCACGTTCTCCAGCGGCCCCAGCTTGCGGAGTTGCTTCATCTGGTCGCGGAAATCTTCGAGGGTGAACTCGTTGTCGATGAGCTTGCGCTGCATCTCGACGGCCTGCTTCTTGTCGATGACTTCCTCGGCCTTCTCGATGAACGAGAGCACGTCGCCCATGCCCAGGATACGGGACGCGGCGCGGTCGGGGAAGAACGGTTCCAGCGCGTCGAACTTTTCGCCTACGCCCACGAATTTGAGCGGCTGGCCGGTGACGTGCCGGATAGACAGGGCCGCGCCGCCGCGCGCATCACCATCCATCTTGGTGAGGATGACGCCGGTGATGCCCAGCTTCTTGTGAAACTCGTCGGCGGATTTCACGGCGTCCTGGCCGGTCATGGCGTCGGCCACGAACAGGATCTCGACCGGGGAGAGCTGCTCTTTCAATTGCTGCAGCTCGGTCATCAACTCCTCGTCGATGTGCAGGCGGCCGGCGGTATCCACCAGCAGCACATCGCGTCCGGTGTTGACGGCTTCCTTGCGCGCGGAGCGGACCAGGTCGGCGGGCAGCGTTTCTTCCGGCGTGCCGGTGTAGATGGGCAGGTTGACGTCGCGCGCGACCACGCGCAATTGCTCGCGCGCGGCCGGACGGTAGACGTCCACCGAGACCATCAGCGGCCGGTGGCCGTTCTTCGAAAGCCAGCGGGCCAGCTTGCCGGTGGAGGTGGTCTTGCCGGAGCCTTGCAAGCCGACGATCAGCAGCACGCTGGGCGGCTCATTGGCGAAGCGCAGCTTGGATTCGTGGCTGCCCAGAATTTTGATCAGCTCATCGCGGACGATCTTGATGACCTGCTGGGAAGGGGATAGCGCCATGAGCACTTCCTCGCCCATGGCCTTCACCTTGATGTTCTCGATGAGTTGCTTGACCACGCGGAAGTTGACGTCGGCCTCCAGCAAGGCCACGCGGATCTCGCGCAGGGCGGCTTCCATGTTCTCGGGCGTGAGCTTGCCTTCGCCGCGCAGGTTCTTGAAAACCCGCTGCAATTTGTCGGATAGATTATC
>Ga0187875_10003165_pt1 | contig 11721 bp, 9 predicted proteins | sample June2016WEW_17_1_2_FD_132978 | JGI IMG/M metagenome (GOLD analysis project Ga0187875, IMG submission 132978) | Peatland microbial communities from SPRUCE experiment site at the Marcell Experimental Forest, Minnesota, USA - June2016WEW_17_10 | ecosystem: Environmental > Terrestrial > Soil >... | reverse complement strand
CCGGCCTCGCCGATCACGTCGATGCCCGGTTCAGCGGTCAGCAGGTTCCGCAGGCCGCGCCGCACGACCTCATGGTCGTCGAGGAGGAACACACTGATCCGGGCGTGCCCGTCGCCGGGCGCTGCTTCGCTGCTCGCGTTCATCTTCGGCTCCTTCCGCGCCCGGCTGCGTCGGCTGGACCGTACCCCTGCGCGGCCGGCTCGTGATCGCCAGCAGGGAGGGACCCGCGGGCACTGTCCCGGCTGGACCGCAGACAGGTCCCGAGCCCCCGCCCAGGTGCGCCGTAGCAACCATCCGTAAGTATCATATTACTTTCAGTAGCAAGTAGTTCCGCCAGCGGGCTACCGGGACAGCACGACAAAGCCCTGGCCGTCAGCGTCCGGTTGCCGGCCGCGCTGCCTGGTCAGGCCCAGTGGTGCCAATCGAACTGGCTGGCTGAGATGCAGGGGGTCGGAAGTGGCGGTGCGGGTTCTGGTCGTCGATGACGCTGAGGCGATGCGTAGGGCGGTCCGCCGGGTGCTAAGCGACAGCGGGTACGAGGTGGATGTCGCGTGCACGCTGGCCGAGGCGCGCGGGATGCACCCGGGCAAGTACGAGGCGGTGCTTGTGGACGCCCGCCTGGGCAATGAGCGGGGCCTGGATCTGGTGGAAGAGCTGCGTTCACAGGACCCGGCCGCGACCGGGCGGTGTCTGCTGATGACGGGGGGAGCCATCGGCATGATCCCTGATGGCCTCGCCTGCCTGGCCAAGCCCTTCGAGCCTGGCGAGCTGATCAAAGCCGTCCGTGCGCTGCATCAGCCGGACACTGTTCCGGCCCCTGGCCGGCGGCCGGAGGCCGCCCCAGACTCCGGCGCGCCATCACCGGCAGCAGCGCCGGGCGCAAGCCAGCCGGCGGCTGGTACTTCCCGCGGCGGCAAACTACTGGAACTGACCCGGCGGCTCCGCGACCGGGAACGCGACGAGCAGGCCGATTTCCTGCACGACGGCCCGCTCCAGGAGCTGACCGCGGCCACCCTTGACCTGCATATGATGCGCCGATCGGCGCCGTCCGCCACGGCTCAGTCCATCGACACGGTACTGCGGCGGCTAGATATTGCCGGCCGGTCACTGCGCTGGCTGGTGGCGGGAACCGGGGCTCTCGGGGTGCCCGAGACCCGGCTGGCCGTGTGCTTGCAGCAGCGGACCGCGTGGCTGCTCGCCAGGCCGATCACTGTGAGTACCGGCCCTGCGCCAGCGGGCGCTGATGCGATCGACGCCCTCGCCATCACCGACGTCGTCGAGCTGATGCTTCTGGCGATGGCAGACGCGGGTCCGTCCGTGCGGGCACATGTTGCCGTGCGGACTGAGGAGGACTTGACCCGGATCGAGCTGACCCTCACCTGCGCGGCGGAAGATGGCCAGGTGCTCGGTGACCCGGCGAAGGCCCGGGCACTCCTGGCTGAGCTGGCATCGGCGCTGCTGGCCGACGCGGATACCGAGCTCGGCGAGCAGCAGTGGCGAGCCCTGCTCACCCTGCGCGCTTCCGAGCTCTCCAAATACTTAGAGTAGATTATACTTAACTTTCAGTGACAAGCTAGCTATGTATCGGTCCTCAGTGGGGAAGGAAGCCCCCGAGCGTCCCGACGCGTGCTGATCAGCTGCTCGGCGCTGCAGGTGCCTTCCGGCGAGTCTGGGGGATGTTTGAGGTGGGCAAGGGCGCTGAGGACAAGGCTGACGCTGATCGCCGTGCGGACCGGAAGGCCCTGGAGCGCAAGCAACGATTGCAGGCGCAGGCCCAGCGTCTGGAGAGCCTCGGCCAGCTCGCAGGCGGGGTTGCGCATGACTTCAACAACCTGCTCGCCGTGATTCTCAACTACGTCTCCTTCGTCTCCGAGGAAGTCGCCGCCGCCACGGCCGCGGCCGGCCCGGAACCGGCCCGGCACCTGGAAGCGGCCAGCGCTGACCTCGCGCAGATCAAGCAGGCCGCCCAGCGGGCGGCCGGGCTTACCCACCAGCTGCTCGTCTTCGCCGGGCGCGACGTGATCCGGCCGCAGGTTCTCGACCTCGACAGCGTCATCACAGCGGTGGAGGAAATGCTGCGCCGGACCATCGGCGAGCACGTCGAGCTGGTCACCTCCCTCGCCGGTGACCTGTGGCCGATCCTGGCCGACCCGGGCCAGCTGGAGCAGGTGCTGGTGAACCTCGCGGTCAACGCCCGCGACGCCATGCCCGCTGGCGGCACGCTGACCATCGACACCGGCAACGTCACCGTGGACGCCGACACCATTGCCGGGGGATCCAGGGCGCAGAAGGGCCGCAACGTGCGGCTGCGGGTCAGCGACACCGGCACCGGAATGCCCACCGAGGTTGTGCAGCACGTACTCGAGCCGTTCTTCACCACTAAGGAAGATGCCGGAACCGGGCTCGGCCTGGCCATCGTCTACGGGATCCTCACCCAGGCCGGCGGGGACATCCGGATCTACTCCGAACCCGGCCACGGCACGACCTTCACCATCACGCTGCCGGTTACCGCGGAGGCAGCCGTCCAGGTCGCAGAGCCCGTGCCCTACCAGCGGACACCCAAGGGAGAGACTGTCCTGATCGTTGAGGACGAGGAAGCGCTACGCGAGGTGACCAGGCGGATCTTCGCCCGTAACGGCTATCACGTGATCACCGCAGCGAACGGCCTGGATGCTCTTCGCATTGCCGGTGGCCACCCGGGCGAGATTCACCTGCTGGTCACCGATGTGGTCATGCCGCACATGCTCGGCAAGGAGGTCGCGGAGAAGATGCGGCTGATCAAGCCGGAGATCGAGGTGGTCTTCATGTCCGGCTACGCCCGGCCTGTGCTGGCCTCCCAGGGCAGGCTCGACCCGGGCGTGGCCCTGGTGGAGAAGCCGTTCTCCGAGGCCGACCTGCTGGCCACGGCCGGGCAGGTACTCAACGGCCACTTTCGGGGGTTCACGACCATCGAGGGGCCCTTATTAAATGAACTGCGGACAATTACATCGAATGCTCCGCGGCAGCCTGCCCGCCGTCAGCGTTACTGCCGCGCATTCGAGCCCGGGTGCGCTATTTTTCAACCATGAAAGCACTCGTGCTGTCAGGGGGATCAGGAAGTCGGCTTCGCCCGATTACGCATACGTTCGCCAAGCAACTGGTCCCCGTGGCCAATAAGCCGGTTCTATTCTATGGCCTTGACGCTATACGGGACGCCGGCATTACAGACGTCGGGATCGTCGTGGGTGAGACCGCGGCGGCCATTCAAGGGGCCGTCGGCGATGGCCAGGCGTTCGGGCTCGATGTCACCTATATCAGGCAGGAAGCCGCGCTCGGGCTGGCCCACGCGGTCCTGATCGCGCGTGACTTCCTGGGCGGCGACGATTTCGTTATGTACCTGGGCGACAATTTCATCGTCGGCGGCATCACCGCCCTGGTCGATGAGTTCAGGTCGGGCCGGCCGGACGCGCAGATCATGCTGACCACGGTGCCGGATCCGCGCCAGTTCGGCGTCGCCGAGTTCGACGAGGCCGGCGAGGTGGTCGGCTTGGCGGAAAAGCCCCGGTGCCCGAGGAGTGATCTCGCGCTGGTCGGCGTCTACATCTTCACCCCCGCCGTGCACGAGGCCGTGCGCCAGCTCAGCCCGTCGGGCCGCGGGGAATTCGAGATCACCGAGGCCCTGCAGTGGCTGCTCGACACCGGTCACAAGGTACGGTCCACGATCATCTCGGGGTACTGGAAGGACACCGGCAACGTCGCCGACATGCTCGAGGTCAACCGCATGGTGCTGGAGAGCGCCGAACCGCTCCAGCACGGCACGGTAGACGACGCGACCGAGCTCATCGGCCGCGTGGTGATTGAGCGCGGCGCCCGGGTCAGCCGCTCGCGCATCGTGGGCCCCGCCGTCATCGGTGCGGGAACGCGGATGGACGGTTCCTATGTCGGCCCGTTCACCTCCATCGCCGAGGGCTGCACCATCGTCGACAGCGAGATCGAGTACTCCATCGTGCTGCGCGGGGCCTCGGTCAGCGGGGTCAGGCGGATCGAGGCCTCGCTCATCGGCCACGACGTCGAGGTGACCCCGGCGCCGAACGTGCCCCGGGCGCACCGCCTGGTACTCGGCGATCACAGCAAGGTGCAGATCAGCTCATGAGAATCCTGGTGGCCGGGGGAGCCGGGTTCATCGGGGCGGGCGGGATGCTCGGCCTGCTGGCTCCGACCTGGCTCCCGCGCCCCACCGCCCGGCGCCGTCCCAGGCCAGGCCGACCGCTAGCGCCGCCAGGAGGGCTAGGCCGCCGAACACGCGTGCGCGCGAGCCGGTCTGGATGATGGGCCCGCTGTCCCCGAGGATCTGGGCCGAGATGCGCTCGCGGAGCGGGACTCCCGCCTGCTGCTGCTGAGCGGCGAGGAGAAGGCCGAGCACGCGCGCCGCGACCGCGAACGTGCGGTGGGCATCCGCCGCGACCGGCGAGGCGGCCGTCAGCGTGGCCAGCGGGACGCCGTAATAGGGATATTCCTCGTTATACAGGTTGACGAGCGCGAGGCTGACACTGGCGCCGCGGCCCGTGGCGCCGATCCGGCGCTGCACCGACGGGCTCATCAGGATCTGGACCATTGCCTCGCCGCTGGCGATGAGAGACGGCGCGAACATGTAGTAGGCATTCGGGGCATTCTGGGCTTGCGGCAGGGACAACTCTACTGTCGCGCTCTCGAGGTACATATGCGGGCTAATCTCGATGTCGTACCCCGCCCCGGCCGCCAGCAGGAGCGTCGCCACCACCAGGGTCAGGCGAAGCCTTTTTCTTGCCTTTCCGAGAGGATTCATCGCGCCACCGCCATCGCATCCTCCCTGCTTTCCGCTGCCCCGCGAAAACCGCGGACAATGCCTGAATGATACCGGCCCGGCGCGAGACAACTATAGTGAACCAAGGCGGCGCACGGGCAGTTCATTATCCGTAAACTCAGGATAGGAGAAGACGGCACCCCTCATCCAGGCAATCCCTTATGGTCTGTTTTCCGGTAAATGTGCGTGCCGCCGACACGAAAAGCCGTACATTCGAGTATTTAGGCGGGATGGATGGACCTCAGGCAAGTAGTCCGTATCTGGCGGGCGCGGTGGATCTTGACCTCTGTGCTGCTCATTCTGGCAATGGTCGGCGCGGCCGCGGCCGCGGCAAAGTCGCCGCGTTATTACCAGTCGGCTTCGTCCGTGGTGCTGCTGGCATCACGCGTGGCCTCCACGCAGAATGGCGGCAACCCGTTCCTGAGCTTCAGCCCCTCGCTGACCCTGACCGCCGACGCCGTCACCAGGACACTGATGGCACCGGGAACCGTCAGGCAGTTGGCCGGACAGGGATTCACCGCGTCGTACACCGTCGCCCCTCCGCCGTATACCACCTCCACGACCGGATCCGTCCTGCTGGTCACGGTCACGGGCACGGACGCAGCCGGGGTACAGCGCACGCTCCGGGCGGTGACCGCGCAGATCGGCCCTCAGCTTGCTCAGCTGCAGCTCGGTGTCCCGGCCCGCGGCCAGGTGCGCGCCGTTACGCTCTCCGTCACGCCGCAGGCGGCGCTCAGCATCAGCCAGACGGCGCGGCCGCTGGTCGTCGTTGGCGCGCTGCTGCTCGTTATCTGTCTCGGGACCCCGATCGTCGTGGACGGGCTGGCCACCCGGCGGCAGCTCAGGGGCCGGTCGGCGCTCCCGGACTACTCGGCGGCCGCTCCGGACCGGGCGCTCCATGATATCCCGTCCTTCCCGCACCGGTCGGCGTTCCGGGAGGAGCCGACCATCCCGGTGGAGCTGGCCTTCCCGCGAGGAGCCACCGGAGGTGCCCATCAGCAGGCCGGCCACGACCCGGCCCAGGGCGAGCCGCGGCTGCCCTCGTCCTCCCGGCCGCCCGCCCGCAATGGCGGCCCGTCACGCCATGCATCCGGGGCCACGGGTAGGCGAGCGGGCCCCGGGGACGTCAGCCGTTCATAATCTGCAGGACCCGGCCTAGTTCCCGGCCAGCTGCTGCGCGCGCCCCAGTCTCCATGCCGCCCCCACGCAGCCCAGCAGCAGGAAGAACAGGCCGGCCGCGATGGAGAAGGACAGCGCGTCGAACGACGCGAAGCACACGGCGCCGACCGCGATCGATGCGGCCAGGCATTGCCCCAGGTCGCGGGTCCGGGCATCGGCCGCCGCGGCCCGCGCGCTGCGAGCGGTGAACCAGCCCGTCGCGAAGCAGGCCGCCAGGGCGAGGAGCCCGAGGACCCCGGTCTCGAGCAGCGAGGTGAGGTACTGGTTGTCGACGAAGAAATAGGTCTGCGGAAAGAACGTCTGGAACCCCTGGCCGAGCCACGGGTGCGCGGCGATATATGGCACCGCCTCTGAGTACGCGTCGGCACGAGACAGGCTGCTACGGTCGGTCCCGAGCTGGCCGAAGAGCGCGCTGAAACTGCTCGCCAGGCTCGGCTTGACCAGCCACGCGAGGGCCGGCGCGGCGAGCCCTGCCAGGCAGGCGCGAAGCCGCTCACGGCGGTGCCAGGTCGGGAAGAGCACGATGCAGATCACCGCGAGCCCCAAGAAGGCCGAGCGTGATCCGGTCATCGGCACCGCTGCCGTGATGAGCGCGACCTGCAGCCAGCGGCGGACCCGCAGTGCCGCGGGCGCGAAGCGGGCCTGATGGAGGGCGATCGGCAGGCTCATCGCCAGCACCGCGTTGAATTCGAGCGGCTGGCCGGTCGTCGCCGTCACCCGGACCAGGCCATTGCGGCTCATGAGATCCGTCACCTGCTGATGCACGGACAGGCCGGGCAGCACGATGTACCTGGTGAGATCCACGCCGGTGCAGAACTCGATCACGCCAAGCGCGGCCATGGCCGTGGCGAGCATGACGATCCGGCGAAGGAGGGTCCTCAGCCGGTCAGCCTGGTCGATCCCGTCCGCCGCGAGCGCCAGCACGCCAACCCATCCGGCCAGCACAATGAGGCCGCGGTCGGCGCCGCTCTGCTGGGCGGCGGGCACGGCATGCCGGCTGGCCGATATGTACGCTGCCACGACCGCGCCGGCGAAGATCGTCGCGGCGACCCGGACCGGCTGTGTGCCCCGGTCCAGTCCGAGGCCCGGGTGCTGGCGGGCCACCAGGTACCAGCACAGTATGCCGACCGCCAGCAGGGCGGCGGGCGCGCCTGCCGCCCCGAACGACCCGACGACCAGGGACGAGGGTATGGCCATCAGCAGGAACGCGTAGCAGCTCAGCAGCGTGACCGCGTCGATCCTCCGTGGCGGGCGGCCGACATCGGCGTCATGACCGGTGAGCAGGGCGGCTGGGCCCGGGCCATATCCCGTCATGCCGGGCCGTAACGGCTAGCGGGCGTATTTCCGGCATTCCCGCCTATTCGGTCATCCTCGTTTATCCGGCCATTCCTGCCCATCCAGTGCCAAGCCATTCTTATCTCTCCCGCGCTTCTGCCCGGTGGCCCGTGTAATGCCGGTCGGCCACACTACGACAGCCATCACATCTTTACATCAGGATCTGATAATCCAGGCGGCCTGTGCTATTCCTCCGGCGGTATTACCGTGGCATGCGCCTGCCCGGGCAGCCCAGTTCGGCCGGGCGCCGCCCTGGCCTGAGCAGCGCCACAACCGCATGCCAGGACTCACGGCGCCCGCCCGGCACTTTCGACATCTGGTTGGCCACGATGAGCCAGTAGTAGGCCCAGGACGCGAGCGCGCCATGGCGGCGCCGGTACAGCCGTACCCGGTTGACCATCTGCATGGAGTGCGTCCGGTGGCTGCGGCCCGACTGCCCGCCGATGTGGACCGCAACCGACCGCGGTTCGTACCGGGTGAGCAAGCCGGCGTCCCGTGCCCGCAGCGCCAGGTCGGTCTCCTCGGAGTAAAGAAAGTAGGTCTCGTCCCAGCCGCCCAGAGCCTCGTAGCATTCCCGCGACATGAGCAGGGCAGCGCCGAGCGCCCAGTCCACGGTGCACGGCCGGGTGTACGCGGACGGGTCGTAGACGTATTCGGAGAAGACCGCCAGCCGTGTTTTGGTGAGGCCCAGTGCCCGCGCCAGGGTGGGCTCGCGCCGCAGCGACAAGTGCAGTTTCCCCTCCGGGGTGAGCACCCGCGGGGCCGCGATGCCCACCTGAGGTTCCCGCAGCGCGGCGAGCAGCGGGGGAAGCGACCCAGGGTGGAGCCGTACGTCCGGGTTCAGGACCAGGATGGCCCGGGCCGGTACGGCCTCGCGGACGCCGCGGTTGATGCCACCGGCGTAGCCGACATTGGCCGAGCGCACGACGCGGCATGCCCCCAGCGCCGCGACCAGCTCGGCGGTCCCGTCGGTCGACCCGTTGTCGACCACGACGACGTCGGCCCTGAGGCCGTCGAGGGCCCCCGGCAGGGAATCAAGGAGATCGCCGATGACGGGAGCGCTGTTGTAGGTGACGATCACGACCGCGATATCGGGCAGGATGGCGGGCGGCCCGGGGAGCGTTGATGACATGGCGAGGGCGCAGCGCTAGCCGGCCGCGGCGTCCCCCGGCCGCGCGCCTGACCGGGGCACGCCGGGCGGCACGGTAACCGGCTGGAGACGCCCGTGCAGGACCTTGCCGGGCAGGCGCGTCCCCGACCAGACGTTCCCGGCCTGCCGGGGGTTGACGTAGGCGGCCGGACCGTACTGGCCGCCTTCCGGGTAGTAGAGCCGGCCGAACTCGTTATCCTCGATGAGGATGTTCGATGTCCGGTCATGACGGGAGCCGCCCCCGTAGATGGAGTAGCTGCCTCCCGCGAGCAGGTTATTCACCACAATCTTGTTGGCCACGTCCTGGCCTGAACGCGATGCGTCGAGGTTGATGTCGTCGGTCTGCCCGAGATTGTTGAAAATGGTATTACCGTAGATCGTCAGCGGCTCGGTCGTCCCGGCGACATATATGCCATTGGTGTGATCTCCGTGAATGTACCCGGGGTCGTGAATGTAGTTGCCGGCTATCAGCCCGGTCGATACCTGCACGCCTGTCCTGAATCGCGAGATATTATTGTCCTTTATCACGATCCCGGTTGAGTCGCCGTAGATATCGTCGATCGCCGAGTTGACCCGGCCGCTGGCCAGGTTCTGGCCGCCGATCGTGGAGTCCTCGATCGTGACGCCCGTGGTATGCCTGAGGCTGATGCCGAAATTCTTGCCGGTCACGACCCTTACATCCTCCACCGTTACGTCGGACGCGTCGATGTCCAGGTTGCAGGGGATGGACAGGCCGCTGAGCACGGTGCCGCGCGCGGTCACCACCACGTAGCCGCCCCTGGGGTCGAAGTGCCAGCCTTGCCCGCTGGATACCTGGCCGGGGACCGACCGCAGGGCCGTCCCGCTCGGCACGCCCGTGTTGGTCGCATCAGGGAAGCCGCACGCATGCGGGACCATGATGCAGTCGCCCAGGACCTGCGCGGCCCCGGACGGCCCGGCCCCGGACGGCGGAGCCCTGTGTGCTGAGGCCAGGATCAGGTGGAGGACCAGGGCCGACGCGGTGCCACCGAAAACGATCAGGGCTAGGGAGACTTTGAGAGCGAGCATGCGTGCCTTCAACGGGACCTCGTTTCTGCTGACGGCCGGTCCCTCCCGACGGCCGATCCCTCCCGCCGGAGGGTGTCTCACGTCCGCCGACAAGCAACCGGGACGCGCCGAGAACGCCGACTGCATTGTGTCATTAAAAAGTTACCAAGAGTGTTCGCCAGACTTGGCGGAATCGGCGAGACAGGGCTGGCGGCTTCGGGAGGCCGGCGGTCCGGCGAGCTCAATCGGGCCGACGCCGGCGCACCTGACGTGGCGCGGGCCGGCGAGCGGACGCCGCCGCGACCCGCAACGCCGGCGTCGCCGGCCCGCTGTACGCGAGCCGGCGACGCCGGCGTGCTGCACCGTCGCGGTGCGGCGGTCACAGGGAGGTAATGGCCTTCCCGGTGGTGTCCCAGAAGTTGCCCGACCAGGTGTTGCCCGTCCCCGTGGGGGCGAAGTAGGCGCCGGGACCCCACTGGCCGCCCTTCGGGTAGTACTGCTGGCCGAACCGGTTGCCCTCGATGACGATGTGCGAGGTGGGGTTGCCGGGGGAGGTGCCGCCGTAGATGGTGTAGCCGCCGCCCGCGAGGAAGTTGTTCTCGACGGTCTTGTTCGCCACCGGCACGCCGGAGGTTCCCGCGTCGAGGTTGATGGCGTCGGTCTGCCCGAAGCTGTCGAAGATCGTGTTGTTCTCGATGGTCAGCGGCTCGGTGCCCCCGTTGACGTAGAAGCCGTTGGTGTGATCTCCGGCGAGGTAGCCGGGGTCGTGAATGTAATTGCCCTCTGCCAGCCCGGTTGATATCTGTACGGCGGTCCTGAAGTTGGAGATGTTGTTGTTCTTGATCACCATCCCCGTCGAGTCGCCGTAAACATCATCGATCGCCGAGTTGACGCGGCCCGAAGTCGAGTTCTGGCCGCTGATCGTGGAATTCTCGATCGTTACGCCCTTGGTGTGGGCGAGGGCGATACCGAAATTCCCGTTGGTCACGACCTGGACATTCTTGACCGTCACGTTGGGGGCCTCGATCACGACCTCGTGGGGAATGTAAAGGCCGCTGAGCACCGTCCCGGTCTTGGTTACGATCACGTCGTTACCCGCGGCGCTGTATTGCCAGCCCGGCCCCTTGGACACCTGGCTCGGGACCGACTTCAGGGTCGTCCCACTGGGTACGCCGGTGTTCGTCGCGCCCGGGTAACCACACCTGCTGGGCGTGGCCGCGCAGTTGGTGAGCATCCCGGCGTGTGCCGGGCCCTCAACGCCGACCAGGGTACCCACCGCGGTGAGCGTCGCGACGCCGAGCACGGCCGCGCCGAACATCCAGCGTCGGCGGCCCGTGGACGCGCGGGCGCCGGATGCGGGCGAGGTGGGCGAGGCGGGCGCCTTCCGCCCGATGCGGATATGCGTGGCGGCGTTTCGCTTGGTGGTCATGACATGGCCTTCTCTCCGGTGCTTCTGCGATGTCAATAATCACTATTGGCGATATTTCTTTCGCCCCTCAGAGGACAATTCCCTGTGTGTAGGGGAGCGTTTTCCCTGTCCTTTGGGACTTGGTTATTTCGGCCCGATTCATTTGGCCCCGATTTCCTTTTCCGCGGGGGCCTTTTGACCCGGGTATTACGCCCCTGCGCCGCGGACTCCGGCGGGATCGGCATCCGCGTCCGCCTGCCCCGCAGGGCCCGGCGAGGCGGCTCCCGCCGCACGCGTCGCCCGGAGCGCCAGTTCGGCTGGGTGACGGTGGTGTTGCAGGCGGGTCGCTGCCGGGGCAGACGACACGGCACGGGGGTTCACGGCCCGGACTTGTCTCGCGGGGCCCCATGGGCAGGGCTGGCCAGCGACCTGGCCCGGTCGACCGCCGGGCGGGTCATGGCATCCGTCTGGAGCGCGGCCCGCGGTGCGGGATGGCCAGCATTACTGAACGGCGTAATCCGCGCCTGGGCCGGGCGGCCGGGCCTGAACGCGCGGGCGGCCTGAGTGGGCGGCCCTGAGCGGGCGGGCCTGAGTGAGCGGCCCTGAGTGGGCGGCCCGGAGCGGGCGGCCGGGCCTAAGCGGGCGGCCCGGAGCGGGCGGCCGGGCCTGAGCGGGCGGCCCTGAGTGGGTGGCCCTGAACGGGCGGCCCGGAGCGGGCGGGCGGGCCTGAGCAGGCGGCCGGGCCTGAACGCGCGGGCGGCCTGAGTGGGCGGCCCTGAACGGGCGGGCCTGAGTGAGCGG
>Ga0187875_10003162_pt1 | contig 11729 bp, 7 predicted proteins | sample June2016WEW_17_1_2_FD_132978 | JGI IMG/M metagenome (GOLD analysis project Ga0187875, IMG submission 132978) | Peatland microbial communities from SPRUCE experiment site at the Marcell Experimental Forest, Minnesota, USA - June2016WEW_17_10 | ecosystem: Environmental > Terrestrial > Soil >... | reverse complement strand
CGCACCAGGTCGAGAAAATACTCCAGCGGCAGGTCGGGGTGCAGCCCGCCGACAATGTGGAACTCGGTCACCGCCTCGGAGTAGCCCGAGGCCGCCGTCTGCCACGCCTCTTCCAACCCCATCGTATAGCCCGCCGCGTCGCCTTTTTTCCGCCCGAAGGCGCACAGCCGGCAATTCGCCACGCAAACATTCGTAGGGTTGATGTGCCGATTCACGTTGAAGTAGGTCACGTCCCCGTGCATTCGCTCGCGCACGTGGTTGGCCAGCCAGCCCACGGCCAGCACATCAGTCGAACCATAAAGCGCAATGCCGTCGTTGAAATCAAGCCGCTCTCCGGCCAGTACTTTAGCGGCAATCGGCTCAAGCCGTTGGTCGTAGCTGCGAAACTCTGCTTGCTGGCGGATCTCCGCCTTCACCGTCTGCATACTCTAATGATACAGAAACAGATTCTCTATCAAAAACTAATTCCTAATCCTGGTTGTAGTGCAGTCTCCGGTTAGCCGGTGATACGGGACCTCGGGCAGTTTTTTGCTCTCATTGAGACTCAAATGCCGGTCGAATAGACTGGGAGCGTCAAATTTTGGGGTTGCGGGGGATGACTGTATGCGGCTCCAACTTGCAATGTCCGGGAGTCTGTTCCAGTCTCTCAAAACCTTGCGGCTGGTGGCGAGCTCATTTCCAAGCTCTGCACGGCAACATATCCAAAGCAAAATAGGAGGACAGCAAACCCCAGCGGGTCCAGAATCTCGGGCGGACTGGGGAGCCCCAGTGGAAGCGACAAGTTGCCATAAACCGCCTCCAAAGCGAAAACAAGGATACCTATAGAAAGGACAGTGCGGTTGGGCAGGACGAGGAATCTCCGGCTGAGTTTTGGCACTGCGACGATGATTGCCAGGACCGTGAGCGAAATGGCTGCGAGGAGATGATTGTATGGCATGATTTTGAACGAATTGCCGGTGAATAAGAAAAGGGCAATGCCAGCTACAGCAATCGCGAGCCCCGCTACGATCGCTCCTTGAAGAAAAAGCCGCAGTTTGTCCTGGCTTAGGTCGAGAAAGGCCAACAAAGCAATCACCACGACCAAGAACGACAAAATATTGCCCACGTATGGAAGGCTGGCCAAAAGCCAATTCGGCAAAAGCCCAAGGTCCGCCAACGAACCAAACAGGTATTCGGTTCCCTCAATCGCACTCCAGATTCCGAGCCAAGTGAAGAATTTTCCCATGCTCCGGCGCCGCATCACGGCGATGCCGCAGACACACAATCCGATAAACAGGAAAACTGTACCAAACAGAATGTATGGGATTCGATCGCGAAGTACCTCAACAACTTGATTTGTCAGGGTGACACCTCGGAGACCACATTAACCTGTGACTGCATTCTCTGTCGGTGCGCAGCATCACGGTGAATGAGATGCACCTTGTGAACATGCAACATGAGGTAAAGTAGGACGAGGCAATCGAGTAGGAGAACAAGGGCGGGAAAATCGCCCAGATTGGAGTGCACAGTCCCACGCCCGGAATGTCAAGCGCATTTCCCTGCATGCCATTGAAGAGCAGTTCTGGTCGATTTGTCGGCAACTCGGAAACTGCACCACTGCCCTAGTCCCTATTCCCTTTTCCTTATTCCCTGTTCTTCCACCACACCGTCATACAGCGAGGCTGCCAGCAGTCGCTCTCCCACCGCGCGCACTAGGGCAATCTTGTAGCCGGTCTGCCACCACTTCCACTCCAGCGTCTTCGGATTGATGGAATAAACCTGGTCGCTCAATCGCGAGCTAACCAGAATCTTGTTCAACTGTGCGTCATAGAAAAGCGCGTCCACATCGGTCAACGGAAAACGATGCACCCACATCCACGTCTTGCCCAGGTCATGCGTAAAGTACACACCCTCGCGAGCGCCCAGCCACAGCGTCCCATCCGACGAGAAAGCAATGGCATGAATCCGCGTCAGCATCGCCGGAATGCCCATAGGCCTCCAGCTCTCTCCACCGTCGGTGGATAGAACCACACCATCCTTCCGGGCTGCGGTCAGTTGTTCTCCGTGCGCGGCCACAGAAAGATAATCCCCCGCGCCCATCACCGGCCCGCCCTGCCAGCTTTCGCCCTTATCCTTGCTGGTATACACACCTTCCGGGGTCGCAGCCAGCCACGCCTCTCCACTCAGATCGAGTGCGCGCACGCGCCCATCCATCTCGCGCTTTGTATCTTTCACCTGCTTCTCAATGTTGATGCGCTTGTCATGGTGCGTCTCAGTAGCCGTCTTCACCAGCGTGTTCTGAATCGTGCTGTGCGCGCTCCAGCGGAGAGTCGGAGGATCCCCTTTGTCCGCCTCCAGCGCGAAGATGCCGTGATTGGTTCCTGCAACAATCGTTCCCTCCGGCGACTCCGCCAGGACAAACACATCGCGCCCCTCCAGCCCTTCGGCAATCTGATCCCACTGCGCGCCTCCATCGCTGGAAACAAATACCCCGCCATAACTTTTGTCGTTTACCACCCCGGCAAAGATCCGCGCCGCAGGCGCAGTTAGCCCCACCGCAGGTGGCGCAGTTAGCCCCTCCGCCGCAGGCGCAGCTGGCCCCACCGCAGGTGGCGCAGGTGGCTCCACCAGCAGCGCCTCCACCTTGCGCCCGCTGAATCCCTCATTCGCCGCCACAAAACTGGCCGCCGCATCCTGGCTCAGCAGCACGCCGCCGCGGTCGGTGGCCAGCAGCACATGATTCGAGTCCCCCGGATCGACAAAAACGTCGTTCACGATCACTTCCGGCCCGGTCATGCGCTCAAAGTGCCTGCCGCCGTCCACCGTCTTGTACAGGCCCTCCGTGGTTCCGGCATACACTACCTCGCGGTTGCCCGGGTCCTGCTTCAGTACCCGCGTCCTGCGCGCTGTCGAGGGAATCCCCTCAATCTTCTTGAACAGTTCTGCCGCGTTCTCGCTCTTGTAAATGCCGCTGCACGCGCTGGCAAAGACAATCTTCGGCTTGTCCGGATCGATGATGATGGAAAACACATCGGAATCGTCAATGACGCCCTTCTTGATGTTGTGCCAGCTCTCGCCGCCGTCCGTCGTCTTCCAGGGCAGGTGCCAGGTCCCGGCATAGATCACCTCCGGGTCCGCGGGATCGATAGCCAGCGACTCCACCTCGTGAATCTCCAGGCTGCCCGGCGGGCTGATCTGCGTCCAGGAGGCGCCATAATCCGTGCTGCGAAAGACTCCTTCCAGGGTTCCTGCAATGAGGATTTTTGGCTCCGAAGGCGCCTGCGCCAATGCGCGAATCGACTGCCCCTTCAGCCCCTCGACAGCGCTCCAGCTCCGCCCGCCATCGTGGCTCACCCACAGCCCGCCGCCGGGCTGGTCCATCTTCCACGCGGCTGCAAAAACCATGGCGGGATTCGCCGCGTCCACGATGATGTGGTCCACAACTAGATCGTCAGCAGGATCCAGCTTCGAGAGCCGGCGCCAGCTTTTGCCCCCATCCACAGACTCATAGAGCCAGCTATTGGTGGTACCCATATACAGATGATGGGGTTCGCCCGGAACCGACGCAAAGGCGCGTGCGTCGCCGCCCATGGGCCCTATCGCGCTCCACGGCGCCTGAGCCGCCAATCCGGAAACAGCAATCAAAAACAAAACTGGTAATAAGACGCGCGCAAAATCTACGGGTCGAAAAAATATATTAAAGCGGATTCGCAAACGATTCATGCAGGCAGGAAACTCCAAATGGTTCTTATCTAGAGTATACAAACAAGGCAGAAAGCCAGGCCGGCGTGCGCGCATCCGCGTCCCGCGGCGTGCTCTCAACGCAAAGAAGGCTGACCGGCAAGCCGGTCAGCCTTCCAGGGATTACAGGAAAAATCGTGCTCCGTTACGTTACCCCTCACGGCAGGCCAGCAGGCTTGCCGCGCCAGGCGTCAGTGAACCGGTTACTTCTTGCCGGCGGCTTTCTTCATGGGCTTGGCTGCTGGCACTTTCTTGTGCGGCGCAGGCTTCACCTTGGACTCGTCCACCGGGGTGGTTCCGGTTACATCGTTTGTAAAGGTCGCGCCCGACGGCACCAGGTAGGTCACCACTGCTTGCGCGTCCTTTGAATCCGTCACCACGCTGATGCGGGAGGCGTCAATGCCCTTCTCCGTCACCAGATAGTCCTTGACGTTGACGGCGCGCTCGGCGGCCAAATCCACAACCTTGGCATGCTTGTGCTTCATTGCGAACTGGGCTTCCTTCGCGGTCTTGGCCTGCTCCTTGGCATCGGCCTCGCCCACTACCACCAGCTTCGCGTCAGGATTCTGCTGCAGTTGCAGCGCGATTCCGTCCAGAGACGCCTTGGCTTCATTGTTGGCGCGGGTCGGATTCTTCTTGTCCTTGCTGAAGTCGATCGTGCCAAGCTGCTGAACGTGCGGAATCGGCGCCACATACGGGGCTAGGACGGTCACGCTGGTGTTCGCCATTGCTGTCTGGGTCTTGTCGTCGCTCACGGTGCAGGTGATCCCCACCACGCCGGTAGGTGCGCCGGTCGAGGAGAAGGTTGCCGTGGCGCCGCTGCCGCTGACGCTGCCGGCCGTAGCCGTATAGCTGTAGGTCAACGGGCGATTTTGCGGGCTCACACCGGCAGCCGTAACGGTGCTGGTCTCGCCCGGCTTGATGGTGCTGGGGCTGGCTGAGCAGCTGATGGTCGGCGGCTCAAACTGCTTCACCGTGTAGCTGGCCGTGGCTTCCGCCTTCTGACCCGGCTTCAGGCCTTCCATGCCCTTCTTGCCTTCCTTCACTTCCGCCTTCACCGTATAGCTGCCGGGCGCAAGCGTTGTGGTGGCCACTGTGGCCGTCGCTCCGTTGCCCGTCACATCAGTTCCCGACCAGCTATAGACAACAACGGTCTTTTTGTTGGGATCCACCGAGCCGGCGGTTGCTGTCACTGATACCGGATCTCCAGCGTAAACGGCGGGCGGGCTAGCCACGGCCGACAGGGTGATCGGCGGAGCCTTCTGGCAACCTATGGACGCAAAGGCCAAACTCGCCAAAGCTACAACCAGAAAAACAGACTTCAAAGTTCTCGAATACATGGTTTTCTCCTCCAGGTTCAAATTGAAAACGTTAATGAAGTGGTTTGCTGATGCGCGCCATTTCCGGACTAAAACCGACTGATCATCCTGAAAACAAACATGGAACAAACCAAACGTGCGTCAGAAATTCGATACGGAATCATAGTACCATAGCAATCCCACGGGTTATGTCCTCTTCAGAACATGTTTTTTATCCGGCATATTATCTGACTGTTTACCCGAATACCAGCCCCCTGGGGGCGAAAAAAACAAGAAAGCGTAATAAACAAAGAGGTTGGCCGGCTCCCGGCCAACCTCAAAGGATCCTGAACCAATCCCTCCACCGGGCGTCTCCGGCCCCCATCGTTACTGTTGAGGGGGCCGGACGATCGGTTTTTCCGCCTGAAAAAGGCCGATTAGCCTACTTCTTCACGGGCGGAACGGGCTTCATCTTCACGGGCGGAACGGGCTTCATCTTCACGGGCGGAACGGGCTTCTGAACCGCGCCCCCCGCGGCCTTCTGACCGTGCGTCAGATTCCGTTGGTCGATAAGAGTCAGAGAATCGGTAGCGTTGAATGGGTACAAGCGCACCGATTGCTGGCCCGTAGTGCTCAGGGTGACGTCTACACGACGGTTCTGAGCCCAGACTATGACGCCCAGATCGTGCAGAATCTTCCCCCGCTCTGCAGCGCTCAGGTCAGGATTCTGTTCGACCAGCTCTTTTACCTGGGCAGCGGTGAGGTTTTGATCCTTGCCAAGGCCGCTCGTCTTAATGTTGGCTTCGGGAACACCCTGTTCAACCAGGAACCGTTTTGTGCGCGCCACTCTGCGTTCGGAAAGCGCCTGGTTATACTCGGCTGATCCGCGAACATCCGCATGTCCAGACAGGGTCAAGTAGGCATCCGGTTTGAAGACGATGTACTTCTTGAAGTCCGATGCCAGGGTGGTCAGAGTTCCCACCTGGCTGGCCAACAGGCCGCCATTGGGTTTTTCGATCCTGGGCTGATCCGTCTGGAAAAATACACTGTGCAGTGCCAGGCGAGTCTCCAGTTGCTTGACCTCAGGGGGTTCGGCAGGAGCCATATACGGGGCCAGGACGGTCACGCTGGTGTTGGCCGTTGCTGTCTGACCTTTGTCGTCGGCTACATTGCAGGTGATGTTCGTCGTGCCGGTAGGTGCTCCGGTCGAGGAGAAGGTCGCGCTGGCCCCGTGGCCCTCCACCGTACCTGACGTAGCCGAGTAGCTATACGTCAACGGGCGGTTCTGCGGGCTCACACCAGACGCGGTAATGGTGCTGGTCTCGCCCTGCTTGATGGTGCCGGGGTTGGCTGAGCAATTGATGGTCGGCGGCTCAAAGGCCTTCACCGTAAAATTGGCCGAGGAGCTGGCCGATTCCCAGGGCTTGAGTCCTTCCTTGCCGGCCGGGCCTTCCTTCACTCCGCACTTCACCGTATAGATGCCCGGCACAAGCGCTGCGGTAGCCACAGGGGCCGTCGGCCCACTTCCGGTCACGCCGGCTCCGCCCCAGGAATAAACCACGTTCATTTTGGGATTCAGACCGCCCGCTGTCGCCGTCACCGTAACCGGATCACCGGCATAGATCAAAGTCGGACTCGCAGAGCAGGATATTGTCACTGGCGCTGGCGGCGCGATAGAGCCGATGTGGTACACGAGGCCTGCCGCCAACCGGATGCCTTCAAGCTGAGCCGTGCCGCCGGGTTGCCAGCCGTTGACCGAAGAGTGCGCCTGGCCGTAACGAACGTCCACGAACTCATAGTCGGCCTCGATCATCCGGATAGCCCAATGGCGATTGAGCTCGTAGTCCAGGCCGCCGCCAAAGGTAGTTGTCCAGCCCGGCGTGTAATATTGCTGATCTGGGCCTGACAACTCGCCTCCGCCCCCGAGGATATGCACCCACGGTGTCATCTGTGATCCCGGCCAGCGATAGATTCCACCGGCCTGTACCGTGTACATGCCGCTGTTGCTGGTGCCGTTCGTAGAGCTGTTGTAGATATCGTGCTGACCCGAATCAAACTGCAGCCCAAAATTGCGGTTGAAGTAGCGGGTAAGGCTCTCAACGCTGCCCAACTTCTGGGTCATGATAGAAACACCGTTCTGAGTAGGCCCGTCAGCTTTACCGTTCGATAGATAGCCCTCGACCGTCGCATTGGGCGCTAAAAAACTGTAGCCCACAAAGATGTCCCACTTCGATGCGGAATCATTAACAGGGGCTTTCCCGGTAGGTTTGGCTGTGACCTGAGCGGCCAGGGTAATCGGTATCAACAACACAAACGCAAATACAATGGCCCGGCTCAGATAATTTGAAACACGAGTGTACATGCGATTTCCTCCTTGCTTGATTTGTGCGAATAACGGTATGTGCTGCCGGTGTACATATACAAAAACCCCGGCTGAACTCGGAGCTTCTGTGCGGGGAGTACATCTGCAGTCTGCCCACTAAGATAAACGTACCACTATTCGCTATGATTCTGGCAGGGGTTTTTATCAAGAACTTACGCTATAACCCCTCCAAAACATGGAGGATAACTGAAATTACTTTGGTAACTTTTTCCTCTGGAAATCGGCTCTGCTGCCCGGCTTAACCCAGATTCAAGGTCTTCATCAAGCTGCGCGGCTCGCGCTGAATCTTCTCTTGCAACAAAGTCAGAGCATAAATCAGTTGCTCTGGCCGAGGCGGACATCCCGGAACATACACATCCACGGGAACGATCTGGTTGACGCCCTGCACCACCGCATAGTTGTTGAAAACCCCGCCCGAGGTGGCGCAGGCCCCCATCGAGATCACCCACTTCGGCTCTGGCATCTGGTCGTAGAGACGGCGCAACACCGGGGCCATCTTCTGCGCAACCCGCCCGGCAACAATCATCACGTCTGATTGCCGCGGAGAAGGCCGGAAGACCTCGGCGCCGAAACGCGCAATATCGTAGCGTGAGGCCCCCGTCGACATCATCTCGATGGCGCAGCAGGCCAGCCCAAAGGTCATCGGCCAGAGGGAGTTCTTCCGTATCCAGTTCACCGCAAAATCCAGCGAGGTCAGCAGGATGCCCTCCGGCACTTCATAGCCGTAGTTCGCTTCCATCACCTTAGCGCGATTATTTGCGCTGCTGTCCAACGCTCCAAATAGATACCGATCCCGCTCTGCCGTCGCCGCCATGTTTCTACTATACCGCTGATTATTCAGAGATGAGTAATGCTGCTGATACTGTCCGGCTTACGGCGCAGGGATATATTTGACGCGATAAAGTGAACCACGTTTATTCCCAAGAGAGTGTCCCTCTTTCTGAATGGCAAAAAACCGAACCGTCCCGTCTGGATCAAAAAGCAGGGAACCTGGAAGTATGATGCTGTATTCGTTTCCAGCCTGACCATCCAATACAACCGACCACTTCCCAGCTCCGTCGGTCATGCTACCTCGATCGTTATAAGCGATAAGGCCTCTTTGCGTCTGCGCCGCATAGGCCACGTGTTTACTATCGCTGCTGAAGGCCCAATTGCCGATTCCAGAGAAATCAGGACCCTCCTGACCGTCCTCAACTAAGGTAAATCCTTCCCCGGATGTACTCCCTTTCCGTGCTGTGTACGCTATATGTTTTCCATCGGGACTGAAGCTTGGGTTGTAGATAGCATGGTATTCCGCTCCCGCCTGACCATCCACAACCAGCCTAAACGTGCCTTCACGGCCATCTCGCTCAGCAAACGCCAAGCGTTTTCCATCAGGGCTGAGGGCGGGGGAGCCGTATCCTGTTTCTTTGCACTCCGCTGTCACACGGCCGTCAACTACTATCACCCATTCTCCGCCCTTCTTGGCTGCGTACGCCATGTGGCTTCCATCGGAGCTGAAGGCCAAATGTGTGAATTCCGGTAATACTCCTACAAAAACCCCACGTAGTGCTATGTGAGAAAGGTCGTCATAAGCTACGCTCGACTGACTATCCACACCGTATATCGGCCGAGACATATCGTGAGAATTTGTCCGATCTGTCACTCCCCAAGCCGTGAGACTGTCGTAAGTACCCTCCTGACCATTCACGACTACGAACGACTTTTTGCCTTGCTGTGCTCCAAAAACGACGTGTTTACTGTCTGGGCTGAAAGCTGGGCCATAAATTTCGTCGTACTCCGTGCCGGGATGACCATCTTCCACTACCGTCAAATGTTTGCCTATCTCAGCCGCAAATGCGATGTGCTTGCTGTCTGGACTGAAGATCAAGTTGAAAATTTCGTCGTATTCCGCACCTGCCTTCCCGTCCACCACTAGCCGGAATGAGAGATGTCTTAGAGAACCCTCCGCCGCCACATAGGCCAAGCGTTTTCCGTCGGGGCTGAAGATCAAATCTTTTGGCCCCCCGATGGATAAACCGCGATTGTCGTACACTGGGCCACCCTGGCCATCTATAACCAGCAAGGGCTTCTTGTCCCGAAATGCCGGATATGCGAAGTGCGTACCATCGAAGCTCAGGGCCAAGCCACCTAATAGAGTAAGATCATTGCTCACCGGGATTACTTTGCCGTCTAGAACGACGCATCTTTTCGTTCCATTCGAGCAGTCGGTTCCAGAAGCAAAATAAGCAATGTGGCGCCCATCTCCGCTAATCATAGCGGGCGCGTATATAGGATTCCGTTCAATTGGATTCCATTCAATTGGCCCTAGTAGCGTCTCCTCGACTTTATATCGGCTCTTCGCCGCAGCAGACGTTGATTGGACCGGTGCGGGCGTGGATTGAACAGGAGTAGATGCCATTTGAGTCTGCGCGGGTGTCGTTTGGGTTGATACACCATTCGTTTGGCCAAATCCTGTCACTGCCAGACCGGGTAGCACTGCTGACCAGAGGGCAACCCGTTTCGTGGCTTTGAGAAGACGCAGAACAGATTGAGTTTTCATAGCCAAACATCATAGTGCATTCCCGAATGGCCGGTCATGCGTATTTCCATGAATCTTTCTTCCGGCCAGCTCCCAGTCGCGGCCTTTTCTTTCACTTTCTTCCTTTTTTTTCTGGCACTTCGCCAGATCTTCATGGGTTCCTTATTCGCATAGCCCTATATTTCCTTTTAAGGCTCTCGCTGGAGTTGTACTAATTTGCGTTTGTAGGATGGCTTCTGTCGCCTGCGACTGTTCTACAGGCTGTTGTCTACCGCATTTTTTCTGGAAGTGAAAACCGTATGCGCCGTTTTGGAATCAAACTGCTGTTTCTCGCCGTCCTGCTGGGTATCCCCGCAATTGCTCTCACTCAGCCCGCCGCCCCCGACACTAAGGCTCCAGCCACACAAGCCCAGATCGCCGCCCTGCAACAAGCCGTCGACGCGAATAAAGCCGCTGCCGCTGCTGCCCAGTCGGCCGGCGACAACGCCTGGATGCTGGTCTCCGCCGCGCTCGTCCTGTTGATGACCGGCCCCGGACTGGCCCTGTTCTACGGCGGTCTGGTCCGCAAAAAGAACATCCTCGGTACCATGATGCAGAGCTTTGCCATGATGGGTCTGGTCACCATCCTCTGGGCCATCGTCGGCTACTCGCTGGCCTTCGGGCACGGCAACTGGTTCGTCGGAGGATTCGAGCACCTTTTCCTGCGTGGCGTCTCCCTGACCCCCAACACCGACTACGCCGCCACCATTCCCGAGCAGACCTTCATGGTCTACCAGCTCATGTTTGCCATCATCACTCCGGCGCTCATCACCGGCGCATTTGCTGAACGCATGAAGTTCAGCGCCATGGCAATCTTTCTCTCCTTCTGGTCGCTCATTGTTTACTGTCCCATGGCCCACATGGTCTGGGGCGCTGACGGATTCCTCAGCCTCAACAACACCCACGCCCCTCTGCCCTCGCTCGACTTTGCCGGCGGCACCGTCGTCCACATCACCTCGGGCGTCTCCGCCCTGATCTGCTGCCTCTATCTGGGCAAGCGCCTCGGCTACCCGCACACCAAAATGCAGCCCCATTCCATGGTGCTCAGCTTCATCGGCGCGTGCCTGCTCTGGGTGGGTTGGTTCGGCTTCAACGCCGGCAGCGCCCTCAACGCCAGTTCGCTCGCCACCAGCGCCTTCATCAACACCCACTTCGCCGCCGCCGCTGCCGCCGTCGGCTGGTCCATCGCTGAGTGGATTCACAACGGCAAGCCCACCGCCCTCGGCGCCATCTCCGGTGCGGTTGCCGGACTCGTCGCCATCACTCCCGCCTCCGGATTTGTTCAGCCCTTCGCGGCTCTGGCCATCGGACTCGCTGCCGGGCTTGTCTGCTTCTTCATGGTCTTCATGGTCAAGAAATTTTTCGGCTACGACGACTCGCTCGACGCCTTCGGTGTTCACGGAGCCGGCGGAACTCTGGGCGCGCTGCTCACAGGACTCTTTGCCACCAGCGCCATCAACGCCGCCTTCGGCAAAAGCGCCACCGGCAGCCCCAATCCCACCGGCGCTCTCGACGGACATTGGGGACAGTTGCTCAACCAGTCAACCGGCATCGCCATTGCCTGGATCATCTCCATCGCCGGCACTCTGGTCCTGCTCTTCGTCGTTGACAAGCTCGTCGGCCTCCGCGTTGCGCCGGAAGACGAATCCAGGGGTCTCGATATCTCCCAGCACGACGAGGAAGGCTACGACCTGAATTCGTAAGTTGTATGTATGTCATCCTGAGCGAAGCAGGCCACGCTTTTGTGGCCTGTGGAGTCGAAGGACCT
>Ga0187875_10003158_pt1 | contig 11737 bp, 13 predicted proteins | sample June2016WEW_17_1_2_FD_132978 | JGI IMG/M metagenome (GOLD analysis project Ga0187875, IMG submission 132978) | Peatland microbial communities from SPRUCE experiment site at the Marcell Experimental Forest, Minnesota, USA - June2016WEW_17_10 | ecosystem: Environmental > Terrestrial > Soil >... | reverse complement strand
GGTTAACGACCCGACATGTACTAACTTCAATAACAATGCTATCGCCGCCACCAGTGTGGCCCAGGTACAGCAGCTGCTGCACGATGAGAACCTGTACATCGCGACTCAGCACTTTGTCGTCTCTTTGGCCCAGCCGTCCACGTTCAACATGGTTCAGCCGTGGATTATGGGTGCAGTGGGTGCCAATACCTTAGGCGATGCGGTCACCGGCGCCGGCTTCGGTGATGGTTCCCCGATCGCCGTCTGGATTAACCAATCCCTGAAATCGTCATTAGGACACTAGAACAATTAATTAACTGAGAGCGTTCTCAGCAGCCATTCAACGAAAGAGGGTCTGCCTCAGGCAGACCCTCTTTTTTATTCTCTTTATCTCAAATAGTTAGAATAACGTGCAAAAAAGCTAATTGGCTATTAATACTTAGAATTGCAGGAAATTGATGGCGACCCGTGCGGGATTCGAACCCGCGGTCTTCTCCGTGACAGGGAGATATGCTAAACCGCTGCACCAACGGGCCTTAAATGAAAGGGTGTATGCATCCGCACACAAGTAAAAGTCTATCAAGGTCGGTTAACTGCTGTCAAGCCGGAGCTGAATTCCGGCGAAGTAAAAAATAATCTTTCCTGAAAAAACTACTGTATATGTTGACAAGTCTGAATTTAATGTTAGACTAGAATTGTAATATTGAATCCAGAATAGGAGGAGTTACCATGCCTGTATATGTTATGTTTACCCGGCTCACCACCGAGGGCAGAAAGTCCATGATGAATAACCCCCAGCGAGCCTTTGAAGTGAATAAGGAAGTTGAAGCGATGGGCGCCAAAGTGATTGCCCAGTATGCTTTGCTTGGCAATTATGACTTCATCAACATTCTCGAAGCCCAGAGCAATGAAGCCATCGCCCGCGTCGCTTCGGAATTAGGTTCCCGCGGCACCCTCGAACCGTTGACCATGTCCGCAATTTCCATGCAGGATTATGTTCGGGAACTAGAAACAGCTAAAATTATCCGGAGATAAATTATTCCCCCTCGCATTAATAAAAACAAGGTAAATTCCAACAGCCCTCGTTCTGTAACCCAGATGCGGGGGCTTTTTGGTATGTAAAATGATTACAAAAACAAATTCCGATGACTGGAAAGTTGTCTTGAAGGCCGACCCAACCGCCTGGCTGCTGGAGGACAGTAATCCTTCGGTGCGTTATTGTACGCTGACGGATATACTCGGCGCCGCCGAAGATGATGCCGAAGTTAAGACTGCCCGCAAAGCCATCATGTCCTCCGGCATCGTGCCCCGTATCCTGGAAAAACAGAACCCCGACGGCAGTTGGGGCGAGCCGGCGGATTTCTATCTCCGGTGCAAATATCAGGGCACGGTCTGGACTGTCATCCTTTTGGCCGAACTGGGCGCGGACGGTAAAGATAAAAGAATTCAAAAAGCGGCCGAATTTATTCTGGCTAATTCTCAGGATAAACAGAGCGGCGGCTTTGCCGTTCAATCCGGCGCAGACGGGGGCGAGCATGAAAGGGTTATCCCCTGTCTCACCGGCAACATGCTCTACAGCCTTATCCGGTTTGGCTGGTTGGACAATCCGGCCGTCCAACGCGGTATCGCATGGATAACGCAATACCAGCGCTTTGATGACGGCATCGCGCAAGCTCCTAAAGGCTGGCCGTATCAGCGGTTCCCGAACTGCTGGGGCAAGCATACCTGCCATATGGGCGCCGTGAAATCCCTGAAAACGCTGGCCGAAATCCCCGCACAAAAACGGACCGCAGCCGTCCGGAATACGATTCAGCAAGGCGCCGAATATTTGCTCATCCATCACCTTTATAAAAGCAGCCATGACCCTGCGGTTGTGGCTAAAAAGTTCTGGCTGAATTTCAATTTCCCCACTCTCTGGAAAACAGATGCGCTGGAAATGCTGGGCCTGATGGTCAAATTAGGTTACCGCGACACTCGCATGCAGGATGCACTCGATTTACTCGTCTCGAAACAGGACGGACAGGGCCGCTGGCTGATGGAAAAAAGTTACAATAAACGCCTTCTCATCAGTCTGGAAAAAGACGGTAAACCCGGCAAATGGGTCACCCTGCAGGCCTTGCGGGTATTAAAGGGAATAAATGCGAAATAATAAACCCTTTCCCATTTTCGTAACGGGAAGTGCACCTTTGGCAGTCAATTTCGTTATATATCTGACGAAACATCGGACAACCAATAGTCAGAAGTTGCCATGATTTGTTAAGTGTTATCCATTCTAATATCGCGTAATAACGAAAGGTGAATAATTGAAATCTGTACTAGGGTAGTGTGGCAAGACAGCAATGTAGGAGACATCATTGGCGAGGTCACCCCGCGTCAAGTCATGGTAGGTCAAATTTGAATCACCAAATGACCATAGCGTCAAAATGTTTGCGCCCATGCTAGTAAAATATCCCTGAATATGTTTTAATTCTGATGTCGCTAATTTAACCTATAAAACGGGGTTAATTTCCATGACTAAGATTTTTGCTTTTATGAATCAACGGTGGTTTCAGGTACTGGTTATTGGTGCAATCCTCTTCTTCGGTACCGAACAGGCTTTAAAGTTTACCAATAACATCAATTTTGTGCCCACCGTCATCCTTATCGGCGCATTTTTAGTGCCGGTAACTATGGTGACCTATTTTTACAGCCAGGAGCAAGTCCTGGATAAAACCAGCCATTCTGCTGTCCCTCTCTCGCTGGTGGCAACCTGCTTTCTGGTCGGTGGCGTCATCGGCTCTGTTTTTGCTGGATTCATAGAGTATACTACTTTACGCAGTTCCAGTATTTTGATTCTTTTTGGTGTCGGTTTAATCGAAGAGACCACTAAACTCATCTTTCCGGTAATCATGTTCATTCGCGGGCGTTATCGTTCCGAAGCGGACGGCTTACTTTTCGGCGTCAGCTGCGGTATGGGATTTGCCGCGCTGGAAACGATGGGTTATGGACTGGTCAGTCTGCTGCAAACTCAGGGCAATATAGGCACGCTTCAGGAAGTGCTTTTAATCCGCGGGTTATTATCGCCCGTTGGGCATGCTGCCTGGACAGGGCTCGTTTGCGCCGTACTCTGGCGCCAGCGGGAGAAGACCGGTAAAATCTTGCGGCCCGTGGTTTTTAGCGTGTTCCTTCTTGCGGTCGTGCTGCATGCCTTGTGGGATATTTCCGGAACCTCCAGCAACGTCACGGTAAATTATCTGGGTTATTCCGCTGTCGGTGTCGTCAGTTTGACGCTGCTCATCCTGCGCCTCCGGGATGCGAGAAAAGTAAGCATGGCAGCCAAATTACCATCTGTCCCACCGCTGGGTTAATACTCTCTTGCAGGCTGCAGATATCGTAGTGGAGAAAGATGATCCGGACCAGTTTCCCTGTAGAGCCAATTGGTATCCAACCGTGCACCTCTGCAAAGGGGGATTAATGGGGATTTACTTTTAGATTGATGCTTTTTAACATGTCCGGTTTAAAGACTCTTCTTGATGCTGTTCCCTTTCTTCCCGCCTTTTATTTTGAGCATGTAACTATTGACAAGGTTAAAAACGGGTTCTAAGCTAAAATTAGCATATTCTAAGATGTGAGCCCGGTTTGTGACCAATAAACAACTTAAATGGCACTTCCATTTACTCGATATCTTTCTCTTATTCGTGCCGGTATCGATTATCTTTTACTTTTTGCACGCTGCTTCGCTGCCGTCATTTCTCATCACCGCCGCCGCCCTTATCGGCATGGCGCACCTGATGGCCGAATCCACCAGCATTATTGCTAACCGCGTTTCCAGCACCATTTCCGCCCTCATCAATGCCACCTTCGGTAATGCGGTGGAACTCTTCATCGCGGTCTTTTCTCTGCGCGCCGGTCTTTTCGCCCTAGTGACTGCTTCTATTACCGGGTCCATCCTCCTCAATGTGCTGCTCTTAATCGGCCTGGCAATGCTGGCCGGCGGCCTTAAATTCAAAGAACAGAAGTTTAACAAAGACTCCGCCGGTCTCTCCTCCACCATGCTGTTTGTCGCGGTTGTCGGCCTCAGTATACCGTCGCTTTATAAAATGATGGTCGGCACTCCGTCACATCAGATGAGCCTGGCCGTCTCCGGGATTTTAGGAATTGTTTATATTCTCAGTCTCATTTACACCCTGGTTACCCACCGCCACATGTTCGTCGTGGAAAGACAACCGCCGGAAGAAAACCATGACCGCTGGACGGAAAAAGGCGCAATTGTCGTCCTTTTAGTTATCACTATCCTGGCTGGTTTTGCGTCTGATATTCTGGTCAATTCCATCCAACCGCTGGTCGGTAAAACCGGTTTCACCGACGCTTTTGTCGGTCTGGTCTTCGTTGCTATCCTCACCAATATTCCGGAAATTACCAGCGCCATGGCCTTTGCCCGTAAAAACCACATGACACTGTCCTTGGAAATCGGCATGAGCTCCGCTTTGCAGATTGCCCTGTTCGTGGTGCCGATTCTGATTCTGGTCAGCCCGCTCATTGTGCACGGCGGATTTGACCTGGTGTTTACCCCGTTTGAACTCGTGGCGGTCGTGGTCACGGCTATGATTGCCAACTACATCGGTGCGGACGGCATCTGTCACTGGGTGGAAGGCGCCCAGTTAATCGCGGTCTACCTGCTGATGGCAACCGCTTTTTATTTTTTGAAATAAAGTTGTATTCCGATGGTATTTTCGATTAGAATATTACAGTGGTTCTTCCCGAACACATAGGAGGGTGATTTTATTATGGATATTTCTGAAGTACGCAAAGGCTCTAAAATACTGATTGACAACGTGCCTTACAATGTTGAGGAAGCTGAGTTCATGAAACCCGGTAAAGGCAGTGCCATTTACCGCTACAAACTGCGCAACCTGATTGACGGCTCCAGCACAAATAAGACATATCATTCCGGGGAAAAATTTACCCCCGCCAACGTCTCCACCCGCGAAGGGCAGTTCCTCTTTCGCGACGGCAGCCAGTTTACCTTCATGTCCACCGAAAATTATGAACAATATGTGATTGATGAATCGCTGCTCGGCGATAAAAGCCATTTCCTCAAAGAAGGCACCATCGTCACCACCATGATGCTCGAGGAAAAACCGCTGGACATCACCCTCCCGATTTTTGTCGAATTGAAAGTCAACAAGAGCGATGTCGCCACCAAAACCGATACGGTAACCGCGCAGATGAAATCGGCCACGCTCGAAACTGGTTATCAGATTGATGTTCCAACCTTCATCAAAGAAGGCGATATCATCAAAGTCGATACCCGTACCGGCACTTACGTCGAACGCGTCGTGACCAAGAAATAACAATGACGGACGATGAACGTCAGCGGCTCGAACGGCTGTTGCCCAATCTCCAGCGCCGTGCGTTCATTTATCAGACCATCCGGACGTTTTTTAACGAACAGGGTTTTCTGGAAGTAGAAACCCCCATCCGTTCGCCGGCGATTGCCCCGGAAAAAGAAATCATCCCCGTTGAAAGCGAAGGCTGGTTTCTTTCGACGTCTCCCGAACTTTACATGAAACGTCTACTGGCCGCCGGTTACGATAAGATTTATCAGTTCAATCGCTGTTTCCGTAAGGGCGAGCGCGGTCTGCACCACAACCCCGAATTCACCTTGCTGGAATGGTACCGCCAAAACGCCGATTACAAACAGATGATGAAGGACACCGAAAATCTGGTCTGTGCCGTCGCCGTGGCGCTCGGCATGGGCAAAACCCTTCGCTATCAGGCCCGGGCCATTGATCTTTCTTTGCCCTGGGAACAGTTCACCGTATCTGAGGCTTTCACCAAGTGGGCCGGCTGGGACCCTGTCGCCGACCCTGATGTGCGCCGTTTCGATGAGGATACGGTATTAAAAGTCATTCCTAATCTCAACCCCCTTCGCCCCACGTTTTTGCTGGATTATCCCGCCCCGATGGCCTCGTTGGCCCGGCTGAAACCGGGCAATTCCCGCGTCGCCGAACGTGTCGAGCTCTTTGTCGGCGGCTTGGAACTGTGCAACGCTTACAGTGAATTGACTAATCAGCCGGAACAGCAGCTGCGTTTCCTGGAAGAAATCGAACAAATCAAACAATGGCAACACCGTATCGCGCCGATGCCGGAAAAATTCCTGAACGCTGTGAAATATCTGCCGGAATGCACAGGCAATGCCCTGGGGATTGACCGGCTGGTGATGCTCTTCTGCGACGCCGCTGCGATTGATGCGGTGATGCCTTTTACCGTGGACGATGCATAAGCGGGACTGACAATTATTATTTTAAAACAAACAACCTCAGCAGTGTCCCCGCGATATTCATAAATGCTCCTACCGCGTTTGCCCCGTTCGGTTGATTCTCATCGCCATCCAGATAACTTGCGTTGGAAGAAGTCCCGACCGGCTGCGATAAAAATGCGTTCAGTTTGGTCAGAACGCTCTCGGTATCGCCGTTTTGATGGTCCGCCAGGATACTCTGGATTTGTGCCTGCAGCTTCTTGTCTTCCTCGGTGGGCTCTTTCTGCGTAAGCAGCGCCTGGCGGGCATGCTGAAATTTCGTAAATTCGCCTCGGTTCAGCCAGAAACCGTTGCATGTCGGGCAGCGTTCGACAAAAATATCCTTGGGGAAATTGGGGTCGGTGAAGCGGGACAGTTGCGCTCCGTCTATCGGGCAAACATGCACCTTATTCTCCACCGGTGTGCAGGAGGACAAAATATAGGTGTCTACCATGTCGATTTTCTCGGCTTCACCCTGCTTGGCCCGGAACAATCCGGAAGTGTCAAACCAGATGCCGCCGCATGTATCACATTGATTCACGAACAACGGCAAACCGTAATTCGCCGTGATTTGCACCTGATGCATTTCATTACTGTCATTCGGACATTTCATGCCAACATTATCTCATGAAAAAATACTCAAGACAATACTCACGCTTGAGTTTCCTTTATCACCTGACGGTATTGGCTGGACACCCGACTACCTTCTCGAAAAATTATTCACTTCCCTTCTCAAAGATATAATTTCGAAAAGTATATAATAAGGCTGGTAGCGATTGTTACCGCCTGCCCGGATATTAAATCTCAAATAAAGGGAGTTCAAAAATGAAATGCCCTGTTTGCGGCGCCAACGCCTGGCACACCGTTGTCAGAAGAGATAATTCCAAACCGGCAGACCGGACCTGGGTCACCACGCTTTACCGCGTTTGCACCAAGTGCAATTACGAAGAAAAAATGCAGCCGCCTGCGGAAAATAATACCGAAAAAAAGTAACGGGGATTATTGCTCCAGTGTGCTCTTCAGCAGGATGCCGTTCGCCCAGTAAAATCCGCTCCCGCCGTCGGGCAGGATATCAAATGTGAGGCCGTCATACGGCACGGCAGTTACTGAAACTACGGTTCCACCGTCAAGGGTATCACCAACTTTCAATTCCCCGATTGTCCGACCGTCCGTCGTGGGATGACCCGGAGATGCCGAAACGATGCGTCCGTCGTTCAGCGCTATCCTGATTATTTGGAACGATGTCGGCGATTGGACTGACGCTGTGGCCCTAATCGTCTCCGCGATCTTTTTCCCCGTGCTGTCCTGAGTGTAAATTGTCATCCCTTTCTGCAATTTTTCCACCGGGACCGTCCCGTTCGGAGTATCAATCAATGTGCCTGCGGCCAGACAAATCGGGCAGGTATTGATGCTCGGCGTCGTGGCCGTTACCGTAATTACGCCGTTCGCCGCAATCGTTCCCTGATATGTTTCACCCTGGTTTTGCCCTACGCGTATCGAGAAAGTATAGCCGGCTGCGGCCGCGGTCACCTGGACGGCGCCGTTCAGTTTTTTATATTCGCGGTAAATCTGCAGCTTTTCGTCGTCGGTGTAAGCGGCCTTAACCGTAAGGTTCAGGTGGTTCAAAATTGCGGTAAATTCCTCCTGGTCCGCCATTATCGTTGTAAACTCTGCGATCGCATTCTGCTGCTCCACTCCCGGCCGGGCCACCGGATATAAATCCGGGTCGCACCAGAAATAGTCCGGATACGCTGTCAGCAGCTGGTATTTAAGCTCGGAGATGGTATATGTCGTGGCAGTTGTTGTAGTTGCGGCGGTTGTCGTCGTAGTGGTGTTCGTGGTTGCTGTTGTTGTCATCGTTTTTTGGCAGGACGTTAGCAAAACCGCTGCCAATGCTGCTATTGTAATTATGACCTGAGATCTTCGTCGCATGTTCCGCCTCCGCTTTTCTAAAATTACTCAAGCGCCGCATATCCCCGCCGCTTTGATTTTACCCGATATAGCATCTGTAAACAACGACACCGGAATCGTATTCATCCGGCATCCAACCTATTGATAGACCCGCAAAGAAAAGAATATAATCAGATAGTTGTCCGCCAGTACCGCAGAGGAGTTCAAAAAATGGATACTACCGAATTAAGCACATTAATCAAAACCCGCCGTTCCATCCGTGTATTTCAGGATAAAGCGGTTCCGGAAGCCCTTTTGCTGCAGGCGGTGGAAACCGCGACCTGGGCTCCTAATGGCGGCAACGCCCAGAACTGGCGTTTCTTTATTATCCTCGATAAAAAAATAATCAATTCGGTCGAAGATGTTATCCGGACCGGCCTGAAAACCATACAGTCCTGGCCGGAGATGGCCAATGCCGGCCCTGCCGGCGGGCGTCCCCGCAATCCGCAGCCCGGCAGTCCCCTTACCACGGCGCCGGCCTTAATCGTAGTATGCGCGGTGCGGTCTTCAAATCCGATGGTCAACGCCATGACGAAGCGCGCCGAAACCGACCCTGCGGCGAAAGAAATGCTGGAAGGCCTGCGTGTAATCTCCGGCAGCGTCCAGTCAACTTCGGCCGCGGCAGCCTATTTGATGCTGGTGCTGCATCAGATGGGGCTCGGTACTTTGTGGATGACCGGCCCGCTGCACGCCAAGGCAGATATCGAAAAATTGCTGAAAATTCCAGCTGGCATGGATATCGTTACCCTCGTGCCGGTCGGTTATCCGGCGGAAAGCCCCACCCGCGACCGCAAACCCGTCAGTGAAGTTTGCCAGGTAATTAAATAAAAATATTTTGTTATTAATCGCTTTCGCAGGAAATCGTTGTGAATAAATACGTGGTTGGTTATCTTTTTAACCGGGATACAAACGAAGTTTGCCTGATTCAAAAAAATCGTCCCCAATGGCAAAAAGGGCGATTGAATGGGGTTGGGGGCCACATCGAAGCCGGAGAAAGTCCCGCATCTGCGATGACCCGGGAATTTTGGGAAGAAGCCGGCGAACGGAATATCGCCTGGCGGCAATTTCTCTTCATCACCGGAACCGGATACGAATTAAATTGTTTTACGGCCAAAGCAGATGGCGCGAATTTGAAAAACATTCATTCGGCCACCGATGAAATTATCGGCTGGTATCCGGTTGAATCCTTGCCGCAGAATATCTTGCCCAATTTGAAATGGATTGTACCGATGGCCGATTATAAGTTTGATATCACCGGCACCATTATTCACGAAAGCGAAGAGTGCTAGTTCTCTTTGAGTCGCAACGAAATACCCAGAGGCCAAAGGCCGGAGGTACTCAGCACAATAAGCTGATGGATAGGGGCATGAAGCCGAAATGTATACCCTACCCGTGGGAGAGAGCTGGAGAGGGGGCACAACAAGAGTTAGAATGGACGGGAAAAAATAAATCAGGGGAGTTTTAATCATGGACATCAATCAATTACAGGATATCGTCGGAGCTGATTACGTTATCACCGACCGCGACCATATGCAGAGCTACCTCTGCGACGAAACAGTCGTCTGCGTCCGGCCCAAACCGGCCGAAAAAGTTGTCGTCGTCAAACCCGGCAACGCCCGTGAAATTTCCGAAATTTTAAAACTGGCCAACCTGGACAAAACACCGGTCTTCATCCGCGGCGGCGGCACCGGCCTCTGCGGCGGCGCCATCCCCACCCGGGACGGCCTGCTCATCTCGATGGAAAGGCTCAACAAAGTTATTGAGCTGGACGCCGATAACCTGATGATTACCGTCGAAGCCGGCGTAACCCTGGCGGACATCCTCAAGGCCGCGGACGGCGCCGGGCTGTTCTTCCCACCCCATCCCGGTGACGAAGGGGCCCAGGCGGGCGGTATGGTCGCCCTCAATGCCGGCGGCACCCGTGCCGTCAAATACGGCGTCACCCGCAGCTACGTCAAAGGACTGGAAGCCGTGCTACCCACCGGCGAAATCGTCAATTTCGGCGGTAAACTGATTAAAAACAACCAGGGTTTTGATTTACTGCAGCTGATGATTAACAGCACCGGCCTGCTCGGCGTGATTACCAAAATTACCTTCCGCCTGTACCCCAAGCCGGAAGCCAGCGCTACGCTGGTCGTTTCTTATAACAACCGCTACGATGCCATCAATACCGTCCCGAAAATCCTGCGCAGCGGCACTACGCCGCTGGCCATTGAGTTTTTCGAGCGGGATATCGTGATGCAGGTATCTAAAAAAATCGGCGTCAACTGGCCGGTGGAGAAGGGCACTGCCTACCTGATGATTATTCTTACCGGCACCAGCGAAGACGATATGTTTTCGCAGGCGGAGAAAATCGCCCAAATCTGCGAGGAAAATAAGAGTGTTGACGTCCAGGTGGCCGATAAAGCCCAGATGCAGGCGGATATTCTCAAACTCCGCAGCGAATTCTTCTCCATCTTCAAGGACCGTACCGCGGATGCGCTCGATATCACCGTGCCCCCGGCCAATATCGGCAAGCTGCTGGAGAAAGTAGATGAAGTCGCTAAAAAATACAATACCACCATTCCTACTTACGGCCATGCCGGCGACGGCAACCTGCATGCCCATATCCTCAAGGAAATTGATGAACGCGGCCAGCTCAAGCAAGTAAAACGGGAAATTTATCAGGAGACGCTGAACCTCGGCGGCGTGCTCACCGGCGAACACGGCATCGGCCAGATCCGCAATAAAGACCTGGATTTGGTGCCGGATAAGAAGCAGTGGGAACTGATGTGGGGCATCAAAAAGACCTTCGACCCCAATAATATCCTCAGTCCCGGCGTCGGCCTCCCCCAAAACTTACACTAACTTAATAATAATGAGTAATATTCGCCTCTCCCCTGACGCGAGAAGATTAAGATGAGAGAGTGATCATCGGATGCAATCCTCCCGCCCGTTGAAGAATGACCATTATTCTGTTGTTAAAGTAATTTTGGTGCACTAACCGCGATTTTATGATTCGTTTTGTAAAAAGTGTATTTTCTATAGCAACGGAAACGAATATTTTCAGGTTTTCGGGTATGCGGAAGCACTCTGCGTTTCTGAAATGACGTGAGGCGATTCGACGTTTGCGGCCGTTTTGATTAGAACCCTTCCCATTTTGTCATTATCGGGCTTGACCCGATAATCCAGAAAGATAACGGGAGAGGATGATGGCTGGATTCCCGCTTTCGCGGGAATGACAGGTTGTGGGGGATTGCTGCCCTTGCAACAGTGGGTCCTCAATATTTGCCCTTTATTGGGCGCTCAGGAGCTGGATTCTGACGAGCCTGGGCCTTTGCGTCCACCAACCCGGGAGGACTGTGAATAAGGAGTGTCCGTGGCCTGCGTTGCCGCCTTAGTCGTATAGTTCGCGCCGGTTGAACAGCACCGGAACGTTCTCTGTATTCCGATACTTTTCCCCCGGGAACCCCTAAAGCCGTTGTACATGGGCATTTCCTGAATGCCCAACCGGCCCCGGCGGTAAGAATCATGACGGAGAGTTTTACG
>Ga0187875_10003156_pt1 | contig 11737 bp, 11 predicted proteins | sample June2016WEW_17_1_2_FD_132978 | JGI IMG/M metagenome (GOLD analysis project Ga0187875, IMG submission 132978) | Peatland microbial communities from SPRUCE experiment site at the Marcell Experimental Forest, Minnesota, USA - June2016WEW_17_10 | ecosystem: Environmental > Terrestrial > Soil >... | reverse complement strand
GCGCCGGCGCTCCAGCTTCCAGTTGAACAACAGCGGTCCGAGGGTCAAAGCGCTCATCGCCAACCCTTCTTGTAGGCGCTGAGCGTCACCTTGCCGCCCTCGGCGATCGCATGCAGGTCGCCGACCGCGCTCGAGGCCTCCTCGCCACGCGCCAAGGCGTCGAGCGCGGCGCGGAAATGGGCGACGACTTCAGCGACATAGGCGCGGCTGCGCTGGCGGCCCTCGATCTTGAGCGCCGTCACGCCCGCCGCCTTGAGCTCCTTGAGGATCGAGGCGGCGTTGAGGCCGACCGGCTCCTCGAACAGGTAGGAAGCCTCGCCTCTCGCCATCAGGCGGCTCTTGCACGGCGTCGGATAGGCGGCGTTCTCATTTTTTGCGTAGCAATTCGTCATCACCTCGCCGAGGCGCGACACCATTCGCCCGCCTTCGTCTCGATAGGAGACGAACTCGGCCGGCGCGCAGACGCCGTCGCTGCTCGGCGAGCGGCCGGTGATGTACGACGACAGATAGCAGCGCCCCTCGACCATGGTGCCGAGGCTGCCGAAAGCAAAGACTTCCGCCTCGATCTTCATCCGCGCAATCAGCGCCGCCACTTCCTTGACCGCCAGCACGCGCGGCAGCACCACCCGGCTGACGCCGAAAGCTTCGCGATAGAAGTCGATCGACAGCGGGTTCGACGCCGCCGCCTGCACCGACAGGTGACGGCGCAGGCCGGGATGGCGGCGCTGGGCGTAATCGAGCAGGCCGATGTCGGCGAGGATCACGGCGTCCGCGCCGGCGGCGGCGGCGGCGTCGACCGCGCGTCGCCACGGCCCGAGATCGCCGGCGCGCGGAAAGGTGTTGACCGCCGCCAGCACCCAGCGGCCGCGCGCGTGGGCGTATTCGATCCCCTCGGCGAGCTCGCGGTCGTCGAAGTTGAGGCCGGGATAGTTGCGCGCGTTGGTGCAGTCGCGAAAGCCGCAATAGACGCTGTCGGCGCCCGCGTCGATCGCGGCGCGCAGGGCCGCCGGCGTGCCGGCCGGACAGACGAGCTCGAGATAGTTGACCGCCCTCACGCCGCCGCGCCTTCTTTCCGGCGCTGGCGCGCTTCGATCTTGCTCAGCCGCGTCTTCAACGCTTCGATCTCCGCTCGCAATTCAGCGGCCTCCGCCTCGCGCGTCCCCGCCGTCTCGCCGCTCGACGCCGGCGGCGCCAGCGCGGCGCGCAACCGCGTCGCGCGGCGTTCCCAATTGCGGATCGCGGCGCGCGCCAGGCGTCGCAGAGGCCCGAACAGCGACGACGCCTCGTCGAGCACGCTGATCGTCTCGCGATCGAGAATGTTGCGCAAGGTCACCACCGCGGCGGCGTCGCCGCTGACGGTCAGTTCACGGGTGAAGAACAGGGCGTCGCCGTCGACGCGGGCCTCGAGCAACGCAATCATCGCCTCGAGCCCGCCCTTCAGCTCGGCGTCGGCCGCAACGGCGCCTGCGCCGTCGGCGACGCGCAGCGACGGGGCGCCGCCGCCGTATTGCAGCAAGAAGCGCCGCGGCGGATCGGTCAGCTCGACGAGGATGCGGGTTTGCCGACATTCGTCGAGCACGGCGAAGAGATGGGGATGATTGCGGCGCATCGCCGCAAGCAAAGCCGCGGCCCCGAGATCGAGCGCCGGCTTCGGCGCGGCGCCGATGAATGCGCGCGCCAGCAAGCTCGGGAACTCGGTATCCTGCATTGCGCCTCCGCCCGCCTGCGTCGTCTGGTCACGCAGACGACAGAACGCGCTCGTTTTTCGCCGCATTGATTGATTTGCGTCAACGAAGGGGGCGCGCCTGCTGGGCTATGCAAATTCGCAACGCTGGCCACGCGCCGTCGCCGTCGCGGCGTCGGCCTGACAAGAATTGCAGCGTAATGGGGCATCAGGGTTTCGCAAGCCGCGAGTTCATTGGCGCCGGCGGCGCGCGTGAATGTTATCTGTCGATCGACGTCGCGCCAGACCTACCCTTCGCCGACCAGCTCGAGGCCCTGCGCGTCGCCTACGTCGCCGCCAAGGCCGAAATCGGCTTGTCGCCGGGCAGCGCGATTTTCCGCCGCATCTTTCTCAGCGACGCGATGAATCAGGCTGAGCGGGTGCGCGTCAGCGAACTGATGGCCGCGCCCGACGAAGGGCCGGTGGCGGTGTCGATCGTCCAGCAGCCGCCGGCGCACGGCGCCAAGATCGCGCTCCTCGCCTACCACGTCGAACGTGAAACGCCGTTCGTCAAACGGAACCTCGGCCATTATCACACGCTGGTCGAGATGGGCGGCTTGCGCCATCTGTGGAGCACGCGGATGTGCGCCGCCGCCGACGTCGGCCCCGCCTCGGCCGCCGACCAGACGCGCGAAGTGTTCCGCGAGCTGATCGGCGCGCTCGCCGCGCAGGGCGGCACGTTGCGCGACGATTGCGTGCGGACCTGGCTCTACATCCGCGACGTCGACGTCTTCTACCAGGACATGGTCAAGAGCCGCGCCGATATGTTCAGGCGCGAAGGCCTGACCGGCGACACGCATTTCATCGCCTCGACCGGCATCGAGGGGGCCTGCGCCCACCATTACGACCTGGTGGCGATGGACGCCTATTCGGTGCTCGGGCTCGCGCACGGGCAAGTCTCCTATCTCAACGATTTCGACCACCTCTGCGCGACCAAGGACTACGGCGTCACCTTCGAGCGCGCGACCCGCGTCGCCTACGGCGACCGCGCGCACATCTTCATTTCCGGCACCGCGAGCATCGACGGCGAAGGCTGGGTCGTCCATCCTGGCGACGTCAAGCTGCAGCTCGATCGCGCGCTCGAAAATGTCGACGCGCTGCTCGCCGACGGCGAAGCAAAACTCGCCGACTTGACCCATCTCATCGTCTATCTGCGCGACCGCGGCGACTATTGCCTGGTGCGCGATCGTCTCGGCGAGCGATTTCCGGGTCTGCCGATGCAAATCGTGCAAGGGCCGGTCTGTCGGCCGGAATGGCTGATTGAAGTGGAGGGGATCGCGGCCAAAGCGATCCAGAAGCCCGACTTGCCCGCGTTCTGACGGCAGATCGGGGATCCATCCAACGACCGGCGAAAGTCGCGACGGGGACGGAAAGAATGGAGGGTGTCATGCAGGAAGAGAACGCGCCGCTGAAAATCATAAATGAAGCGGCGATCGCCGCCGCGGAGTTGCGTCACGACCCCTACGACTATTGCTTCGTCGACGATATGATGCCGCCGAGCCTGAAGGAGCCCGTGCTCAACGACGCGCCGGCCATTCCCGACCGCGGCAGCTACGGCCTGCCCGATCTCAAGTATGGGCCGAACTTCGGCAAGGTGATCGACGAGCTTCTGAGCGTGCGCTTCCGCAGCCTCGTCGAGAAGAAGTTCGACATCGACCTCAGCAAGTGCCCGCCCTGCATCGTCATGATGGGCAACACCACCGGCCACTACAACGAGGGCTATTCGCATCCCGACTCGAAGCACAAGATCATCACCGTGCTGGTCGGCTTCAGCTGGGAATGGCCGTACGAGCGCGGCAAGCTTCGGGTGCTGCGCAGCGACAACCGCGACGACTGCGCTTTCGAATACGCCCCCGAATACGGCAAGATGCTGATGTTCCGCGTCTGCGATCATTCCTGGCACGGCTTCTTGCCGCAAAAGGGCAAGCGCGCGAGCCTGCAGCTCTGCTATGTCGACTCCGACTGGTACGTAAAGAGGGAATACTGGCGCCACAGTCTCAGCGCCTACGCGAAGTCGGTGCCGTTCCTGCACAAGGTGATCGACTTGGCGCCGCGCCGCCTGTTTGCGAAATGAGGGCCGCCCGGCGCTGACGTCGCCGGGCGCCGCGGCCGTCGATTCGATCGCGCCGCCAAGCGCCGCGACCCATTCCGGAGGCCGCACGATGGTCTAACCGCGCCTGCCCGGCGCCGCGCCGCTTGCGGCGGGACGGGTCGCGTTCATGAGAGGAATTCGTCATGATTTATCCGCCGCCGATCGACTCGGCCGCCGTCGCCGAGCATTTCAAGACCGCCCTCAGCGGGGCGAAACGTGACGATCGGCCGTATCGCCACTGGAACCTGAAGGAGGTGTATCCGCTGGCCCTGTGCACCGGCATCCTCGCGCTGCCGATCGAACCGCCGCAGCTCGGCAAGACCGACGGCACGCGCGGCACCTACAACGACAAGCGTTGCTTCTTCACCCCGCAGATGCGCGCCGATTACGCCGCCTGCGCGGCGCTGTGCGACGCTCTGCAGCGTCCCGACGTCGCCAGGCTGGTCGCCAAGACCTGCGAAGTCGATGTCGAGGGCGCCTATCTGCGCATGGAGTACATCCAGGACATCGACGGCTCCTGGCTCGAGCCGCACCACGACATCCCGGAAAAGCTGTTCTCGATGGTGATCTATCTCTGCCTCGGGCCGGAAGCGAAGGGTTGGGGCACCGACATCTATGATTCCGACCGGCGCTGGGTGGCGCGGGCGTCGGCCGAGTTCGATAGCGCGGTGATCTTCATCCCAGGCGAAAACACCTGGCATGGGTTCGAACCGCGCAAGATCGTCGGCGTGCGTCGGCTGATGGAGATCAACTACGTCCGCCCGAACTGGCGCTCCCGCGAACAGCTCTCGTTCCCCGACCGGCCGATCAAGCTCGCTTGACCGCGCGCCGCGCGTTCGGCGCGGCCGCGATTGACGATTTGGTTACGAAACCGCGCATCCGTTGGCGGCGCGCCGTCAAAAGACGCGTCGTTAACCCATCCGCCGGGCTTGATTTAACCGGCTGTTGGCGCCTTGTCGGCAACTTGTCCGCCGAGCCGCCGCGAGAGTTCGCGGCCTTAGACCGCGTCCATGTTGAAAAACGCCCTCATATTCGCGATCGGCGCGCTGATACTCGCCTTCGCCGCCCCATCGTTGATGGTCGGGCTGGGCGGCCGCGCCGCGCTCCGCGCCCCCTCTCCCGCCCTCGTCGCCCCGGCGCCGGCCGCCCCTGCCGCCGTCGCCGCCGCCGAATCCGCCCCGACCTATCGCTCGGCGTCGATCGCCGCCGACGCGGGCGGCCAATACCGCGCCAGGGCGCTGATCGAAGGCCAGGACGTCGACGTGATGATCGACACCGGCGCGACCGTCGTCGCGCTGACGTCGGAGACCGCGGCGCGCCTCGGCGTCGCCCTCGATCCTTCGCGGCCGCGCTGGAAGATGAACACCGCCAACGGCGTCGCGCTCGCCAATCCGGTCACGCTGCGGTCGGTCAGCCTCGGCGCGATCTACATGGACGACGTACTGGCGGTGGTGATGCCGCCCGGAGCGTCCTCGGTCAATCTGCTCGGCGCGAGCTTCCTCAAGCGGCTCGTCAGCGTCGAGCAGCGCGACGGCTTGCTGGTGCTGCGCCAGTAGGCGTCGACGCCCTTTTGCTCGGCGCGGCGATCGGCTAGGCATGGGCGACGCCGATCCATCGAGAGCCGCCCTTGCTGCCCAAGCCGCTGCCCAAGCTCGAGCCTAACACCTACGACTACGAAGCGCGGCCGATGGTCAAGCCGACCGGCTTCCGCGAATACGACGCGCGCTGGCTCTACGAGCGCGAGATCAACCTGATGGGCGTGCAGGCCTTGGGCCTCGGCCTCGCCACGTTGCTCGACGAGCTAGGCGTCGCCAAGGAGATCGTCGTCGGCCACGACTTCCGCTCCTATTCCGGCGCGATCAAGAGCGCGCTGACTGTCGGGCTGATGGCGGGCGGGGCCAAAGTCACCGACATCGGCCTGGCGATCACGCCGATGGCCTATTTCGCCCAGTTCGCGCTCGACGTTGCCGCCGTCGCGATGGTCACCGCCTCGCACAACGACAACGGCTGGACCGGCGTCAAGATGGGCGCTGCGCGGCCGGTCACTTTCGGGCCGGAAGAGATGGGACGGCTGCGCGACATCGTGCTCGCCGGCGCGTTCCGTCCGAGCGGCGGCGGCGCATATGAATTCGTCGCGGACTTTCCCGCCCGCTACATCGCTGAGCTGACCGCCCGGCCGAAATGGACGCGCAAGATGAAGGTCGTCGCGGCCTGCGGCAACGGCACCGCCGGCGCCTTCGCGCCGCGCCTGTTGTCGGCGCTGGGGGCCGAGGTCGCGCCGCTCGACTGCGAGCTCGACTTCACCTTTCCGCGCTACAATCCCAATCCCGAAGACTTGCAAATGCTGCATGCGATGGCGGCGGCGGCGAAGGAGAATCGCGCCGACCTCGCGCTCGGCTTCGACGGCGACGGCGACCGCTGCGGCGTGGTCGACAACGAGGGCAACGAGATCTTCGCCGACAAGATCGGCGTCATGCTCGCGCGCGACCTGGCCAAACTGCACGCGAACCCGACCTTCGTCGTCGACGTCAAATCGACCGGATTGTTCGCCAGCGACCCTGAGCTGAAGCGGCTCGGCGTCAAGGTCGACTATTGGAAGACCGGCCATTCCCACATCAAGCGGCGCGTGCGCGACCTCGCCGCCCTCGCCGGCTTCGAGAAGTCCGGCCATTTCTTCTTCAACGCGCCGATCGGCCGCGGCTACGACGACGGCTTCGTCACCGCCATCGCCGTGCTCGACATGCTCGATCGCAACCCGGGCAAGTCGATGGCCGATCTCTATCGCGAGTTGCCGCAGACGTGGGGCTCGCCGACAATGTCGCCGCACTGCGCCGACGAAGCGAAATACGCCGTCGTCGAACGCGTCGTGGCGCGCTTCGAGGAGAAGCGGGCGCGCGGCGAGACGCTCGCCCAGCAGGCGATCCGCGACATCGTCACGGTCAACGGCGCGCGCGTGACGGTCGAGGACGGAACCTGGGGCCTGGTGCGCGCCTCGTCCAACAAGCCGGAGCTGGTGGTGGTGGTCGAAAGCCCGGCGTCGGAAGCGCGCATGCGGGCGATGTTCGCCGCGGTCGACGCCGTGCTGCGCGAAAATCCGGAGGTCGGCGCCTATAACCAGACGATCTGAGCCGCCGCGACAGGCCGCCCCGATCCTGCCCGACGTCCTGGCGCCGGGCCTCAGGATCGTGTTCTGCGGCACCGCGGCCGGGAGGGAATCGGCGCGGCGCCGCTGCTACTACGCCCATCCGCAGAACAGGTTCTGGCGCGCCCTGCACGGGGTCGGCCTGACCGACCGCCTGCTCGATTGTTCCGAGTTCGCGATTCTGCCGCAGTTCGGCATCGGCCTCACCGACATCGCCAAGACGGCGAGCGGCATGGACAAGGCGCTGCCGGTCGACGCGCTCGGGCGCGCCGCCTGCGTGGCGATGGAGGCGAAGATCCGCGCCTGCGCGCCGGCGATCCTCGCCTTCACCAGCCTGACCGCCGGCCGCCGCTATCTTCGCCGCGACGCCGATTTCGGCGAGCAGCGCGAGACGATCGGCGCGACCAAAGTCTGGCTGCTGCCGTCGCCGTCGCCGGCGGCCAACTGGAATTGGGCGGCGAACGCCGCCTGGTGGCGGGCGCTCGCCGAGGCGGCCGGCGCGCGCTGACGCCGGGCTTACGCCGACCGACGCAACCGCTCCGGCGCGTCGCGGCGCAGCCGGCCGTCGACCGCCGCCGGAGGGCGTTCGCCGGCGTTCGGCGCAAGTGAAGCGATCTGATTGCGCCCCGCCCGCTTGGCGGCGTAGAGCGCCTCGTCGGCGCGCTGCAACGCCGCCGAAACAGCGTCGTCGGCGACGAGCGGCGTGTAGCCGATGCTGGCGGTGAGGGCGATTTCGCCGTTGAGCGTCGCCATGCGCATCGCCGCGATCGCCGCCCGCGCGCTTTCCGCAGCGCGGCGCGTCGTCTCCTCGTCGGCCGCGGCGACAAGCACGACGAATTCCTCGCCGCCGAGACGGCCGACGAGATCGATGTCGCCGCGCACCGACCGCGCCAGCGCCTGAGCCGCCGCCTGCAGCGCCTGATCGCCGGCCCGATGGCCGTAGATGTCGTTGACGCGCTTGAAATGGTCGAGATCGACGATCAGCAGCGCCGGCGGCGGGGCGACGCTGTCGATATGGGCGATCGCCTGCTCGGCGGCGGCAAGCAGCGCGCGCCGATTGGGGAGGCCGGTCAAGTCGTCGGTCATGGCGAGATGTTCGATCGAGCGCTTGCCTTTGAGGATGCGGCGGATCGCGTCGACCACTGCAAAAGAGAGGACGAACGCGATGACGGCGGCGATTTCCGCTGCGATGCGCAACAGGCTGAAGTCCACCGCGCCCTTGGGCGAGCGCGTCGCGCAGGCGGTCAGAACCACCGCGCAGGCGACCGAAACGCCAGTGATGACAAGCGACGCAATCACGACGTCGCGGCGGCTCCTGACATGAGCCAGTTTTCCGATCATCGGGAAACTCCGACCGCCCTTCATGGCGGCGCGGAGGACCTTACGCAACGTCCGTAAACGACTCCTTCTCGCGACCGTAGAAAGCGAGGGGTGTGGATAACCTCGTTGTCGCGCCGCCGCGGCTGGCCCGCGCCGTCGAAGCGGATCCGAACGGCGCGGCTAAGGCGTCGGCCGCTCGCCGGATTCGGGCAACGACCGGCACAGTCCGATTTCGTCTTTGCGCACATAGAGATCGATCGGCCAATCGGCGGCGCGGCTCGACGTCGCGAGCGCGTAATCGGCGAGCGCGGCGGCAAGCGTCGGATCGGTCATCGCCCAGCGATGGAAGCGCGGATTCACCGTGTTGACGAGAATTCCGTCGGGGCGGCCTCTGCGGATATCCTCGGCGACGATGTCGCGGTCGCGGGCGACGATCGGCGCCAGGCGCGCGGCAAGCGCGGAATCACCGGGATTCTCGTCGATCAGCCGGCGCGCGCCGGAGGTGAGCAGCATCCCCTGCGTGCGCTGGACCCAGACGCCGTCGACCTGCCTGACCAGCGGAAAGCCGATGCCGAGTCCCTCGGCGACCGCCGCCAGCCGGGGATGGGGCCCAAGCGCGGCGACGGCGCGCACGAAGTCGCTATCGGGCGCGGTCGGCGGGGCGGTGAAGAACAGCCAAAGCGCGCCGGCGATCGCCGCGGCGGCGAGTTCGGCGAGGCGCGTCTCGCGTTCGGCCGCGGCCATGCGGCGACCGCTGACGGCGATGAGCGCGCCGCCGCCGACGAGCGCGACAGCGACCGCGCCGGCGAAAGGCGGAAGCGGCGCCAGCGAACCGAGGAGCGCGGCGGCGACGCCCGCGGCGGCGAGAACGGCGAGCCGTCTCGGCGTCATGCCGCGCCGATCGACCGCCGCGCCGAACGCCAGCGCGATCAACGCCAGCGCCGGATAGGCCTGATAGAGCCAGCCTTTGCCTTGGACGAAGAACGTCGCCAGCGCGCCGAGCGCGGCGAGCGCCGGCGTCGCGACGAGCGGCGCGCGCAAGCGCGGTCCGGCGACCAGGGCGAGCGCCGCCGCCAGCGCCGCCCAGGCGACGACCGCCGCGTTGACGACGAGGTCGTGCGCCGTCTCGCGCACCGGCAGATAGGCGGCGGCGACCGCCGGCAGGAGGTCGCTGACATAGGCGGGAAAACGCCAGGCGACGACGCCCGCATAGACGAGCGCCGCGGCGGCGGCGAGCCAATATTCGCCCGCCTTCAGCGCCGCGCCGACGCCTCGCCGCACTGCGAGATAGGCGGCCGGGCCGACGAACATCAGCCCATAGGGCGGTTTGACGGCGACGACCGCCGCCATGCACAGGCCGGCGACGACGGCTGAGCGTGCGCCAGGCGCCGCGCCCGACGCGCGCGCCGCCGCGACTGCGAGCGCCGGCAGCGCCATCAGCGCGACGAAAAAATCGCGCTCGTCGAAGGCGCGGCCCGGCAGCAGCGTCAATGCAAACAGCGCCGCGCCGAGCGAGGCCGGGCCCAGCTCGTCGAGCAGGCGAGCGCGGCGAAGAATCGCCGCGGCGGCGGCGGCCGAGGCGCCGCAGGCGGCGAAACCCCAGGCCGCAACCACGAATTCGGCGTGGGCGCCCAACGCCCGCGCCAGCGCGACCGGCGGCAGATAGAGGAGGATCGCCGCCGGCGGGTTGGTCTCGATGAAATCGACATAGGGGGTTGCGCCGTCGAGCCATTTCTCGCTGATCGTGATCATCCACGAGACGTCGGCGAGCGCGCCGAAGCGCGCTTGCGCGACGACCGCGGCGGCGAGCGCGGCGAGCGTCAACGCCAGCGGCGCGGCGACGCGCGCCCAGGCCGCCGCGGCCGCGCCGGCGCGCGCGACAATCCCCTCGGCAGCGGGCGCGGCGGCGAACGGACGGGCGAAACGCATGGCGGACCGGCGGCGGACGGCGTTCCGCCAGCCTTAGGCGCCGAGGCTTAACAATCCGGCAAGAACCCGCTCCGCCGCTCAGCCGCCGCAGTCGGCGGCGAAGGATTCGATGAGGGCGTCGAACGCCACCGGCGTCTCCCATTGCGGCGCATGGCCGGCGGCGTCGATCATCTGCACCGCGCCGCGCCACAGGGTCGGCATGGTCAGCTTGGCGAAATAGGCGCCGTTGACCAACCGCTCCTTGGCCCCATGCAGCACGGCCAGCGGCTGTTTCAGGTCGGCGACGACGTGAATTTCGTCGCGCGAGACGCCCGGCGCCATCGAAGCGGCGATCTGCGCCCGCGCGCGGCCGTCGGCGCGCAGCGCGTCTTCAACGAAGAAGGCGGGAACGTCGGCGAAACCGGGAGCGAAGAACGACGCGACATACGCCTCCGCTTGCGCGCGCGTGACGTCCGCCGAGAAGCCGGCGGCCATCGCCGGATTGGGCAGGAACGCGTCCGCCATCGCGGCCGGGAACGCGAGCGGCGGCGCGCCGAAAATAGCGAAGCCACGCGCTCGCGGCAGGTCTTTCGCCGCCTCGAGCAGGATGTGGCCGCCAAGGCTCCAGCCGACGAACAAAGCCTGGTCGAGGCCGAAATTGCCGGCGATCGCCACCAGGGCGAGCGCGTGGCCGGGCAGCAAGTAGGCGGCCGCGTCGCTGGCGTTCTCCGACCGGCCGTGGCCGAGCAGGTCGATTGCGACGACGCGACGACGCCGGCCGAGCGAGCCTTCGAGCTGGCGGGAGAACGCGCGGACCGAGCTGGAATTGGTGTGGACCAACACGATCGGCGGACCGTCTCCGGCGGACTGGTGGACGGCGAGCGCTCCGTTGGGCGTGTGGTAAAGCGTCGTTTTTGTCATGGTCGTTCCCAATTCGCGATCCCGTCACGTTCTTCAGCCTAGCAGCACCGCCGCCGCGCCGAAAGACGGACGTCGCCGCCCTTCCCTTTCGCCCGCCTTTCGTGTATTGCGCCGCACAATCGGAAGCGCGGCTTCGTGGGCGCGCGTTTCGTCGCACTCCCGTCACATCGGCCATCGAGGGAAGGCGCGGCCAGCCGCCGCCGCTTTTCGATTCGCGCCGCGCCCAACGCCTGGACTCGAATGAAACTGAGAAACATCGCCATCATCGCTCACGTCGACCACGGCAAGACGACGCTCGTCGACCGGCTGCTGCAGCAGTCGGGCGCCTTCCGCGAGAACCAGCGCGTCGCCGAGCGGGTGATGGACTCCAACGATCTCGAGCGCGAGCGCGGCATCACCATTCTCGCCAAGGCGACTTCGGTGGTGTGGAAGGACGCGCGCGTCAACATCGTCGACACGCCCGGCCACGCCGATTTCGGCGGCGAGGTCGAGCGCATCCTGTCGATGGTCGACGGCGCGATCGTGCTCGTCGACGCCGCGGAAGGGCCGATGCCGCAGACCAAGTTCGTCGTCGGCAAGGCGCTGAAGATCGGCTTGAAGCCGATCGTCTGCGTCAACAAGGTCGACAAGT
>Ga0187875_10003150_pt1 | contig 11750 bp, 11 predicted proteins | sample June2016WEW_17_1_2_FD_132978 | JGI IMG/M metagenome (GOLD analysis project Ga0187875, IMG submission 132978) | Peatland microbial communities from SPRUCE experiment site at the Marcell Experimental Forest, Minnesota, USA - June2016WEW_17_10 | ecosystem: Environmental > Terrestrial > Soil >... | reverse complement strand
CCCACTGGGAATGCACAGCTCTGCCTGGTATCGGCAGCGGGTGGAGTTCCCCGGCGCCTTGCCGCGGCTCGCTACCTTCTCGTTCGTCTTGACTGGAGTCCGGACGGAAGTTCCATCCTCTTCGACGACGCTACCGGACCATCTGGGATGACACAGCGAGGCGTCTTTTGCCTGGATTTGAAAACTTCGAAGGTCTCGCCTGTCCTGGATTCTTCGCAGATCCTTTGGCCCGCTCTTTCTCCGGACGGGCACTACCTGGTCGGCGCTTCTCAGGACGGCCAGCATTTAATGCAGTTTGACTTTGCGCACCGAAACTGGTCAGAACTGGCCAGTGCCAACATCGGTTTCACGCAGTGGTCTGGCGATGGCAAGTCTGTATACTTCGACACCGGTTCCAGCACAGACCCCGCGATCTATCGCGTGCGCCTGGCCGACCACAAACTGGAACGCGTAGCCAGCTTGAAAGACTTTCGCCGTGTTGTTACTCCCTGGATTTCCTGGAGCGGCCTTACTCGCGATGGCTCTCCTCTTCTTATGCGTGATATCGGTACACAGGAAGTCTATGCCCTCGACTTCGAAACGCCTTAGAGGCGCTCGCTGCCTACTCCTTTGCGCTCAGCACAGAAATTTCTTAACTTCTTGTAATCAGGCGATAGCGCTCAAGTGCCCAGCGAAGGACCATGATGAACGTAATGGCGATTTGTACGAAGCCGCTGGCGCGGCGGACGCTATCGCGTGTTCGAGGATTGGCAGTTTGTGAGGGATTGAAATAAGAAGCAAGTTGGGTCACAAAAAAAGGAGGTCCCTGTGACCCAACATTATGTCAAGCACGCTTGACATAATGACAAGTCCAATTTACTCTCTTAATGTGCCTAAGACACTCCTTCCAACGTGGCGCTCTCGATTCACCCGTCCGGTGTTTCTCTGGGCGGTGTGCGCACTGCTTATCGATTTCGCAATACAGTCGCTAGGGAAGACGAGGTTGCTTCCTTCTTGGCTTGCCCTCCTACCGGTGATACCGGCAATCTTCTTTGTGGTGGCGCTGTTCCGTGCCGTGCAGAGAATGGATGAACTGCAGAAACGCATCTGCCTGGAATCAGTATTCATTACTTTCATGTTCACTTTGGTTTTGGCCTTCGTGGCCGCGGGCCTCGATCAGGCGGGCATTTACCACGCTAAATCTGACGCCCTGGGAACTCCCATGATGTTTTTCTGGGCCTGCGCTTACATCGTTTCAGTATGGAGGTACCGATGAACACCGGACTCAAAGAACAGCAGTGCAATGTTGTTGGTCTCGCGCTCTCTTGGATTGGCTACGCCGCTGGTCTCGGGTACTTTACGTATCAACGCCATTTGGGTGTCACCCTGCTGTGGATGGTGGGCGTGCCAATTCTGCGTTGGATGCTATATCGTTTCTTCCCCCATGTGTCCCGCTTTTTGGGTTACGGACGGATTCTCGACCGGTTGCCTCCCATCCCCCCACAACATGGCGATCCTCGCGCCGCTCCCGTCGCCGTGAATTTCTATACCTTCTTCAGTTGCCCGTTCTGTCCCATCGTTCTCGCGCGGCTGCAGGCCTTGCAAAAGGAGATGGGCTTTAGCTTGAAAATGTTTGATGTCACCCTCAACCCACAGACAATCATGATGAAAGGGATCAGATCGGTTCCGGTAGTTGAAGTGGGCGACCATCGCTTGGTGGGTAATTCCACGACGGAGCAGTTGGCTGGGCTGATCGCATTTGGCCAGGCTCCAGAGCGGTTACGAGCCAGATAGCTGGAAAGATGAAAAACCGACTTCGCGTTCTGCGCGCCGAGCGTAATTGGTCTCAAGCGGACCTCGCCTCGCACCTCGGAGTGTCGCGGCAAACCGTGAATTCCATTGAGGGCGGGAAGTACGATCCAAGCCTGCCACTCGCCTTCAACATTTCGCGATTGTTCCAGCAGCCAATCGAAGCCATTTTTTTGGCTGCACCGGAATCGCCCCGCAAGGATGCCTGAAGGTTTCCGCCCACCACAAGGACTTAAGCTGACTGACACTATTACGCGGGCGGGCGCGGATAGTTTACGTAACCAGGCGTTTACACTCATTGACGTCGCTTATGAGAGGAGTCCCGATTTTCGGCGCTTCCCCAACTGCTATGACACGAACGTAACTCGCGTTTACAACTATTTCCGTGGCACTGTAGAAAGAGTGTCGACACCCTATCAGAACGATCACATCGATTGGAATGAGGGGCGCGTGCGCGAGGGCTACGCTGATGTGCCGCTGAGGCCAACGTACGCGCCCGTCCATCAACCTGCCGAGCCTGTCGGCAAGCTTGCTGGCCGACGAGAACGACTCAGCATTCCCGCAGAAGAACGACTGGGAAGCCTGATCGCCGCGATAGGGACCGTATGGGCAACCTACGCTGCAACCGTAGATTATGCGGCACTGTGGCGCATGCAAATCTTGCCTCCAGGGCCGGTAGAGGTTTGTGCGCTGGGGATTCTTGTGTGGCTACACGCGAAGTGGCGGCGGTCCACAAGGGCAAACTGACTCGTGGGGGCTCCGACGTGGGAACCCGTCCCCGCGATTCGTGATCGATCCTTCTCTGAAAAAAAATAATAATTGCAGGGCGCGTGAACAGGAGGAAAGGCGTCTCCATCAGTCTAGGCACCCGCATCTGGACAACTCAGGACGTTTGATAGCGTTCTAAACAGGAGTGACGGGGGGCATGAATATGGATGAAAAGCTGATTTAGTGATACCAAAAGAGGGACCTGAAGCTTGTCATGGTTTGTCGCCAACAGTTTTCACAGTGGTTGACAGTTTTGCCACGGGAGGCAAGAATTCGAGGGTTCGATGTTCTAGTGGGCTTCGCGGCTGCTGTCTCAATTCCAGGTTTAGCCTCACAGATGTTCTTCGCCTCAGATTACACTCATTGAAGTTTGCGGTCATTTCACCACAGAATGGGGAGAGCATCTTGGGCGCAAGAATTCTCATGGTTCTTAGTGCGAGCGTTATCTTTACGCTCGGAGTCGTCCACCTCGTCTATACGTTCGGGGGGCAAGAGCTCATGCCTCGTGATCCCGCGCTGCAAATCAGCATGAGCCAGATTTCACCTGTCATTACGAAAGAAACAACAATGTGGCGAGCTTGGGTGGGCTTCAATGCCAGCCACAGCATGGGACTTATCTTGTTCGGCTTGGTTTTCGGTTTTCTCGCATTGGCTCACGGTCAACTCCTCTTTCGGTCGCCATTCCTCCTCGCCCTCGGGCTAGCAATGCTTGTTGGTTTGGTTGTGCTCTGCAAGGTTTATTTTTTCAGTGCGCCTCTCACGGGCATCAGCATTTCCTTGGCCTGCTATGTCGTCAGCATTGCGCTATCGCGGGTCTAACTCAGAACCCGGCCAGTGAGCGTAATGGGGATGTTACGCCAATTGACTTAAGATGCCATTTGCCGATCAACTGTATATTGCCGAGGGCAGCGGAAAATGGAAATCCACAAACGAAAAATGCTCGAAGATTTTCCTAAGTTTGTCGTGACCGGGGTGCGTCCCGGCGCAACCTCCGAGGCCGGATATATTTCTTTCGAGCTTGAGGGTGGCTTCGAAGGAATCCCTCCAAGTAGTTTCGACCATGTTGTGGATGGCATTGGCCCACAGTGGTTTTGGCTCGTGTTCGGATTGCGCGGATACATTTGCGCGTCCGTGCAGTCGCATAATAAGGAAACAAACGCCACGGTTCTAACATTTGAGGTAAGGGGCGAACCAAACATTGCACCGGGACAGGGGCTTGCTTATCTGAGCTCCTACTGGCAGGGGTACCACGTGGGGATGGTGCTTGACCCCTAACTGGGGATGGGAACGAATGCAATTTCGCGGAACGGATGCCATCGCCGAAGATTACGAGGCCAAGGATCTATCCATCGTAGGCGGTCGCGAGGTAAAGGTATGGACGAAACTGGAACCAGCTGGAGAAACTACGGGGCACAGTCGACATTATCCTGCGCCCGACCAGAGCTTGCCTGTCCGCGCGGGAACGCGGCTCGTTCCCGCGGGCTGGGGTCACGAGCACTGCGAGCTATGCAACGAGCATATCGACGCTGGGATGTTCGGAGAGTGTGACCCGGGAGGGCGCTGGATGTGCGAGAAGTGCTATCAGCGATACGTAACGCCATGCGATCTGGCCTTCGTAGACGAGCTTTAAGACACAGGAACTGTTCCAAGCCGGACGAGCATTTGTCGAATTGTTGGCGTAAGCAGGCCATTACACCCATTGACCCTAGTACTAACCTGGCGGAGAATTCCATGCGTCCTGTGGCACTGGGTCGAAAAAACTGGATCCACATCGGCACCCCACTGGCAGGACGGAAGGTTGCAGCGACTCTCTCGGTTGTGGAAAGCTGCTGTCGGCTCCAAGTCCCGGTCCGCGATTACTTTTCTGCGATTCTCCCCGGGCTTTCCGATCTCCCGATCAGGTGCCTTCCAGACCTTACTCCCGCTGTGTGGGTCACCCGGCATTGCTAGACTCAAGCGACCTGAGTATTAGCGTGAAGTCATTTTGCGACCAAAAACATAGTTTCCTGTTTGCCGACAAACCGCCCGCAAACTGCCGGATTGACTGATACTACCCGCAATTGTAATGGCAGGCGTTCCCGCAACCGTGGGGGTCGTGCTGAACTGCCAATTACCTGCGATGTTCAGCCCCTGCGGTGGTGAACCTGAAGGGACTTGAATGTGAACCTGAAGTTGAACCTGAAGTTCTTTGTCCCTCTCCGCTTCCCTTTTTTTTGCTTGCTCTACAGCCGGCCCCTCATGTGCCTATTGTCCCTATGAGCGTCAAAGTCCCGGTGGCACTATCAATGCTGTACATCGAGACGCTGTTCGAGCCGGAATTCGTCACATAGGCGAACTTACCGGACGGATGGATGGCTATCGAGGTAGGAGATACCTCTGTAGCTATCGTTCCTATGGGCGTTAAGCCCCCGGTCGTGGCGTCGATGGTGTACATCGAGACGCTACCGTCAGAGTCATACCCCGTCCAATTTGCCACGTAGGCGAACTTGCCCGCAGGATCCACAGCTACGGAGAGAGGGTCTGTTCCCGCGGCGATCGTACCAATAGACGTCAAGGCCCCGGTCGTGCTGTTGATGGTGTACATCGCGACGTTGTATGGAACACCACCGCCCCCATTCGCCACATAAGCCAACCTGCCGGATGGATCCACGACCACCGACGAGGGAAGGCACAATCCCGGACAATTTCCGTTTATCGTTCCTGCGGAGGTTAAGGCCCCGGTCGTGGCGTTGATGGCGTACATCGCGACACTGCCATCAGCGCCATCCCCATAATCGTAAACATCCCCGGAATTTGTCACGTAGGCGAACTTGCCAAAAGGATCCACGGCCACGGACCCGGCGTTGACACCGGACCCGTAGTAGACACCGTAGCCGTATGTTGACATCGGTGGTCCTATGGACGCTAGGGCCCCCGTGGTCGGGTTAATCGTGTACATGGACACGTAGCCACCATTGCCATCGGAGCCGCCATCCATTACATAGGCGAACTTTCCGGTAGGGTCCAGTGCGATTGACTGCGGATCAACAGATCCTGTCGTGATGGTGAAGGTCAACGCGTTCGAGCTACCCCCGCCAGGTCCAGGGTTGAACACTGTGACCGCGGCTGTCCCGGCTGCGGCAATGTCACTCGCCGAAATCTGAGCAATGAGTCCGTTAACGCTGCCATTACTTATGGTCGGCCGGTCGCTGCCGTTCCAGCGCACGACTGAACCGGTCACAAAATTTGACCCTGGATAAGGCGCAACTACCTCCAACTGAAAGGACTGTTCTCCTGCGGGAATGCTGTTTGGAAAGAGAACCTGGATCGTCGGGATTGGGTTAGGGCCGCCGCCGCCGCTGGTAATGGTGAAGTTAATCGCCTTGGAGGTGCCACGGCCGGGAGCGGGGTTGGTCACTGTCACGGCCAGCGTGCCGGTGGAGGCGATGCTGGCTGCAGGGATGGCCGCAGTCAATTGCGTGGAGTTGACGAAGGTAGTGGCGGGCGCCGACCCGCCGAAGTTAACCGTAGAAGCTGCGACGAAATTCGTCCCATTGATTGTGAGCGTGAAAGCCGCTCCGCCAGCAACGGTACTGTTTGGCGAGATTGTGGTGATTGTTGGACCGCTGGATGTAGGCTGATTGATCGATGACGGACTGGTACCGCCTCCGCATCCGGCAAGGAGCAAAAGGCTCACAATCCCCCCAACTGCGAGCTTTCTCACTAGCACTGGTTCGCTTTTCACGGCACACTCCATTCCGGTTACCCACTCCACATCACCGACCGTCGGCGAGAAGTACAACCGCTTCAAATGAAGAATCGTGCATCCAATTTAGTCAGCGCACCCTTAGTCCTTCTTCTCCTCCAGCCTTATCCCCTCTTCCATCACAGTCGTGCCCGGCGCCTCGCTGAGCACGAAGAATCTCTTGCCTCCATCAACTACAACGACGTTGTTGCTGTGTGTGCCGTCCGAATCGAAGTACGACCCCGTACAATCCGGATCGACCGTGTAGGTTCCGTTCGTTCCGGGTTGATCGGTCCAGGGTCGGATTTCACCGCTGGTGCTTCTGGTGTTGCGAATGGGGCCGCGCGTCCCATCTCCGCCGTAGAAGGCGATGCCAATCTCGGCGATGGGGCCACATTCGCTAAGGCCTGTGCAATTGGAACCGCCCGCAAGATTGTTCACGCCCGTCCTGCGGAAGGCATACTTCCCTTTGAGGCTGGCAACGCTACAGACTTGACCCTTGGCATGAACCTTGGTGATGGCCCCTGGAATGCCGGCAAAAGTCGCAAGGAACGCGAAACCTGTCACGAGAAGAAAATACTTTCCGAACTTGCTCATTTTTGATTCTCCTTTCTTTTTCGGCTTAAACTAGAGTTCGTGTCTCTGGCTCCGTTTATGATGGAAGTCTTGCGGCCTTTGTCTCTAATCAGCGCAAAACGGCGGCAGATCACATCATCGACCTTTAAAGAATTTTGCAGCCCCGTAAGTCAATGATTTTCAGTTGTTTATGAATTGACAGAGAAAACCCGGTTCGCTACCCTTACGCAACAAGGTTCGTCCTTCTCGCTTCGAGGTAGCTTCCGTGGGGCAGGAGCGTTCCGAGGAAATCACGCGTTTACTGCACGGCTGGCAGGCGGGAGACCGCAAGTCTCTGGACGTCCTCCTGCCCATTATCTACAAGGAACTCCAGCGCCTTGCCCACTTTCAACTGCGTCACGAACGTCCAGACCACACGCTGCAAAGCGCGGCTCTGGTAAATGAAGCGTATCTGCGCCTAGTTGGGATGAGCACCCCGCAATGGGAGGGGCGCACTCATTTCTTCGGCGTCGCCGCCCAACTGATGCGGCAAATTCTTGTCGATCACGCCCGCCGCCGCCGTGCCGTGAAACGCGGAGCCGGTGCCGATGCACTATCTTTAGACGACACAATCCTGTTGTCGCAGGGGCAAGACAAAGACATTGATGTGATAGCGCTCGACGAGGCTTTGAAAACGCTGGCACAAATCGATCCGCGCAAAGCCCAAGTGGTGGAGTTGCGGTTCTTTGGCGGCCTGAATTTCGAAGAGACGGCGGAGATTCTCAAGGTCTCCGCCATCACTGCGCAGCGCGACTGGAGCACCGCTCGCGCCTGGCTGCATCGTGAGATGAGTCGAGGACGTTCGGATGGACGCTGAACGCTGGAAACGAGTCGACGAGCTTTTTCAGGCGGCGATGCAATGGCCCGCTGAGCGGCAGGACGCGCTCCTGTGCCAGCAGTGCGGAACCGATGCCGAGCTGCTTGAGGAGGTCAGGTCACTCCTCGCGTCTCATCGCGATGCCGGAAGCTTTCTCGATCCTCCCGTTGCGAATGTTGGCGCACAACTTCCGACGCTCGGCTCACCCGTACTGGCTGATTCTTCGGTCGTCGGCCAGGTCATTTCCCATTATCGAGTGCTCGAACCGCTGGGTTCGGGCGGGATGGGCGTGGTGTGCAAGGCGGAAGACACTTCGCTCCGCCGCTTCGTTGCACTCAAGTTCCTGCCCGAAGAAACTGCCCGCGACCCGGTGGCTCTTGAACGCTTCCGAAGAGAGGCAAGGGTGGCATCGGCGTTAAATCATCCCGGCATCTGCACGATCCACGAGATTGTCGAGAGCGAAGGCCGCGCTTTCATCGCCATGGAGTTTCTCGACGGGCAGAACCTGCGCGATTGCATCGCCGGCCGGCCGCTGGCCATGGACCGGCTCCTCCCGCTGGCCATCGAGATTGCCGACGCTCTCGACGCCGCCCACTCCGCAGGCATCATCCATCGCGACATCAAGCCAGCCAACATCTACGTCACCAAGCGTGGCCATGCCAAGATTCTCGACTTCGGCCTGGCGAAGCTTGCTGCGCCGAAACAAAAGACGGGCAGCGGTGACGAGGACACGGTGCTGACGGCTGTCCCGCTCACCCGAGGCCGCGCCGCACTCGGGACCGTCGCGTACATGTCGCCGGAGCAGGCGCGCGCGAAAGAACTCGACCCGCGTACGGATTTGTTTTCGTTTGGAGCCGTCCTGTACGAGATGGCCACGGGCCAGCGCCCGTTTCAGGGAGAAACGGACGCGACTACGTATGACGCGATCCTGAACCGCGACCCGGAGCCAGCGTTCCAGTTGAACAAACATGTCTCGCCCAGGCTGGAAGAGATCATCGGCAAGGCGCTCGAGAAAGACCGCGAGTTGCGTTACCAGCACGCATCCGACATGCGCACTGATCTGCAGCGGCTGAAGCGCGATTCAGAGTCGGGCCGCGTGCCAGCCGCTAATTCCGGGTCAGTCGGAGCGGCTCGGGGAATCCGCACACGCGCGGCGACGAGAAATCTCTGGAAAATCGTCATCTCTGCACTCGTTACGGCAGCGGTACTGCTTGCCGGCGGCCTCTTCTACCGTTCCCATCAAGCCAAGCCGCTGACCGACAAGGACACGATCGTAATTGCCGACTTCACCAACACCACCGGCGATGCGGTCTTCGACGATACGCTGAAGACCGCGCTTACCGTTTCCCTGAACCAATCCCCGTTTCTGAATGTGCTCTCCGAGAGTAAAGTGGCCGCAGCCTTGAAGCTGATGACGCGCCCGCCCGACACCAGGTTAACGCCCGATGTTGCCCGCGAGCTTTGCCAGCGCACCGTCAGTAAGGCTTACATTGAGGGAGAGATTGCCAGTTTGGGAAGCGCATATGTGCTCGGATTAAAAGCGGTAAATTGCCAGAGCGGAGATACTCTGGCACAAGAGCAGGTCACGGCGGAGGCGAAGGAAAAAGCTTTGGACGCGCTGAGCCAGGCGGCATCGAAGCTGCGAAGGGAGCTGGGCGAGTCGCTGTCAACGATGCAGAAGTTTGATGTTCCGCTAGAGCAGGCGACCACTTCCTCGCTGGAAGCTCTGAAAGCATACAGCCTGGGCACAAGGGCTGCCCCAGAAAAAGGCCTGGCCGCAAGCCTCGCTTACCTTCAACGCGCCATTCAGCTTGATCCGAACTTCGCCATGGGCTTTCAGGCAGTAGGAAACGACTACTATAGCCTCGGCGAGTTGGGACGGGCCCGCGCGTACTTCACGAAGGCATTTGAACTGCGCGAACATGCCAGTGAACGGGAAAGGCTGACTATCACTGCCTCCTACTATCACAACGTGACCGGGGAACGGGAGAAGGCGGCACGAACGTTTCAGGAAGAAGTCGAGAACTATCCGCGGGATTACCGGGCACATCTCGACCTGGGCATTGTGTATACCGAGCAGGGTCAGTGGGCGAAGGCCGCGGAGGTGGATCGCGAAAGCCTGCGCCTAGCCCCGGATCGAGTCAGTCCATATGGCAACCTCGCCAGCGTTCTGCTCGCCTTGCAGCGATTCGACGAAGCGCGGCAAGTCATCCAGCAAGCGCAGGCGCGGAAGCTGGATGGTTTCGAAGCCCATAATGCCCTTTACGCTCTGGCTTTTCTCGCATCGGACTCCTCCGCGATGGCGGAACAGCAACAGTGGTTTTCGGATCAGCCTAGCCTTGAGCACGCTGCGCTTTCGTTCGCATCGGACAGCGAAGCATACGCGGGACATCTCAACAAGGCGCGAGAACTCACCAGGCGGTCTCGAGACTCAGCCATCCGCACGGATAGCAAGGAAAACGGGGCCATACGGCTGGAGAATGCCGCTTTGCGCGAAGCCGCTTTCGGAAACGCCGCCGAAGCGAAACAGGCAGCGGCGCGGGGCGTGAAACTTTATCCCGAGAGTCCGGGAGTGGACGTGGAAGCCGCACTTGCCTACGCCATGGCGGGTGAAATGGCGCGAGCCGAATCGTTGGCGCAGGATTTAAGCCGCCGTTATCCGCTCGACACCCAGATGCAGTCGCTTTGGCTGCCCGCGATTCGAGCGGAGTTGGCGCTGAATCGCAAGAACCCCGCTGATGCCCTCAACGCTCTGCGACCTGCTGCTCCACCCATCGAGTTGGGAAATATCCAGTTTCTCGCCAATCTCTCTTGCCTCTATCCAACCTACATTCGCGGCGAGGCCTATCTGGCCGCCGGGAGGGGCAAAGAAGCAGCCGCCGAGTTCCAAAAGATCCTCGACCACGGCGGCATTGTCTGGAACTGCTGGACGGGAGCCTTGGCGCATCTGGGAGTGGCTCGTGCCAATGCTCTCCAAGTGAAGAACTCCAAGGGTGCGGATGCCGACGCCGCTCGCGTCCGGGCACTCACCGCCTACAAAGACTTTCTCGCGCTCTGGAAAGACGCCGACCCCGACATCCCCGTTCTAAGAGAAGCCCAGGTAGAGTACGCCACGTTGCAATAGCTCGAAAGAAAGAATCCTCTCTGGTGCTTACAGCCACGCCAAAACAGCCTTCGAGCCTTCGAGACGCTAGGAATGCGGATTCAATCTGTCAAGCGTGTGTTTGCTCGGACACTTACCATCGAAGAGATAAGCTCCGTCCCTTAGAATGGCTGTGGGACTGAGGATTCACCATGCTGTGCGCAATCTCAGGTCCGTGCCCCTGAGTCCATGAAAACTAAGACCTACCCCGACCCTAAGCCTTATCCCGAGAAGGTGCGGCTCGTTATCTTGGACCTGGATGCCTTTCTCTACCCTTACGATAAGGCATACCGCAAGGCCGTTCTGCGAGCTTGGCGGTCGGTAGAAAAGGAATACGGCCTTCCCATATTCCGGAAGAAAGTAGCGCAAAAATTGATTGAAGAGGCAAAGGAGGAAGCGAAGAAGAATCCAAATGACGCGTTATGCCGGTACATCAGCTCGATGGCGGAACGCCTGGAAAGCACGGGTCACCCCGGCGCCTCCGTAATCGGGATGCTGGAAGCCTATCGTCGCAGCCGGCGGCTAGCGCGCTCGGGTCGTGCAGAAGAAGGTATGCAGCATGATCACCGCCTTGACCCACCTTACCTTGATCCGCCATACAAGGACATGATCGCCATGGCCTTTAACCTGAGGCTACTTCAGGACCACAGGAACGAAAAGAAAGCAGGACTCACGCGCGACGAACTGCGAGGGAAAATCCTGGAGGGAGAAAAAGGGGTTACGCGGCTGTGGAACAGGCACATGGGCAGCGGGTTCATCCGTCCGGATGCCGGACTGGTAAGCAGGATACAGCGGCTAACTGACACTGGGGTCGAGGTTGCTGTCCTCTCGCATTCGTTCAAGCAGGGCGAAGGACAAGCAATGGAAAAGTTGGAAAAGCTTGGCCTCAAAGGGGT
>Ga0187875_10003147_pt1 | contig 11756 bp, 13 predicted proteins | sample June2016WEW_17_1_2_FD_132978 | JGI IMG/M metagenome (GOLD analysis project Ga0187875, IMG submission 132978) | Peatland microbial communities from SPRUCE experiment site at the Marcell Experimental Forest, Minnesota, USA - June2016WEW_17_10 | ecosystem: Environmental > Terrestrial > Soil >... | reverse complement strand
TCCACTCAAAACGACAATTTGGGGTGGAATTATCCCCTTGGCATACGTAAGCGTGGCTTTACCAGAACACCAACGCTTTGTAGTAATGGGCAAGTCCCCGACGAATCCTCACGGTTTCACTTCGTGGTACGGCCTCTTCTGTTCGTAGAGACTGAGCCGCTGACGGGCTTTCTCCGGAGTATCGTTCGCCGAATTGGATTTCAGATAATCGGACTCCAGATACTTGCTTTGCCATTTCACGGCGTCGTCAAAGCGGCCCGCCTCAGCGCAGGCCGCCGCCAGCGTGCTGAGGATGGAATCGTCCTTCCAGTCTGTCAGTTCACGCGCCTTCTCCGCGACCTGGATGGCGTACTCTCCGTTCCGAACATTGACATCTGGACAGACCGCTAACAGCCAGGCGGCACTGACGTAGGCCTGCACGAAATCCGGGTTGAGACGGATGACTTCGTCGTAATCCGCAACGGCCTTGTCATAGCTGCCTTTGTGGCTGTAGAGGACCGCGCGCGCAAAGTATGCCTCCACGAATTCAGGACTGAGACGGATGGCTTCGCTTTCGTCGGCAATGGCCTTGTCCCAGTCGCCTTTGTACCCGTAGGCGTTGCCCCGGTCCTTGTACGCCGCGATATAATCCGACTCGAAGCGGATGGCTGCGTTGTAATCGGCGATGGCCTTGTCGTAGTCGCCCTTGTCGCTGTAGGCGTTGGCTCGGTGGTAATGGGCGATGGGATCCTCCGGCTTGAGCCGGAGCGCTTCGCTGAAGTCGGCAATGGCAACCTCATACTCATGCCGGCCGTTAGCTTCCAAACCCCGCTCAAAGGCGCTCGAGAATTCGGCCGTCGTATCCGGCCGCTTGTTCCCGCACCCCTGCCCCGTCAGCACCACCAACAGCGAAACCACGACCCGCACCAGCGCCACGAACGGCGTGTGTGCCGGCGAACCCGACCGACCGTTTGGTTTCTGGAACATCCGCATGTTGGGCTCGGAGCCGCCCGCCGATTTCCGACGCAAATTGAGTGTGGGCTTCTTTCCCATCCCTGTATTTAGCGAACATCCCCGCCGAAATGTCGAGCGTGTTCTATCAGCGGAGCGGACGAAGGAAATTCGGTGGCTTCCAACTGCAAAACTACTGGAGCGACACCAGGGGATCTGATTTTTCGAGTCTCCGCCGCGCGTAATGACGACAAATGACACCGGAACCGTAGCGGATCGCAAACTGGCAAGCGTCGGGATTGTCGACGAGGCACTGCGAGACATCGGATTGTGCCACATACGCAGTCCGACATATTTCCAGGTCGGGAAGACGCTTTTGATCGCTGACTGTGTCGTTGGTCACGCTCCTTGAAAAAGCATTCCGCTTGCCAGTCGCAATATCGCCTGCATCAAAATACGACGGCCACAGCCGCCGCCGGTGGATGGGGCGCATCGCCGTGCGAGCAGCCGAAGAAATCGATATTCTCTGAAGTCTGTGCCTAAGCAGGGAAGATCGTCCACGGCCATCGCGCTCCGGACCCACAACATTTCTGCGAAACTATTCCCGAATCAGGGTGTTTACCGGTTCGTTCGCCACGCAGTGCCGTGGGGATGGCGAACGGCAGTATCAAACTGAAGAATGTGGCATTCACAGCAAGGAGAAATAGGTATGCGAAAGTTCATGGGGCTTCTATTGGCGGCGGCAGTATTCGGCATGTTCACAACCGGAGCGTTCGCGGCAAACAGCACGAGCACGCACCGTCACCACGCCAAGCGGCATCACAAGCAGCACCACCACCAGGCTAGGTAAGTCGGTCCGCCTCAGTCCGTTACCCGTCAAGTGCGTGTGTCTTGACGGGTAACGGCTTTTTACCCGTCTGACTGCCTTCCCATCGTGGCTGGCGTGCTTTTGCGTCTTGCACTTGACACTTCCAGCCGTCACGATATAGTGAACTTAGGAATCGGACAAAAATTGTCGTGTTTAACAAGGCGTCCGATTTCATCGAGGAAGTCAGATCATGGCCGATACATTCGAAATTCAAGGCTTACACGTCGCTATCGAGGAAAAGGAGATTCTCAAAGGGGTCGACCTCGTCGTGCGTAAAGGCGAAGTACACGCTCTCATGGGACCGAACGGCTCGGGCAAGAGCACGCTGGCCAACGCCATACTGGGCCACCCCAAGTACACGGTCACGCGCGGCAGGATCCTCATGAAGGGCGAGGACATTCTGGAGATGGAAACCGATGAGCGGGCCCGCAAAGGGTTGTTCCTCGCCTTCCAGTATCCCTGTGAAGTGCCCGGGGTTCGCCAGTCGAACTTTCTGCGGCTGGCCTGCAATGCCCGCCTCGGCCACGAGATGGACGTGACGGAATTCTACAGCAAGTTGGAAAAGAAAATGAAGGTCCTCGACATCGACGAGAAGTTCATGAAACGCTACCTCAACGAGGGCTTCTCGGGTGGAGAAAAAAAGCGCAATGAGATTTTGCAGATGATGTTGCTGGAACCGGAGTTCGCCATTATGGACGAGACCGACTCCGGACTCGACATCGACGCGCTCAAAGTCGTTTCGCGCGGCGTCAACGAACTCCGCGGTCCGGGTCTCGGGATTCTGATCATCACGCACTACGAGCGGATCCTGCGCTATATCAATCCGGATTTCGTGCATATTATGGTCGACGGAAAAATCGTGAAGTCGGGCGGCCCTGATCTCGCCGCGCATCTCGAAGAGCACGGCTACGATTGGATCGTCAAGGACGCGGCTCCTGCGCCCGAGCCGGTCAAGGGTTAGGGCATGAGCGCCGCTTCACCCGAACAAGTTTTGCGGGGACCCTACAAAGAAGGCTTCCACGACAACATCAAGGCCCTTCACCAGGTCCCGAAGGGCGCATCGCACGAGGTCATCGATTACATGTGCGATGTGAAAGCCGAGCCAGCTTGGATGCGCGCGTTCCGGCATCGCAGCCTCGACCTGTTCCTCAAACACGATCTGCCAGCGTGGATGCCGGGTCTGCGCGACATCGATTACGACGCGATCACCTATTACGCCAGCCCGGTCGAAAAATCCGCCCGTCGTTGGGAAGACGTGCCCGAAGAGATCCGACGCACCTACGACAAGCTGGGGATCGCCAAGGAAGAGCAAAAGCTGCTGGGCGGGCTCGGTGCGCAGATCGACAGCGAGATGGCCTACCATAACATCCAGGAGTCCCTCTCCAAGAAAGGCATCGTGTTCCTGAGTTGCGACGATGGCCTGAAGCAGTATCCCGATATTTTCCAGGAGCACTTTGCCAAGTCGGTTCCGCCGGAGGACAACAAACTTGCCGCGCTCAACTCGGCGTTCTGGAGCGGCGGGTCGTTCGTGTACATCCCCAAGGGCGTCAAATGCGACATCCCCCTCTCGGTATACTTCCGCATCAACGCCGAGCAGTTCGGACAATTCGAGCGGACGCTCATCGTCTGCGACGAGGACAGCTTTTGCCATTACGTGGAAGGGTGCAGCGCCCCGATCTATACCACCAATTCGTTGCACTCCGCCGTGGTGGAGATTTTTGTCAAGGATCACGCTCGGTGCCGATACACCACCATTCAAAACTGGTCGACCGACGTTTACAACCTCGTGACCAAGCGGGCGTATCTCTACAAGAACGCCATCATGGAATGGGTCGACGGCAACCTCGGCTCGAAGCGCACCGTGAAATACCCGTCCTGCTACATGGTCGGCGAGGGCGCGCACGGCGAAATCCTCAGCCTCGCCAGTGCCGACAAGGGAATGTGGCAGGATGCGGGCGCCAAGCTCGTGTTTTATGCCCCGAACTGCACCGGGCGAATCAATTCCAAATCGATTAGCGGCCATGGTGGACGCGCCTCGTATCGCGGGCTCGTCCAGGTCAACGAACAGGCCAGGAACTGCCGCGTGCAGGTCAATTGCGACGCCCTCATCCTCGACCCGGTCAGCCGCTCCGACACGTATCCCGTGATGGAAATCGACGGCGACCTGGCGACGGTCGAGCATGAGGCCAGTGTTTCCAATGTTTCCGAGGAGCAGCTTTTCTATCTCATGAGCCGCGGGATCAAGAAGGAGGATGCGGTTTCGATGATTGTCAACGGTTTCATCGAGCCGATCGTGAAGGAATTGCCCATGGAATTTGCCGTCGAGATCAATCGACTCATCAATTTGCAGATGGAAGGATCAGTCGGGTGAGAGGCAACGGCTGACCGAGAACCCGTGGGGCGGTGTGGCCCCGCTCCCACGCCAATTTACAATGACAACTGGATTCACACAGCAAACTCTGGAAGCCATTAGCTCCGGCGAGCCGTCATGGTTGAAGTCCCAGCGTCTCGCCGCCTGGAAGACGTTTGAGAAACTCCCGCTGCCGACCAGGCGCGACCTGGAGTGGCAGCGTTTCGACATCCGTGCCTTAAAGCTCGACAAAGTTTTTCTGTCGGCTGACCAGCCGGCGATCAACGAGCACCTTTCTCCGCTATCCGCGGAACTCGGCAACAGTGGCGTCATCTTCTGCGATATGGTCACCGCGGTCGCCAAACACGGCGATCTCCTCAAAGAGTACCTCGGCAAGAGCATCGCACCGGACGAACCGGCGAAATTCTCCGCGTTGCATGCCGCGTTGTGGAGGAATGGCGCGTTTTTGTATGTCCCGTCGAATCTCCGCATCGAGCAGCCGCTGGAAGTGGTGTATGAGTTTGCCGGACAAAATACCGCCGGGTTCCCGCATACGTTGGTGGTCGTCGAACCCGGTGCGGAAGCGACGCTCGTCCAGAAGTTCGTTGGCGGACCACAGGTGGGCACCAATGGCGCGCCGAGCATCCACGCCAGCGGCACGGAAGTCTTTGTCAAGGAAGGCGGCCACCTCCATTACGTTAGCGAGCAGAATTTTTCACCCAATGTGTACGATTTTACGCTGAAGCGGGCGCACGTCGCCCGCGACGCAGAGATCGACTGGGTGCTCGGGATGTTTGGCGCGTCGTTCCAGCGGTACGATGTCGAGTGCGTCATGGAAGGCGAAGGTGGCACCAGCTTCATGTACGCGGTCGGCGTGCTCGACCACCATCAGCAGTTTGGCCAGTTCACCAGGCAGCATCACAAGACGGGCAACACCACCAGCGACCTCTTGTTCAAGAACGTGCTCCGCGATTCCGCGATCAGCAATTACGCGGGCGTCATCAAGGTCGAGAAGAATGCCAACGGTACGAACGCCTACCAGGCCAATCGCAACCTCGTGCTCAGCAAAGAAGTCCGCTGCGACACGCGTCCCATTCTGGAAATCGAGTCGAACCAGTTGCGTTGCACCCACGGGGCGACCGTCGGCCAATTGGAGGAGCAACAGCTTTTCTATTTGCGCAGTCGGGGCCTGACATCCGAACTGGCGCGCGATGTATTGATTGAAGCATTCCTCGACCCGGTGCTGGCACGCATCCAGGTCGAAAGCGTGCAAAAGGAGTTTGCCAAGCTGGTCCACGATAAGGTAGTACGCAAAGCATGATCGAAGTCCTCGATGCAGTTGAGTTGGAAGAAATCCGCGATGACTTTCCGGTCCTACGGCAGAAAGTCCACGGCAAGCCGCTGATCTATTTCGACAACGCGGCGACTTCGCAGAAACCGCGGATCGTCATCGAGGCGCTCAACGACTACTACGAGCGGTACAACGCGAACGTTCACCGCGGCATCCACGCTCTCGCCGAGCGCGCCACCAGGGAGTACGAACGTGCCCGTGAGAAGGTCGCCAGGTTTATCAACGCGCCTTCGACCGATTCCGTCATTTTCACCCGGGGGACGACCGAGGGCATCAACCTCGTTGCGTATTCCTGGGCGCTCACGAATCTCAAGAAAGGTGACGAGATTCTCACCACGTTCATGGAGCACCACAGCAATACGGTGCCCTGGTATCAGGCCTGCGAGCGCACGGGCGCGGTCATCAAACGCATCGAATTGAATCCCGACGGCATGTTACATCTGGACGACCTTGACAAGCTGGTCACCAACCGCACCAAGCTCGTGGCGGTCACGCAGCAGTCCAACGTCCTCGGTACGATCAACCCGGTCCGACAGATCGCCGATGCCGCCCATAAGAAGGGGGCGGTGGTGCTCGTCGATGGCGCCCAGAGCGTTCCCCACATGCCGGTCGACGTGCAGGCGATGGATTGCGATTTCTTTGCGTTTAGCGGCCATAAGATGTGCGGCCCGACCGGCAGCGGCGTACTCTATGGCAGACGCGCCCTTTTGGAAGCCATGCCGCCGTTCATGGGCGGCGGGGAAATGATCAAAGAAGTGTGGTTCGATCACGTCAAGTACAACGATCTGCCGTACAAATTTGAGGCCGGCACACCAAGTATTGCCGAATCCATCGGGTTGGGCGTTGCCGTGGATTATCTCACCGGGATCGGCCTCGACAAGATTCGCCAGCACGAAAAGCAAATCACACAGTACGCGCTCGACCGCTTGAAGGAGTTTCCCGAAATCACCGTATACGGCCCAAAGGATGCCGAGAAACGCGGTGGCTTGGTTGCGTTCACCCTTGGCGACGTCCATGCGCACGACATCGCCACGTTTGCCGACCAGGATGGCGTGGCCATTCGTGCCGGCCATCATTGCGCGATGCCACTGCACAAGAAGCTCGGGCTGGCGGCCACCGCCCGCGCCAGCTTCTACCTGTACAACAACCGCGACGAAGTCGATGTATTCATCGAGATGCTCCATAAAGCCAAGAAATTCTTCGGCGCTTGCCCTACCGGCCGCGCGATGGGCTATTGACCCGCTACGGCGGCCGCACTAGTCTGGGTGGAAAACCACCATGCAAACACTATCGGTCGCGGAGCTTATCCCGGTTTTGCAGACAGCCGTCGGCCCGACAATCCTGATCTCGGGCGTCGGCCTCTTGTTGCTGACCATGACCAATCGTTTGGCGCGAACAATCGACCGCGCCCGCGCCACCGCGCGAGAACTCGCCGACGCCAGTGAGGAAGATCGGCGCAAGGGCCGCGAACAACTGCGGGTGCTCTGGAGGCGGGCGAGTTTGATCCGGTTGTCGATCGGACTGGCATCTATGAGCGCGCTGTTTGCCGCCATCCTGATCATTGTGCTGTTCTCAACGGCCCTGCTACAGCTTGAAAGTGCGCCGTTGATTTCCGCATTATTCATCATTTGCCTGGGCAGCCTGATTGGGTCACTCATCGTGTTTATCCATGACATCAATCAGGCGCTGGCTGCACTCAAGCTGGAACTCCCCGCAAAAGACCTGGAAGGGGCGTGAAACCAACCGCTCCAATAATTTGCCAGAATTGTTGAAACGAAATGGCCACCTCATGCGTCTAATCAGACAGAGGTGGCCAACATGAAGAACCGTGCCAGGAAGCACTTGATGAAGTTGCAAGACGTCATTGACGTCGTCTCCCGGTTTGCGCGCAACGACCACGAGACAAGCTTGGTGGTTGCCGACCTGATTAATCGCGGGTTCGTGCGCATTCACACGCACAGTCCCGGGCGCCGCATCATTGTGCGCTGATCGGCAGGAGGTCGCGCTGAGACATGCCAACAACCGCGCGATGCGCCGGTCGCGGCCCGGTCAACTTTTTCCTTCCCGCAGTTGTGCGGTATGGTAACTTTGGAGCGCGATGCTGGAGGAACTCTATGAGGAAATCATCCTGGATCATTACCGGCGCCCGCGCAACAAGGGCAAGGTGGATCCATCGGATTTCATTGCCCACGATTCCAATCCGTTGTGCGGCGACGAAATCGATATTTCCGCACGGTTCGCCGACGGTAGGATTGCTGAACTGAAATTCGACGGCAAAGGATGTGCGATCTGCACGGCTTCGGCGTCCATTATGACGCAGAAGCTCATCGGCAAGACGCCGCCAGAAGCGCGGCAGTTTATTGGCAGCTTCCTCAACATGATGCGCGGCGAAACGCCTTTCGGCGGGAAGGAAATGGGCGATTTGAAGGCCCTGGAGGGTGTCTTGAAGTTTCCGGTTCGCGTGAAATGCGCGACTTTGGCGTGGAACACTGCGCTCCGGGGTCTTCGGCAACGCGAGGACAAACAATCCTGATCCACTCCACCCGCTCCTCCACTCATGGACTATCTTTTTCAGAAACACTTCACCCTTGAGGAAGCTCGGGCGTTGATTCCCGAACTCCGCCGTGCATTCCGGGACGCGCATCGCCGGCGCGATGCCGTCCACAAAACCGACAAAGAGCTGGGCGAGACGTTGGAGCAAACGGGCGCCGACGTCGGCGGTGAAAAGGTTTCCGGGCTGCTCATGGACATGCTCCAACTCAACACTCAACTTCGTCGCATCCAGGAGATGGGCGTGCAGATCAAGGATTTCGACCGGGGTCTGGTCGATTTCCCACACCTCCGCGATGGCCGTGAGGTGTTCCTATGTTGGGAGCTTGACGAGGACGACATCGCCTTCTGGCACGACATCGACGGTGGTTACGCCGGCCGTGAGCGCCTCTAGGCGCGGCCGCGGCGAGAATCCGACGTTTGGCTCACAAGCCCTTGTCCGCTTGTTTCGTCGAAAACGACTCCGGCGTCCAACCACCATTTACGTCGCGGTGGAATACGTCTCGTTGCAGGACAGTGGTGCCGTCGGGATTGTGCACTTCGTGCTCGACGATCTTGGTTTGCGGAACCAGCGGTTCGAGCATTTCGTTACCGGTTTTTGTCGAGAAGATCGACCGCCCGTTCACGATCGTCTCGCGGCTGACCGAGCCATCGGGCCCCTTTGTCTCGGTGGCAGTTGTACGTGAGGTCTCCTCCCAACCGAAACGCCCCGGCTCGCGAACCACGCTGTCGGTTCGTTTGACGCCGCCCTGGGTGGTGATCGAAGTCGTCTCTTGCGCGGTGACGGCGAGTTGTCCGTTCAAGTGGTCCACGGTCTTGGTTTCGGCGGTGATGACCTGTTCATTCGGCCCGTGATTGACAGCGACCTGATCGACCTGCTTCAGCAACGTAAGGTTCCCGTTGACATCCGCGGTCTTTTCGATGCTGGTCGTGTTGGCCGCGCCGCCGCTTCCCTTGACGATGGCGGCGTCTACCACGTGATCAAGGACTAACTGCCCGCTGCTGTCGCGCTTATACACTTTTGTCTGATCCGTCTCGCCCGAGGCGGATTTGCTGACGCTGACATCCGCGTGCTGTGAGACCCGGGTCTGGCCCTGGCGATCTTTTTCCACGACATCCGTGGAACTGACCGACTGGGTCGGTGAGGTGTCTTTCTTGACCGTGGTACTTCGCTGCCACTCGAAATAGCTGCCGTCGTTGAGGCGGGCGCGGGTGACGGATTCGGTGCGTTGCGTGTTGGCGTCGACTTTGGTCTCCTTGCTTTCCTTGATCAGCGGGACAATATCTCGGTCACCCGTGTTAATCGTAACGGCAGAGCTGCTCGCCGAGTTGCCGGCGGACTGGTCTGACGTTTCGGTGCCGCGGATGATGACCTGGCCAAAACTGGAAGCGGTGGCCGCAATTGTTACGAGGCCGACCGCGAAGCTGATGGTACGCATCTTCATGATGATTTCCTCTCGACTGGTAACTTATCTCCGGTTGTTGGCATTTCGCAAGTGCCAAAGCTGAATGAATAGACCGACAACCCACGGCTTCGCACGATGAGCCGAATGTCGTGTGTGCCGTAAGGCTGGTGGCGGATGAGATTGTACATCCGCGCGCTTTTCGCCTCCACGTAGCTGCGGCCCTGATCGTCGTACGTGATGTCGTCACCAGCAATCTCTCTGGGGAGCCAGTTGCCATCCTGCTTCACGAACACGCGCATCCAGTAGACATCTTCGGGCTTCATCACCACGTTGACTTCGGTGGCCCGATAGCGTAGCGCAATCAAATCCTGCGCGTCGTCCGTATCACGCGTATGGCGCAAGTATTCGGATCGGTTGTCCCATTCGCCGCGGCATAAATCAGCCCCTCTTCGAGCTGCCCGGGCAGAGCAAACGCCGCGGCGCCGTTCGAGCCGCCGCTCCCCGTGTTGCCCAACCGCCCGCGAGTCTGGCCGGCGTACAACTCGGTCGTGACCGGATAGCACACGGCGCCCGGCCGGTCGGTGGCACGCAGGGGCTGCATCGGCGCGGGAAACGTCTTGGATCGATCGATTTCGTGAAGCAACTTTTGGATCGTGAGCTCCGTCTCCTCGTAGGCGCCCTCTCCCGTGTGGTCGAAGCGAATCGTCCCCGTCTTGTCGATCAGAAAGAGACGCGGGGAGAAACGGTTGCCGTACGCGTCCGCGATATAAAAATTACTGTCCACGACCACCGGAAATGCGACGCCCAGCCGCTGCACGCCCAAGTTGACGTTCTGCGGATCCATCGAGAACCCGTACTGGGGCGTGTGGACACCGACCACGACGAGTCCATCGCTTGCGTATCGCTTTCGCCACTCGCTGAGGTAGGGAAATGTGCGGATGCAGTTGACGCAACTGTATTCAAAGAAATCCAGCAGCACCACTTTCCCCCGCAAATTTGCCAGCTTCACCGGCGTCGAATTCAGCCACGTCAGTCCGCCGTCCAATTCCGGCGCCGGTTTCCCCTCCCCCCGGGACGCGGTCGCGCGTCCGCAGCCAAGCAGGCCCGCCGCAAACAGAACGACAATATATTGCCCCAGGGAAATTCGCATGCGTCTAACACCCGACAGCCAGCGCTCCAAGTTTCGCTACGGCCGATAGAACAGCAAGATAAACGCCAAAAAGCGCCTCAGCGCTGACAGTGTGGACAATAGTACGTGCTGCGTTGCGATTGCACCATTCGGCGGATCACCGTGCCGCACCGGCGACAAGGTCTGCCCTCCCGACCGTAGACGGCAAATTGTTGCGCCTCAAAAATGCGAGGTCCATGGGCGATCGCGCGACGCAGGGATGCGACAATTCCCCGGCCCAAGCCACGTAATTCTTCGGAGCGCAGACGGTCCGATCGGCGACGCGGATTGATTCGTGCCCGCCAGAGCGATTCGCTGGCGTAGATGTTGCCGACGCCGGCAACCAACCGCTGATCGAGCAGCGCAACTTTGACGGGACGCGACGTCGTGCGCAGGCCCGAAAGCTCACAGCCGTCCAACAGTGGATCGGGTCCCAATTGTTCCAGAGCATGTTCGAGTTGCGCCGTCGTCACAACCTGCATCATGCCCAGTCGCCGGGCATCCTCAAAATAGGCCGTTCCTCGGGTGGTGTAAATAGCAACGCGGTATCGTTTCGGTTGGCCAAACTCGAACCAACCCGTCATTCGCAAATGCACCAGCAAGTGCCGCCCTCCCGACAGGTCAACGACAATGTTTTTGCCCCGACGCCGGATGCGACGAATCCTTCGCCCGACGAGATCCCCGGCGAGTTTGATCTTCGGGTCGCGGATTTCAATTGCCCGAATTTGCGCTCGCCCCAGCCGCGTCACGAGCTGGTTCACCACAATCTGGACTTCGGGAAGTTCAGGCATTGCGCGCTGGTCATCTTTCGCTGAGCTTGCCCGCCGTAGCTCTCGAGGCAAGGCGGGGTGCCCGGGGAGGGATTCGAACCCTCACGGTGGTGTAACCCACCTTCGGATTTTAAGTCCGATGCGTCTGCCGTTCCGCCACCCGGGCTAAACATCTTATTTACAAAGTATTATGTGATAAATAGACCACCCATAAAATAGTGGTTGCAACCTGTAGTTGTAACCGCTATATTCTGCCTGCGTATGAGAGAGGTCGTTGGCATATGAAGCAAACACTCAAGAACGTTGCCGAAAACCTGTGGAAAAGTCAACAGAGCGGACGCTACTACGCCATCCTCAAGGTGA
>Ga0187875_10003146_pt1 | contig 11757 bp, 6 predicted proteins | sample June2016WEW_17_1_2_FD_132978 | JGI IMG/M metagenome (GOLD analysis project Ga0187875, IMG submission 132978) | Peatland microbial communities from SPRUCE experiment site at the Marcell Experimental Forest, Minnesota, USA - June2016WEW_17_10 | ecosystem: Environmental > Terrestrial > Soil >... | reverse complement strand
CGGCTGTTACGCCGACAATCTCTCCGCCGCCGTCTCCCTCACCGGCTGGGGCGAACCCATCATGAAGCTGGTCCTCGGCAAGTGGGCCACCGACCGCGTCGCCTCAGGCACTACCCCTGAAGTCGCCGCCCGCGAAGCCATCGCCTACCTCTTCAACCGTCTCGGCGGACACGGCGGCATCATCCTCCTCGGCCCCGACGGCCGCTTCGGACTCGCCCACAACACACCAGCCATGGCCTGGGGCCTCGCCACATCCAAAGGCCTCCAAACCGGCCTCACCGTCTAAACACCCGCCACGCTGAGTTGCGATCTCTCTGGATGCCCCGGCTGGCGCGGCCAAACCCTGGCAATTACCCCCAAACTTTCCGGTTACATGGCTAGGTGACTGCCGTCACCGCGCAGCCCAACTCCTGAACTGAGAATGTCTGGCGCCATCAAGGTGCAGCTACGCCGGTTCTCTTACCTGCTCTTCACGCGTTGATGGTACAGGCCGCTACTGGGAAAGTGCTGACAACGGTGCTGGCAACTCCCCTGAGCCGAAACCTCGATGAATCGCGTTGTGGTGGCGCGGAATCCACCCGAAAAGGAGAATGTTCATGGCTGATACCCTCGATAAAAAAGCCGACCTGGCCGGGCCGGGAATTGGCGATTACAAAGAATTGGAAAAAATCCTGCCGGGCGATTACCGTTCCCTGCTGACTCCGAAGGAGACCCAGCAGGCCATCTTCCAGGTCAAACGCTACATCGAAGACAACCTCTGCAAGGAACTCAATCTCATGATGGTCGAAGTGCCGCTCATCGTCGATGTGGAGAGCGGTGTCAACGACATGCTCGATCGCGACGGCTCGCGCACGCCAATCCAATTCCATATCTCCAACGATCGCGACCTCCATCCCATCGACGCCCAGGTCGTGCAAGCCGCTACCAAATGGAAGCGCCCCGCGCTCAAGGAATTCGGTTGCAAGGTCGGCGAGGGCATCTGCACCGACATGCGCGCCGTGCGCAAGGATTATTTCCTCGATCACGACCATTCCGCCTACGTCGATCAGTGGGACTGGGAGCGCGTCATGACCGCCGATCAGCGCAACCTGAAATTCCTGAAGGAGATTATCGAAAAGATTTGGAAGGTGATCTACGGCGCGGAAAAGTTTGCTCTGTCCCTGTTCCCGCAATTGAAAGACCCGCGCTATCCCGAGCTGCCCGAGAAGCTCAAATTCCTGCACGCCGAGGAGATTCTCGATATGTATCCCACCCTGCCGCGCAAGCAGCGTGAGACCGCGATACTGCAAAAGTATCCCGCCATCTTCATTTACGGCATTGGCTGGCCGCTGAAGGACGGCTATCCTCACGAGATGCGCGCCGCCGATTACGACGACTGGGTCACCGACACCAGCAAGGAGACGGGCAAAGACACGCACGGGCTCAATGGCGATATTCTCGTCTGGAACTCGGTCACAAAGCGACGCCATGAGCTCACCTCGATGGGCATTCGCGTCACGGCCGAAACCCTGAAACAGCAGCTCACCATCTCCAAACAGTTGGACTTCTTGAAGCTGCCCTATCACCAGGGAATCATCACCGGCCAGATTCCCCTCTCCATCGGCGGCGGCATCGGCCAGTCGCGTACCTTGATGCTGCTCCTCCGCAAGGCGCATCTCGGCGAAGTCAGCGTCACCGTCTGGCCGAAAATTCTGAAAGAGATGTGCGCGAAGAAGAATATCTTCGTGCTCGACTAAGACCCCGCACTCCCCGGCCCCGCATGTGTTCGCTTTGCGCGCAGATGCGGGGCCATGCCACACCCGCCGTCTTCCACACCGGCCCACCGTCAAATGCCTTCGTTCCTCTATCCGCTGTGAACAATGAACGTAAAGAACTTTTTATCATATGCAAGGAAGGGTAGCATTGGAACAATGAAGATCGGATTCTATTTCTTTTTTGCAATCACCGTGTTTTTCTACATCAGAACTCTACGAGCTATTTGGAGACTCGTAGCTGAGAGCAGACTTCTAGAATCCGGGGTGCGCTTCAATCGCTTCAATTGGACACCTGCCTTGAAAGTGCATCGGATCGGATATCCGGAGAGTCCTGTTCGGCGCCAGATCGTCATTGGGTTTTTGTTCACATGGGCTTTCATGATCGTGGCGGTGCTTTGTCTAGCGTATTCAGAAATCCATTCGTCGAGGTTTTTCTAACCGGGTGCCCCACTCTTTCGCACCTTATGCGAAAGGGTGGGAATCCACAAACCTAACCCGCCGCATTGACTTCCTGATTCCTGACCGCTGCCTTTGCAATAATCTTCCTATGCTCGTCCTCGCCTCCGCCTCGCCTCGCCGCCGCGAACTCCTCACCCAGGCCGGCTACTCCTTTGAGGTTCACCCCGCCCACATCCCCGAGGACCCTTACCCCAACGAAGACCCCATCGCCTACGTCACCCGCCTCGCCCGCGAAAAAGCCCAAGCCGTCTTCCGCGAACTGGCTTTGAAAGGGCACGACTTCAGTCGTGCCGAAAACGATCAAAAAAAAGCCGGGGCTTTAGCCCCTGAGGAAATCTTCTCGGAAACCATAAAGGATAATGCGAGCGAACAGCGAGCGGCTGCCGCACTGCAAGTCCTCGCCGCCGACACCACAGTAACCCTCGACAACCACATCCTCGGCAAGCCCTCCGACCCCGCCGACGCTGCCCGCATGTTGCGTCTCCTCTCCGGCCGCACCCATCAGGTCATCACCGGCATCGCCATCATCACCGCAACCTCCACTCAGGTCGCAGCTGAAACCACCGCCGTCACCTTCATCGCCCTCTCAGACAAAGACATCGCCGGCTACATCGCCACCGGCGAACCCATGGACAAAGCCGGAGCATACGCCATCCAGGGCCGCGCCGCCCGCTGGATTCCCCGCATCGAAGGCGACTACTTCAACGTGGTCGGTTTGCCCATCGCCCTCGTCTCCTCCTTCCTCGATTCTCTCTGAGTCACAATTAAATGGGTGACACACCTTCACGGGTGCCCCAGGTTCGGCGCGGTTTTTTAGCGCCTAACCTGGGATATCTACAACTACAGTTCTTTTATGGTCCTTTCTAGTCGTCCTCTCCTCAACTCCCGCTGACATTCCCCTCGACTCCGCACGCTCTCCGATATAGAATCCTTGCATTCTTTCCACCGACTCGCGACAGGCCTCTAATTGTCTGCTGCCAAAGGATCGTCTCATGCGGATTTCTGCTATCGTGCGCAACCTCTCTCTTCTTCTCGCCCTCACATCGCCGGCCTTCCTGCTTGCCCAGTTCCAGCAGCCCACCGACGAAGAACTCAAGATGACCGCCGACCCCAAGGCTCCCGGAGCCGCCGCTGTCTACCTCAACGTAGAGGAGATCACGAGCGATCAGCTCCACTTCCAAAGCTTTTACGCGCGCATCAAGATACTCACCGAGAAGGGCAAGTAACTGGCTACCGTCGATGTCCCTCCATACCTGCGCGGCACATCCAAGATCGTCGATATCAAGGCCCGCACCATCCACTCCGACGGAACCATCATTCCCCTCGTTGGCAAGCCTGAAGACCTGTTGGTATTCAAGGGAAAAAACAAAGAGGGCGATCAGTTGCAGGTCAACCGCAAGGTCTTCACCCTGCCCAGCGTCGAAGTCGGAAGCATCCTCGAATACACCTATCAGATCCAGGATGACGATAATATCTCCTCATCTCCGCAGTGGCAGATTCAGCGCCCCTACTTCGTCCACAAGGCGCATTACTCCTTCACTCCCTTCAAGGCATTCCTGCCTGGCCTCCAGAACGCGACCAGCATGTATATGGTGGATAGTCACGGACGCGTGATCAACACTCTCATCTGGTGGCCCAAACTTCCCGAAGGCGTGACTGTGAAAACAGACGTCGTTGGCCATTACACCGTTGATATCACCGATGTTCCTCCCGCTCCCGACGAAGAATGGATGCCGCCCGTCCAGAGCGTTCTTTATAGGGTCTTCTTCTATTACAAAGCCGCCAGCAGCGCTCAGGATTTTTGGATCAACGACGCCAAGCTCTGGTCCAAGGACGTGGATCAATTCGCCAAGCCTTCCAGCGCCATCATCGCGGCGGTTGCCGGCCTGATCACCCCCGGCGACACTGACATCGAAAAAGCCAAAAAACTCTACAAGGCCGTTCAGGCCCTCGATAACACCGACTATTCCCGCAAAAAATCTGAATCCGAGATGAAGCAGCTAAAGTTGAAGGCTGCCCGCCACGCTGAAGACACCTGGGCGCAGAAGAGCGGCGACAGCGAGGACATCGCGCTGCTCTATCTGGCCATGCTCCGCGCCGCCGGCCTCACCGCCTACGCCACCAAGGTTGTTGATCGTCAGCGAGGCGTCTTCGATATCTCCTATCTCTCTTTGTCCCAACTCGACGACACTCTAGTCGTTCTCAATACCGGAGGCAAGGAGATCGAGCTCGACCCCGGCGAAAAGATGTGCCCCTTCCTGACCATCAGCTGGAAGCACTCCAGCGCCGGCGGGCTTTCGCAGACCGCTAAGGCGCCCACCGCTGCAACTACCGCCGCCCAGCAATATCCAGATAACAAAACCCTTCGCATCGGCGAAGTCAACCTCGACAGCCACGGCGCATTCACCGGAAACTTCCGCTTTGTCATGACCGGTCAGGAGGCCCTCTACTGGCGGCAAACCGCCCTTAGAAACGATCCCGAAGAGCTTAAAAAGCTCTTCGACCGTAGCAGAATCGAGTCCATCATCCCCGACGGTGTTGAGGCCCATATCGATCACTTCGTCGGTCTCGAAGATCCCGAAGTAAATCTGATCGCCATCGTCAATGCAAAAGGCTCCATCGGCACCGCTACTTCTAAACGCCTCATGCTCCCCGCCTTCTTCTTCGAGACCCGCGGCAAGCAACCCTTCGTCGCTCAGGAAAAACGCACACAGCCCGTTGATATGCACTTTGGCAATGTGGTTACCGACCAGGTCACCTATCACCTCCCCGACGGCTTCACCGTCGAAGGTGCGCCCCTCGACAACAAGATTCCCTGGCCGCAACACGCCATGCTGACCGTTAAATCCGTCTCCGCGCCCGGCCAGATCACCATCGCCCACTCCCTGGCCAGCGCCTTCACCTTCGCCAAGCCAGAGGAGTACCAGGATCTGCGCGGCTTCTACCAGAAGGTCGCCGCCGCCGATCAGCAGCAACTTGTCCTCACCAAATCAGCCGCACCCGCTGCTTCGTCTGCTCCAGCGTCAACAACCGCATCGCCGGCGCCTAAAGGAAACTGACATGCAAACTTCTCCTTGTTCTCTGGAACCTCTGCTTAAGTCTGCTTTGTATCAGGGCACGACTTTAGTCGTGCCGCAAAAGCAACAAAAGAGAAGTTGGGCTTTAGCCCCTGAAGGAAAGCCGGAAGTGCCATCCTTTCGACTTTTTGCTAGCGAAAAGGTGGCGTACCTCGCGTTGCTGCTTTTGCTCCTCGCATCGCCGGCCCTCCTGCTCGCCCAGTTCCAGAAGCCTAACGATGAAGAACTGAGAATGACCTCCGACCCCAAGGCTCCCGGCGCCGCCGCCGTCTACCTCAATATCGAGGAGACCGACAACGATTCGCTCCATCTAAGGAGCTATTACGCACGCATCAAAGTGCTCACCGAGAAGGGCAAGGACCTGGCCACTGTCAGTATTCCCTTCCTGCATGGTTCTGAAAAGATCTCCGACATCAAGGCCCGCACTATCCACTCCGATGGAACCATCATTCCCCTTGAAGGCAAGCCTGGGGATCTGTTGAGCTACAAGGCGACTACCGCGGGGCACGACAACTTGCAGATAAATAACAAGGTCTTCACCCTGCCCAGCGTCGAAGTTGGCAGCATTCTCGAATATCAATATCAACTCGTTTACGGGGATTGCAAAGTCAATTATGGCTCTTGCGAGTTCCTGCCCCCGGATTGGGAGATTCAGCGCCCCTACTTCGTTCACAAGGCGCACTACTCCTTTTATGGCATCGTTCCCTTCGTCTGGGTGGCGAGGCTGCCTGCTGGCGTCAACGTCCAGAACATCCCTGTCACTGGGCAAGCCAGCGTGGATGTATCCGACATTCCTCCCGCGCCAGATGAAGAATGGATGCCGCCCATCCGCAGCCTCATTTATCGCGTGACCTTCTTTTATAAACCCGACTTTGAAAGCACTCCCCTCGATTATTGGACCATTGTAGGCAAGTACTGGTCCAAAGACGTGGATCACTTTGCCGAGCCATCCAAACTCATCAAAGATGCCGTCGCTGGCCTCATCTCTCCCGGCGACAATGACCTCGACAAAGCAAAAAAACTCTATAAAGCCGTCCAGGCCCTGGATAACACCGACTATTCCCGCAAAAAAACTGAATCCGAAATGAAGCAGCTCAAGCTGAAAGAGGCCAAACACGCCCAGGATACCTGGACGCAGAAAAGCGGCGACAGCGAGGACATCGCCATGCTCTATCTCGCCATGCTCCGCGCCGCCGGCCTCACCGCATATGCCGAAAAAATCGTTGACCGCAAGCTGGACGTCTTCGACATCACTTACTTATCCTTGCACCAGCTCAACAACACCCTCGTTGTTCTCTCCACTGAAGGCAAGGAGATCGAGCTCGACCCCGGCGAAAAGATGTGCCCCTTCGGAACCGTCAATTGGAGGCACTCCAACGCGGGAGGAATCTCACAGTCTGCCAAGGGTATAAATGCTGGCGCCTCTGCTGCCCAGCGGTATTCTGACAACAAGATTTCCCGCCTGGGCGAAATCACTCTCGACGGCAATGGTGCTCTCACCGGCGTATTCCGCTTTGACTTGACCGGCCAGGAAGCCCTCTACTGGCGTCAGTTGACCATTAACAACGATGAAACTGAGGTCAAAAAGCAATTCGACACATGGTTGGAGTCTATATTCCCCGAGGGCATTGAGGCCCACCTCGATCACTTCAACGGGCTCAACGATCCCGACAGTAAACTGATCGCCTCCATCAAAGCCCAAGGCTCCTACGGTGCCGCTACCTCCAAACGCCTCATCCTCCCCGCATTCTTCTTCCAGACCCGCGGCACACATTCTTTCGTCGCTCAGGAAAAGCGCCTGACGCCCGTCGATATGCACTATGGCGAGATCGTGAACGACCAGATCGTTTATCACATCCCCGATGGCTTCACCGTCGAAGGCGCGCCTCCGAGCTCCCAGATTTCCTGGCCGCAGCACGCGAATTTCATCACCAAATCCACCTCCGCGCCCAGCTCGATCACTATCATCCGCTCGCTGGCTCGCGCCTTCACCTTCGCCAGGCCCGAGGAGTATCAGGACCTTCGCGCCTTCTACCAGAAAATCGCCGCTGCTGATCAACAGCAACTCGTCCTTACCAGAACTTCTCCCGTCGACAAAGGAAACTAATAATGAAAATTTCGCTCTCTTCCCATACCGCTCATCATTCCATCGCCGTTGCTCTTCTCGTCCTTCTCTGCAACCCATGCCTCGCCAACTGGTTCGGCGGCAAGCAGGACCCGCCGCAGTGGGGCCTCGACGCCGCCAGAACGCCCATCCCCGCCTACGCCAAAGATGCGGCCTCCATCGTCCTTTTCGATGAGTACCTCGAAACCGTAGATGCCCAGGGCCGAGCCGTCGAGCGCGAACGCGAAGCTATTCGCATCCTCAAGCCTCAGGGTCGCAGCGATGCCATGTGCGGAGTCTCATACGACGTGGACGAGAAAATCAATTACTTCCGCGAGTGGACCATTGCCGCCGACCAGAAGCAGTACCAGGCCCAGGACACCGACTTCATCGATGTGGGAGACAACGGCGTCCCCATTATGCTCTCCACCCGCAAAGCCCGCGTCGTGCATCCTCCCGCCGCAGATCTCGGCGCCACCATCATCTGCGAATCGGAGGAGTTGCTCAAACCGTATATCCACGAAACCGTCTGGCAAATTCAGAGTCACATTCCCGTTGTCTTCCAGGCTCTCGAAGTGGACCTTCCCGCCGGCCGCGCGCATTCCGAGGCATGGCACAGATTCACGCCCGTCAAGCCCGTCGAAGTCGCTCCAAACCATTGGCGCTGGGAAATTAAAGATATGCCCGCCCTCGACCTTCGCGACGTAAAATCCCATCCCGCCTGGGAAGCTCTTGCCGCGCGCATGTCCGTCCTGTGGGGCGATGCCGCCGTCGAGGGCAAAGACAACCAGTGGCGCGCCCTCGGTCAGTGGTACGCCACATTAAATGCAAACCGCCCCGACCCATCGCCTGAAATCACCGCCCAAACGCAAAACCTTATTGCCGGCGCGCCTGACTTCTACGCCAAGCTCACCCGCATCACTGAGTACATCCAGAAGAACATCCGCTACTTCATCGTCATGCGCGGCATCGGCGGCTTGCAGGCCAACCACGCCGCAGACATATTCCGCAATCGTTATGGCGACTGCAAAGACAAGACCACCTTGACGATCTCCATGTTGCAGGTGGCCGGAATCCACGCCGTTTATATGCCTTTGGACGACCGCCGCGGCGTCGTCGATCCCGATGTTCCTTCGATCATGGGCAACCACATGATTACCGCCATCGAGCTTCCGCCGGATCTGCAGGACCCGCGCCTCAAGGCCATCGTCAAAGCCAAAGACGGCAAGCGTTATCTTATCTTCGATCCCACCGACGAGCGCACGCCCGTCGGCAATCTGCCCTCGGATGAGCAGGGCAGCTACGGCATCCTCGCCGCCGGCGCATCCAGCCAGATTATCGCCCTGCCGGTGCTCGATCCCGGCGTCAATGGATCGGAGCGCAAAGGCGTCTTCTCCCTTGCGCTCGATGGCATTTTGACCGGCTCCATCGATAGCTACGCCATCGGCCCCAAAGGCGCAGGTCTGCGCGAATTCCTCAAGTACACCGACGACAAGGAGCGCCGGGAATACTGGGAGAAGTATGTAGCTGTGTCCCTTCCCGGCGTCACCCTCGACGCTTTTCAATTCATTCAGCCCGCTGACCTCGACAAGCCCATCGAGTTTCACTACAAGGTGACCGCGCGCTCATACTCCCATCAGGCCGGCACGCTCCTGCTGGTCCGCCCCCGCGTCATCGGCTCCGATGCTATGCCATTCGACGACAAGCCCCGCGTCTATCCCATTAACCTCGACGCCACCGGCCGCTGGCGAGACAGCTTCGACATCACCATCCCTCCCGGCTATGTCGTCGATGAGATTCCAGACCCCGTCTCGCTCGACCTCGACTTCGCCAGCTACCACTCCGCGGTCTCTGCAAAAGGAAATCTCCTTCACTACGAACGCGAATACGTTGTCCGCCAGGTCGAGATTCCTCCTACAAAAGCCTCCGCCTTCCGCCACCTTGAATCCGTCATCCTCTCCGACGAAAAGAATGCCGTCGTCCTAAAAAAACAGTAGCCGCCACACGCGCCGGGTGCCTCACCTTCGCCGATTTACGTTCTTTGTAAATCGGTTAAGGTGGGATACTTACAACTACAGTTTTTTATAGCCCTTCCAGTCTTCCCCCTCGACCCCTCTCCCATCTCCGTTGTAGAATTCTCGCAATCATTTCCACTATCTCGCTGCGGACTTCTATTTTCTGCAAGCAAAGGAGCCTCTCATGCGAATCTCTGTTCTCCTGCGCAGCCTGACCCTGCTTCTCACCCTATTCTTCCCGGCCGTGCTGCGCGCTCAGTTCCAGCAGCCCACCGACGAAGAGCTCAAGATGACCTCCGACCCCAAGGCTCCCGGAGCCGCCGCCGTCTACCTTGATATCGAAGAGAATGACGACGATCGGGTTTATATGCAGAGCGTATATGTGCGCATCAAGGTCCTTATGGAGAAAGGCAAGGAGCTGGCCACTGTCAGCATCCCTTATTACTCCATGTGGTGCGGCCCGTTAAAGTGCGTGAATGCCTATACGGTCACTGACATCAAGGCCCGCACTATTCATTCTGACGGCGCGGTCATTCCCTTCGATGGCAATACTCAAGACCTGTTGACCTCCAGGACAACCCTCAGCAGTGGTGATTATCGACTGTATAGCCGTAAAGTCTTCACACTGCCCAGTGTCGAGGTTGGTAGCATCCTTGAATATCGCTATCAGATTCGTTCGCCAACATACCATCTCACGCCGCCCACCTGGGAGATTCAGCGTCCATACTTTATCCACCATGAACGCTATGTTTACACACCCTCCAAAACATTTACGGCCAGCAACACCCGGACTCAGACCAATGCATACGTGATCGATGAGCGTGGCAGACCGGACAGTTCCCTCCACTGGTGGACGATTTTGCCACCGGGAGTCACTTTGAAAGCTGATATTGCAGGGGTTTTCCGCCTCGAGTTATTCGACATTCCCGCCGCTCCCGACGAGGAGTGGATGCCGCCTATCAAGAGCCAGCTTTACCATGTGAAGTTCTATTACGTATATGCCACTGACAAAATCAATTACTGGGTAGAAGAGGCCAATTACTGGTCAAAGGATGTGGACAAAGTCGCCATCTCCTCGGCAGACATCGAAGCCGCTGTTGATGCCCTGATCTCTCCTGGTGACAGCGCGCTCGAAAAAGCTAAAAAACTCTACAAAGCCGTCCAGGCCCTCGACAACACCGATTTTTCTCGCAAGAAAACTGACTCCGAACTCAAGCAGTTTAGTATGAAAATTACCACTCATGCTACGGATACACTCGTGAAAAAGAGCGGTTCTAGCCATGACATCGCTCTTCTCTATCTCGCCATGCTCCGCACCGCGGGCCTCACCGCCTACGACATGAAGGTGGTTGATCGCAGTCAGCGCGTCTTCGCTCTTGGCGACCTTGACTTCGATCAGTTGGATGACGACATCATTCTTCTGACCATTGCCGGAAAGGAATACCTCCTCGATCCCGGAGAAAAAATGTGCCCCTTCCAGACATTGTCTTGGAAACATTCTGGATCTGTCGGCATTCACCAGGGCGACAACGTCCGCGAAGTTGGAATTATCCCAGAGCAGAACTATAACGCCAACAAGACTATCCGCACCGGCGATATCTACCTCGACGAGCAAGGCGCCATTACTGGCAATTTGAACATTGTCATGACCGGCCAGGAAGCTCTGTATTGGCGGCAGACTGCCCTTAGAAATGATCTGGGCGAACTCAAAAAGCAATTCGATGACAAGCTCCAGTCCATCGTCCCAGTGGGCATCGAAGTCCACGTCGATCACTTCCTCGGCCTCGACGATCCTGACGTCAACCTGATCGCCTTCGCCAATGTGCACGGGATTCTCGACGCGTCGTCTACAAAACGCCTCATGATTCCTGCCTTTTTCTTCGAGTCTCGCGCCGCGCATCCCTTCGTTGCTCTGGAAAAGAGATCTCAGCTCGTCGATATGCACTATCCCGAGCAGATCCTCAACCAGATCGTCTATCACCTGCCGCCCAGTCTGACGATCGAAGGCGCTCCTCCGGACAACAAGTTTGCATGGGAAGGCCACGCCAACCTGACCACGAAATCCGTTGTTGCCCCCGGCCAGGTCACCGTCGCACGCATTCTCTCGCGCGGCTTCACCACTGTAAAAGCAGAAGATTATATGGACCTCCGCGCCTTCTACCAGAAAGTCGCCGCTGCCGATCAGGCCCAACTCGTCCTTACCAAATCCCTCGCCGCGCCGGCTCCCGCGTCCCCCGCGCCGAAAAGCAACTGACGATAACTTGGCAACCAAAATATGCCGGCCGCCCCGCCTTCGCCAATTCGCGTTTGTTGCGAATCGGTTAAGGTGGGATATTTACAACTACAGT
>Ga0187875_10003145_pt1 | contig 11758 bp, 7 predicted proteins | sample June2016WEW_17_1_2_FD_132978 | JGI IMG/M metagenome (GOLD analysis project Ga0187875, IMG submission 132978) | Peatland microbial communities from SPRUCE experiment site at the Marcell Experimental Forest, Minnesota, USA - June2016WEW_17_10 | ecosystem: Environmental > Terrestrial > Soil >... | reverse complement strand
GCAAACCAGCGTACAGCTCCCGCGCCATCTCCTCCGGCGCATCCCATCGGCCCCAGGCGTACACAGCCGCCGCCCCGGCCGGCGCAGCCACCTCGGCGGGAAGCATCACGCCCACTTTTGTCTCTGAAAGTTCTGATACCGCCCCGTCCAGCCTTGCGGCCAACTCGGCCAGCTGCCCTTCCACCAACACCAGCCGCGCACGCGGCGCATAATGCCGCAATCCCATCCCCGGCGAGAGCTGCGCTTCTCGTGGTTCGGCTTCCTGCACTCCACCGTCGCGGTGCATCTCCACCGCCCCGGCAGTCTCTCGAATCTGGACACTCGTCACCGCTCCCGGCCGGTAAATCACCATCGGAGTCCGGCATGGGTCCAGCACCGTGGACTCGACGCCGTGCTCGGTCGGTCCCGCATCCACCACCGCATCAATCCGCCCATCCAGGTCCGCGAGCACGTGCTCGGCCGTCGTCGGGCTGATGTGGCCAAAGAGATTGGCGCTGGGCGCGGCCAGTGGAATCCCGGCACGACGAATCAATTCCAGCGCCACGGGATGCGCCGGCATCCGCACACCGACGAGAGGGCGGCCAGCGGTTACCATATCGGGCACCGCCGCCGTTCGCGGCAACAGCAGCGTCAACGGCCCAGGCCAAAAGGCCTTCATCAGCTTGCGCGCCGCCTCGGGAACCTCACGGACCAGCCCTTGCAGCATCGCTTCATTGGCTACATGCACAATCACCGGATCCCACGCCGGCCTTTGCTTGGCCGCAAAAATGCGGCTCACAGCCGCGGTGTCCAAGGCATTTGCGCCCAGCCCGTAGACAGTTTCAGTCGGCAGCGCCACCAATCCGCCTGCGCGCAAAATTCCTGCAGCGCGCTCCAGAGCCTTCTCGGACTCAGAACTCTCCAGGTGTGCCGGGTCCACAGTCAGTCGCAGAGTCTTCATCTCTTTCATTGTCGCCTGTTGCGGCCAGATGCCACCATTCAGCTCTACGGAGGAGACGCAAATTCCCAAATACCGGGCCTGTCCCCGGAATTTTCATATCCACTTCCAGGCTCGCGGCGTATAGTGGAACCTCACACAGGCGTTGCTTCGCCTTTCAGGTCATCGGTTAACTGCTTCCCTACCCGCGATGGCCAGCCATCAAGGAGATCGCATGAGTCCGAACCAGAATTCTATTGATGAACGCCCTGCCGCCATTCCTCGCGACAGCCAGGGTCTCAAATGGTGGCAGTTGTTGGGAATACTTGCCGGCTTCTGCCTGCTCGTCTTCGGAGCTATCGAAGGTTGGCAATTTATGAGCGTGAGTACCCAGCTGGACAAGCTAAAAGATACGAATGCTGACGTTCGCCAAAAGGCTGCTGAAGCACTGGGCCAGAGCAAGAGCTCTCGCGCGGTTGAGCCGCTCATTGCCGCTCTCAACGATCCTGATCCCAATGTCCAGGGCAGCGCGGCCAAAGCGTTGGGTGAAATTAAAGACCCGCGCGCGCTTCAGCCGCTGGTGGACGCGCTCAAACACAGCAAAGACGAAAAGGCTGTTTGCGAGGCGTTGGGCAGTCTTGGCCCCGTCGCCATTGAGCCCCTCATCACCGCACTGAAAGACAAAGGTCTCGGTTTCGAAGCGGAAAGCGGGTTGGCGAAGATAGGGCCTCCGGCCGTCGAAGCTCTCATAGCCGCATACAACAACAAGGATTATGGCGTGCGGTTTTATGCGATCAGGGCATTGGGCGAGATTAAAGACCCTCGCGCTGTCGACCTGCTGATCACCGCCCTGAAGTACAAGGACAAAGACCCGTCTGGCTATGACTATGAAATCCGTGAAGAGGCGGCGCGAGCGTTGGGAGAAATCAAGGATCCACGTGCCGACCAGCCCCTGATCGCCTCCCTCAAGGATTCCGATATCAGAGTCGTGAGGGCCGCAGGCGACGCTTTGGGCAAAATCGGCGATCCCCAGGCGGTGGATTTTCTGCTGACAGCCTTGCGCACCCACAATAACGACGTGGTCGCCGCGGCCAGCAGCTTCTACATCCGGCGCGGTGAGCCGGGGTCGGAGGATGCTCTGATTGAAGCCCTCAATAAAGCTGGAGACCAGTACATGGCCGCCGACTTTCTCAACAGCGGAAACGAGAAGCTGTCCGCCGCCGCCCACGAGTGGGCCTCCACGCATAACTACCAGATCACTTATATGCCCGGCGCAAAGGGTTCAGGATGGGGCGGCAAGCAGTAAGCTCGCAGCCGCGTTGAAGGAGAACATATGAGTCCGATGAGAGTCCGGTATTTCTGGCAATACAGAAGTCCGCTTGCCGCGAGTTTGTTGCTATGCTTCAGCATATTCGGACCCGTTCCGGCCGCATTTGCGCAAACCGATAGTGTTGACGAACAGATCAACCTGTTGAAAGACCAGCGAACTTACATTCGCAACGGAGCAGTCCAGAAACTGGCCGAGTTGAAAGACCCTCGCGCAATCGAGCCCTTGATTGCCGCACTGAAGGACTGGGATTCCGGCGTCCAATGGGGAGCGGAGGATGCTTTGGCCAAAACCGGCGCGCCTGCGGTTGAACCGCTCATCGCGGCCATGAAGGACCAGAACTATCAGGTCCGCAAATTTGCGGCGATTGCGCTTGGAGAGATTCGCGACTCACGCTCGTTTGAACCGTTCCTCGCTGCACTCTCAGACAGAGATTCCGAGGTCCGCGGGTGGGCGGCCGTTGGGTTGGGCAAGAGCCGGGAGCCGCGCGCATTCGATCCCCTCATGGCCATCATGGAAGACAGCAAGAACGATCTCGACCTCCGGGGTCATGCGGCATCCGGCCTTTCCGCGCTCGGCGACCCGCGCGCCATTGCGCCCCTCATCGATGCGCTCGGATATCCGTATGCGATCCGGCAAGACAGCGTGGAAGGAGCGCTGCAGGGATTTGGGCAGGCTGCCATCGATCCGCTGATCGCCGCACTCAAATCTCCCAATGGCAAATTCCGCGGCGAGGTGACCAGGGTGCTGTTGAAGATTCTGCCTGAAAAGGATCCCCGTGCTGTCAACGCGCTGCTCTTGCTGGTGCAGCCACCCAGCGAAGGCAGCGACACTTGGCTGATCGCCGAACATTACAAGTTCTTCCTCAAGCGGGGCGCACCGGGCTCAGAGCCCGCCTTGATCAATGCGCTCAATCTGAGCGGCAATGTGGTGATGGCTCAGGACTTTCTGGCCTGCGGAAATCCAAAGTTAAGAATGGCGGCCCGCGATTGGGCAAAGGTTCACGGGTATAAGGTGGAGGCGATCGGCGGGTACCAACCTTCAATCCGCTGGGGCAGCAAACAATAAATGCTTCCACTTTGACTTCAACCGGGGCCGAGCCCCTGCCGTATACTCACTGCTAAAGATGCCCATCGAAACCGAGATCAAATTTCACGTGGAGGACCTGGCCGGGCTGGCGCGGCGGCTGGAGGCTGCCGGCTTTCGCCTGCAAACCCCGCGCGCTTTCGAGAGCAACGTCCTCTACGACACTCTGGACCGTCAGATGCGCGCCCGCACAGAGATACTGCGCATTCGCAGCTATGCCGGACGCTGGACCGTCACCCATAAGCGCCTTCCCGATATTGGTCCCGGCGAAGATACACACAAGCATCGCATCGAGAACGAGACCGAAATCGCAGACGGCGCAGCTCTTGAGGAAATTTTTCTCTCCCTCGGCCTGGTGGCCGCCTTCCGCTATGAGAAGTGGCGCGCTGAGTGGACCGACGGCGAAGGCCATTGCGTGGTCGATGAGACGCCTATAGGAAACTACGCCGAACTGGAAGGCTCCGCTGAGTGGATCGACCGCGCCGCTGCCCGTCTGTGTATCGATCCAGCACAGTACATCACCCTCAGCTACGGCCGCCTCTTCGATCTCTGGCGCGACGAGCACCGCTCGGATGCACAGGATCTAACCTTCGCTACTGTAAGAACAGCCTCTAGCTTCTAGCCTCTAGCTTTTAGATCAAATAAACGCCCATTAATACTCGCCGCATACCATCATGGCGATTTGACCGTTGGTTCGCCAGATCTTCAGCTATGAGCTAGAGGCTAGCGGCTAGAGGCTATGTTCTCCCATTCCCTCGGTAATCTAATCATAAAAATCTATTAACGAAGTCTCCGCCAATCGCCGATAACCTCAACGAGAAGTTAACAACTATGAGGTGCCCAATGGACAAAACTTGCTTTGAGCTTCTTCCCAACCGGTGGCGGCGTGCTGGAGCCCGGCTGATGCAGGCGGCCGTGCTGGCGCTCATGGTTGCGCTAACCATGCCCGCTTGTGCGGCGGACGCGCGCGCCATCAAATTGCGGACCGCACCCCATTATCCAGAGATTGCCAAGCGCATGAGGGTGAGTGGTTTGGTCCGGCTCACGGTTACAGTGGACGCGGAAGGCAGTGTAACTGACGTGAAACCGCTCAGCGGGAACGGCTTGTTATCGGCCGCCGCCGAGGAGGCCGTGCGCACCTGGAGATTCGAGCCCGGTCCCAGCGCTTCCACAGTGGAAGTGACGGTCAACTTCTCTCTCTAGCAGCCGGAGTTGCGAAGGGTGCGGGGGATAGGAGTGGTTCGCGGGCGCGTGAACATTCTCCGATTGCGTTTCGCGAGTTTCATATGCCTATTCCGGAATTACTACCGTGTTTCTCCGGCCTCATATCAGCCTGCCTCGATGCAGACAAACGGAAGCAACCCATGCCATGCCGATCCTTGACCTCATCTCCGTGGACCTGAACTCCGATGCTCCGGGTGTATTGTCCATCGTGCTCATCGATCCGGATGATATACGCCGCGAAGAGGTGGCCCGCGCTCTGTCTGAATGCCCAGGCACAGCTGTGAAGGAACATGCAGCCTTCCCTGCCGACCTCAACGACCTGCCTCTGATGCTGGAACAGCATAACGACGCTATCCTCATCGGCCTGGACAGCGACCCCGAGTACGCCTTTGATCTGGTGGAGAGCCTTTGCGCGGATAACTCCACTTCCGTGATGGTCTATTCCGCGCAAACCAATCTGGAGCTGGCTATCCGTTTTATGCGCGCCGGCGCCCGCGAGTTCCTCACTCTGCCGCTCCTCCACGCCGAATTGGAAGATGCCCTGGACCGGGCTTTGACTCGCCGCTCGACTGTGCCTCTGGGCAGAAGAATCTCTAAAAAGCTATTCGTCTTTATGGGCGCCAAGGGCGGCTGCGGAGTCACCACCATCGCCTCCAATTTTGCCGTCGCGCTGGCCCAGGAGTCCGGCGAGAAAACCCTCTTGATTGACTTCGGAGTTCCTCTCGGAGATGCGGCGATCAACCTCGGGATGGCCGCCGACTACTCCATCGCCAACGCCTATGAGAATTCCAGCCGGCTGGACGCCAACTTCCTTCGCTCGCTGCTGGCCAGGCATGGCTCGGGATTATCCGTGCTCCCGGCTCCAAACGAGTTCTCTCCCCACCAGGCCACCGGCGAAGCCATCGACAAACTGCTGACCGTCGCGCGGCAGAGCTTCGTGTATGTGGTCGTTGATGCCGGTTCCAGAGTTGACTTGATGGATACATCTCTTTTTGGAGAATCCGCCATCGTTTATCTGATTACCCAGGTCGGCGTTACAGAACTGCGCAACTCCAATCGCCTTATCACGCAATTTTTTGCCGCCCGCGGACGCAAGCTGCAGATCGTGCTCAACCGCTATACGCCGCATGCTCTGCTCTTCGATGAGCAGCAGATTACCAAGGCCCTCACCAGGCCCGCCCTGTGGAAGATTCCCGACGATTATGCCACTGCCCGCCGCACCCGCAGCACCGCCACTCCGATTGCGCTGGAAGACACGCCCATCTCAAACGTGATTCGGCAGATGGCCAGAACCGCCTGCGGCATGACCGCGAATCCGGATAAGAAAAAAGGCTTCTCCCTCTTCGGACGAAAAAAGGATCCATGGCCTGGCAGGCCATTGCTGGAAGCCGCCGATCCGGAAGAAGCATAAATCAGCCCGCTCCTCTAATTCTCAAAAGAGTACAGGCGACTTGGCGATCCTGGGATAGAATATGCACTGTTACAGGCAACCAGGAGTTGCAATCGCGCGATGTCAGAGTTAAACGAAGTTCCCGGCGCCCATGGCGCTGGCGACATATCCGTGGTTTTGTTCGGCCCGGACGAACCGCGCCGCAAGGCAATAGCCACTGCTCTTGCCGAATGCCCTGGGGTGCGCGTTCAGGAGTTTTCTTCCTACCCCGCCGACCCCGATGAGGTACACAAGATGCTGGAGGAGCATCACGACGTCGTCATCGTCGACCTGGACGGTAACCCGGAACTCGCCCTCAATGTAGTGGAGAGTATCTGCGACGACGGCTCCCGGACTGTGATGGTCTTTTCGGAGAAGGCTGATCAGAAACTGGTGGTGCAGTGCATGCGTGCCGGCGCCCGCGAGCTTCTCGTTCTGCCCATCACCGCCGCCGATATGACTGATGCTCTGGCTCGCGTCTCAGTCCGTCTTCCTGGGTCTCGCCCCGCCAGAAGGAAAGCCGGCGATTTATTAGTGTTTCTCGGCGCCAAAGGCGGCTGCGGAGTCACCACCATCGCCTCCAATTTCGCGGTACTGTTGGCCCAGGAGTCTGGCGAAAGAACGCTGTTGATCGACCTCGGCATCCCTCTGGGAGACGTGGCGATCAATCTCGGGATCGTCGCTAAGTACTCGACAGACAGCGCTTTTCAGGATTCCACCCGGCTGGATGCGAATTTTCTCTCTTCGCTGCTAACTGAGCATTCCTCGGGATTATTCGTCCTTGCGGCTCCAGGGGAGTTCCCCCAGACCAGGATCACCGCGGACGTTGTCGATAAACTGTTGACGGTCGCCCGCCAGAGCTTCGATTACGTGGTGGTGGATGCCGGATTTAGACCTGATTTGGTGAATTCCGCTCTCGGTGACAGTTCCGCTACCATCTACCTGGTCACTCAAGTCGACATTTCCGAGCTGCGAAACGCAAATCGCTTTATCTCTCAGTTCTTCTCCACCAGGGGCCGTAAACTCCAGATCATCCTCAACCGGTATACACCTAAAAATATACTCTTCAATGAAGAGCATATAACCAAGGCGCTCACCCGGCCGGCCCAGTGGAGGATTCCCAACGATTATGCCGCTGCACGGCGAACCCGGCACTCCGGCACTCCCCTCGCATTGGAAAACTCGCCCATCTCAGTCGTAATCCGGCAGATGGCACGTAAAGCCTGCGGCTTGCCCGAAAAGGATGAGAAGAAAAAGGGCTCCGGTTTCTTCGGAAGAGCGAAGTGACCGTTTTACAGGGCGTTCAGTCGATGTGGACATCAGCTTCGTCCGTCCTCAATGCCAAATTGCCGTGGTGAAGCGAAGGGTCTTGGTCACCGGCGTGGATGTGGACGCCAGGCTGCCCACAGTTGCCAGAGCCGTATCCGATGGAGGGCTGCCGTAACCGTCTCTCTCTTGGGAAAGAATCCTGATGATTCGGCGATTTCAGGATAGACTAAATATCGTCACGGGCAACTTGGAGGTGCAGTTGCACTATGCCAGAGTTTCTCGATGTTCACGGCGTCCAGGGCACTGGCGCCTTATCCATTGCGCTGATCGGCTCGGATGAACCGCGCCGCAATGCAATAGCCAGGGTTCTTGCCGAATGCCCCGGGGTGCGCGTTCAGGAGTTTTCTTCCTACCCTGCCGACCTCAACGAGATGTTTAAGATGTTGGAGGAGCATCACGACGTCGTCATCGTCGACCTGGAAGGTAACCCGGAACTCGCTCTCAATGTAGTGGAAAGTATCAGCGATGATGGCTCCCGCACCGTGATGGTCTTTTCGGAGAAGGCTAATCAGGAACTGGTGGTGCGGTGCATGCGTGCAGGCGCCCGCGAGCTTCTCGTTCTGCCCATCACCGCCACCGATATGGCTGATGCTCTGGCTCGCGTCTCAGTCCGTCTTCCTGGGGTTCGCCCCGCCAAAAGGAAAACCGGCGATTTATTCGTGTTTCTCGGCGCCAAAGGCGGCTGTGGAGTCACCACCCTCGCTTCCAATTTCGCGGTATTGCTGGCCCAGGAGTCTGGCGAGAAAACGCTATTGATTGACCTCGGCCTCCCGCTGGGAGACGTGACGATCAACCTCGGAATCGACACTACGTTCTCGACAGACTACGCTTTTCAGGATCCCAGCCGGCTGGATACGAATTTTCTCTCTACGCTGCTGACCAGGCATAACTCGGGATTATTCGTCCTCGCGGCTCCAGTGGAATTCTCCCAAACCGAGGTCACCGTGGACGCTCTCGATAAACTGCTGGCAGTCGCCCGCCAGAACTCCGATTACGTGGTCGTCGATGCCGGATCAAGAATTGACTTGATGAATTCAGCCCTCTTTAATTCTTCCGCCACCATCTACCTGGTCACTCAGGTCGGCCTCTCCGAACTGCGAAACGCAAATCGCATGATCACGCAGTTCTTCGCCACCAGCGGCCGTAAACTCCAGATCGTTCTTAACCGCTATACGCCTCATAATCTGCTCTTAGGCGAAGAGTATATTACCAAGGCGCTCACCAGGCCGGCGCAGTGGAGGATTCCCAACGATTATGCCGCTGCCCAGCGAACCCGGCGCGCCGCTACTCCCCTCGCGTTAGAAGACTCGCCCATCTCAATCGTGCTCCGCGAGATGGCCTGTAAAGCCTACGGCTTGCCCGAAAAGGAAGAGGAGAAAAAGGGCTTCAGCTTCTTCGGGAAAGCGCGCTGACCATTCCCCAGGCGGCGCTCAGCTACTTCCCGGCCCCGTGGCACTTTTTGTATTTCTTCCCGCTTCCGCAGGGGCATGGATCGTTGCGTCCAACCTTCTCGCCCGTCCGCCGCTGCACCGGCTGACTCGCATCTCCAGCGCCCGCCATGCTCGCCGCCTCCAGCTCCCGCTGCTTCTTGCGTTGGAACTCCTTCTCCAGCGCGTCGATGGTCGTGGAGGGCTTGCGCGTTGAAATTCCAATCTCCCGCGGCTCCGCATCCATTGTCAGAGGCCGAGCGGCGCTGGCCACCGGCGGCGCGGAGGGAACCGTTCGGCTGATGCGTGGAGCCGCATCCACAGGCTGGCCGTCCGGACCCAGAATCTGCATACGGAAGAGGAATCGGACCGTGTCCTCCTGGAACTTCAGCATCATCGCCTCGAACATGTCGAAGGACTCCCGCTTGTATTCCACCAGTGGGTCGCGCTGCGCATAGCCGCGCAGGCCGATTCCCTCTTTGAGGTGGTCCATCGAGAGCAGATGGTCCTTCCACAGCCCGTCGATAGTCATCAGCATCGTCACCCGCTCGTGCTGGCGCATGATGGCGGCGCTGAGAATCTTCTCCTTGGCCTCGTACTGCTCTTTTAATTTATTGAAGATTGCCTCGCCCAGGTCGTGACGGCCCAGCTCGTGCGGTTTGACCCCCGTTGCTCCGATATTCAGCGAAGCCAGTTTCAGCCCGAAGTGGTCAACGAGCTTCTCGTCCAGGCCTTTCATATCCCACTGATCCGGATGCATCTTCTCCGGGGCAAACTCGTCCAGCAGAGTGCTCAGAATTCCGCCTACATAATCCTCCAGAATCAGCTCCCGCTGCTCCACTCCCTCCAGCAGTTGCCGCCGCAGCCCGTAAACCGCCTCGCGCTGCTTGTTCATCACATCGTCGTACTCCAGCAAGTGCTTGCGGCTTTCGAAGTTCTGCGCCTCCACTGCTTTTTGAGCGCCCTCGATTCGCTTGGTGATCATCTTTGACTCGATGGGCTCGTCCTCTTTCATGCCCATCTTCTGCATCATTGCGCCCATCCACTGCTTGGCGAAGATGCGGATCAGATCGTCTTCCAGCGAGAGATAAAATCTCGATTCGCCGGGATCGCCCTGACGGCCCGCGCGTCCGCGAAGCTGGTTGTCCACGCGCCGCGATTCATGTCTTTCAGTCCCCAGAATGATCAGCCCTCCGGCCGAGATCACCTGCTCGTGCTCCTCGCGCGCCGCATCCGCGTGAACCTTGAAGACCTCCGCCCACTCCGGCTCGGCAATTTCAAACTCCTGCCCCTGGTAATAGAAGCGCAAAAATCCCGCCGGCGCCATCGGATTGATCGCGCCCTCGGCCACGCTGATCGCCCGTGCCTTGTTCTTCTTCACCAGCTCCTGCCGCGCCATGAAATCCGGGTTGCCGCCGAGCAGAATATCGGTTCCGCGACCGGCCATGTTCGTCGAGATGGTCACCATCCCCAGCCGTCCGGCCTGCGCCACAATCTCCGCCTCGCGCTCGTGGAACTTGGCGTTCAGCACCACGTGCTTCACGCCCTTGCGCGCCAGAATTCCCGAGAGCCGCTCGCTCTTTTCGATGGATGTCGTGCCCACCAGCACCGGCTGCTTCCGCTCGTGCAGAATGCCAATGTCCTCGGCTACCGCCTTGTATTTGGCCTTCTCCACCAGGTAAACCACGTCCGGATTTTCAAGCCGCAGCAGCGGCTTGTTGGTCGGGATCACCACAATCTCCAGCTTGTAAATCTTCTCGAACTCCGCCGCTTCCGTCTCCGCCGTGCCCGTCATGCCGGACAATTTTTTGTATAGGCGGAAGTAATTCTGGAAGGTGATGGTGGCCAGCGTCTGGTCTTCCTTGCGGATATTCACGCCCTCCTTGGCCTCGATGGATTGGTGCAGCCCATCCGACCAGCGGCGGCCCGGCATCAGACGCCCGGTAAAGGTGTCTACAATGATCACCTCGCCGTCCTTCACCACGTACTCCACGTCGCGTTTGTACAGCGCTTCCGCCTTGATGGCGGTTTCGACGTAGTGCTTCATCTCCCAGTTTTCGGCGTCGGCAATGTTGCCAATGCCCAGCAGCTTCTCGATGGTCACCCAGCCCTCGTCGGTGACTCCAATCGTCCGCTGCTTCTCGTCCACAATGTAGTCGCCGGTCAGGTACTTTTCACCTTCCCTGAGTTGCAGGCCCAACTCCGCCACGCGCTGGGTGTCAATGGCTTCAATCTCCTCGCCCTTCACCAGCTTCGGAACAATCTGCCGTGCCGTGGCGTACTTGTCCGTCGTCTGGTCGGTCGGCCCGGAGATAATCAGCGGTGTCCTCGCCTCGTCGATCAGGATCGAGTCCACTTCGTCAACGATGGCGTAGTAATGGCCGCGCTGGACACAGTCTTTAATTTCGAACTTCATGTTGTCGCGCAGGTAGTCGAAGCCAAACTCGTTGTTGGTTCCGTAAGTAATGTCGGCCAGGTAAGCGGCTCGGCGCTCGTTGTCGTCCAGGTCATGAACGATGACGCCGACAGTCAGCCCCAGAAATTCGTAGATCTTGCCCATCCACTCGGCGTCGCGCTTGGCCAGGTAGTCGTTCACCGTGACCACGTGCACGCCGTGTCCAACCAGCGCATTCAGATAGCAGGCCAGCGTCGCCACCAGCGTCTTGCCTTCGCCGGTCTTCATCTCGGCAATCTTGCCCTGGTGCAGCACCATGCCGCCGATCAGCTGCACGTCGAAGTGGCGCATCTGCACCGCCCGCCAGCCCGCCTCGCGCACCACCGCAAAAGCCTCGGGCAAAATCTCGTCCATCGCCTCCCGCTCAGCCGCATCCTGCGCAGCATTTCTTAGCTCGGCAGCCTCTCTCGCTTCCGCCTCATGCCCCTCCACTCTCAACTCTTCGGGGTCCTCAAGCCTCTTCAGCCGCTCCGCAACCCGCTCGGCAATCCGTGCCCGAAATTCCGCTGTCTTGGCCCGCAACTGCTCGTCGGACATATGCTTCATGTCCGCTTCCAAAGCGCTG
>Ga0187875_10003143_pt1 | contig 11762 bp, 12 predicted proteins | sample June2016WEW_17_1_2_FD_132978 | JGI IMG/M metagenome (GOLD analysis project Ga0187875, IMG submission 132978) | Peatland microbial communities from SPRUCE experiment site at the Marcell Experimental Forest, Minnesota, USA - June2016WEW_17_10 | ecosystem: Environmental > Terrestrial > Soil >... | reverse complement strand
GCCACAAGCTGGGTATAAGTGCGCCATTGTAGGATATGTGGAGGACAAGGATTCGTTCTCTTATCAAAACAAAACCAAAACTGCCAAAAAATTCTTAATTGACTCTTGCGGTTTTAAGTTTTGGAGCGTATACTGGTCCAAAGATGGGAAGTTCCCCTCAGTAATAGAAAATTTGCAAGTAGGCTCAATCATAATCGCTACAATTACAAAAACAGATTTGAACAAGGGGTTTAGCTTCAGGCAGCTAGAGGTACTTAGAACCCCACCCGAAAAGGAGAAAGACGCAACATGAAAACAACATTTGAGGTAGTGTTACATTCATTAGTAACAATAGACGGCAGATGACTAAGAAACAATTGATAAAGGAAAACAAGTACTTACAACAGCAACTCCAGATAGCTTCCAGTATGTTGAAGCACCAAGACGTACATTTACTGTTCCTGGAACACCTGTTGACTTCCTACACCAAAGAACCCTCTGCGTCAGTCCACCAAAACATTAATAACGTACAATGTAACCAACAGCTTCACGAAGATATAGCAAAAATGCTTGAAGAAGAAAAGCAAAAGAGAAATGCGCACAATTGAACAGATCGGCAACGACATCAAGTCTACTAATAACATTCTAAAGAGGGAACTAGAGGCGGTGCCATACGGTCAACGCCCTGCATTTCAAATCGCTTTCATTCAGGCTACAGAGCGGCTACCTAAGCTCCTGGATGAAATGAAGAAGGTGGTTATCCCACATCGACTACTAGGACTCTTTGCTTCGGGAGATAACGATACGATTAAGAATGTGAGCAAGTTCCTAATTAAAAACGAAGGGTTGGTAATTGACGCTGCACAGATGTATCGTACTATTGCGGACCTAGTAGAGCCCAGTTATGATAAAACCCGCAATTTCACAACCACCCAATATGGTCTAATGATTCAAGGTATTACCAACATCGGGTTTGAGTTGGGATATGCTGAAATTGAACCCCCCAAGTTTGTAGAAAAGTTCTGCCCTAAGCCCACAGACACCCTGGAGCATATTCGTACAGCTCTTCGAAATTGCCATGTTGGAGACCAAGCAAACGTTCAGCTCTTGACAAAGCAAATTGTTGATGGTATAGTTAAGAACGAAATTGATTCACCACAGATTCCTGTAATGGTAATTGGAACAGCCTCTGTAGAAGAACGGAATGTAGTAGCAACATTGTTTAGCCACAGTAATGATTATGTGTTTCCTTCGAATTTTGAGCCCACTGTGCCAAAGCTGGTTAGTCTGTTTAAGAATAAATCTCTTGATCAAGATTTGGTTTAGGCGTATAATATGACCGACCAGCTATACAGTTTCGTTTATGAATTTGGCAAGCTAACCCCTTCAGAAAGAGTGATTTTTGCTTGCAAAGTAAAGGATTTCCTGGCATTATATCTCAACACTGACTTAGACGATCTTAAAAAGGTATATCCAGCAATTACATTAGGTGAAGAAGCACGTGACGCAAAAAATAAAGTAGACGATCTAAAACCAAAGAAACCCGTAAAGAAAACAAAAAAGACACAAGGAGAAAAGTAAAAATGGCTGACAACAACGAATTTGACCTACCAGCAGGATATGGAACCCCTAGCGGTTCTCTTTCAAAGTATGAGACCTGGAAGCTAAAGAACACCAAGGACGGAGAGGTAGACGAGCTTTGTTTGCGCGTGTTGCCTCTAATGAAGAGTATGGTGGCCAAGGACGATTTTGGGCTATACTGGGCACTCCATTTTGGATGGAATGGAATTAACGCAAAGGACCCGGCTAAGAAGGCTTTCCATCCATTCCTTTGTATTGAAGAGAAGAATTATGGAATGGTAACTGTGGAATGTCCAGTATGCAAGTATCGGGCCACCTACCTAGACAAGGTCAAGGCTGCAGAAGCAGATATGGAGCGTCAGACCAATGAGCTTATTGCACGTGGTCAAGCCAAGGGCGTAGCCAAACCCGAAATCGACAAGGCTGTAGCACGGCTCCGAGAAAAGCTGGTAGGAGAAATTAAGCCACTTCGAGATTGGATTAACAACCACGGTCGGGATGGCAAGTTCCGCATTCTTTGTATCAATAAGCAAGGCCAATTTGGCATCTTTCTAGCGCCATATAGCGTCGTACAACAGCTTAGGGCAGAAATGAAGGCACTAAGAGGCCAAACCTATCCTGGTACTACTAAGACAATTGAACCAGCTGGACGTAAGGGGGTGTTTTTCAAGATTACCCGTACAGGCCGACCCAGTCCCCAATCGGATAAGGTGGTGGTTAACCGAATTGAACGTGAGGATGGGGCAGAGGTAAAGGACTTCCACGTTATTAGCAACGAACAGCTCCAGGAGGCCCAGAATCGCATTCCAGACCTTGTAGAGCTAAAGGGGCAGAGTCGTATTCGGCTAGACCAAATGGAGGCCCTGGTGCAACTGGATAAGTCTGGTGGGGGTAGTAGTGACCCGGTAGAGGTTGACCGGATTTTGGAGATTGGGAAGACGCAAGACCCCCTTTCAGAGCCAGAATGGCTATCAGGGGAACCGGCAAGTCCACCAGTAGCAACTAACGCTCCGATACAACAGCCAGTAGTAACGCAAGTGGTTAAGCCGGCAGAACCACCTAAGGTGGAAGCCAAGGCGGCTGTAGTTCCTCCTACTCCTCCTACACCCCCTCCAGCCGCCCCAGCACCAACACCAGCCGCTACGGCTGTAAATGGTGCCGATTTGTCTGATGAGGATTTTGACAACCTCTTTAAGTAGCAATCTAGAGTGGCTAGCCGGTAATTCTCCTTGGTTCCCCGGCTAGCCACTTTCCCTTGAAAAATCCAAGGATTCTGGTATAATGGGCAGCTATGACAGATCAAACTAATTACCTTGTGTCTACTGGGGATGGCAAAAACAAAATAGCTATCGACCTAGTAGAAATTATCAAAGCAGAACAACGATTACAAGACGTAGCAATTGTAAATCAACACACCGCACCAGAACTGCTCTCTACCTTCAATGATTTTTGGCTCAAACTAAACCGTTCTGTTACCCAACTCACATACCAGAAAAACATAGCTGAGAACTGTCATAAGAATGCCAGGGCTACAGCAAAACTAAATTGTACCGAGGAAGCCCTTAAAGCCCTGGGACACGGTAAGGCTTCTGCAGACTTGAGAGAAGCGTTTGTACAAAAAGACCCAGATGTACAAGCCACCAAAGAACGCCTAGATGAAATTGAGTTTGTGTTGGATACCCTCAAGGGCAAAATGCAGGCTTTCTTTAACGCTTATAATAGTGTCAAGAAGCTGACAGACGGGCGTAATTTACCAGCCCAACATTACGGAGACAGCAACAGACCACAACCATTTGCAGGGTATCCAGGAACAGCTACCACGGTCAATAACACCGATTTTCAACACCCAACACCCGAAGACTTAGACCCCGATTTCGCACCGTTACCATTAGGATTTAGAGGAAAGTAAAAGGAGAATTCAATTGAACAAATTCGCCGCAAAGTTACGAAAGCTAGAAAATGTAGTCAATGAACGATTCGATATCTGGGCACCACAAAATTTGCTTAGGTCATCATCTCCTGGGCTCAATTGGCTATTTGGCAAAAACCATGGTATTCCACTAGGGTACACGACTCTAGCCTGGGGAGAGCAAAAGGCCGGCAAGTCTGTACTGTTTTATGACTTGGTTGGTCAAATGCACAAGAAGTGGGAAGACTCAATTGCAATCAAGTTTGACACAGAGTTCCGTGATGATGGCCAGCTAGACGAGGCTCACGCTACAGCTTATGGGATTGACCTGGACCGTTACATTGTGTTCCAGACCAACAAGCCCGAAAAGGTGTTTGATGTGGTCAATAATGAAGTGCTGTCAATTATTCAAGATGGAGGAAATGTAAAGCTCATTGGAATAGACTCTATTTCAATGTTAATGGGGCGTAGAACAGCTGTACAAAAGTCTGTTGGAGATTTCCAAATTGGCGACCACGCTATGACGTTACAAATTGGCCTACAGTCTATGCGGGAAATGCTATTTAAGCAACGCATCCATTTGTATCTTACAGCACATGCCAGAGACGAAATGGATAAGATTGAAATTATGCGGGGCAACAAGAAGAAGCCCGCTGCAGCAATGGCGGTAAAGCACCTTTGTGAATTCGTGCTTAATGTAGAGCGCAACAACACAAAGACCGGAAACGTAGATGAACTAGACAACAAGCTTGTGGACGAATCTAAGTTGGATATGGCAGATGATGCGGAGCGTACAGGACATAAGATTCGTTGTTGGATGCAAGGCAACACCTTAGGTCCAGCAAACAGGGTTTCCGAAACTACATTTGACTACAATAAGGGTTTCGTCAACCAACATGAAGAAATCTTCCGCCTAGGTAAGAACTGGGGGTGCATTGAGCGAGTTAACGCAATGACTTATAAAATTGGCTCAGAAGAGTTTAGGGGCAAACCAGCTATTTTGGAAGGTTTGGCTACTAGACGTGACTTACAGCAAATTGTACTAAGTGCATTGCTAGAACGAGAAAAGACAATGGGTGCAACTGTAATTCCACCAGAGGTAGCTGAGAAGGAATTTGAAAACCTAGAACAGTCTGGAGAATAACTTGAGCAAGCTTGACCCAAAAGCCATTGTAGAGGGGTTCAATAGTTTAAACCCCACGGACGCAGCGTTTAAGGCGTCCAAATCTACGAGCATAGTTCCTTGGAGGGAATTCGTTTTTGTCTGCAATAGGATGAATGATGGACTGTGTTATGATTGGGTCCAAATTCCCATTTCATACCAAGCTCTAGACCAGAAGCTATTGTACGAAGAGGGACACGCCAGCGGTATTTGTAAAATCGGGAATGACAATTTAGAGAAGAGGGTTTTGGAGGAGCTAGGCGGCAAGAAAATTTGCTACAATGTCAGTGAGATAACATCCAGGTCCATCTACGCTTGGGACGATGCTGCTTGCCAATATTATTTCTCCGTAACAGAAGGAGAAGGACAATTCCACTGGACCTCCAACAATACAGAGCTGTCCAAGGCTTTCAGAGACATTGAGAAACTCTTCAAAAACAAGAAGCCCGAAGGTAGAGCTTACGTATTGGTTCCCTGCCAAGGTGGCTTAACTACAAAATCAATTGGCATGGGAGCCGTACCACTCATTACCGATAATTACAACAAAGAAGTGGTAGAAGGCTTCAATTCAATTGTAAAAGACATCAGCTCTCCTAACCCCTTGGGGAGATTGGCTATATTTGACGGTCCTCCTGGTACAGGTAAGACTTATTTGATTAGGGCATTACTTAGTTCTTTGCCAGATACCAAGTTTTTGCTTTTACCCAGCAATATGGCAGACTCTTTAACTGGACCAGAATTACTGCAGACTTTGATTAGTGAAAGTGAATGTATGGAAAACTCACAAGGGGTAGATTTAACTAAAGAACCACCCAAGAAGACAATGGTGCTTGTGATTGAAGACGCAGATAAGTGCCTATCGTGTAGGAAGTCAGATAATATCAGTGCCATTAGTGCCATTTTGAACTTGTCTGATGGAATCATTGGCAATTTGTTAGATCTTAGAATTGTCTGCACCACTAACGCAGAGGTACAAGAAATAGACGAGGCTCTTATGAGAACAGGAAGATTGAGCGCCAGAGTTGAAGTTAACCTGCTAGATGTCGAACACGCGAAAACAATCTATGCTAGGGTTGGCGGCGAGAAAGAGCAAGTATGGGACCAGAAGTACTATTCACTATCTGACATTTATGCAATGGCTAAGGGTAAGGAAATTGGGGCAGTGGTAGAAGGAAGAAGGAGTTGTAAGGCCAAGGTAGGGTTTGTAGCATGAAGGATAAGCCTAAAGAGCTAAGCGCGATGGACTTGCTCAAATTGTTTGACGAAAAGGGAATTGGACAAAGGCGCATGTGTTCTCATAAAGGAGAGTACATGGAAGACTGCCCAGAATGTACCAAAGAATGGAAGAGGGTCAAGGAGTTTTTCAACAAATACACGGTCAAAAAGGCCGTCAAGGTATGGGTGGAAAATTAAATGTGCGTACACGGTAATAAGATCTATTGTTTTAAGTGCAAATGTGCTAGTGAAATTATAAAAACAAATATGGTAAGGGCCGAGATCCAAATTTCTTGTGTACAGAAATGGAGTCGCTTGGCGCCACACCCTCACTTGGGGAGTAGGTGGCGTAAGGTAACCCGAAGCCTAGACATTCCCGGTAACAGACGATGGATTGAGCTATAATGTGCGTACACGGGAAGAGAAAGTATTGCGTTAAGTGCTGGGACCAACGCATGATGACATCTGGCAGGTTTAAAGACGCCGGCACTGATATTAACCGTCTACACTGTTATTCTTCCCCGTTGTTTCCACCACCTAAAGCCCCAAGAGGCACTCCAGCAATAATCGATGTCCCTAATCCCCGCTAAACTCTCCCAGTACATAAAAGACCTGGGGCTATCCTATAAAGAGACCTCCCAGTCTTTTATATTCAATTGTCCTTTGTGTGGAGGTAAAGATAAGCTATACGTTAGGAAAAGTGATGGGAAGTTCAGGTGTTTCAGATGTGTGACCGAGAACGGGTTTTCTGGGAATGCGGAATATGCATTAATAGAACTAACCGATATCCCGCTCAATATAGTAAAAAAGACGCTATATGGCAATTCCCAACATCAGGCCTCCTTTCTGGACTTGAAACTGGAGGATTTTTTTGACGAAGAGGAAGATGTAAATGAGATCCCAGAAGCCAAAGGGTGCCTACCTGAACTTACATGGCCCTATCACTGTATCCCCATTTTACACCCTGGCTCCAGAAACGGCCTAGATTACCTCCAGAGGCGCGGAATCCCTCCAGAGATAGCAGACCTCTACGGAATCAGATACTCGCCTGAGAATAGAGCTGTGGTGTTTCCAGTGTACGTAGGAACGAGTCTTCTAGGGTGGCAATACAGGACAATAGACAAAACAAGGGCTATGGTAGATGATAAAGTGGTTGAAAGACCTAAAGCATGGTCCAGCCCTAATTTACCAAGAGACAAGGTGTTTATGTTTTCCAATCGTTTAATCAATGCGCAAGCAGCTGTCTTATGCGAGGGGCCAATTGACGCCTTGAAGTGCCATCTTTTTGGGAATGGTAATATTTGCGCAATGGGTAAAAGCATTTCTGCCGCCCACGTCTCTACTTTGCTTCGCTCTGGTATCAAAACTGTTTATGTAGGATTGGACAACGACGCCTTTGCTGAATTAGACCCCTTGATGTCCAAAATTGGAGACGATATCAACTTGTATAGAATCCAGGTCCCTGATGTAAAAGGAGAGAAAGCCGACCTAGGGTCGTTATCAATGGAGGAGGCCTACAAAGTAATAATGGCTAGTGAAAAAATGCGCAGGAATCGATTGTATATTTGGGTTGATCCTAGCTTTTTAACGCCACACAGAGTGTAATGACACAATGTCTGTTCGAGAACTTTTAGCTTTTTCTGAAGCACAGCAGCAAGCGGTTATTGGCCACGCGCTGCAACACCAAAAAGTCTGGGAACTCCTGGAAGGGTTTGGCATTAATGACAAATGGATTGAAAGTGCCGCCCTTGCCGAAACCTTCAAAGAATTAGTCAAATTCCAAGACGAATTCGAACGGCTTCCCAAGTCTATTGCCGAAGCTTTAGATTTTATCAAAGATGAAATGACTAAGGGGGCTGTCAATAGAACCCTCCTTAAATGTATAGAAGAAAAGAAAAAGCACCCCTGGGATGTCCTAGAAAAGAAGGTTGTAGGTTGGGCTAAGTCCAGGCTCCTTTCTGTTACTGCTATTGAAGTTACGGAAAAATATAATGCAGGCAAGCACAAAGAAGCCGAAGAAATTTTACAAAGAACGGCTTTAGACCTACAAAGGATGAATTGCCTGGCAGGTGCTGGTGAAGACGAGTTTGTATCTGCGGCTGTCCGGTGTAAAGAGGTAGAGCAGCAAATAGAAAAAGAAGCCGCAAAGGTTATCAAATACTCCATCCCGTATTTACAAGATGCATTAGGAGGTATGTTGCCTTGTGAAGTGGTATTGTGGGGGGCTACCTCTGGCGCTGGCAAAACTGAAGCCGCTAGAATTCAAGCCTGTTACACCGCAAAGGAAACCAAAGAGCCTGTACATTATTTTGCATTGGAAGCTGACTATCGGGAAATAGAAATGCGGACCAAGTTTAGCATAATGGGACGCGAATACAAAAATGACCATACAGGCATTCCAGCAGGGTTTTTGACTTTTGCCAACTTCCGACTCAACCGCCTAAACCAAGAATTCGCTCCCTACGTAAAGCTAGCTAACGACGAGTTTGAAAGAGACTATTCTACACTCCAGGTTTACTACAAAAAAGCAGGCGACTTTACCCCTAGCACATTAGAAAAGCGCCTCATAGGCTTAAAGGGGCGTTCTAGGTTGATTGTATTAGATCACATCCACTACCTAGACCTAGAAAGCGAAAACGAAACCAGAGCCTTGTCGTTGCTTATGGGCAGAATTAGGACGTTGATTGGTCTGATAGAGATACCGATTATTCTGGTTGCCCATATTACTGAAAAGGGTAATATGCATGGGGAATTGATACCTCGCAAGACAGACTATTATGGGGCCTCTAACCAATTCAAGATTTCTACCACTGCTATTATGATGGCTCAAGCAAGGGGGTTAATTGCTACTGATTCTAGAGCCTGTGGAGTACCTACCTTGATTGGAATTGTAAAAAACAGGTTGAACGGGTCTCTGCAGTATTTGCCTGGGTTGTGCTTTTTCAATTTGTCTGTGTCGAACTACACTCCTTATTATGCAGTGGGCAAATTCGAAAGCGGCAACAAGAAGTGGAAACCCATGAAAGGTGATTTGCCGTATTGGATAGATAAAGTAAATTGTATAACGGATGTTGGAGATATCGGATAATTGGGCTTGACAAAAACTGAAACGGGAATATAATAATGAAAATGCTAAAGGAAGAAGTAACAGAAGTAGAAATCCAGGGCAATGTAGCTGTTGATGGAGGTGCCAGGGAGATTTTGTTGTTTGGGGCTATAGACGATACGATAGCTTTGCAGGTAGTTACTTCTTTAAGGAAAATGGACCGAGAGTCAAAAGACGATATTACCTTGATTATTAGCAGTGGTGGTGGAGTAGAAGGGAGTGGTTGGGCGATTTATGACACATTGCTTTTAATGCGTAGCAAAATTATAGCCCATTGCTTCGCAGAGTGTATGTCCATTGCGGCATTGATTTTGCAAGGGTGCGATGTTCGATTGCTTTCGCCTAACTGCCGCTTCATGGTGCATAATGGTATAACGCAATATGGTAAAATGTCCGTCAACGACATCAACAACGCCTTGAAGGAAGAAAACTTTTTGACACATAGATACCACGAGGCTTTAGCTCTAAAATCCAATTTAACCATTGACGAAGTCAAAAAGCTGTGCAACAATGACACCTATATGGATGCCAATACCGCAGTAGGTTATGGTTTCGCAGACGGAATTTTAGGAGAGACAAATAAAAGAAAGGTGAGAAAATATGCTTAATGATTATGGTTTTGACCCGCTCTGGACATGGAAGATTGGTGGATACGCACTTCCATCAATGCCAAAGGTTTCCTTTAATTTAACCACCGTCCTAGACGAAAATGGCAAAATCACAAAGAGCTATATCTCCCTAAACCCCGAAGATGTTTTGAAGGACGGGGACGAATACTATTGCAAGGGTAACGGGGGATGGAAGCCTGTTTCTACCGTTGGGAAGAAGGTAAAGGACCAAATCTCTTGTTTTTATACTCCTTCTGTCGCTCCTCATTTGTATCGTCGTCCTATTCCTGTTACAAACGAAACAAAGCCTGAAAAGAAACAATACCGCACCTTGGAAGAGTACGAAATTGTCCAAAAAGGCGATCAGGTTTCAGGTACGGGAGATGATGGCTGGGCCGATTGTAATAAAACTATTGGGAATACCGCTAGCGGACACTATGGGTTTACTTATCGCCGCCCAGTACGTATTCAAAGTAACGGATGGCGTTATTTAGACATTGGGGAGAAAATTAAGGAGGACGACCAATACGCCCCTTACATGAATACACCATATGTAGTCAGTGTTGGTGATTATATAGCGGGAAAGAAAGCCAAATATTTCGATCTATACATTCGTAAGTATCCTGAAGGGGGTTCCGTAACGCTAGACCCGTCATCCAATACAGAAGTAGAAAAGCTACAGGAGACAATCGCCACCCTTAAGGACCAGCTAGCAAATTCAATGGCGGAAGTCAACGAGCTTAAAAATGAAATAAGCATGTTGAACAATACCGATGGGTTTGCCCGAGCTGACCATACCCACCCTACCCCCTGGTCAGATATTAATACTTCTCCAGAGCTAAAGGATGAAGTAGCGGCTAAGAAGACAGAAAAGGAACCCGAGCCAGAATATTATTACTTAAAGAGGGGAGAGGTTGTCAAAGAGGGGGATGAGTGTGCAGCTTATAACAGTGAAAAATGGTTACCAACCATCTATGCGAGCAAAAGAGTCGGAGAACCTTATATGGCTGACAGATATCGTCGCAAGCTTCCTAAGGGTCAACTTCCAGAATACATTATGTTTTCTCCCAATTGTGGAGAGGTAATTCAAGAGGGCGACGAGTATTTTCAGGTTGATGGACGCCCCGGACGCGATGGGTGGCATCGTAGTGGTATGTGGGATCTTAAAATGGGAGACCCAGGAGCTAGGGATTTAACGTATCGCAGGAGGATTAAGTAATGGTGGCTAATATTGTTTCGGCTGTTGGTAGTTATAATTGGAAGGCTTTTGTAAAAGGCCCCTTCTTTATCATTCTTGTTGCTGCTTTGGCCTTTCTAGGGGGCCGATATACAGGCCCTACCAAGACTCAAGTGGTAACAGTGGATAAGGTGGTAGAAACTCAACACGAGCAAACCCAAGTGGTACAACAAATAGACGTGGACAAGCTATTAGAGAAGATCCAGGACAAAATCAGGTATGTAAATAGAGACGTAGTCAGAACTATTGTAACCAAACCAGATGGTAGCAAGACTGAGACGGATGTAGACAAGTCTCAGATTGACTCAGAGCAAAAGAACACCACAAATCAACAGGTAGTAACGAACGAAACAACTGATATAAAGAAGATCCTAGACGAATACAGAGCTGAAGAAAAGTCTAAGTCCGTCACAGTTACAAAAGGAGACAGTAACACAAAATACCGCCTAGGAGTCTTTAGTGGTTATAGTCGTGGAGCCTCAGGATTGATTACAGGAGTGCCAGGGTTGGTGGTAGGGGCATTTGGGGAACGAAAGCTATTAGGGCCTATTAGTGGTGGAATCTGGGGTAGCAGTCAACCTGGATTTGGACTACAACTGTCTGTTTCGTTTTAGGGAAGTTGATGTTCGATCTAATTGCGGTAGGAGTAATATTTCTGTCAGGATTTATTTGGGGCTATATAATGGGTAAACTGTAATGTCAATAACACGCTACATAGACTTAGACGGTACCTTAGCTCATTATGATGGGTGGAAGGGCGTAACCGTTATTGGGCCGCCTATTCCTAAAATGCTGCTAAAGGTCAACAAATGGCTAGCCCAGGGAGATACTGTAAAAATCTTTACCACTAGGGTTAGTCCAGATTCTCGCACTAGCCCCACATTAACCAAACCAGAAGAAGTTGAAGTTGCTAAAAAGGCGGTAGAGGATTGGTGCGTGAAGTGGCTTGGGGTAGCTTTGGAGGT
>Ga0187875_10003139_pt1 | contig 11768 bp, 7 predicted proteins | sample June2016WEW_17_1_2_FD_132978 | JGI IMG/M metagenome (GOLD analysis project Ga0187875, IMG submission 132978) | Peatland microbial communities from SPRUCE experiment site at the Marcell Experimental Forest, Minnesota, USA - June2016WEW_17_10 | ecosystem: Environmental > Terrestrial > Soil >... | reverse complement strand
TGCCTTGTACAGCGACCGGGGCAGCCATTTCTGGCTGACGCCGAAGGTCGGCGGTAAGGTCGACTATCATCGTCGAACGCAAGTGGGCCGGGCCCTGCACGAGTTGGGAGTGCAGATGATTCCGGCCTACTCGCCGGAAGCGCGGGGCCGCAGCGAGCGCAGCTTCGGAACCTGGCAAGGACGGTTGCCACAGGAGTTACGGTTGCACCAGATTCGGACGCTGGAAGGGGCAAACCAGTTTCTGCGGGAACACTACGTGGCTGAGTTCAATCGCCGTTTTCAGGTCGCGCCGGCACAGCGTGGCAATGCTTTTGTGCCGCGCCGGAGCCGCGATCTGGAGCGCATCTTCTCGCTCCAGTTCGAACGCAGCGTGAACCGTGACAACACGGTGAGCTTCCAGAACCTGAGCTTGCAGATCGAGCGCGTGCGCTGGCGGGCGACGTTGGCCGGTTGCCAGGTGGTGGTGCACCAACACTTGGATGGAACTCTGAGTCTGACCCACGGTCCCCATGGTTTGGGACGATACACAGCGCAGGGCGAACTTTTGAAGTCGACGAAAATTCCGGCGCCCGGGGCGGTGGAAAAGCCGCTCGCAGGAAAAGTCATGAAGCCGACTTTCCCTCCGAGCTTGGAAATCCCGCAAAGTACGCGGGATTCCCACTTTCCCACCGCCACGGCTACGGCTGCTGTCTAACTTAAACCGGACATATCGTGTGCTAAGAAAAGCGGACATTTTAACTTGCTACCGACAGCTCCATTTGTTCCACCGACTATTGAGACTATGTAGACTCACCACACTCCATACACTCAACAGAGAACATATTTTGCCGGTAATCCTGAGGCTTGCATCTGGCTTTTTCTCCCGCTATTGTCCGGAAACTCCTTTCATGATCGGCAGTGGGAAACAAGGCCGACCTTGCAAGGGGAGGGGCGGTGCCGGAATCAATAGACGAAGCGTTACGCATGCTCGATACGTTCGCAAGCGTAGGGGCGAACAAAATCCATGTGACCAAAACCGACATCAACGGCGCTGTTTTGTGGGGTAAGCCCTATTCCCCCGAAGATCTTCGTAAGGTTCTGCCTGCGATGATTCGAGTCGCCGCGAAACTGGAAAACTGCGAACTCCTGGATAAAACCGGAAAGGTCACAGGCCACGCAAGGGCAGGGGGCAACCTCATGGTGCGGCCCATGAGCGAAACTTCCGCCTTTATACAGCTCGACGATCTGACTGAGGCAAAACTCGACCGCGTGCCCGCCGCCGCTTTCCTCACGGTCTGCACCAGCCCCGGTAATAATCAGGCATGGATAGCCGTCCCCAAGTTTGCCAGTGACCAGGACAGGAAAGACTTCACTCGTCGCGTCAAGAAACAGGTAACGGCGGATTCTTCAGCGACTGGCTCAGTGCGCCTCGCCGGCACTTCCAACTTCAAAACGAAATACATCGGCAATTTTCCGAGGGTCGCAATTATCGATGCCGCTCCCGGCCGCATAACTACACCCGAAGCGCTGCAGTCCCTTGGCCTCGTCGCTCATGAAGATTCCGCCCCCACCGTGGTTCGATTCCAGCCTTCCGGTAATCACAAGCGCTTGAGCAGTGAGCGCAGTTGGCCCGACTATGAACGCTGCGTCAAGGCAGCGCCGCCCTCCAAGGAAGGGCAGGGGCCAGATCGCAGCATGGCGGATTTTTTCTGGTGCCTCATGGCCTCGCAGCGGGGCCACAATATTGAAGACATCGCCGACAAGCTGCTTGAAGTCAGCGCAAAGGCCCAGGAGCGTGCGCGGCTCCATGACGAAGGCTATGCGCTCATCACCGCGCAGAATGCTGCCGCAGCGGCAGAGCGGGGACGCAAACGGGGCAGGGGGTAAACCTGGCACGTAATCCGGCATAATCCGGTATCTTTTCCGGTAGACAAATCCGGTATAATCCGGCATAAAATTGGGTATGCTCGCCATAGAAACCATCCAGATCACCGCCGATCTCCTGGAGCTTCTCTCGGAAATCGATGAATTTAAGGGTGCCTGGCGGGCATTGGGGACCATCGCTCCAGACCGGCTCAACGCCCTCCGGCGGGTCGCCACCATCGAGAGCATCGGCTCCTCCACCCGAATCGAGGGAAGCAAGCTGTCCGACCGAGAGGTTGCGGAGGTGCTCGCCCGCCTTGAAATCAAGAAATTCGCCACGCGCGACGAGCAGGAAGTTGCGGGCTATGCCGAGGTCATGGAGACGGTGTTTCATGCCTGGTCCGACATACCCATCACGGAGAACCATATCAAGCAGCTGCACCGGGACCTTCTGCGCCACAGCTCCAAGGATGAGCGCCACCGCGGCGAATACAAGACGCTTCGCAATGATGTGGGAGCTTTCGATGCCGATGGCAAGATGATCGGCATTGTGTTTGAGACCGCTACGCCGTTCGACACACCGCGGCGCATGACCGAGCTCATCGCATGGCTGAAGGACGCTCGCGAGCTTCGCCGGCCGCATCCGCTGCTCATCATTGCGGTCTTTATTGTTGTCTTTCTGGAGATCCACCCCTTTCAGGATGGCAACGGCCGCTTAAGCCGTATCCTGACGACGCTGCTCTTGCTGCAGGCGGGTTATGCTTACGTGCCCTACAGCTCTCTGGAGAGCGTAATAGAGAACAGCAAGGAATCCTATTACCTGGCACTACGCCAGACACAAAGCACCCTGCACAGCGAAAAGGCCAACTGGCAGCCGTGGCTTTTGTTTTTCTTGCGTGGGCTGCAGCAACAGAAGCGCCGCCTCGCTACGAAGGTGGAAAGGGAGAAGGCCGCACTCTCTGCCCTTTCTGGATTGGCGATGCACATAATGGATTACGTGCAGGCCCACGGCAGGGTCACCACACGTGACATGGTGCGAGAGCACAAAGCCAGCCCGAACACCGCCAAAGCGACCTTCGCCAATCTGGTGAAGAAGGGACTTCTGGTGCGTCACGGGGCGGGGCGGTCTATCTGGTATGGGTTGTCGTAGCGGCTTTTTATTCCGGGGATAAGCGCCTAACCAACTAGGAAACGGCCAAAAAGATGTTACTGCGAAACCGGCGCGCGAGCCAATTGCTTGAAGTCTTGGAATTCATTACTCTTCTCAGTTCTCGCTAGCTAGAGTGGCATGTAGGTGCAAGAACGACGAGCGAATCGAATAAAGAATCATGACAAGCGAAAAAATCACGTTACCCCAGCTGGAAGGCTTTCTTTTTAAGGCCGCCGACATTCTTCGCGGCAAGATGGACGCGTCGGAATTCAAGGAATTCATATTTGGACTGCTATTCCTGAAGCGTCTGTCCGATGAATTTGACCGAAAGCGTGAGCAGTTACGGAAGAAGGACTACGCGCACATCACAGATCCCGCGCTGTTGAAAGAGGTTCTTGAAGATAGGACATCCTACGGCGAGACCTTTTTTGTCCCCGTTCGCGCCCGTTGGCATGAATCCTGGAAGGATGAAAACGGCGACGATGTCCCCGCGCTTAAGGACTTGAAGCAGGACATAGGCGCGATGCTCAACAAAGCGATCGCAGCGATAGAGGATGAAAACGATTCTCTTGCGAACGTGCTGAAAAACAATATTGATTTCAACGCCGTGAAGGGCAAGACCAAGATCCCTGATCAGAAGTGGAAAGACTTGCTCGACCACTTCAACCAGCCGCAGTTCGTCTTGGTGAACGACAATTTCGAGTTCCCTGACCTACTCGGTGCAGCTTACGAATATCTCATCAAATTCTTTGCCGATAGCGCCGGAAAAAAGGGCGGCGAATTCTATACGCCTGGCGAAGTGGTCCGTCTGCTCGTGCAGATCGTTAAGCCTCGCGCAGGCATGGAAATCTACGACCCTACCGTAGGCTCCGGCGGTTTCTTGATCCAGAGCCATCAATATGTGGAGGAACAGGGCGAAGACCCGAACGATATCGCCCTTTACGGCCAGGATTCAAACGGCACCGTCTGGTCTATCTGCGTCATGAACATGATCCTCCACAACATCACGCGTTTCACCATCGAGAACGCGGATACCCTGGAAGATCCGCAAATTCTCGATCACGGCCAGATCCGCAAGTTTGATCGCGTCCTCGCCAACCCGCCCTTTTCGCAGAACTATAGCCGTGCGACGCTGAAGTTTGCTTCCCGCTTTCGCGAATGGTGCCCGGAGACGGGAAAGAAGGCGGACTTGATGTTCGTCCAGCATATGCTGGCTAGCCTCAAGCCGGACGGCCACATGGCTACCATCATGCCCCACGGTGTGCTTTTCCGTGGTGGCAAGGAAAAACTCATTCGCGAGATTTTCATCAATGACGATGTGATTGAAGCCATCATTAGCCTGCCGCCAGGCCTTTTTTATGGCACCGGCATTCCCGCATGCGTGCTTGTCATGAACAAGAACAAGCCCGACTCGATGCGGGAAAAGATACTATTCATCAATGCTGATCGTGAATACGCCGAAGGCAAGAACCAGAACAAACTTCGTCCCGAAGACATCGAAAAGATAGATTTCGTTTTCTCCCACAAGCGCGAACTGCCGAATTACAGCATCCTTGTCGCCAAGAAGCACATTGTCGAGAAGCACGACTACAACCTAAATATCCGCCGCTACGTAGACAACACTCCCGCCCCCGAGCCAGAGGATGTGCAGGCTCATCTCATCGGGGGTGTCCCGGAGGCTGAGGCAAATGCCAGAAGGGCCGACTTTATTAAATTTGGCATCTCCTCCGATTGTTTGTTCCAGCCCGAGCGTCCCGGCTACCTCGGATTCCTCGCAACTGTCTCCACGATGCCAGCTATTAAGGATATTTTGGAAGCAGAGCCCTCGCTTCAGAAGACGCTTGCCGCGCATTACAGCGCGCTCGAAGCATGGTGGAGTGTGGCTCGCGATGACTTCGCCCAGCTTCGCGATGGCAAGAAAATGCCAGAAGTTCGACTTGAGCTGCTCAACACTCTCAAGACCAAGATCATTCCGTTGAGCGTGCTCGACGAATTCCAGAGTGCCGGGGTTTTCGTTAATTGGTGGCAGAAGATTCGTTACGATCTGAAAACGATCATATCCATCGGTTGGCATCACACGCTAATTCCTGATACTTACCTTATCGATGCGTACTTTCGTGTCGAGGCTGATGCCATCGAGGTACTGGAAGCCAAGATCAGTGAGACTCAGGACGAGTTGGCTGAATCCGTGGCAGCTGCGCAGGAGGTTGCTGCATACGAACCGGAGGAAGACGAAACGGTAAGCCCCGCCATTATTAAGAAGGCTCTTAAAGAGCTGATTGACGATCTCACGGACAGTAAGGGCGAATCGGCACTAAAAGAACTCAAGCGCCTGCAAGCCGCGGAGAAAGCAATCACGGCACTGGAGAAACGCGTCAAGGAGAGCAAAGCCGTGCTCCGGACCCTCACTGACGAACTGGAATTAAAGCTCCAGCTCAAGCGGCTCGGTAGGGATGACATCAAGGCTACGAGTAAACAACTCCTCGATCAAGTGGATGCCGAGCTTGTTGGCCTCAGTGAGAGCAACAAGGAGCATAAGAAAAAGATCGCTGCCCTCGAAAAGGATAAATGCGTTTTACAAGCGCGCCTAGCCCAAACCGACCTCCTACTTACCAGCATTGGCGGCCAGCTCACAGAGGCTGAGGCGAAAACACTCATTCTGAAAAAGCTTTATGATCTGGCGAAAAAGGAATTGAGCCTCTACATGAACGCCGAGAAGCGGCGACTTATTCACGCAGTTGAAACTCTCTGGAATAAGTATGCCGTTTCCCGCCTCTCTTTGGAGAACAAGAGGACCGAAACGCTGAAGGAACTGGACGGCTTCTTGCAAGGCCTACGATATGTCGGATAGCTCGGTATCCTTTACTCATCCGTGGGAAGAGAAACTGATTGGCAAGATTGGGACGGTTACCGTGGGCGGTACGCCACGAACCTCCGTCGAGAAATATTGGGACGGAGACATCCCGTGGATGGTGTCCGGAGACGTTCATTTAAAGAACATCGACGACGTTCCTGGCAGGATCTCCGAACCGGGACTGAGGTACTCCAATGCTACTTTGGTTGACCCTACCTCAATTGCAATTGCGCTTGCCGGACAAGGTAGGACACGCGGGACCGTGGCGCTGGTTTGCTGCAGGCTTTGCACAAATCAATCGGTAGCGTTAGTCATAGGTGATTCCGAAATAGTTAATACTCCCTACCTTTTCTATAATTTGGAATTTCGGTATGAGGAATTGCGCTCACGGTCGGCAGGTGGCGGACGGGCGGGTCTTTCAAAGGAATTGATCGAGCAGGTCCCCGTTCCTCTCCCAGATATCACCGAGCAAGCCAAAATTGCCGAGGTCCTTGCGACGGTGGATCGCGCTATCAGGCAAACGGAGGCGTTGATTGCGAAATACCAACGGATTATGACCGGCCTGATGCAGGACCTGCTCACCTTTGGCATCGACAAAAGCGGGGGGCTCCGCTCAGAGCGAACTCACTCTTTTCAGGATTCTTCCTTCGGGAGGATTCCGACAGAGTGGGACGTGGTTGACCTAGAGTCGATCACTGAGTTCGTTACCAGCGGCTCAAGGGGATGGGCCAAGTACTATTCGGATGAAGGACCCGTCTTCCTTCGGATCGGCAATTTGACGCGAAATCATATCAACTTGCGCCTGGATGATATTGTCTGCGTTAACCCGCCACAATCTTCTGAAGGCAACCGCACTTCTGTCTCGGCGGGTGACCTTCTCATTTCAATTACCGCCGATTTGGGTATCATCGGAGTGATTCCTGTTGAATTTGGAGAGGGATACGTTAACCAACACATCGCATTAGTACGGATTCCTCCAGCGAAGGCAAATCCGCGATTCGTCGGCTGGTTCTTGACCAGCCGCGGAGGTCAGATGCAGTTTGAGAAATTGAACGAATCTGGAGCCAAAGCGGGTCTTAATCTTCCAACCATCAAGAAGCTAGCGATCCCAGTCCCGAAGCAGAACTCGGAACAAGAACGCATAGTCGAGATTTTGGACTCCCAAACACGACAGATAAGGGAACTTCATCGGCAGCTGAGTAAACTCGCGGCGCTTAAGGCGGGTCTCATGCAAGATCTGCTCACAGGCAAAAAGAGTGTTACAGCTTTACTTGCCCCTGCAACCCAACTCCGCAGACGAGTTTCATAATGGCCATCAATGACAAACTCGCCAAAGAGATAAAGCTCGACGAGCGGAATCACGTCGAGAAGCCATTTCTCGACCAACTCGCGGGGCTGAATTGGGAGGTCATTGATTGTGACAAACAGCAGCAGCCAGGCGACACTTTCCGCGAAAGTTTCACCGAGGTTGTCATGCTGCCCGTGTTGCGGGCGCAGCTGAAGGGCATCAATCCGTGGATGGAGGACGATCAGGTTGAGGATGTAATCAAGCAGCTAACCGCCAACTTCCCCGGCACTGGATTGATCCAGAATAATCGTCACGTTTTCCAACTGCTTCTGGAAAATACCAGCGTAAGTGAAAATCGCAAGACGGGCGAGAAAAGCCCCACGGTGCGCTTTATTGACTTCAAGCACCGTGATAACAACCGCTTCATCGCAGTTTGCCAGTTCAAGGTCCGGATTCTCGGCACCGAACACCACATCGTCCCGGACATCGTGCTGTTTCTGAATGGACTGCCGGTCGTCGTCATCGAATGCAAATCGCCTAAAGTGAAGGAGCCTATCCCCGAAGCGATTGACCAGCTCCTGCGATACAGCGAACAGCGCGGAGCGAAGGGGGAGGGGAGTGCTTCGCTTTTCTATTACAACCAGTTTCTTATCACCACCTGCCGCCAGGAAGCCAAGTTCGGCACCATCACCACTCACAACGAAAAGCATTTCTACCGTTGGGCCGACCCATTTCCGCGCTCGCTGAATGATCTGGAACACGGCGGCAGCAGTCCGAACGACCAGCAGCGCCTGGTGGCGGGGATGCTGGACCGGGACAATCTGCTCGACATCATTCGCACCTTCACGCTCTTTGCGACCAATGACAAAGGCGAGATCATCAAGGCAGTCGGTCGTTACCAGCAGTTTCGTGCAGTTAAGCTCGCTGTCAAACGGCTTCTTGAAGGCAACACGCCCCGTGAGCGCAGCGGCATCATCTGGCACACACAGGGTTCAGGCAAATCCCTAACCATGATGTTTATGGTGCGAGAGATGTATCGACATCCATCCCTTTCAAAGTGGAAGGTCGTGTTCGTCACCGACCGAACCCAACTTGAGGACCAGCTTTCTGAAACCAGCCAGAGCATCGGCTTCTCGGTGAAAGTCGCGGATAGCATCAAGAAGCTCAAGGAACTACTGTCTGCGGATTCGTCTGATCTCGTCATGGCAATGATTCACAAGTTCCGGGAGGCGGATCTGACGGAGACATTTCCCGAACTGAATTCAAGCCCCCATATCCTGGTAATGACGGACGAGGCTCATCGCTCCCAATACTCCATGCTCGGCGCCAACCTTGATAGAGGCATCCCAAACTCCGCGCGCATTGGCTATACCGGGACGCCAATCGACAAGACGGAGCGCGTCTTTGGCGATTACATCGATAAGTACACCATGCGCCAGTCCATTGAGGACGGCGTAACGCTGGAGATTGTTTACGAGGGCCGCACCCATAATGCCGAGGTTCCCGACAAGGCTGGTATGGACGCGAGGTTCCAGGATGTTTTCAGCGACTGCAACATCCAGGAGCGCCTGGCTATTCTGGGCTACGGTTCGCGCGATGCTTATCTCGAATCGAAAACCACTATCGAAGCCAAGGCAAAGGACATGGTGGCGCATTACGTGAAGCATGTCTTCCCGAACGGCTACAAAGCGCAGATTGTGGCCACCTCGCGCGAGGCCGCTGTCCGCTATAAGGAATACGTCGATACTGCATTGAGCGAGACCGTCGCAGCTCTGGAGGGGTCCAACCCTCTGAAACTAAATATTGAGCGCCTCCGGCGATTGAAGACGGATGTGATTATCTCGGGCAGTCACAATGATGAAATGCATCTGAAGCCTTATACGGACGGAGCGAAGCACAAGACAACTATCAAGAGCTTCAAGCTGGCATTTGATAGCGAGGAAGAGGGTGTCAATGGAGACATGGGAATCGTCATTGTGAACAACATGCTTCTGACCGGCTTCGATGCCCCGGTAGAGCAGGTGATGTATCTGGACAAGATAATCGTTGCTCACGGTCTCCTCCAGGCGATCGCCCGCGTGAACCGGGTCAGCGGGATAGCGAAGGACAAGGGCTTTGTCGTTGATTATGTCGGCGTCGGCCACCATCTTAAAAAAGCTCTTGATAGCTACGACGAGCGGGAACAAAACGAAGTCATAGACGTACTGAGTTTTCCCGAAGAGGAGCTCCGTGAACTGCGCGCCAGTCATGCCGCAATCATGGATTTCCTCAAAAAGCATGGTCTCACTGATCTGACTGACCACGACGCGTTTTTCGATTTGTTTTATGACGAGGATCTCCGCTTTGAGTTCATGAGTCTTTTTAGGACCTTCACAAAGTGCCTAAATGTCGTCTTCCCGTCCAAAGCTGCGCTGGACTTCATGGGGAATTACCAGGCTCTCATGGAGATCAATGTTCTTGCCGGTAAGCACTTCCGCGATGAACGACTGAGCATGAAAGGCATCCCGCCGAAGCTGCGGAGTATCACCGACGCCTTCCTTGAATCACGTGGCATCGCGGTGAGAGTCGAGCCTATCTCTATTCTCGACGAGGATTTCCAGAAGGGCGTCCAGGGCCATAGCCGGACGAAAACGAAGGCCGCTGAGATTGAGCATGCAATCCGTCACCATCTGGATATTGATCTCGATGATGACCCGGAGCTGCAGGCGTCTTTCGCCGAAACTTTAAAGAAGATCTTTGAAGAGTTCCGGGACAACTGGAACAAGATTTATGAGGAGCTAGAAAAACTGCGCCAGCGGATCATCAGCGCAGGCAAGGAGCCAACCTATGGGCTACATCGAAAGAAGCAAATGCCCATTTTCCGGATGCTCAAAACGGAGATATTTGGCGACACAGCGCTGGACGAGAATGCCATTTCTTCACTGGTGTCCCTGACACAGCAGCTTTTTGACGAAATAGAACGTGAGCTTAAGCTGACAGGTTTCTGGGAAAGCATCCCTGCCCGCAATAAGCTCAAGGCAGACATCCAAAAGACATTGCTGCAACCCGAGTTTTCCAAGCTGCCGGGGCTTGTGCAGAATCGCGCACGCATCATCAGCCGCGCTATGGAGATTGCCGAAAAGAACAACGACACAATACTTTACGCCCCATGATGGAACTCAATTATCAAATCGTCCGCTCACCAAAGCGCAAGAAGCTGACTATCACGGTCGAGCGAGATCGAGCCGTGGTCGTTCACGCGCCTGAAAATACTCCTGAAGAAACTGTGCGTCGTGTCGTGGATGAGAAGCGCCAGTGGTTATTGGCAAAACTCCGCCATCCGCAGAAATATCAGGAAAGACTGCATCCTCCAGGCAAGGAAGTGGTCAACGGCGAATCCGTTCCCTACCTCGGTAGGAACTACCGAATTGAAATTGGCGAAACAGCAAGCGGTGAGGTGGAGTTTTCGAGTTCGTTCCTAGTGCCCGCCTCGCATCAAGGCAAGCGTCGGGAAGTGCTTCGGGACTGGTACATTGCACGCGCTCAGGAAAAGATTCTCAGTCGGGTGGCACAGCATGCCCGTGAGCTCGGGGTCACTTTCGCAGTGGCAAAGATCGTTGACAATCAGTACCGCTGGGGCTCCTGCACCGTGCAAAACAATGTCAATTTCAATTGGCGGCTAATAAAGGCCCCGATGTTCGTCATAGACTACGTCATCGTCCATGAACTCGCCCATCTCCTCGAAACCAACCACACCGCCCGCTTCTGGAATATTATCCGCGCAAATGCTCCCACGATGGAAAAGGCGAAAGCATGGTTGAAGGAGCATGGGCAAGTTTTGGAGGAGGAAGTCTAGGCTCCTCAAAGGTTGTTAGCCTAGCAATCGAGCCCCAGGTCGTCGCGGAAGGTCGGATCCCTTATTGGGCCTAGCTAATGTGCTCCGGTGACATTTGGGGTGCTTGATCGTTGACACCCTTATGTACGCTCTATAAGCTGACGCGTATGGAAGGTTTAGGCCCATACATGCGTCGCAGACGCGACGAGCTTGATATTTCCCTTCGGGAATTAGCAAAAAGGCTAGATTGCTCGCCTGCATTCATCTCAGACATTGAACTTGGGCGTCGTTATCCCTCAGAAAAGGTCCTTGCTGATATCGCACGTGTGCTCAAGGTTAAGGCGGAAGAGCTACGTGCATTAGATGTAAGGGCTCCGATAGATGACATAAAGCGAATCACTCTGAACGATCCAAACTTCGCTTTGGCTTTCCGAACGGTCATCGACAAGAAGGTCACTGCGGACGAGCTTCTAGACTTTTTGAAGAAAAAGGACAGTGAAAAAGGCAGTAAGGACAAGAAGTGATGAAATCGCGCGCTCAGTCCGGCTTGAATTCCAAGCCGCCATATTTCAAACCCAGCCAGATAGACCAAATCTGCGCCGATGAGCTGCGAAAGGAAGATCTCCTTCCCAGTTCGCCCGCAGCTGTCCGCATCGACCGTTTCATTGAAAAGCGCTTTGGCGTGTCCCCGCAATACGAGGATCTTCCGCACGGGGTTCTCGGCTTCACCAAATTCAGCAAGAACGGCGTGGATGCCATCGTCGTATCGGCAGCGCTTGATGCCCAGGGAGGGAAAGTCGCTCAGCGCCGTGTGAGGACC